>Ga0209460_1000686_pt1 | contig 27091 bp, 20 predicted proteins | sample EBPBio132013_DNA_FD_185868 | JGI IMG/M metagenome (GOLD analysis project Ga0209460, IMG submission 185868) | Wastewater treatment Type I Accumulibacter community from EBPR Bioreactor in Madison, WI, USA - Reactor 2_5/13/2013_ DNA (SPAdes)... | ecosystem: Engineered > Bioreactor > EBPR >... | reverse complement strand
GAATGCGAGTCCGCCAAGGGGCGTAACCATGCCCAGCCACTTAAGGTCAGTGAGGGCCAGCAGATAGAGACTTCCCGAAAAAAGCAAAATACCTGCTGTAAAACACAAACAGATAAAATTCACTTTTAATTCCGGTTTGATCTTTGCAAGAATTCCGACCGCCAGAATGGCAATTGAGTGAATGAAATGATAGAAAACTGCAGTTTGCCAGATTCCTTTTGCATACTCATTCAGATAAGGTTTAAGTGCGTGGGCACCGAAAGCACCAAGTGTAACGGCCAAAAATCCAAAAATGGCGGCAATTAAAATCGGATTCATTTTTTTTCTTCCCGGGTAAAAACGATAAAATCAGTTGGCGGAACTTTTACACCCAATTCTTTAAGCCGTGTGGCAATCTGACCCCGGTGATAAGTTGAGTGATTAATCAAATGAGTCAGAATGTCCTTCAGAACTCCCGAAAACGGGTCACCTTTTATGTTTTTGTAATGGATTAATCCACGTAAATCGGTTTCAGTTATCTGGTCAAGAAAACCTTCCCAATTATCCTGATTTTCTTTGAAAAGCAGGATGTTCTCTGATAATTCCCTTGGATTCCATGATGTTGCCGATGAACTATCCGTTTTTATCCGTCCCAACCAGACAATTCTGGCGGTAATCATATGACTGATCAGATCTTGTAATTTAGGGTCATTCTGAACTGATTCTGCAGCTTCAATAAGACGTGAGGTTGCCCAGTTATCATAATTGAAAAGCTTGATGTAATGATTCTTCATGGAAACTTCCTTTTCTTTTAAAGGTACAAAATTGGAATTCAGGGAAAAATACCAAATATTGGTGATTATTTTTTAATTTATGGAAGATCCCTTTTGAAAAGAGTCCTCCTCTTTTTTATCCTTCTTGCTTTGGCAACCTGTTTTTCACAGGAAGTACGGGCACAAACCGTGATTCTGACGGTTATTGACTCCGTTACCGGATTAAAGCTCCCTGATGCCCGGGTTTTGTGCAATCCCTCCCCGGTTTCTTTGATTGTAAATTCGGACTCGGTGTTTAAAATTCATCTTTCAGCCAATTCTGAAATCCGGATTTCTCATTTGGGTTACAAAACCCAAGTCATTCAAACTGACTTGTATTCCTCACAGTTCCGCATTCTCCTAAAACCAGAAGATATTCCTCTATCTTTTGTTCAGGTGACCGGCGAAAGGTCGGTTGATCAGGTTCTTTCTTTGTTGCCGGCAGAAAAGCTCGCTGAGGGAAATTATTTTGCCGGTGAGCGTGATCCCTTGCGTCTTGTTTCTGTTTCGCCGGCTTTCAATACGGCGAATGAAGGACAGGGCATGCTTTTTTTCAGGGGAAATTTCCCCTATCAGTCCTCGATCTATTTAAATGGTTTACCTGTGCCCAATCCCTGGCATGCCGGCGGGTTTATCAGTGCAATTCAGGGTGATCTGCTCGAATCTGTTGAAACTTATGGAAGCTCACATCCCGGATGGAGTTTACCGGTTTCGGGAGCTGTTATTTCGATGAATACACCCCAATATCAACCTAATAAATGGGCATTCAGCACAGGTGCGGGTCTGATTTCTTCTCAATTTTCAGTTTCAGGTCCGGTAACTGATAACGGATATATTCGGGCCGGTTTCAGAAGAACCTATGTTGATTTGATTGTAAAAGGACTTTTTTCAGGATCAGATCAGCCATTGCCTCTTTATCATTTTGATGATTTCCTGATTTCAGGTGGGTATAATCCTGAAAACGGATGGAAACTGAGTTTTACAAGCTTGTTTTTTATTGATAATTTGTCCTGGAAAAATGGATCGGGTGGAAATTCTGCCAGTAAGTTGATCACTGATAAATTTGAATGGAATTATACGGGGTTTGAAGTAACCGGATCCCGGCAAATCAATGCCCGACTTGCTTTAAAAAACAAACTATTTTTTTACAATGAAACGCTAAATGGGAAAAATACACAAAAATATGATTTCTCACGTTCTGAGGGAAATGCTGCCGGTTTAAATTCCGAGTTGGGTCTGATTTCTGACAGTGGGTTACAACTGGTAACAGGCGTTTCAGTGATATTAAATAAACGGAATGCGATCCCCTTTTTTTTAATAGGTTCTGCACTTGATTCCAAAACAACTCAGGGATTTGTATATTTCAAAATGGGTAATCAGCTTTTACCGGGGTTAACCGGTAATGGTGGTTTAAAATTTCATCTTGTCAGGTCAGATTCACCCATGAAGGTAATGGGTAGCAATAATGATGAAGATTTTTCTTCTTTAATTTGGAGTTATACTGGTTACAATCTGCAAAAAGAAAAAAAACCTGCCCTTTTAACAGGCTGGAGTGGCGATTATACCCTTTCAGTTAACTCTCTTGATCCGATCATTCTTTCCCTGACCCTTAGCAGAAAAATACAATTCGAATACAATCTGAATATGTCAAATGTGATGACTCCCGGATTATTTTTATTCGAGCCAGCTACGGGGAACGACCAAATTCTGGTCGTCCATGGCATTGAATTTGCATTTTCTGGTGCCGTCAATGATGTGAGCAAAGTGAAGGGCTCTTTATTTTTTGAATTTTCTGAAAATGTGTACTATGCAGGTCAGCGAATTTATATTATAGCGAGTGTTGAAAAAGGAAATGTAAATTATAAAGAAGGTTATGAAAGGGAATACGAAAACTTTATTCCAGGTGGGTTTTCAGATTCAAAACGAGTTGGGCTTGAGTTGGAATATGAAAAATCAGGAGAAATTGCTGGGTATAAAACAAATTTGAGAATTCTGAAGTCCCTCCAGAGAGTCCCCGTTTATTGGGGGAAAAGTATTAATGAAAGAGTTTATTCCTGGGAGAATTCACCAGATGCAGCAAATATTCAGGCAGGATTTTTTATGTATTGGTCTCCAATTTTGAAATGGAAGTTTTCAGCCGATTGTTTTTGGGACTCGGGTTCCTGGTTTTCCCAAATTGAAAAAATTAGTACCGATAATATTATATTATCATGGGATAACAAGTTCCCCTATAGGTTCCGGGTTGACCTTGGTCTAACCCGCAAATTTGAATCTGAATCAGGAAATTTTAATGGAGAATTTATTTTTCAGATTTACAATGTTTTATCCAGGGCAAATCCATCAATTATATACAACTACTTAGAAAATAATTCATACTCATTTTTTTCGGATAAAATGACCATAAAACGAAAACAGTATTCTATGATTCCAATTATTCCTACTTTGGGATTTCGGTTATGGTTTTAAGATTTATCCTTATTTTTCTGGGCAGCATGTTAGTGGCTGCGTGTGAGTTCAATTTTGAGGAGGAAACTCTTTCAAAACGAGTTGATGAAACCAGATATTATTACTATGTAAATGTTGGAATAGATCGAAGCGAAAAGAGAATGGATGAGGTAATTATTTCCTTCACTATTAATCAACATTTTAGGTACCAAACTGACAGGGTTCAGGAAAAATCGTACCTCTTTTTTCAATTTCTTCCTTCACAATCAACCAAAATTATTAACTCGTACTATCGGAATATTTCACAGGAGTTGGGATATGCTTCAGGTTCTTTTTTAATAAACTATTCAGATAATGGATCTGATCAGGATTCTGTGAAATTGGTAGTTGGTGACTCTTTTCATCAGGATAGCCTTTGGATCGTTTTCCCAAGGGTTACGACAATAGAAATGCCGATTCCAGAAATAAATTTATTAAGAATTGACACCACTGAATTTGAAGGAAAAAAAAGGATTATAGGTAGGTTTTTTGCTGATACGAAAAAGAAAACAAAACTGTTGTATTTTTTTGACAACCTCGGATATTCAACGGATCAACTCAGTTACATGTTTTATTATTATAGTAGAAACTATTTTCTGGAAAAAGGTTATTTCAGTTTTAACCTTCGAAATTCCTTCACAAACATAATTCATTTTTCAAATGATTTAGAAAATGGTTTTTCTGGAATTTATCCGTTCATTAAATTGGATATCTTTGGTGTTAAGTATTTTAAAAAGGATTTTATTGAGAATAGTATTAAGAATAACTTCATAATTGGGGGCGTCAGATTGACCATGGGCGGTGATTTTTCAAAATAAAGGTTAATTTCAATAATATCCAAAAACAAAACTGAGTGAATCCGGTTTATTTTTTACTGAAAAAGACCCTGAGATGGTCTGAGCTGATCCTTTTCCCGGACTGAGTATTTTCCCCGAAAAAACGCCTTTAATTTCATTTTGATCAGACGAAACGACTTCCGTTTTTCCTGAATCGGGAACGCTGTAATATCTGGTTTCAAACTCAGGGTCAAATCCTGTAAAAACTGAATAAATGATTGCTTTGGATGAATCAATATCAGACCAGTTTTGAACTCCGGTCTGCAGCGTATTCAAGGTGAAAAAACCATAAATCCCGCCCGCATGCTGAACCCCGTCCGAATACGAAAACAGGTATTTTTTCAGGATCCGGTGATAATACAACCCCGAAATGGCAGCAGTTTTTCCTTTTTCGTCAATGGAAAATGAAAGTGTCCCGATGTTTTTTACCGAATCCGGAGTGATTTGATTTCCCCCTGTGCTTTTTTTGGTATCCTCTTCATCAGAACAGGAAAAAAGGGTTAAAAATCCAAAGAGAAAAATGAGCTTTTTCATGGGCCGGTTTCTTTAGTAAGCTTACGGACTAAAAGTACAAAGGAAGTAACAGATGTGCAAAACGGGGAAAAATTACGGGGGGAATTAATCGCAAAGGGGGACTTTCATTACCAGATTTCAGTTACTCAAGTACAATTATCTGAAAATACAGGGCACTTTCCTGACTTTCGGGGCATGTCGTCCTTCGATACAATCCCGTCCCGAAAGCGTTCGGGATCGGGATCACTCAGGATGACATGCTCAAAAAATATTCAGTGAAAATTGTTTTCCATTAACCATTAACAATTGACCATGAACCATTATCCGATCGTTCCTTTCAGATTCTCAGGCAGATTAAGTTTTTTGATCATTTTCATCGGGAAGGCTGCTGCAATCAGGGAAACCAGAATCATCACCACACCGGTAAAGGCCAGTTCACCAAATGGAATATCGGTTACAATCGTCCAGCCAAACGAATACCGGTTGATAACCTGAATGAGCAGGGCAGAAAGCACAGCACTTCCGGCGGCAGCCAGAATCAGACTGGTTCCGGTGAGAATCAGACTTTCCATGGCCAAGGAACGGTACATCCCAAAAGTTGAACTTCCCAGACTGACCAAAGTCGCAAAATCCTTCCGCCGCTCAAGAATAATGGAACTCAAAGTGGTGATGACAGCCAGTAAAGCAATGAAAAACGAAATCAGCTGAAGAATTCGTGTCATTCTGAATGTCTGATCAAAAATCGCCAGCGCATTTTCCCTGATGTCTTTGTTGACTGATAAATCCATTTCGAAATTTTTCAGGGAATCTCTGAGACTTAAAAGGGCAGAATCCGAAGAAATTCCGGGTTTCAGAAAAACTGCAGCGGCGGTCGGATCTTTATATCCGAAAAGCTGTGAAAACTGAAGCGTATCCATCAGCAAAAATCCACGGTCAGAACTGTAATTCCGGTAAACAGCGAGAATCGGATAGGCATATTGACGGATGTGGACGGTGTCTCCGGCAGTGAGATGGTGCTTGTTGGCAAAAACTTCACTCACGGCAACCCCGCCTTTTTTCTGCAGAAGCCCCAGATTCTCAGGATTTCCGGCAACCAGATCGGCCGGACTTGCCTTGAAATAAACCGAGGTTTCGTTGGCGCCGATATCAGTGAGAAGTCCGTCAATTTTAATCTGGGTTGTTCTCAGGGTAATCACATTTTCAGTCATCGGGTGATTTCTTAGAATTGCCATCACGTCCGGATTGATCGTTCCGACAAGCTGGGTTGGATCGGATGATGATTTGAGATAAATATCGGCAACAATTGATCGGGTTAACCAGTCATCCAAAGTCGTCCGGAAGGAGTGAACCATAATCCCGACGGCACCGGCCATACTTAACGTCATAGTTAAAGCCGCCACGGCAATCGAAACTTTCACCATGTGCTCTTTCACTGACGAGGTTGCCAGCAGAATTTCTCCGGCAGACGACAGTTTCTTCAGCAGGCTTGTAAGTAAAATTAAAACAGGAGGCGCAAGAAAGCTCAGCATCAGAATCGAAAAAGTAACGCCTGCATATCCCCAGAGCGGATTTTCTGCAACCGATGCCATCCAGACAGAAAATAAAACCAACAGAAGCGCAGAAACGCCAATGATGACCGATTTTTTTAATCTGGCTGATGAAAATTCACTTTGTCCGCGTTTGAGCGAACGGGAAATTGGAGTTCCAGAACCCAGCCATGCCGGATACCAGGCCGCCAGAGTGGCGAAAATGATGCCGGTCAGATACGATCCGGCAAGAGCCATCCACGAAAAGGAACTGAGCTGACTGTCAGAAAGCTGAAAAACGGCGGTCAGGGTTTGAGACACTTCTGAGTAGGTCAAAGAAGCCAGCAGAATCCCGGCGGCAAGTCCGAAAAGTCCGCCAATCGTTCCGAAAAACGCACCTTCAACCAACAAGGCAATGAAAATACTACGGCGGTGACTTCCCAAAGAAAGCAGGAGATTGATGGTTTGCCGCCTTTGAATGACCGAAAGGAAAAGCGTGTTGTAAACCAGGTAAGCAGAAACCAGAAGAGCAATTAAACCCAGCGCCTGCAAATTCATCCGGAATGCAGAAAACAGTTCGGCTGTGGTTTGTTTTCTCTCGTTCAGAGTTTCAATTCTGGCGGTGGGGAACTGAAGCTGAAGTTTATTTTTAACAGAATCGAGTGAATCTGCCGGAACGGAAATATCGAGTCCGGAAACGGTTTTCGTGATAGGAAGCAGAAGTGAAAGATCGGCAAAAATGGCATTTCGTGGCGGAAGTTTTCCGCTGATGGCGCTGACTTTTCCGGCAATAATCAATTGATACCGGACCGCATTAATCACAATCGTGACGGTATCGCCTTCGTTGCCCAAAGGGGAATCGACAGGAATAAAAACGCCATTGACGGAAGTTTTAATTGAATCGTTTTGCAAAGTCTGCAGCTGGCGGATCCGGCGGTCACCTACAAAATCAAATCCGTACAACCGGTAGGTTTTGCCTTTTGAAGTCCCTGCTGTCTGAATAAAGGGCGAGTAATAACCCACTTTCCAGATCCAGGACGCCGACCATAAACTATCGGGACTCAGTCCGGGATCGGCGGTAAGCTGAAGGTTGGCAGTTCCGGTTACCGATTCAAGGGTTTCTGAGAAGGAATAAACCGCACGGTCGCTGGTTAGATTGATTGACGTTGCCACGGCAACCCCAATGGCAACACCGGCGGTGCATAAAATCCAGCGGAGTTTAAATCGGCGGTAATAGTGGAAGGTGAGGACTTTAAAAACCTGAAACACTGACATCATTGCAGAAACCGTCCGTCCTCAATTCTGAGAATCCGGTCAGCAAATTCCGAAGCAGTTTTGGAATGGGTTGCCATCAGAATCGTCACCTTCAGATCCCAGTTAACCGTTCTGAGCAAATCGAGAACTTCACGTCCGGTTCGGCTGTCGAGGCTGCCGGTAGGTTCATCAGCGACCAGAACTTTGGGCTTTACAGCCAAAGCACGTGCAATGGCAACCCGCTGGTTTTCGCCGCCGCTTAGGGTTTCAGGCAATTTATGCTGTCTGGAGGTGAGACCAACTTCTTCGAACAGAAAAGAAATCCAGGCAGGGTCGACGGGTTTTCCCTGAAGTTTCAGCGGAAGAATCACATTCTCCCAGGCGGTTAAGGTCGGCAGCAGATTGAAATCCTGAAAAATAATGGAAACAAAATTCCGGCGGTACTCATGAAGATCATTGACAGGTTTCCCGTCAAGCTGGTTTCCGAAAACAGAAAGTGAACCTGAATCAACGGTATCAATTCCGGATATCAGATTGAGAAAGGTGGATTTTCCTGAGCCGGATTCGCCCATAATGGCAAGAAATTCTCCGGCAGGAATCGAGCAGCTTGCCCCGGAAAGTGCAGTGTAGCTGCCATAGGTTTTGATGAGGTTGGTGGCTTGTATCATAACCGCTGAAACGAGAAAACGGGGGAATTAAATTCCTGAAGGAAGTGAAAAACAGGAAATAAAAAAACCCGTTGGTTTCAACGGGTTTTTTTATTTCATTTTAGGGATGTCATCCCGGACTTGATCCGGTTAACGAAGTTCTGCGAAGCTCATCCATGCCTTCTATATTGGATTCCTCCCGGTTGCGGGAAGGGATGAAATCAATATATCAGTTATTTCAGAATCACATCGCTGTAACATCACCGGTTTCTAGGTCAAGTTTGAATTTCTTTTCCCTGTTGATGATGATTTCAGGAGTTTTCGTTCCATTAAAGGTGACCTGAACTGAGACGGTGATGGTTTTTACAACAGTTTTATCAGCTTTGCTCTTCGTTTTTTCGATAACCATGTTGTAGGTTGCTGTTCCTGATTCAGGATACTTGTCACTTTTCTTGTTGATGACAACATCGGTTTTAGAACCGGTTCCTTTTACATGGAAGGTCGTTTCAACGGCTTTCATCGTCATTTCACGGTAATTATCTCTTGACGAATTTCCGTTGATGGTGATGGCACCAGAAACGGTATCCAAACCGGTAACCCTGAGTGAATGATATTTATTGATGGAAACCGATTTGCTGTTATTGCTCATCCCGGCTGTTTTTGTCCATTCACCTTTAACTGATCTTTTCATGACCATTGAAGTTGAAGTACCTTTAATGTAAAAATCGGTTGAATCATTGAGAATTCCGGGAGCAAATTTACGGTAAAGGGAAATGGTAAGCGGACCTTTCTCGAAGGTTGTATCAACCGCCTCTTTTCCAAGGCCGGCTTTGACGTTGTAATTAGCTGCTTCGCTGATATCAGAAAAATCACCTTCAGTTGCTGATGAAATTTCTCCGCCGGCAACAGCTGCTACCTCAGTATATTCATCGTTTGTTAACGCAGTTGATTCCGATTTGTTGTCTTCATTGTCACAGGCTGAAAAAAGAACAAAGGAAGAAAGTGCAAGTCCGGATAGAAGTAATGATGCAGAACGTTTCATAGGTAGTCTCCTTAAAAGGTTTTGTTTGAGTTACGTCCGGTTCGATGGAGACGGGAAAGGAAAGGTTTAAACGGGGGCAGAAAAAAAACAGAGTGAGCAGAAAAAGGTGTTTCCGCTCACTTTTCAGTTTCAATAGGTTCGATTTCGACGAGCAAATCAATTTCTGATAAAACGGCGGCCACTTCCTGGCAGGTTTGAAAGTCAGAAGAAATGACGGTACATTTGCCTTTGAAGTGAACGATCATGGCAATTTGCTCTGCACGATCAAAAGAGTAGTCACAGGCTTTTACAACCTGGAAAATGACATCATCAAACGTATGATAATCATCGTTGAACAAAATAACTTTGGCTTCAGGCTCACCTGAATCGATCAAAGTATCGGTAATTTCAAGGGTTAAATCACGGGTTGACACAGCTTCCTCACGCATCAATGAACAACAAAGATAGCGAACTTCCTGAAAACCTGCAACCGGAACGGGATTGGGGACGTAAACGGAACGAGTGGTAAGTTATAAGTGGTAAGTGATAAGTTAAAAGTCCAGCGAAGCGAAGATCCCGTCCAAGGTTCGGTTACGAACCGCGGATCCGGTTAAACTTGGAAACACTTTCGGGGTGAGAAATGAAAACCGAACGCCGTTGGTAATTGGGGCAAGAACAATTTTGGTGATTCTATTTCTTGCAGCACCAGAGGTGCGACCTGTTTGTAGAATCCAAAACGCGAAAAAAAAATAAGCTCCTTAGGAGCGACCTGTGTCTTTCTGGTATGACCTTAAAACGGGTTTCAGTTTAGGTGCAATATTTACTATCAAGGAACAAAAAAATGAAAACATTAACTTTCTCTGTTTTAACTCTTCTTTTCCCGGTTCTTTCCTTTGCACAGGAAGAACCAGAAACCCTGCTTCCCGAAATGACAAGTTCCGGCGGTTATGGGGCACCCATTTTAGGTTATGGATCTGTTAACCAAGAGGGAGCATTTTTTTCCGGTGGACGTGGGGGGTGGATTATCAATCACCAATACGTGATTGGTGGCGGTGGCGGAAATCTGATCAACAATATCCGGGCAAACGGTAAAAGTCCTGCCGGGAAAGATTATCATATCGGGTTGGATTATGGCGGATTGATGCTGGAATACATCCATAATCCCGACTCTCTGGGCCACTGGTTTGCAGGCGGATTGATTGGCGGCGGTTCAGCCTGGCTGAAAGAAAGAGGTGCTGACCGGAAAACGGATGAACAGGTTGTCATCGTTTTTGAACCGTACATCGGCTGGGAAATCAATGTTGTGAAATACATGAGACTGGCTGCAACTCTGAATTACCGGCTGGTAAACGGTTATGACAATGATTTCCTTCAAAGCAATGACCTAACTTCGGTTTCGGTCAATCTGATTTTCAAGTTTGGGAAATTTTGAGGAAAGGCGGGAAGCGTTAGGCATAATGTTAAATGGTAAATGCTCAATGGTAAATGGAATTTATTGTAACACCGACCTCCGGTCGGTATTCTGAAATTTCCCGGAAAAATCTCCGACCGGGAGGTCGGAGTTACAGGAATACAGAATACAACATCCCCCGTCCCGATCCGATCAACGGAACGGGCCACCCCCTTCAAAAGGGGACGAATTACCACTGTCATTTCCCCCATTAACCCTTAACCATTTACCATTGACCATTAATTCTTCGTCCTTCCTTTCGGAATACGCCCATCCGTTTTTTATCTTCGCGCCATGATTTCACTTTCCAACATCCATTTACAGTATAACCACCAGGTTATTTTTGAGGGCGTTTCTGCCCAATTCACCGTCCGTGACCGGGTTGCCATCGTTGGCGCCAACGGTAAAGGCAAATCCACCCTGATGAAAATGATCACCGGGGAAATCCTTCCAGACAAGGGCGAAGTCCACAAAGCTAAAGGCGTCGAAATTGGCTATTTATCCCAGGATTTTGCCCAATCTCCCGGCGATCTTTCAGTCATTGATGAAGTTCTGACCGCCTTTGGTTCAGTTATGAGTCTCGAAGATGAACTCCGCAAAACCGAACTTCTCATCGAAGAATATTCGGCCACAAACAATCCTGATCTCGCTGATATTCTGAACCATTACGGCAATCTTCAGCATAAATATGAAGTTGCAGACGGATTCACAGCAAAAACGCGTGCAGAAGAAATTCTGAGCGGACTTGGATTCAAAACCTCAGATTTTACCCGTCCGGTTTCTCAGTTTTCGGGTGGATGGAGAATGCGGATTGCCATCACTAAACTGCTTTGTGCAAGTCCGGATTATCTGTTGCTCGATGAGCCGACCAACCACCTGGATCTTGAAACTCTCGAATGGCTCGAAAGTTACCTGAAGTCCTACGAAGGTGCGCTCATCATCATTTCGCACGATAGGTTCTTTCTGGATCAGATCGTTAACCGAGTGCTTGAAATTGAATTCGGAAAAATCACCGAATATGCCGGAAACTATACTTTTTACGAAGAAGATAAAGTTAAACGGGAAGAAATTCTTAAAGCCCAGTACGCCAATCAGCAGGCAAAACTGACTCAGTTAAACCGGTTTGTTGAACGGTTCAGGTACAAGGCATCCAAATCACGTCAGGTGCAGAGCCGGATTAAACTGATGGATAAAATGGACCGGGTTGAACTTGGCAGCAAGGAGAAATCCATCCATTTCGATTTCCCGGAAGCACCACGATCTGGCCGGATTGTTCTTGAAGGACGTGATCTTGCAAAAGCTTTTGGTGAAAACCATCTTTTCGATCACCTCAATTTTATTCTTGAACGGGGCGAAAAAGTCGCTCTTGCGGGGGTGAACGGTTCGGGTAAATCCACCCTGGTGAAAATGATTCTTGGTAAAGAGCCTAAAACCCGTGGTGATCTGATTATCGGGTCGAATGTTTCTGTTGGCTATTACGCCCAGCATCAGGTTGAAGAACTGAATTTACAATCCACCATTTATGATGAAGTTCTCGAAGCTGCTCCGGCTGAATTCCGTACCCGTGTGAGAACGTTATTGGGTTGTTTTCTTTTTGAAGGGGATGATGCTTTTAAACGCATCGAAGTGCTTTCGGGTGGTGAAAAAGCCCGGGTTGCATTGGCCAAACTTTTGGTTCGTGCCCACAACCTGATTATCATGGATGAGCCGACCAACCACCTTGATATGGAATCGAAAGATCTGCTCATTGAAGCGTTAATGGATTTCGACGGCAGTTTGCTGATCATTTCGCACGACCGGTATTTCCTCGATCAGATTACCTCGAAAGTGTTTTTCCTGGATAACAAGCAGATCAAAGTTTATGTTGATCCGTACTCAGAATTTTATGAAAGAGTCTGGAAAAAACGTCAGGCGGAAGTAAAAGCCGAATCTTCGAAAAAATCGGATAAAAAAGATCAGAACTCCGGTTTCAAATCGAAAGAAATGAAACGCCAGGAAGCTGAAGAGCGCCAGAAGAAGCATGAATCGCTGAAGGGTGTGAAGAAGGAATTCTCAACGCTTGAAAAGCAGATTGCCGAAAAAGAAAAGCAGATCAAGGAAATCGAAGCCGAAATGGCATCAGAATCCTTTTTGAAAAAGAATACTCAGGAATTGCTGAAATCCTCCAAGAAATACGATGCTCTGAAGTCAGAACTTCCACCGCTGTACAAGAAATGGGAAAAACTGGCCGCACAACTGGAGGAGTAGGGCGGGCTTAAGGCTTAAGGCGTAAGGGGAAAGGTTAAATTCTCAAGGCTAAATGTTAAATGGGTAATGGTGTTTCAAATCCCGCATTTTTGTAACTCCGACCTCCGGGTCGGAGATTCTTCCTTAAAACTCCTGAATACCGACCAGAGGTCGGTGTTACAATAAATTCTAAATACCTGACAGTTGAAAATCTTAGGGTCTAGGCTATTCGCTATTGGCCATTAAATTCCCCTCCTTTTCCAAAGGAGGGGTGGCGAAGCCGGGGTGGTTTTCCTGAACCTATAAAAATACAAACCACCCCAATCCGAGCACTTTCCCGATTCTCGGGACTCAGTGACCGGATTTTCCCCTCCTTTGGAAAAGGAGGGGAATCAGAAACTTGGGCAGACACCAACCCAGAAATTAAATAAAAAAAAACAGAATTCTTAGCGCCTTTGGGCCTTTGGGGTCAACCTAATAATTTGCATTTCTCTGCGTTCTCAGCGTCTCTGCGGTCGAATTAATTCCTGAAGTTCAGGATTTTCGCTAAGGCTTCGGCTCTGGTTTTAACCCCGAGTTTCCGGTAAATCGCTTTCACGTGACTTCTCACGGTTTCGTGGCTGATAAACAGGCGGTTACCAATTTCCTGATAATCCAAGCCGTTTACCACTTCCCTTAACACTTCACTTTCCCGGTTGCTCAATCCAAGTTCAGGCAATTGGGATTCAAATACATCCTTGATCAAATCCCGGTTCTGATTCTTGCTTTCAGATTTTTTTTCCTCATCCTGTGAAAAGGGAATATTGTTCATCATGAGAAAAGTTTTCAGACGGACCACATTTTCGGGATGGATGGCGAAATAAATGATTTGTCCGTCCGCATTGGAAACGGGATTCATTGACGAAAAGCCATTATTCATTTCGTTCTGATTATGATATGAGTAAGAAGCTGGGGTTGGCATAAATTATCCTCGTAAAATCCATTCACCTGAAACAGTATCGTCAAAGTCAACCGAAGGAATTCCAAGATTGTGGCATAAATCCTTTATTTCTTTATGATCTGATGGGGACAGATCACGGTGTAGAAATGCCTTTTCAATCTTCGGATCGAGCGAGATGATTATTTTTTCTGCCGTTGCCAGATCGTCTGCAGTGAACAAACTGACCCGGTTATCAGAAAATCTGAACCTGATGGCTTTTAGCACTTCCAGGTCAGGGGCAACAATTAAAATCCGCTTTTGATCCATTTACCTTCCGTTTTCTGATCCAAACTATTGAAAAGACTGTGCCGGAAATGTTAACCAGGAAAAATTAAGCTGAATTTGTGATTTATTTGGGAAATGGGCTGGTTTTGGAAGGAAACTAACCCTTTCGGGGGATGACTTGTAAGCAGATTGTTACAGGTGGGTGTAATCGATTGATTACAGGGGGGAAAGGAATTAAAAAACGATTTGTGGTCGAGCGGTGATGTTGGTTGGTGGTTCTCTTTTTCTACAATCAGGTCACCCCTAAGGGATTGCAAAACAGTCAGAATTTCATTAACCATTGATCATTAATCATTAACAATTCTTTTCTCATCCTGACAATCCTGAATATCCAAGTTAAAACGTATTTTCCGTGTAAATCAACGGGATCAGCGGGAGAACAATCTTGTTCCGCCCGGAACGGAGGTACCAGTTTCAAATGAAATGGTGGCCGGGCGGTTGGCTTTTGGGGTGACGTTATCCCCGGGTTGACACCCGGGGTTACAATCAGGTCACCCCTACGGGGTTGAAGCCAGGGAATTTGAAATTCATTTACCCTCAAAAAAGCGGCAATTCGACAGGCTAACCGTCCATTGCGCTCTGTGTCATTTGGCTACCAAGAGGCCACCCCGTCGGTTGACGGGTTACGAGTTTCCTTCAACATTCATCATTCAACGTCCCACCTTTATTTCAACAGATTTTTCCAAAGAACCACTTACCTGAACAAATAAAACGCCCGATTTCTGGTCGTAAAAGAATCCGGAATTTTCTTTCCGCAGATGAGCCAATGACGAATAGTCTTTGATTTTTTCCCCATCCGCCAAAACCGATTCCGGTTTTTCTTTCATCAGGCGGACTTCAAAAAGGTAAATCCGGTTTTGAACCTGACCTTTGAACGAGCCTTTTGGTTTTTCTACGGTGAGAGTGAGTTCCTGTTTCCCCTGACTCACCAAACCGGATTGAGAAAACGTGGTTTCCGAAAATGCCCCTTTCTGATACTCCAATGACTCACCATCATCTTCATAAAGGGTGAAAGAACCGGGCGTACCGGACTCTGGGTAAACTCTGATAATCAGCGTGTCCAACGGTCGTTCATCGGTAGACGCCATAACCGGAGCCATGGGGATCACACTTCCAGATCTGACGAAAATTGGCATTTTATCCAACGGAGCAGAAACGGATATTTTTTTTCCGCCAGTCACAACTTCATCCGTCCAGAAATTGATCCAGTTTCCTTTCGGCAGCACAACTTCTTTTTCCCGGATTCCGGCTCCAACAACCGGAGAAATCAGGAAGTTGTCACCCCAGAGATAAGAGTCGCTTTCATTCAGCAGGTTTTTATCTGAAGGATCCGTGAAAAATAAAGGCTGGGCGATTGGGAGTCCGGATTTGTAATTCTCATGAGCCAGCGTGTAAATATAGGGAAGCAAACTATACCTAAGCCTCAGAAACTCACGTGAAATCCGTTCTGCTTCCTCACCAAACATCCAGGGTTCTGTGGGTGATCCATTCGCATTTGTACCTGCACCATGAGCACGGGCAATCGGTGAGAAAACGCCGTATTGCATCCACCTGATATACAATTCAGGAGTGGTCGGATTTCTTGCATATCCGCCGATATCTGAGTTGTGGTACGCCAACCCGGACATTCCCATGTTCAGCAGCATCGGTGGCTGAACCGCAAGTCCGCCAAAATCACGGGCCACATCACCTGACCAGGGAAGGACACCATACCGCTGAATGCCGGCAAATCCCGACCGGGTCAGATTCATCACTCTTTTTCCTGGTTGAAGCTGGTTAAATCCGTCGAAAATCGTTTGTGCCCAAAGCAGATTGTAAATGTTGTGGATTTTGTTCGTGTTTCCGAGATAGTGAATCATATCCTCCGGATGGCGTTCCGGTTCACCCAAATCCGTCCAGATGCCGGGAATTGACGAACCGAAAGAGCCGGGATGCAAACTCCACCACCATTTTCTGGCTTCCGGATTGGTCATATCCAGTAAAGCAGCATTGCATCCAAAATTACACGACCACCATTTTGGCATCAAATAAGGCTTCCCGTCATATTTTTTTGTGAAAAACCCGTTTTCAACGGCAAACTTAAAATTGTGGGAAGGTTCAATCAGATAGGTCTCAGTAATCAGAATGGTTTTGATTCCCGTCAGCTTAAAATCCTGAATCATTTTTTCATGGTTCGGCCAGGCTTCTTCATCCCACGAAATGTCGCCCATGTGTTTAAACCACGCCAGATCGAGAACGATCGCATCACAGGGGAAGTTTTTCTCACGGATAGTGTTGACGATGCCCCTTGTTTCTGCTTCAGTCGTGTACCGGTTTTTCGACTGGATGTACCCAAAGGCCCAACGTGGAGGAAGGGGTTGACGGCCGGTGAGCCAGGTATAGTTTTCAAGTTGTTTCTGAACGGTTTTGCCGGCAATCAGGTAAAGAGAAAGTTCACCACCGGTTGCGGTGTAAGAAAACGTGGTTTTGTCGGAATGCCCAAAATCAAAAATTCCTTTGTAGGTGTTGTCAACGTAAACCGCATATCCATTTGTTGTGGTGAAAAACGGAACATTCAGATTCATGGTTGGGAGCGGAGTTGAATAGCCGCCGATCTGAGTGTTGTAACTCCCGAATTTTTGTCCGCGTTTGTCGAGACTGGTTCCCCGTTCACCGGTGCCGTAGAAATGGTCATCCGGTTTCAGAGAAAAGGTGGCCTTCCGTGCTTCATTTTCGGTTGAAAATCCGCCGGCAACAGGTTCTGCCAGCAGAATTTTTCCAGTGGAATCAGAAAAAGTGAACCGAACGGGAAACAGAGAACAGGAAACCGTGAGTCCGGTGGATGAAAACCGGATCAGAGAATCGGAATATTCTGTTTTAACCGGGATGGTTTTATCCGGTTGCTGAATGACTACATATGAAGAATCAATGAGGGTGGATGTGGACGGAAGAAAATCCATCCGGAGAATGTCACTTTTATAAAAGGTAAACTGAAAAGCAGAGGTTTCTGAGCGGATGAAAATGGAGTTGCCATCCTGTGAAAAAGATTTGAAATTTTGAGCAAATGCACTTGAAAAAAGCAACAGGAAAAGGAAGGCAAGTCTGGTTTTCATTTGATTTAAATTCCCTTTTACTTCGAGAGTTAATTATACTTTTTTGATTGGGCTCATGGGGCTGTCATTCCCGTGTTGTAAATCCGTCAACCGACGGAAAGACGGGTCATGCAATGTGCGTAGCAAATCCATCCCACCGTGTATTTGAATTAATTAGAAAAAATACTGGATCCCGGATTCCGTCGGTGGACGGATCTTCGACATCCGGGATGACAGTAAAAGAACCTGACCCGCATTTTTCGCCGCTGGCAGACTTTAAAAACCAAACCCCTCTGCCTTCGGCATCTCCCCTTTTTGAAAGGGGAGAACCTAATCTAGTTAGTTCACTCATTCCCGAACCATTACCACTTCAATATCCTCCAACACAGAAAAACTGCCCGCCGAAAGTGAAAGGAATTTCCTTACAGGATCCCAGTTTGTTTTTGTTTTTTTTCCGTTCACTGAAAAAGAAACCGGTTTTTTAAATCCGTGAAAGACAAACGTCCAGGCTTTTTGGGCTGGTGCATTTTTGTAAGTTCCATTGGCTGGCAAAACGGTAACCGACATCTGATCCTGATTGAAGGTGATTTCAGTTGTTCGTTTTTCTTTATGTCGGTAACCTTCAGTAAGTCCGTCGTCTTCGTACAAAGTGAACGATCCGTTTTTCCCGGTGTAGATGTGAATTGTTAAACTATCTGCAGGAAGGGAGCCGGTGCTGAGGGCAAAATTCGTCATCGGAAGGATAGATCCGGCTTTCACAAAAAGAGGAAGTTTTCCGGTAGGTGACGGATAGGAAAGAACCTGATTTCCGGAAAAAAGAGAATCACTCCAGAAATCAAACCATGATCCGCCCGGAAGCCAGACTGAAACCCGGTCACTGTCTGAACAGTTGGGTGCAACAAGAAATTCGTTCCCCCACATATATTGCAGATCCCGTTTCCATGCTTCAGGCTCCTGCGAAAACCCAAGAATCATGGCTCTGGCGATCGGAATTCCGGTTTCAGAAGCCAGGTGGGCATACGTATAAAAGTAAGGCATCAGTTCATAACGCAACCGGCTGTAAGTTTTTGCATCTTTCTGAACTTCAGCGGAACGGTCAACCGGCCAGCGGGACTCACCCACGCCGTGGGGTTTCCAGGTTGGGGAAAAACTGCCAAACGCCATTGACCAGTTCCGGTAAAGATGGTCATCCGAACCGTTTTTGGTTTCCCAGTTGTAAAATCCGCCAGCATCATGGCCCCAGAACGGAAAGCCTGAAAGTCCGGCCGATTGCATACTTCGTACCTGAGTTTTCATGTCGTCAGTTGTGGGTCTGATGTCTCCGCTCCACAACGTCGCATACCGTTGGGCACCTGCCGTCATCCCTCTCACCCAGACAAACGGACGTTTTGATTCCTTAAAGCTTTTATCCCAGCCATCGGCGACTAAAGATTTGGCGATCAGGAAAAACCAGTAATTTTTCATTTCCTTCCAGGTTTTTCCGTTGCCCAGAATCATAGAATCAGGTGCAGCGCCCATTTCATCGAACTCATCAATCCACAAAGCATCTCCCGGATAGTTCTATTCCGGATTCAGTGATTTTGTCCAGAAGAGATTCCAGAACCAGTCACGCACTTCCCTTTTCGTGAAATCCGGCGCACTGTCACTGAAATCAATTTTTCCGGAGGCGGGAATGAGATAATCCGGTTTCCAGCCTTCACTGTGGCTGGCGATACACCGGTTAAAATCGAGGGTGACAAAAAGGTGATTTTTCTGAACCCAACTTTGATACTCGGTCGGATCCGGGTAACGGGTTAATTCCCAGTCGAACCGGGAAAGACATCTTTGTCCGCCGCCTGCACGCCACCGGTTGTCGTTCACGATATGATCAATCGGGAATCCAGCTGCCCGGTGTTCAGTGATTTTTCGTTTCCACCAGTTTTCATCTGAAGGATCCGTTGAGGTGTGATCGTTTCCCTTGTCAGAAAGTGAAAGTCCGAAAGCAGCTTTTGGCGGAAACCGTGGCCGTCCGGTGAGTTGGGTGTACCGGTCAAGAACGTCGGTGAGCTCGGGTCCGGCAATGACGAAATAATCCATCCGTCCACCAGAAACCGAAATTTCATACTTTCCGTCTTTACCGAAAGAAAAAGAGTTGGGAAAAGTGCTGTTAAGAAAGATGCCGTAACCTTTTCCTGATAGAAAGAAAGGAACGATCAGAGGTGCCTGCTGATGATGTTCAGTGCCATAATTCCGGCTGGTTTTTTCACCCTTCAGATCCAGTTTATCGGTTCTGGCAAAATAGGTGTGACCCAAACCGGCAAAATGTTCTGATGAATCTGACTGAAAAGAAACCGAAAGTGTATCCTGTTGCCACTGAATACCGTTTTTATCCTGCAGAAAAGGAACAGAAAGATTGTTTTGGAAAAAGGAAAGTCTCAGCGGATTTTTGCTAACCTGAAGGGAAAGGCCATCCCCGGAGTTTGTTTTCAGAATAAAGCGATCGGACTTTTCATCTGCGGAAATTTGTCCCGTCCAATTGTGCGATTCCACCATTTCGGTGTAATCATCCGGGAAAAAATCTTCATCTTTTCTGACAGCCTGAACACGGACGATAAAATTGCCGTATGGCGTAATCCTGAGTTTTTGTCCGGTTTCGGTTGAAAAAAGAAGACTTCGTCCGGTTTGTTTGAAGGATGAAAACCCGGAAAGAGATTCCTGAGCGAAGGCGGGGTGAATGGAGAGAAGGTTGAGAAAGAAAAGAAAAAATAAAAAAGAAGGGTTGAATAAATTAAGGAGGAATCGGTTCATTCTGCACCCGGATTAGTGATTTTCTTTTACATTTTAGATGATAATAAAGGTTAACTTCCTTTTTTTAATAGTCAATATTTGAATCTGATAATCTGAAAGATTTTGTTGGGGAAAATAGGAAGGGGAAAATGCTGGATCCCGGACTTGATCCGGGATCCATGTATTTAGAGTTTAGAATTTTCCAATCAAAACGCCCCTATTTTAAATCATCAACAACATCTTCTGCTTCTTCAATAAAATCATCTCCCCAATCATTGATCACATCTTCTCTGATGTCTTCATACAAGTCAGAACCCGTTTTTCCTGCAATTTTAAATTTCAGTAAAACCCAGGGAGTATCGCCATAAAGTTTAACTTCGGCCGATTCTGCCAATTTTGGTTTTTTCTTTGTCACCCAGGTGTTTAATTTTTCTACCACTTTAGTATTAATTTCTTTGGTCGAGTTTTTAACCTGAATGTAAACGAAACATTCTGTTCCAAAATTATCAACCTGGATAACTTTCTCACCTTCACTCTGACTCCAGACAAATCGTCCGTCTTTGACTTCATTACCTTTTGAAACCATATCTCCAACTTTTAGAGCTGCACCAAGCTGGGTCTTATTCCAAAAATCAAACTTCATGTCGCCGATTTTTTTTGCAGCTTCATTTTCGTCGTACTTGATTGTATAGTTAACGAAATTTGCAACCCACATATAAAAATAGGAAATAATATCGCCGGCTTTCGTCGGTTTTAATCCTTCAAGAAGCATGATATTTCCTGTTACTTTACAATAAAGTTGGCCTTCTTCGTAGTGAGGAGTAACCGTCACATTCAATTCATCTTCGAAGTCATCATACTCATCCCTGACCGTTTTTAGGATTTTATTGATGTCAACTTTGATAATTCCGGTATCCAGACTCAGAGTATAAAATTCCATGCTGATCATGGGTCCAAGATTCATGATGGAACCGGGTCTTGAGAAAACCTCATATCCTTTTGAGGATTGACCAATCCAATTATTTGTTTCACGGAAGGTGGTTGACCATTCTCCTCCGGGCAACGGACTTTCTTTTCGTTGAGCAAAGAAAACAGGAACATAACTACCGTCAGCCAAAGCAAAACTACGGTTATGGTTAACATTCATGGCAATATTAATTGCCCATTGCATACAGTTCGGGCCAAATTCAGTTCGTTTTGAGGCGAAAAGATCTTCCATAGAAGAACTTGGATCACAGTCATCATCCTGAGCAAAAAGAGGAAGACCTGCACAAACAAATAAAAGTAAAACGACCAGCTTTTTCATGATTTCTCCGTTTGGTTTTTCTGACTGAAAAATCGGGACAAATCAGAAATGAAGAAATCAGCCGAATGGAGTATTTTGTTCAGGAAGGTTTATTGAATAATTTCAGAATTGCTTCGGTACCAGAGCGGACCTGAAGTTTTCTGTAAATATTTCGAAGGTGGGTTTTGACGGTGAACGTACTGATAAAAAGCTCATTGGCTATTTCGCGGTATTGATATCCTTTTGAAAGCAAATGAAGTACTTTTTCTTCCTGGGAAGTCAGGGTGTCGAGTTGCTGGTTTGCAGCAGGTTCGGGTTTTCTGAAGGAATTGACAACCCGTCTTGCGATGGATGGTGACATTGGCGATCCGCCCGTAAGTAAATCTTCTACAGCTTCCTTTAATTTCAGGGTAAGATCTTTTTTGATCAGATATCCGGTTGCACCGGCCTTCAGAGAATTAAAAACGGAGTCATCATCTTCAAAAGAGGTCAGCATCAGAATAAGAATTTCAGGATTTTCTGCCAAAAGCGTACTGCAACACTCAATGCCAGAACAACCCGGCAGATTAATATCCATAAAAATGAGGTCGGGATGTAAATCCGGAATGATATTTACCGCTTCCAAACCGTCACCAATAATTTTTATCAGATCCAGACCCGGCAATTGTCTGATAATCTGACCAATGGACTCCTGCAGATCGGGATCATCTTCTACCAGAATGACGGTTTTATTTTTCATAGTTTCTCCGACATGAAAGTACTCAGATGGCTGAATGAAAACAATGCTCCATTTGGAGTATATTAAACGGGAATTTCGATTTGAATTTGAGTTCCATTCCCGGGTACACTTTGAATGACAAAGGTTCCGTTGATTTCTTCAATCCGTCGTTTCATGTTAATCAGGCCATTTCCTTTTTTACTTTTAATTTCCGGCTGAATACCAATACCGTTGTCTGAAACACTGAAGAAAATCTTTCCCTCAGAAATACTAAGTTTAATTTCAACAACGCTGCAACCGGAATATTTCAGAATATTGTGCAGAGATTCCTTGTAAACCAGAAACAATGTCCGTCTGATTTCAGCGTGTAATTTGATGTCAGGAAGCGGATCCTGAAAAACAAACCGGCATTCAATGTTTGTATTTTGAAACCAGTCTGATGCGTAAGTTCTGAAATATCCTGCCAGATTTTCGGCAGGATCATGGTAGGGATTCAACGCCCAGACAATATTGCTGAGGTTGTCTATCAACCCGGATGCTGTTGATGCCGCTTTTTGGATATCAGGATCATCTTCACCCGAAAGGTGTTTTTTGTGTTGGTAACCTTGCAAAGTCAACGCAATTTTTGTGAGTCCAGCCCCGACATCATCGTGCATATCCCGTGAAATTCTGGCTCGTTCACGTTCTTTTTCCTTTTCAACTTCAAGTTTTCTTTCATAATCAGCGACTGCCTTTTTTACTTTCCGGGAAGTTATCATTCTGGATGTTTGGATGACGATTGCGACCACAACAAAAAAAGCAGCAACAAGAAACCAGGTTGTTTTCCAGAATGGAGGTTGAATGACAATCATCAGGATCCGGTCGGAGTCAGACCAGATTCCATCCGGATTGCTTCCACGGATTAGCAGCCGATAGTTGCCAGGATCGAGATTGGTGTATCGGATGCTTCGGTTTGTTGTTACAGGTCCAAAATCAGAATCAAATCCTTCAAGTTTGGTCTGAAACCGGTTTAAATCGGGATGACTGAAATCAAGTGCAGCAAAATCAACTGAAATCGTATTTTGGTCATGCGATAAAATCAGGTTTTTCTTTGCTGTGACAGATGAATCCATCGCAAAAGGTAGGTTGTTGATCCGGATATCGGTAAGGACAACTGTTGGTCTAAATTGGTTTTGATTTAAAGAATCCGGATGAAAGTAATTCAGTCCGCCAATACCGGCAAAATAAAGAAACCCGTTGCGATCCTTGAAACTTGCTCCCGAATTAAACTCATTGGATTGAATTCCCTGCCGGGTGCTGTATTGTTCAACATCCAGAAAAACCGGATCTGCATCAAATGAATCGGCCAGTTTGATTTGAAAAGAAAAAAGTCCTTTGTTGCTGCTCACCCACAGCCGAGATTTATTTTCAATTTCCATCCGGTAAATAAAATGGTTGGGGAGACCATTTTTTTCAGTCAGGAGCCAGGCTTTGTTCGTCTGCAGGTTCCAGCAAATCAACCCATTCTCCGTTCCGATCCAGAACCGATTTTCACTTTCTTTTAAAATAGTTTTCAATCTGAGATTTTTCAGACTGATCGTAAGTCCGGGTAAGGTTCTGATTATTCGTTTCAACTCCGTTTGGGTATTGAAAAAAACGAGTCCTTCCGGTGAAATGCAGACCAAACTTGTATCCGATAGAAACTGTCCGTTCAATTGCCAGACATCCAATCTTTTATTCGGATCCGTTGAAAATGAATCAATATAATGAAAAGTACCGGAGGTTTGATCCAATTTTGCAAGACCTGAAGGGGTAAGTATCCATCCGATGCCCTTAGTATCTTCACCAATCCAAACATGATAATCGATGGTGCCCGGCGTAATTCTGTAGGAAGTAAATCTCCTGACTGTTCCAGCTACCGGATCAAACCGGCATAGCCCTTTTTCTGTAGAAATCCATAAAAATCCATTTTTACCGGGAGTAATCGTGGCAATCCGGTTATCGGGAAGACTGGTTGGTTTCCCTGGCTGATGCTTCCAGTTTTTTAAAAGCTCACCCGTTTTGAGATCAAAAAGCTTCAGTCCGCCATCGGCAGAATATGAACCCACCCAAACTTTTCCGTCACCGGTGCTGTAGATGGCTTTGGTCATGTTATCCAAACCCGAACGGAAAAGTTTAAATTTGGGTGGTTTCAGATCAAGTTTAAAAACGCCGTTTCCATCAGTTCCAATCCAAAGATTCTGACTTTTATCAATTAGTAAAGAAGTTAATAAATCAGTTGGAAGGGCATGTTCACTTTTTTTAAAAACCCGAACCACTTTCTTTGAATTCGCATCCAGTTGAATCAAACCAAAATTGTGAATTGCAATCCAAATTTTCTGGTCACGGCTAACCCCAAGTCCGGAAAAAATGATGGCCTCATTGGGTTGAAATTTAAATGAAGTGTCACCCAGTAGCTCTAATTTTTTGGTCGACAGGGAATATGAATAAACCAAAAGGGAGTTGTTAGCTCCTTTTCCTGCAAGAAAAAGGGTTTCTGAATCGCCGGAAATTTCAATCCATTCAGCTTGCTTAAAGGGAAGGGGAAACAAGAAGGAGTGACTTTGTTTTCCGTCAACAAAGACCGAAAGTGTTTTGAAGGAAATACAAGCTGAAACTGAAGAAGAAAAAGAGTGGAATCCGTAGATTTGACTCACTGAACCTTTAAAGGGCGAAAGTGTTTTGACTGAACCTGACTTCAGATCATATTCGTTCAACAGTTCATTCGTGAAATAAAAAGCCTTTTTACTGGTTACGCCCTGAATTGGATTGCCCGGAATCCGGATTTTCGAAAAGGTTTGAGTTGAACTCTGGTAGCTGAAAAAGGTTGAAAACGAATTCGAATAAAAATCACCGTTTATTCCCGTGTAGAGACCGGTAATGGGGTTGGCAGGAAGTGAAGTTGAATCTGCGGGATCATTTCTGAATACGAAAAAGGAGTAACCGTCAAACCGTGCCAGTCCGTCGGCAGTGCCAAACCACAAAAACCCGGTATCATCCTGAATAATGGAGAAAACCGTACTTTGAGGTAACCCCTGATCTACGGAGAAGTTTTCAAAATCCTGGCTGAAGACAATAGGGGAAAATAAAAAACCAATTCCGGGAAAAATGAAAATCAAAATGATGAAAAGTCTTATCGTTTTCATTTCAAAATGATTCCATGTTTACATTCCCCCAACACCTGCCCGAATTGCATCTCAAGGCACATAACTTGTAAAAATAACCGGGCACTTCGACTTGGTTACTGAGCGGAGTCGAAGTACCGCTCAGTGTCCGGTCATTTTATTAAATTATAAATTCAAGCCTTGACGCTTAAAACTTACGCCTTACGCATTGAGCCTTTTTCGGATTTACCTAACAGCTAATTGCCAACAGCTAACAGCTTTCCCCTCACGCTTGCTTATTCAGCAATTGATGGAAATAGTTACGTGAAATGCCCAGCATCTGTGCAGCTAAACTCTTGTTACCATTGGCTTTGTGAAGGGCTTTTGCGATCAGTTCCTGTTTAAAGTCGGATACCAGATCTTCAAAATTGAGTTCTTCTGATGTGGGCGCCGGTGGTGCATCTTCCAGAATTTCCGGCGGAAGGTCACGGCGTTCAATCCGGTAATTTTCACAGAGAATCATGCCACGCTCGATTACATTTTCCAGTTCTCTGATGTTGCCCGGCCATTTGTAATTGATCAGAACATCAAGTGCTTCATCGGTAATCAGGTAGGGAGTTTCTCCCATTCTGGCTCTGATTTTTTCAATAAAGTAATGAACCAGAACCGGAATGTCCGTCCGGCGGCTTCTGAGTGGCGGAAGGGTCAGCGAAACCACATTCAGCCGGTAATACAGATCTTCACGGAATTTCTGGCTTTCTGCCATGAGTTTAAGATTCCGGTTGGTGGCAGCAATCACTCTCACATCCAGCGGCAGGGGTTGTTTTCCGCCCAGAATATCAAGCTGGCGGGTTTGAAGAACACGCAGGAACTTGCTTTGCAGATCGAGACTTAAATCCCCGATTTCATCCAGAAAAATGGTTCCCTTATCCGCAAGTTCAAACTTCCCGGGTTTTCTTGCATTGGCGCCGGTAAAGGCACCTTTTTCATAACCGAAAAGTTCTGATTCAATCAGTTCTGCCGGGATGGCCGAACAGTTCACCGCAATGAACGGACCTGTTTTCCGTTTGGAATTATCGTGAATCGCACGGGCAATCAGTTCTTTTCCGGTTCCGCTTTCGCCGAGAATTAAAACCGAAGCCTCGGTGACCGAAACCCGTTTTGTCATTTTGATGATATCCCTGAAAACGCCCGATTGCCCGGTAACGCCGGGGAAAATAAATTCAGTTTCGGGTTCTTCTGCAGCCCGGGTTTCCAGATCATTCATGATTTTCAACTGGCGGAGTTTGGGTGCCAGCATCTGGCAGAATTCCATTAGTTCCAGATTTTTGGAACTGTCAAAAGGGTTATTCCCCGTTTTTCTGTCGAGATATAAAATGGCAACCGGTTTGCCGTCATCGCTGATCGGGAAAGAAAGCACCGACCCGATGTTGAGGTTCATGATGGACAGATACTGAAATCCGTCTTCCCCAGATTGTACCTGCCTGATCGTTCCTGCAGCCAGGGTTTCTCTAAGAATGGTTTTGCTGATTTGGGAGTTGGGATCTTCGATTTCACCGCTGCTGATGCTTCGGGCAGCATAAAGTTCAAGATTTCCGTCATCTGATAAACTTGCCAGGAATCCACGATCGGCGCCGGTCATTCTGATCAGAGAATCCACCGCAAAATCGAGGAGTTTTTCAAGATTTTTTTCGGCGATAATTGACTTGGCATTTTCAAGCCGGCGGTGGGTTTCTGTTTCTTTTCCGGATGGGGCGGGCTGCTGTTCTTTTCGTTTCAGTTCGGCTTCCAGCTTCACAATTTCATTGAAAAGTTTCATCATTGCCGGACGGACAGCCGGGAGTGTGGAAACCTGGGCATTCAATTCCTGAAAGGCAGCATGAACAGCTTTAAAAGCATCAGTTACAAAAGACAAAGGACTTTCTCCGGCTACATTTTCAAGAAAATAGGAAGATGAGGTTAAACTCTCAACAAAAATCAGGTTAAAGGTTGAAATTTGAGACAAAATGCCAAATGCTTTTTCACCACAGAAGATACGGAATGGACAGAAAGGGAAATGAATTCGGATTTAAAGATTTGAATTTAATTTTCCGTTATTTCTGTTATTTCTGCGGTTA
>Ga0209460_1000684_pt1 | contig 27128 bp, 26 predicted proteins | sample EBPBio132013_DNA_FD_185868 | JGI IMG/M metagenome (GOLD analysis project Ga0209460, IMG submission 185868) | Wastewater treatment Type I Accumulibacter community from EBPR Bioreactor in Madison, WI, USA - Reactor 2_5/13/2013_ DNA (SPAdes)... | ecosystem: Engineered > Bioreactor > EBPR >... | reverse complement strand
AACAGCTGGCGGCCAAAGCCGCTACGATGAAACCCGGACTCTAAAGAGGCCCGCTACTGAAGGCGGGGGGACGTCGGCACGCCACCAACACCCTTAGAAGCGCTCACTGTGGCTTTTGCAGCGGCGCCAACATTTCGCAGGGCCGCTGAGGTTCTCGAGGCCCTAAAGCGACAGCCTAATGCGCGAGCACATCGACCTGCCGCGTTCTACGGTGCATTAAAGGCACTGCGATTGGCCGAGGAGCGGCCGTGCCCCTTCGCCGACGCGGCGCTATCCGTGCGCGAGGACTATCGCTATTCGGGTCGAACACTTCCGTCGCGCGCCGTAGGCAGCACGCTGCTGCTGAAAGGGCTCGAAGCCGAAGTGGCGGTGATCCTCCATGCCGACGAACTCGATGCGCTCAATCTGTACGTGGCGATGACACGCGGATCCAGGAAGTTAGTCATTTGTAGCCGGCAAGCGATCATCGGGCGTTAGTTCGCCGACTCTATGGCCAACATCCCTGTACGTACGCGGCCGGCGGGACTTGGTATGGCGGCCTGCTTGGCGTTCTGGGGAAGCAGATGGAAGATGTGAATCACATGGCAACCCAGTGGGCTATGCCAGGGGAATCCGGCAAGCAGCCATGAGCCAGTCTGGGCATATCGTGGACGACTACAGGGGGACGGGCGTATGCGCGAGCTTTTGAGGTGGGTCGCAGGATTCTCCGTGGTGGCCGGTGCGATGGGGTGTAGCCAGGCGCCCGTGGCGGCTTGCCCGGAGGACCTCTCGTCAAAGGTGGCTGCACTGGAAGCGGAAGTCGCCAAAGTGCGCGCCGAGAACGAAGACCTTCGCGCCACCCCCGTGGGGCTGCTGGCTGATGTCAATGCGGCCGTGGTTGCGGAAGATTCGGCACGGGCTGCGATTGCACAGGCCAAGTTGGCCACGAGATTCCCCGGCACCCCTGAAACCGCAAGGGGTGCCAAGCAGCTGGCCGACCTGGAGTCGGCTCGCAAGGCCAAGGAAGAGGAGGCCGCGCGCTTGGCAGAGCTTGGCTTCAAGGCGCTGCGTGCCAACGCGACTTTCGAGGGCGACGATGCATCAATCACCCTCAAGTCAACGGCCATCTCTGGGCAATGGTCATTCGATGCCTATGCCGATGAGTGGCGCTACCTTGAGTCAGAGAGGGGGCAGAAGTACATCACTGCAAAGGCCAGCGTGTCGTCACAGCGAAAGGACCCTCTACTCATGGGTCGAGTGGTTGGCTGGGTCGCCATGCTACGTGCGAGGCGCACTTCGCCGCCGCTGGGCGTGTAAATCTCGTCCAGTTCCTTGGCCGTGGGATCAGGTTTCAGGCGCGGATACGCGGTCTCGTGCAGCGTCGCCATGCAGTGCCCTGGTCAGGGTTGAGGTCAATCCCAGTGACGCCCGTCCTCGGCGCGCACGGAGGCTTCCAGAAAGCAGTGGTGGTTATCGGCAACGCGATGCATCTCATCCAGCAGCATGGCCATCCTCTCGTCCATGTCCGCGGCGTCGACCACCGGCATCGTGAGTCGGTACTCGCTTCCCTCGGCATCAAGCCGATGGGCTTGAAACGGGGATAGGCACATCGCCTCAATGCGTGCCCGAGCGCGGCCAGCGCCCCTGCCTCGGGGCGTAAACGGGCTCACTAGCAGGCGCAGCGTCAGGCTCACGGTCGCGGCCGGCGCTGGCAGCGCCGCCGAGGCGAGCGCGGGGGGCGGCGCGGCCTGGAGGCCGGCTTCAACGCGTTGGCGGGCGAACGGATCGCGGCCCTGGATGTAACGCATGGCCGAGTGCACGTCTCGCCATCCGACGTACTCCATCAGGGCTTTCACGTCCCAGCCGTTGTCATTGGCCCAGCCCGCAAAGCCCCGGCGAAGGGAATGGCTGCTGTAGCCTCCCACGGCCTCCAGACCTGCGGACTGAAACAGGTCGCGCAGCAAGGGGATCAGGCTGTTCGGATGCAACCCTTGGCTGCCGACGTTGCCCCATTGATCGACACGCCGGAACAGCGGGCCTTGAGTTAGCGCGGCTGCCTGCACCCAGGCCTGCGTGGCACTGACCGCGCACAAGCGCGACAGAGCGGGCACCTTGTACGTATTGCCTGCCGACTGTCTGTCGCCCTTGCTGCGCGGCAGGAAGCAGATCATTCCCTGCTCGGGTACCAGTTCCAAGTACTCAATCTGCAGCCGGATCAACTCATCGCCGCGGAATCCTCGCCAAAAGCCCAGTAACACCAGCGCCTTGTCGCGCATGGCACGCAAGGCATACGCGTGGTCGGCGCGCTCCTGGGCCGCCAGCGTGGCTTGGTCCAGCCACCCGACTACTTGGGTCAGCTGGGCCAGCTGCAACGGCGTGGCCTGCTTTTCGATTCGGGGGTGTAGCGTCTGAATGCCCTTGAGGACCTTGCGTACCAGCGGCGTACGCGTGGGATCGACGAACCCGTGCTCGGCGTGCCAATGCGCCAGTGCTGCCAGTCGTTGCTTCAGCGTGTTGATTGCTGCCTTGGGGGCCTGCTCGGCCAGATAGCGGGCCACGCTATCGGGCGTCGCCGGCAGATGGCCACCCCATTCGACCTCGAAGTGGCGCAGCGCCGAGGCATAGCTGCGCTGCGTGTTCTGACGCGTGGCCGCTTCGAGGTAGCGGTCCACATCGCTCACGCCTGGCAGCACTCCGCCGACGCGCAACCGGCCGGTTGTCGCAGCGTAGAGAGGATCGTGCACTCGGCACGTTGTCCGCCATGGCAACTGGCGATCACCCGCTCCAGTTCCCGGGCCATCCTGCGCAGATCCTCCATCCGGGCCTGGATATCAGCCAAATGACTGCGTGCCAGCCGATCTACGTCCATGCAGGACATCTGGTCGTCCCCGGACAACTGCAGCAGGCTGCGGATCTCTTCCAGACTGAAACCCAGATCCCGGCCGCGGGTAATGAAGCGCAAACGCTCGATATCGGCAGGCTCGTAAACGCGATACCCGCTGCCGGTGCGACCAGGTTGGGGTAACAGGCCGATCCGCTCGTAATAGCGGATGGTTTCCAGATGGCACCCACTGGCCTCGGCGGCCTGACTGATCTTCATGTGGCGACTTGACTCTGTAGTAGCTACGGACTTTACCTTGCCCCCTGTCCAGCCGCCAGCCTCCCGCCCGCGCGCCTCTACCCGTGTCCGGAGCTCTCCATGTTGCGCTCACGCCTGATCCGGTATGCCGCGTATCCCGCCCTGATGGGCGCGGTTCTGGCCGGCACGGCCGCAGTATTGGCCGATGGCCTGCCGGCTTGGCCAACCTTGGCGATCCTGGCGACCGCGGGCATTGCCATGGTGGCGCTGCTGGAGTGGCTGCAGCCCTACGAGCCGTCTTGGCGCCATAGCCAAGGCGACCTCAAAGCCGACTTGATGCATGGCGCCGTCAACTTTGGCCTGCTGGCCGGCACCGCCTATGGATTGCATGCCTTTCGCGGCCTGCTGCCCGCCGGCAGCCTATGGCCGACCCAGTGGCCCCTGATCGGGCAGATGCTGCTGGCGGGGCTGGTGATCGACTTGGGCCTGTATGCCATGCACCGCTTCAGTCATCGGGTGCGATGGGCATGGAAACTGCACGCTATCCACCACAGCGCTGAGCGCTTGTATTGGCTCAATGGAGAACGTCGTCACCCGTTGAGTGCACTGCTGATGGCCGGCCCGGGCTTGGGGTTGACTGTCGCCTTGGGTGCGCCGCCGCTGGTGATCAGTGCGTGGCTGACACTGATGAGTGTTCAACTGGCTTTCCAACACGCCAACTTGGACTACCGCGTTGGCCCGCTACGTCGCTGGCTAGGCGTGGCCGAAGTACATCGGTGGCATCACAAGCGTGACTATGAAGATGCCCAGGTCAACTTCGGCGAGTTCTTCATGATCTGGGATCGTCTGTGCGGCACCTTCCTTGATCGCCCTGAAACGCTGCGCGCCGGCGAGGTCGGGTTGCGCGAGGAAACGATGCCTGCCAGCTATTGGGCGCAGATGTGCTGGCCGTTCAACGAGGCTCCAGATCAACGGGATACGGCCTTTGCGCAATATCTTTGGCAAGGCGATCAAGCGCTACAACAAGGCGATCTCACGACGGCCTACAAACGGTACGAATTGGCCCACGTGCTCTCGCAGCACCGCACGCGCTTGCACGTGCGTAGTCATTGGGCGTTCGCAAGATGGGCGTGGCAAGCCCACGAAATGCGCGAAATGGCTGGACAACTGCTGCGCCTGATGGCCGCTGCGACCCTGACATGGGTGTGGATGCCTAAAGGCAATACCGGTGGCGCTCGGGTAAACGCCTTGCGCACGATGCCGATTCCTTCAGAACTGCGTAATTACATGGAGAACACCCGATGAGTGACTGTGGCTGCCATCACGAGGCCAAGAACGCCCAGGAGCGACGTGTACTGTGGATTGCCTTGGTCCTCAACGCGGCCATGGCCGTCATTGGTGGCATCGCCGGCTGGATTGCCCATTCCACAGGTCTGCTGGCTGACGCGCTGGATATGCTGTCTGATGCCACCGCGTACGCCATTGGATTGGTGGCCATCGGACGCACGGCCCGCTTCAAGGCCAATGCCGCTTGGCTCAGTGGCAGCATTCTGCTGGTGCTGGGTATTGGCGTGCTGGTGGAGGTCGGACGACGGGTACTACAGGGCGCCGAACCACTCAGCGGATGGATGATCGGCACCGCGCTGCTATCGCTTGTAGTCAACGTCATCGTGTTGCGCATGCTCTCGCCGCTGAAGTCCGGGGAGGTCCATCTGCGAGCAACGTGGCTGTTTACCCGAGCCGACGTGGTGGCCAACATCGGCGTCATTCTTGCGGGCGTACTGGTGTGGTGGCTGGCCAATCCCTATCCCGACTATGTGATTGGCACCCTTATCGGTTTGTACGTGATCAAGGAAGCCATCGAGATCCTGCGTGACGCACGTCGGGCCAGCACGCAAGTGGGCAAGCCGACCGCGTGAAGATGCGTGTGCGAGCTCTGCCCGCGTTCCGCTGGCTGCTGGCGCTGAGCCTGGCACTGGGTGCCATATGGCACCCGGTGCTTACGGCGGTGGGCGAAATGCACGAGGCAGCCCATACGTGGTCCGGCGCTCACGCAGTGCTGATGACGTCCCACGCGGCCGCTGATGAGAGCGCCTTGGGCAAATCGCTCCATCAGTTGCATCAACTCGCGCATTGCTGCGCGCACGCAGTCGCCGCTCCGGCGATGACTTGGGCGCCACCTCCTGCTCCGCAGCAGCAGGCCGTAGAGCCACACGCGGTGGAGACGGTGCCCACAGGGCCATTGGTCGATCCGTTCCGACCGCCTATTGCGGGCCAAGCGCTGGCGTAGGCCAGTCCTTAACCCTTGGTCTGAACTTCTGGAGTGTTGCTATGCAAGTGCGACGTGCGGCGCTGGCCGCTTGGTTGCTGCTGGGTGCAGGGATACCTGCCTGGGCGGTCGACCCCATGACATTGGACGACGCATTCGACCGCGTTGCCCAAGCCCATCCAGACCTGCGCCTGGTGCAGGCACGTACCGCGGTACTGGCGGCCGAGCACGAGGGCGCCAATCAGCGCCCGCCTTGGACATTGGGTGCCGAGGTGGAGAATGCCCTGGGTACCGGAGATGCGAGAGGCTTGGACAGCGCCGAGTTCACCGTGAGTCTGAGCTCGGTGCTGGAGCGAGGCGGGAAACTGGATGCGCGCAGGGCCCTGGCGCAGAGCCGCATCGATGCGCTGGCTGTTCAGCGGGAAGCTCGTCGGCTGGATCTGTTGGCTGAAACGGCGCGGCGCTATCTGGCATTGGTTGCAGCGGACAAGGCCGCCAAGATTGCCCAAGTCGATATCCAACAGCGCCAGCGTACCGTGGCCGCTGCTCGTCAACGTGTGCAGGCCGGCGCCTCACCCGAGTCGGTGCTGTTGACTGCACAGGCTGGCTTGGCAAGAGCCGAGCTGGCCCAAGCAAGGGCCTCCCAGCAAGCCAGCGCTGCACGCCAGCATCTGGCCGCCCTCTGGGGGGAGCGTGAACCCGTGTCGGCGCCGGTCGCTGGCAACCCGCTCGCACTACCGGCGATCGGTTCTCTGGAAACCCTTTCCTCAGAACTGCAGCGTTCTCCCGAGCTGGCCCAGTTTGTCGACGAGCGGCGCATTGCCGAAGCACGTTTGAATCTGGCTCGCACAGCAGGCACGTCGGATCTGGCTTGGCAAGTCGGCGTGCGTCGGATGCAGGACACAAGCGACACCGCGCTCGTGGGGGGCATCTCGCTGCCTTTGGGTGCTCGAAGCCGGGCGCAACCAGAGATTCGTGCCGCTGAGGCGGAGTTGGAAGTGCTTTCGATCGAACGTGAGGCGCAGGGAATGGCGTTGTATTCCACCCTGGTCGAAGCCCACGGCCGTTACACCGTCGCCCGTGACGAAGTGGCCCGTCTTCAAGACGATGTGCTGCCCAAGCTGACCAAGGCTGAGCAAGCGGCCGAGCGTGCATATCGCGCTGGGGCCATCAGCTATCTGGAATGGGCGCAGCTGCAGTCGGAAAGGACCGCAGCTCTGCAGCAACAACTGGACGTCGCGCTCGATGCGCAACGTGCCCTCATCGAAATCCAACGGCTCACCGGCCAGGCCATGGTTGCCTCTGCCGCTGCCGCCACCTCCGGAGAGTTGACCCCATGAGCCGTTTCCCCTGGATCGCGCTGGCCCTGACATTGGCCCTGACGGCTTGTAGTGGCCCGGCACCCAATGCCCGTGGCGAGGCCGAAGAAGGCCATGAGGCCGAAGAACAAGGCGAGCACGAAGAACTGCCCCAACAGACCACGATCGAGGCCCAAACGGCACAGTCCGCCGGCATCCGCGCCGCCCGCGTGGGTCCTGGCCAGATCGCCGATGAGCAGGAAGTCCAAGGGCTGCTTACGCCGGTCGAAGGTCGCATCGCCCTGGTGACTGCACGTTTCCCCGGTCCTGTGCGTGCCGTTCGCGTAGGCGTGGGCGACCAGGTCAAGGCAGGACAGGTGCTCGCGACGGTGGAGAGCAACTTGAGCCTGACGACCTATTCCGTTACCGCCCCCATAAGCGGCGTGGTGATGGCGCGGACCGCCTCGGTCGGCACGTCTGCCGCCGAAGGCGCGCCCTTGTTCGAGATCGCAGATCTGTCCACCTTGTGGGTAGATCTGCATATCTTCGGACGGGACGCCGGGCACATCGAAGCTGGTGTGCCGGTGACCGTGAGCCGATTGAGTGATAGCGTTTCCGAGCAGACGACCTTGGAACGCGTGCTGCCCGGCACCGCCACGGCCAGCCAAAGCACGATCGCACGCGCGAGCTTGCGCAATGCCGATGGACGCTGGCGGCCAGGTTCCGCCGTTAAAGCACGCATTACCGTTGATCGCGCAGAAGCGGATCTGGTAGTCCCCGTGACCGCGCTGCAGACCGCCGAAGATCGGGACGTGGTGTACGTGCAACAGGGCGAGGTCTATCACACGCGCCCGGTGAAGCTAGGCCGACGCGACGCCGAACGGGTGGAAGTCTTAGAAGGCCTGAAGGCCGGTGAGCAGGTGGTGGTGGCCCAGAGCTTCCTGGTCAAGGCCGACATCGAGAAGTCCACCGTCGAAGAAGAAGAGTGAGGCCCGCCATGCTCGAACGCCTCATCCATTTTTCCATTCGCCATCGCTGGCTGATGCTGGTACTGACCGCAGCGCTTATTGCGCTCGGCGTGTGGAGCTATCGTCAGCTGTCCATTGACGCCACGCCCGACATCACCAACGTCCAGGTCCAGATCAACACCCAGGCGCCAGGTTACTCGCCGCTGGAAGCCGAGCAACGGGTGACATTCCCCATTGAAACGGCGATGGCCGGCTTGCCCCAGTTGGACTACAGCCGCTCGTTGTCTCGCTATGGGTTATCGCAGGTGACGGTCGTCTTCAAGGATGGGACGGACCTGTACTTCGCGCGCCAGCAGGTCGCCGAGCGCCTGCAGCAAATCACGTCTCAGCTTCCTGAGGGGCTAGATCCTGAGATGGGGCCGATCTCTACCGGTCTAGGTGAGATCTTCATGTACACGGTGGAAGCCGAGCCCGATGCCCGCAAGCCCGATGGCTCCCCGTACACGGCCACGGACCTGCGGACGCTGCAGGATTGGGTGATCCGCCCGCAACTGCGCACCACGCCTGGGGTGACCGAGGTCAACACCATCGGTGGCTTTGAACGGCAGATCCACATCACTCCCGATCCAGCGCAACTGGTAGCCCTGGGATTCACGCTCCAAGACGTTGTTGGCGCGGTGATGCGCAACAACCAGAACGTGGGAGCCGGCTACATCGAGCGCAACGGGCAGCAGTTCCTGGTGCGCGTACCGGGCCAGCTACGGGATGTGGACGCGGTCGGCAGCATCGTGCTGGATCGTCGTGATGGCGTCCCGATCCGCGTGCGCGATGTCGCCACCGTTGGCGAAGGCAAGGAGCTGCGCACCGGCGCGGCCACGCAGAACGGGCATGAGGTGGTCGTCGGTACGGCCTTTATGCTGTTTGGCGCCAACAGTCGCGACGTTTCTCGGGCCGCTGTGGCCAAGCTGGAGGCTGCCAACGCCAGTCTGCCCGAAGGTGTGCACGCCAAGGCGGTGTATGACCGCACGGCGTTGGTAGATCGCACCATAGGGACCGTTGCCAAGAACCTGATCGAAGGCGCGCTTCTGGTGGTGGTGGTGTTGTTCCTGTTACTGGGCAATGTCCGGGCGTCGTTGATCACCGCAGCTGTGATCCCGCTGGCCATGCTGTTCACCATCATCGGCATGGTGCGAGGCAACGTATCGGGCAATCTGATGAGCCTGGGCGCGTTGGACTTCGGGCTTATCGTGGATGGTGCGGTCATCATCATCGAGAACTGCCTGCGTCGTTTCGGCGAGGCGCAGAATGCGCTGGGCAGGCAACTCAACGATCAAGAGCGATATGACCTGACGGCTTCGGCAACGGCGGAAGTCATTCGACCGAGCCTGTTCGGCCTGGGCATTATCGCGGCCGTCTATCTGCCGATCTTTGCTCTCTCCGGCGTCGAGGGGAAGATGTTCCACCCCATGGCCATTACCGTCGTCCTGGCGCTGACCGGCGCGATGATGCTGTCGCTGACGTTCGTGCCAGCGGCCATTGCAACCTTCCTGCGTGGACGCGTGGCCGAGCACGATAACCGACTGATGCGCTGGTCACGAGCTCGCTACACGCCGCTGCTGGATTGGGCGCTACGCCGTCGATTGGCCGTACTGGGCGGCGCCACGGTACTGGTGGTCGCGTGCGGCATCCTGGCCACGCGGCTGGGATCGGAGTTCGTGCCCAGCCTGGATGAGGGCGACATCACGCTGCAGCCGATGCGGATTCCAGGCATGAGTCTGGAGCAATCGGTGGCGATGCAGGAAACATTGGAGAAGCGATTGGCGCAGTTTCCCGAGGTGGCCAACATTTTCTCCAAGATCGGTACCGCCGAGGTAGCCACCGATCCGATGCCCCCCTCGATGGCCGACACGTTCCTCATGCTCAAGCCGCGGGATCAGTGGCCAGATCCCCGCAAGCCCAAGGCAGAGTTGATCGAAGAACTGGAGCAAGCCGCCAAGAAAATCCCCGGTAGCAACTATGAGTTCACCCAGCCCATCCAGATGCGCACGAACGAACTGATCTCCGGCGTCCGCTCGGACGTGGCGATCAAGGTCTATGGCGATGATCTGGATCAGCTCGCACGACTTGCTGGCCGCATCGAGCGGGCAATGCGTGAAGTGCCTGGTGCTGAGGACGTGAAGTCTGAGCAAGTGAGCGGACTGCCGTTGCTCACGGTAACCCCAGACCCGGTAGCGCTGGCACGGTATGGATTGAATCCAGGAGATGTGCAGGAGACGGTGGCCACCGCTATCGGTGGTCAGGTAGCGGGCCAGTTCATTGAAGGCGATCGTCGCTTCGCTCTCGTGGTCCGGCTACCCGAAACATTGCGCTCAGATCCGGCGGTGCTGGCAGACCTGCCGATTCCGTTGCCCGAGGACAATAGTCCCGATGAGTCCAGCCGTGAGGCGACATGGCGTGGCGGTAGCCCTCGGACCGTGCCGTTACGTGAGGTCGCTACCATCCAAGTCGAGCGTGGACCGAACCAGGTGAACCGCGAGAACGGCAAGCGACGCGTGGTCATCACGGCCAATGTGCGCGAACGCGATCTGGGAAGTTTCGTGGGAGATTTGCGCACCAAAATCGGCGAGGAAGTGAAGATGCCGGAAGGCTACTGGGTGGCCTATGGAGGCACGTTCGAGCAATTGATCTCCGCCAGCCAGCGCCTTTCCGTAGTCGTTCCGGTCACCTTGGCTCTCATATTTGCTCTGCTGTTCATGGCCTTTGGGTCGGCAAAGGACGCTGCGATCGTGTTCAGCGGGGTACCGCTGGCGCTGACCGGCGGCGTCATCGCGCTGGCGCTGCGCGGAATTCCGTTGTCCATCTCCGCCGGCGTGGGCTTCATCGCCCTATCGGGCGTGGCGGTGTTGAACGGCTTGGTCATGATTGCCTTCATCCGACGCCTGCGCGAACAAGGCGATCCGCTGGATGAGGCCGTGCGCGATGGTGCGCTCGGCAGGCTGCGTCCGGTGCTGATGACCGCGCTGGTGGCTTCTTTGGGCTTCTTGCCGATGGCTCTCAATGTCGGTGCGGGTTCGGAAGTCCAGCGGCCCCTGGCGACCGTGGTGATCGGTGGCATCTTGTCCTCGACCGCCTTGACCCTGTTTGTATTGCCCGTGCTGTACCGGTGGTTACACCGAGAGCGCGACCGGCCCGTTCTCCCGACCACGGCGCTCGCATGAGGCAGCATCATGCCCAAGCCTGACCTGGAAATTGTGCGTGCGGCGATGTTCGCCGATCCCGGGGTGAAGGCGGTCGACGATCTGCGGTGGATGCCTGCCGCATCCGGGCTGGGCATTCAGGCCACGGTGACAGTGGCCTCATCGGCGGTGGACCTGGCCACAGTGCAGGCCGTCGTGGGCCAGATTCTCGCCACTCAGTTCGGCGTAACAGAACTACACCTGACATTCAACGATCCCGGGCCGGCACCGGCGCAACCGACCCGTGGGCCTATCGAAAAGAGGTAAAGCGGAGGGCGGCATTGCCGCCCTCCGAACCCTCAACCAATCCAACCGAAGGCAAACACCGTTCCCAAGGTCGTGCTGAGCGCTGCTACGCCCCACAACCCAAACGCTGATCCGTCGCAATCGCGTGCAGGTGGCGGCCAGCCTGGGGTCGGCTGGGCACGGAGGAGCGCGTGCTCGCCATAGCAGTGCGCCAGAGAGCGCCAGCAGGCCAAAGGCCAGGCCGAACACCAACGCCTTGTGCAGCCCACCGGGCGCGCCGGCAGCGTGGGAGCAGCACCCGACTAGTCTCGGGACTCATAGACTTGGTGCCCTGGCCAGGCGCAGGCGCCTGCCAGGACAAAGGCCACGCTTTGCCGGGCCCGCGTGAACGCCACGTAGTACTTCGCCGGTGAGGTGATACGGGAGGCGTCAGCGGTGCGCAGGAACTGGGCCAGGGGGCCATTGGGATAGATCAGCACGCGGGAGTATGTCCGTCCCTTGGCTTGTCCAAAGTTGACCGCAGGATAGCCATCGCAGGCTTCCCGCCGGTCGTAACGCAGGACGGTGGGCGCGAACTGCAGTACATATTTTTGCACCAGAGTGGGTGCCACCACATAAATGCCCTCATGCCCGGTCAGCTCGCTATTTCCTGACTCGGTGCGCGGCATCTGCGGATACAGCGCATCGGCCAGATCACACAGCGACTGCGCACAGCGGTGGCTGATCACCCGATGCTGGATCTGACACAAGTTCCGCGCCTGCCAGGCTTGGAAAAGCCCCATCATGGCCACACCACGGTATTGCTGGTGACGCGGAGAATGGTTGGTGGCGTAGGTCGCCTGGCGGGTATCACCCACCAGCGTGATCTCGATGCCGCTGGAGAGCAGGCGCTCGACCAGGTCCAGGTCGTAGCCGGCCAAGTCCTGGACCTCATCGATGTAGAGCTCGTCGTACATGGCCGCCAAACGCTCGATGACACGGCCTTGGGTAAGCTCATCGCAGCGCACGGCAAAGTCAGCGGCGCGATCGGAATATATTCGATCGCCGGCCAGATAGTGACGAGCCACCTGACTACGGGGAGCACGATTGTTGGTCCTGCCCTCAACGAAGAGGATGGACTCCACGCGGGGCTGGGCACACAGCGCCGCCTGATAGGGCCGAATGCACTCGCGCAGCAGAAAGCTGTACCAACTGTAGAGCGACACGTGCGCCGGCACGGCGCCAGCCTGCCGTTCAAACGCGCGCCTGATCTCTTCCAGGTTCTCAAGCGTGTAGGTCAGGATGGCGATCCGGCGTTGCGGGCGCGCCAGGGACTGGCGCACCAACATCGTCGTCTTGCCCGAACCGGCCGCCGAGAGCAGTACCTGATTAGGCGATGGCACGCTGGACATAGTCCGGAAACACGATCGAGTGGGGACTATTGAAGATGGCCAACGCTGTATCGGTCTTGTTGCCCTTCATGAACTTCAACAGCGCCGCCTCATCGGCGAACGTTTTATCCAACACCAGATTCAATTGCGCCAGCGTATTTGCCTTGATCAATTGTTGCTCCAGCGAGGGTGCGTCCTCATCGGAGTCATAGTAGATGTAGTTCAGGAAATCAGCGTAGCGTTCCTGCAGCAGGGCTACGTCGCCGTCGTTGTCGGTAACGACAGCGGTTGGGATATCCAGGCGTTGGGCGATCTGCAGAAATCGCTTGAAGGCCAGGGAGTTGACCGAGATCACGTCCACGCCACGGGCCAACGGCGACACGCCGTGGTGATCCTTGAAGGCTCGCTGGACGATCAACTCGTCCGAGGGGCCCTCGACAAGGATCGCCTGCTTGGCCAGGATCAACCGCAGGGTGTCATGACCCGGCAGCTTCATGAAGTAGTCGTGCGTATCGGTCGGCAGTTGGTCCAGTTTTATGTGTCCGCGTGCACTGAAGAGGATCACGTTGTCCACGCCGAGCTTGTTCAACACGAAGCTGCTATGCGTTGCAATGATGACTTGCTGGGCGGTGGACAGAGCTGCGATCTTGTCGATCAGTTGGGTCATACTGGAGAAGGACAGATGATTCTCGGGCTCTTCTACCAGCAGCACGTGCGCAGCACCGGCCGCGCGCATGGCCAGTTTCATTTTGACCGCACTCTGTTCGCCTTTGCCGGCGTGGGTGAAAGGAAGATCGTCCAGGTAGGGAGACAGACTGGCCTCCCACGTCGACCGCGCCGAGGTGTCCACACCCACGGTCAGCGTCTTATTGCTGACATCGCCCGCATTTTCGGCCAGGAACGTGTTGATGGCCGCCACGTCCGTTTCCTGGGAAAAGCTCTGCCGCATGCGGCGATAACTCAGCGACAAGGCCACGCGCTGAGCCGGAGAAAGCACCTGGTCGATGATGCTGCCGATGTAGCGATCCGTGCCTGAAAAGGTCTTGGCACTGGTGGTATCGATTATCGTGGAGTCGAATGGGATGCTGCGGGCGGTGACGCCATTGTTGGCGAAGGAATACCAGCGGACGGTGTAGTACTCCACCGGCAAGCTGCCCCCCTGGTGCTCGCGCAAATAGGCATCGAACTCGGGGCGATAGTCTTCGTTGAGTTCGATCAGCAGCCGAATGCCGGCCATGTCAGCGCCGAGGGAGTTGTTGGTACCCCGCAATGAAGCCAGGGTGGCATCCCGTCCGAGGTAAGCCTCGATCACGATCCGCGGAGGCGAACCAGGCTGTCCATCCCGCAGACGTGCCAGATACTCGTCGACAGCCGGTTGGTGGAACAGGTAGGGGGTGATTTCGTAGGCGATGCCTCGTCCGTGCAGTTGGCCGGTCACGACAGCATGAATAGCTTCCAATAGCGTGGACTTGCCGACCTCGTTGTTGCCTACGATCAGGTTCATGTGGGGGTTGAGCGGCAAATCCAGGTGGCCAAACGCCTTGAAGTTCTCGATGACGACTCGTTCGATCGGCATGGTTCATCCCTGTACGACTGCAGCGCGAGCACGGCGCCCGGAGCCATCCGGACACGCCGGCATGGCGTTCATACTAAACCGGGCCAGTGGGGCGGATTTCGTACGGGTGAGACACCCCGGAGGCGGCTGGCGGCCGATCACGCGGGATAATTCAACATTATCCCGCCTGAGCAAAGCCGCCGCCGAACGGCCGCCTGCACTCTTTATTAGTATGTAATTACATGGTATGTAATACATTACGCAATAATTGGAGAACAGCATCATGGCGCGCGCAGGACTCTACAAAGGGGATGTCCAGAAAGCGCGTGACGCGCTGCTGGCCCAAGGCAAGAAGCCTTCCGTGGACGCGGTTCGGGTGGCTCTGGGCAACACGGGCTCCAAGACCACGATCCATCGCTACTTGCGTGAACTGGAAGAGGAGGAGGGCGGCGGTCCGTCACGTGCGGTGGCCGTGAGTGAGGCCTTGCAAGACTTGGTCGCGCGCCTGGCTGCGCGACTTCAAGAGGAGGCAGAAGCGATCCTCACCAGGGAGCGAGAACGCCATGGGGCCGAACTCCAGCGTCAGCAACAAGCGCTTTCCACCGCCCAACAGGAAGCCGCTGCCCTGGGCAGTCAGCTGCAGCGCACTGAGACCAGCTTGACGCAAGAGCAAGCCGCTCACGCCCTACTTCAGCAGAATCTGCGCGACAAGGTCGCGGAAATCGCCCAGTTGAATGAGCGCATCGCCGGCATGACGGTGCGGCTGGCTGATTACGAGGCGCATACGCGTTCTCTGGAGGACAAGCATGCCCACGCCCGGGAAGCGCTCGAGCACTACCGCGCTTCAACCAAAGAGCAGCGCGAGCAAGAGCTTCGCCGTCACGAGCATCAGATCCAAGAGCTGCAAGTAGCCTTACGTCAGGCCAATGAAGCCTTGGGCGCGAAGAATCAGGAGCTGTTGGTGCTTAACCGCGACAATGGCCAATGGCTGGAGCGCCATGGGCGGATTGAGCGTGAGCTTGTCCAGTTGAGGCAGGTCCACGAAGGCCAACACAGCGAGATCGTGGCGTTGCGCCAGACCGCAACGGACCACATGGCACTGCAGGAGCGCTGGAAGACTGACGTCAAGGCCTTGGATGCCCTGCGCAGCGAGCTAGCTCAAGTCCAAGACACCCTTGCGCAGGAGCGTGAGCGCCGCCAGAGCGCTGAAGCCGATGCGTTCCGTGCCAACGCGCGTCTTGAAGCGCTGGAGCCCCTGCTGAATCAACTGACGCCGGCACAAAATACGGTGAAGAGAACCCGGCGCAGCAGTACGCAGGGTGGGGGAGCGGACTAACGAGGCTACTCGTTTGCCTGCTAGCGGCCGGGATAGCGCTCCCCAGTCCAGTACGCCCATTCCATAGGTACGACCCAGTCTACGAACAGCTTGGCTACTGAGGACTCCGGTGCCAGATGGTAGGGCTTGAACATGCCTTGCTGGGGCGAACTGGTCATCAGGTAGCGCAAGCGCTTCTTGACCTCTTGAAAGATGGCCTCGCGCACATGGGCGCTGTCGTGCACGCCAAGACGCATTGCCACCGACGCGCCTTGGCGTACCGCCGCCCAGCAACAATAGCGCCACTGCGCGATCGGCAGACCCCGCGGTCCGGATTGAAACACGAACCCCACATCACGTGCCCAGCCTGGGTCGAAGTGATGTTTGAGCAATTGCTGCTCTAGAAACTGCTCGGTCTCCCAGAGTGCAAGTTCATCCCACAGCTCTAGTTTTGCGTCCGCCAGTTCTACATCGTGTGCCATATCACCGAGTTGGTCTTCCAGCACCGGGAGCAGGTGCCTGCGCTCGTGGGTAGACCAGGCGAAAGCCCATTGCAGATCTTCGATGGGCGTGACCTCGGCATCGGGTCGGATCTGCCATCGATCCGCTGGCCAGGGAACTTGGATCAGGGCCAAGTCTCGCAAGGCGTCCAGCACCAGCAAGGTGGAGCGGCGTGTGGGCGCCACCGGTATGCGTCGTAGCTGCGCGGCCAGCAGCGCGGCAAGGAAAAGGGTGCCACGAAGCCCCAACGCCTCGATGCTGGCGACCCCAGATGGCGTCATTGACGAGGTTCCGGGCATGCGGGTTCCGGGGGTGAGGGAGCGGCGTGGCTCCTGGCGATGGCAGCGCTACCGGGGTCGCCGGTTGCCTCAAAGCTAAGAATATCTTAGTATGCAAGGCAGGGTACATCCGCCATCCTTATGGGGTCTCCATGGGGTGCGCGCGTGACTTTGTCAGTCGACTCAACACCGACCTTCGCTCGACGCCTCAAACAAGCCCGCCTGCACACGGGCTTGTCGCAGAAGGAGTTGGGCATCCGGGCCGGTCTGGATCCTCACGTGGCCAGCCCCCGAATCAACCAGTACGAGCGTGGCAAGCACGAGCCGAAGCTGGAGACCGCTGAGCGGTTGGCTCAAGCGTTGGGGATCCCCGCCGCGTTGCTGTACACCGATGATGATCTGCTGGCGAAGTTGCTCCTACGCTGGGGCTCGCTCAGCAAGCAGCAGAAGCGCGAGCTGGTGAAGCTGATCGAGAGCACATCCGAGAAGTAGGCCGTACGGTCGCTCGCTTTATGGGCAGCACTTCGCTTCAACCCGGCCCTTTGGAGCGCCCCCGGATGGAACACCAGTGGGCGCGGCTAGCGCGACTAACGGGGCGCGGCATCTCAGGCCTGCCTGAGATTTTGTTCACGACCGATACACGCGCGCCTTGTCTAAAGTGATTTACCATGTCACCCGTGTCAGCCTCCTCACTTCTACTGCGACTGATCCTGATCGCCATGCTCGTGCTTAACGGGGCGTGGTCGGCGTTTGCGTCGGTCAGTATGAATCCGGTGATGGAAGAGCAGGCCAGCGAAGTCGCTGCCGCGGTGCAAGTCGACGAAGACTGCGTCGCCCATCACAGTGCTGAGCATCATCCCGATGCCACATCGATTGAAAAGGCTGGCACTGGGCACGGCGATCATGCCGGCCCCGACTGTTGCAAGTCGTCTGCGTGCCGGTGCGCCTGCGTGCACGCGTGCGCGAGCGCATTGCCTGCGCGCCTGCATGTTTCGGTACAACTGGCCTTGGGCCTGGATGTCATGCCGCTGCCCTTGGGGCATCCGGCGCCTGCCTTGCCTCATCTGATCCGACCACCGATCGGCTAAGCGTCCCTAGGCGCCGCAATGGCGCCGTTGGTGTGGCTTGCATGCCTGTATAGGCCAGCCACCCGCTCTGTACCACCGCCTGCCGGTGGCAACACGACGCTTGGAGCATTTACATGTCGCATGATGATTTTCGTGGTCCACATGGTGGACCGCTGCTGCCTTCGCGGCGGCGATTTGTCCAAGGCTTGGCCTTGGGAGGCGCAGTCGCAGGATTGGGGTTCTGGCCCAAAGCCAGTTGGGCGCTCAAGGGCCCCGGACAAGCCAACGTATTGTCGGGCACCGAGTTTGACCTGACCATCGGCGAGACGCCGATGAACTTCACCGGCAAGACCCGCACCGCGATCACGGTCAACGGGTCCGTTCCGGCGCCGTTGCTGCGGTGGCGGGAAGGCACCACGGTCAACCTGCGTGTCTCCAATGCATTGCCGGCCAACTCCCTCCATGGCACGGATACTTCCATCCATTGGCACGGCATCATTCTGCCGGCCAACATGGACGGCGTGCCGGGCCTGAGCTTTGACGGCATCGGACGTGGTGAGACCTACCACTATAGGTTCACCCTGCATCAGGGCGGAACCTACTGGTACCACAGCCACTCAGGTTTCCAGGAACAAGCTGGGCTTTATGGACCGATCGTGATCGATCCACTGGAGCCAGAGCCTTTCAGCTTCGATCGCGACTACGTCGTGATGCTGAGCGATTGGACAGACCTGGACCCGACGGCCCTGTTCGATCGTTTGAAGAAGATGCCGGGCCATGACAACTACTACAAGCGCACGGTCGGCGATTTCGCGCGCGATGTGAAGCGCAATGGTCTGTCGGCCACGTTGGAAGATCGCAAGATGTGGGGCGTGATGCGAATGACGCCCACGGATCTGTCCGACGTCAACGCCAACACCTACACCTACCTGATGAACGGCACGACCTCTCTGGGCAACTGGACCGGGTTGTTCCGCAGTGGCGAGAAGGTGCGTCTGCGTTTCATCAATGGCTCTGCCATGACGTACTTCGATGTGCGTATTCCGGGGTTGAAGATGACCGTGGTCGCGGCGGATGGCTTGTACGTCCATCCGGTTTCGGTCGACGAGTTCCGCATTGCAGTAGCAGAAACCTTCGATGTGATCGTGGAGCCCTCCGGGCAGGACGCATTCACCATCTTTGCCCAGGACTCCGGTCGCACCGGCTACGTCAGCGGCACGCTCGCCGTGCGCGAAGGACTACGCGCGCCTCTTCCGTCTGTGGATCCCCGGCCGCTGCTGACGATGGCAGACATGGGCATGGATCATGGATCGATGGATATGTCTGGCGGCAGCAAGGGCATGGAAGGCGGCTGTGGTGCAGCCATGGGCATGCCCGGCATGACCCCACCTGCCAGCGGCAATGAGGCCTCGGCCCATGCGGGTCACGCGATGCCCGCCGCCGGCGATGGTGCCATGGCCGGCATGCAGCATGGGGGCATGCAATCACACCCTGCCAGCGAGACCAACAATCCGCTGTTGGACAACCAAGCCATGAGCGTGACTTCGCGCTTGGACGATCCGGGCAATGGCCTGCGCGATAACGGCCGTCATGTACTGACGTATTCCATGCTCAAGAGCACCTTTGAAGACCCTGACGGACGCGACCCCGGTCGCGAGATCGAGCTGCATCTGACCGGACACATGGAGAAATTCTCCTGGGGTTTCAATGGTCAGAAGTTTTCCGATGTCGAGCCGCTACGGCTGAACTACGGCGAGCGCATGCGCATCGTATTGGTCAACGACACGATGATGACCCACCCGATCCATTTGCACGGCATGTGGAGCGATGTGGAAGACGATAGCGGCAACTTCATGGTGCGCAAGCACACGGTGGACATGCCGCCAGGCAGCCGACGTACGTATCGCGTGCGTGCCGATGCGTTGGGCAGCTGGGCGTTCCATTGCCACCTGCTCTATCACATGGAAGCCGGAATGATGCGCACGGTGAGGGTCGACGAATGAACATCAATAGACGCAATACCACCCTGACTGCGCTGACCCTGGCTATCTCGCTGGCCCTGGCCAATGCGGCCAGCGCCCAATCCATGCAGCACGGCTCCATGCCGATGGAGCAGGGCGCGCAGACCCAGGCTCAGGATCACTCTGCACATCAGGCGCCGACATCAAAGCCTGCGCCAGCCCCCAAACCTACAACACCGGCCAAGACCAGCGAAGCGACTATCGATCATGCGGCGATGGGCCATGCCGCGCCGCCGGCTCAAGCAGCCGAGCCTGCCATGCAGGGCATGGACCACTCGCAGATGGGGCACAGCTCGCCCGCGAGTACACCTGCAGCGCCCAAAGCGCAGACGCAGCCGATGCAGGGCATGGATCACAGTCAGATGGCACAGCCCGCTGCGTCCGACGCCTCCAGCACGTCCACGCCTGCGATGCAGGGGATGGACCATTCGCAGATGGGCCACGGTTCGCCCGCATCCGCTACGCCAGAAGCTGGCATGCAATCGATGGAGGGCATGGACCACAGTCAGATGGGACATGGGCCTGTCGCACCAACGCAGCCGCGCACCCCGATTCCTGCGGTGACCGAGGCTGATCGTCAGGCGGCCATCGCGCCCGCACACGCGCATCCGGTGCATGACAATTCGATCAAGAGCTACGTACTGCTCAATCGCCTGGAAGCCTGGGATGCCGATCCGGGCACCGGGCTGGGTTGGGAGGGTCAGGGTTGGATCGGTACGGACCTCAATCGCGTCTGGTTCCGCAGTGAAGGCGAACGCACAGATGGTCAGACCGAGTCGGCTGATCTGGAAGTGCTCTACGGCCGCAGTATCTCCACGTGGTGGGATGTGGTGGCCGGTGTGCGCCATGACTTCAAGCCGGGGGCTTCGCAGAACTTCGCCGCTATCGGCGTACAGGGCTTGGCACCGATGAAGTTCGAAGTATCCGCCACAGCCTATCTCGGCGAAGGCGGCCAGACTGCTGCCAATGTCGAGGCCGAGTACGAACTGCTGCTGACCAATCGGCTGATCCTGCAGCCGCTGGTGGAGGTCACGGCGTATGGCAAGAACGATCCATTGCGCGGAATAGGTTCGGGTCTGAGTACCGCTGAGGCGGGCCTGCGACTTCGTTATGAGTTCACCCGAAAGTTCGCTCCCTACATCGGCGTGGTGTACGAGCGTGCGTTTGGCAATACCGCAGACATGCGACGCGAGCATGGCGAGTCTTTTGAAGACACGCGCTTGGTCATCGGCCTTCGTACCTGGTTCTAAGGGGAACTGACAATGAAATCCAACAAGAAGATGTGGGTATGGCTCGGCGCCGGCGTGGCATTGGTTGCGGTGGTCGCAACCGCCGCGGTCTCTCTGGGCGTGTACAACGTGGCCGCTGATGATCCGCATAGTCGCCCGGTGTATGCGCTACTTGAAACGGCGCGTGAGCGTTCCATTGAGGTGCGCGCCGCCAAGCTTCAGGTACCCACGAACCTGGATGATCCTGAGCGTATCCGCCAGGGTGCGGGCAACTACAACGCTATGTGTGTGACCTGTCATCTTTCGCCAGATGCGGCGGCCACCGAGATGAGCAAGGGTCTGTACCCCGCGCCACCAAACCTAAGCAAGCACCCGGTGGGTCCAGCTGAGGCGTTCTGGGTGATCAAGCACGGCATCAAGGCCAGCGGCATGCCTGCGTGGGGCGGCAGCATGGACGATGAGTTCATCTGGAACATGTCGGCCTTCCTGCAGAAGCTGCCCAAGCTGGACAAGGCCGGCTACCAGGCGTTGGTAGCCAGCAGTGATGGCCATTCACACGGTGGCGGTGAGACCGGCGGGCACTCGCATGGCGAGGAAGCGGGTGCAGATCACCATGGCGGCGGTGATAGCGAAGAGATGGGTGATGGCCATGGCCATGGCCAGGGGCATGAAGCAGGTGGCATGGGCATGGACATGAGCAAGCCTAAGGAAGGCACCACGCATGTGCATGCCGACGGCAAGACGCACGTGCATGCGGCCGAGCCGGCAAAGCAACCTGCGCAGGCCAAGTCCGAGGGCGAGCACGATCAGCACGGCTCCATGCCAGCCAAACCAGCCGAGCCAGCTCCCAAGGCCGATGACGGCCACGATCACCAGCATTGATCCCTTCATGGAGCTGCCCCGGCTCCACGCCCGAGCGCCTCGGCGCTCGGGCATCTCTTAAGGAAGCATGATGAACACTTCACGCAGCTGTCTCTTTCTGCTGGCCACGGCCTTGTCGCTGACCGCATGCGCGCGCCCCGAATCGGCTGTCAATTCAGAGGCGGCATCGGACGCCCAATCTCCGACATCGGCGGCTGCGCAGCAGGTCACTCAACCGCAGCGTCCGTTGCCGTTGGTCAAAGTACATAAGAGTGCGACCTGCGGTTGCTGCCAACTGTGGGTGGAGCATCTGGAGAAAGCAGGTTTTACGGTTGAGGTGCACAACAGCGAAGACCTGAACCCGATCAAGGCGCGCTTGGGCGTTCCTTATGGACGCGGCTCGTGCCATACCGCCGAGATCGATGGCTACATCGTCGAAGGTCATGTGCCGGTGCAAGACATCCTGCGCCTGTTGCGTGAGCGCCCGGTAGGCCGTGGATTAGTGCTACCGGGGATGCCTGCCGGTTCTCCTGGCATGGAGATGCCCGACGGACGTGTTCAACCCTATACGGTGGAATTTGTACTGCCCGATGGCACCACGCAGCCTTACGTCCTGCACGGTCAACGCAGCTGACAGTTTGCTCGCGATCCCTTCTTCCAGCCCAGAGTGATCCATGTCCCCTCATTCCCACGATGAAGCCGGCAAGGCGATGCCGCAGGGTGCCAGCGATGGTCCAGACTCGGTGCGTGATCCGGTATGCGGTATGCAGGTCTCCGCGGCTAGAACGCCGTACCACGCTCTGCATGGCGGAACGAAGTATCACTTCTGCTCAGCCAGATGCCGAGAGCGGTTCATCACTAATCCCGACCGTTATACGGACGGTGCTGCCCAGCAAGTTGAAATGACCGCCCCAGCAGCGGTGGCTCCCCCCCGCGATACCCATGCCACGGTCTATACCTGTCCGATGCATCCGCAGATTCGTCAGCCAGGTCCCGGCACCTGTCCGATCTGCGGCATGGCACTGGAGCCGGAGATGCCGTCGCTGGAGGAGGACGACAATCCGGAGTTACGCGATTTCACCCGACGCTTCTGGTGGACGTTGCCTTTGACGTTGATCGTCCTGGTCTTGGCCATGCTGGGACATCGTCTGCCCGGCTTGTCCACGCAGGCGCGCACCTGGATTGAGCTCGTGCTGAGCGCCCCGGTGGTGCTCTGGGCGGGGTGGCCTTTCTTTGTTCGCTGCCTACAGTCCATCGGCAATCGCAGCCCCAACATGTGGACGCTGATCGGCATCGGCGTGGCCGCCGCGTTTGGCTACAGCGTGGTGGCCACCGTGACGCCGGGCCTGTTTCCGGACTCTTTCCGCGAGCATGGACGGGTGGGGGTCTACTTCGAAGCAGCGGCGGTCATCGTCTCGCTCACGCTGCTCGGCCAGCTGCTGGAACTGCGGGCGCGCTCCAAAACCTCGGCAGCCATCAAGTCGCTGCTGGGGTTGGCGCCCAAGACGGCACGCCGCGTCAAGCCCGATGGGGGCGAAGAGGACGTTGCGCTGGATCACGTGCATGTGGGTGATCTGCTTCGCGTACGACCGGGCGAGAAGGTGCCGGTCGATGGGGAAGTCATCGAAGGTCGCACCAGTGTCGATGAGTCGATGCTGACCGGTGAACCCATTCCGGTGGAGAAGACTGTCGGTGACCACGTCATAGGCGCCACGCTCAACGGGACGGGCGCCCTGGTCATCCGGGCGGACAAAGTCGGATCCGGGACGGTACTGTCGCAGATTGTGCAGTTGGTGGCCCAGGCCCAGCGCTCTCGCGCGCCGATGCAGCGTATGGCGGACAAGGTGGCGTACTGGTTCGTTCTGGCCGTGCTGGCCACGGCGGTGCTTACCTTCTTCGGATGGGGCCTGTTTGGACCCGAACCGTCATGGACCTTTGCCGTCCTCAATGCCGTATCGGTTCTGATCATTGCGTGCCCGTGTGCCCTGGGTTTGGCTACCCCCATGTCGATCATGGTCGCCACCGGCCGCGCTGCGCAGGTCGGAGTCCTGTTCCGCGACGCTCAGGCGATCGAACAGCTACGTCTGATCGACACCTTGATCGTGGACAAGACCGGTACGTTGACCGAGGGACGTCCAGCCTTTCGCGACACGCTCTCCTACGCCGGTTTCGACGCCGATCAGATCCTTCGTTTGGCCGGCAGCCTGGAGCAGGGCAGTGAGCACCCCCTGGCCGAGGCCATCGTGGCTGAAGCCCAACGACGTGGCTTGAACCTGGTGGCCGCCCAGGATTTTGATTCGCTCACCGGCCAAGGCGTTCGCGGGCGCGTGGCCGATCAGGATGTCGTGCTCGGCAACCAAAGCCTGATGGCATCGGTTGGCGCCGATGTAGCCCCCTTGCAGAGCAGCGCCGAGCGTCTTCGCAAAGAAGGCGCCAGCGTGATGTTCCTGGCGGTCAATGGGCGGTTGGCCGGCGCCATTGCGGTGGCTGATCCCATCAAAGCCACGACCTTGCCTGCCTTGAACCTGCTACGTGCCGATGGCCTGCACGTGGTGATGGCCTCCGGTGACGCACAGGCCACGGCCGAGGCCGTGGGGCGCACGCTGGGCATCGACGATGTGCGTGGCGGCGTCAAACCTCAGGACAAGGCCGAACTGGTCCAGCAACTCAAAGCCCAAGGGCGTCGTGTGGCCATGGCCGGCGATGGCATCAACGATGCGCCGGCCCTGGCGGCAGCCGATGTGGGCATCGCGATGGGGACGGGCACGGATGTGGCCATGTCCAGCGCCCAGCTCACCCTGGTCAAGGGTGATTTGAGGCGCATCGTGCAAGCCCGTGCCATCTCGTCTTCGACAGTGGCCAACATGAAGCAGAACCTGGGCTTCGCCTTCGTCTACAACGCCATCGGCGTGCCCATCGCCGCCGGCCTGCTGTACCCCAGCTTCGGCCTTTTGCTCAGTCCGATGATGGCGGCCCTGGCCATGAGCCTGAGCTCGGTTTCGGTGGTCACCAATGCCTTGCGTTTGTCCGGCTCCACCGTTGTTGCCACCTCTCACCCTGACCGCGCCGATGAGCCTGCGCGCGGCCATTCCTGTCACTGATGGCTCATATCCCACAAGGAGTACTGCAATGAAGCGTTATGCCTCCCTCTCGATGATGGCCCTGTTCCTGATGGCCGGCGCGGCCTTCGCCGGTGGCCAGACCACCACGCCCACCACCGACCACGGCCAGCACAAGCCGATGGATCATAAGAAGCAGGAGCATGGTCAGCACAAGCCGGCCGCGGCCGATGCCGACTTCACTAAGCTCGATGCCAACAAGGACGGCTCGTTGTCCAAGGAAGAGCTGGCCAAGCACAGGCTGGCACCCCACTTTGGCATGCTCGATAGCAACAAGGACGGCAAGCTGAGCCCGCAGGAATTCGCTGCCGGCAAGGGCATGTAAGTGTTGTCGGCCTGGGAGCCGCATCAGCGGCTCCCAGGTTCTTCTGCCGTTCTGCCATTCCCACGGAGATTGTTATGACCTCTTCGCACGGTACGCACGAAAACGCGCACGACCCGCAGTCCCGGCACGCAAAGCCGCACGCCTCGCACCCACCTGCCCACCAGGCCCAGCAAGGGCATCAAGGCCACTATGGCCGCCTGTTGTTGATGATGGGCCTGTCTTTCGTGGCCATGTACGCCTTGATGTACGCCATGGTCGATCAGTGGGCCAACGTCTATAACAACGTCAACCAGTTCTACATGGCGGGCCTGATGGCCGCTCCCATGCTGCTGATCGAGCTGTGGCTCATGTCCAGCATGTACCCCGATCGTCGACGCAATCTGATTCTGGCTGCTCTGACGCTCGCGTTCATGCTGTTCTGCTGGTGGGGAATTCGCACGCAAGCAGCGGTCACTGACAAGCAGTTCATCCGTTCGATGATTCCCCACCACGCTGGCGCCATCCTGATGTGCGAGGAGAATCGCCTGAAGGACCCTGAGTTGGTGAAGCTCTGCCAAGACATCATCACCTCGCAGACACAGGAGATCGCGCAGATGAAGCAACTGTTGGCTGAGCGCTCCCGCTAGCTCACTGCCTTTTGCCAGCCGGTATCACCCCATTGAGCGTGCGCACTGACCATGCGGTGGATCAAACGCGCGGCCACACGTGCGGTGGCCTGATCCGGATCCAAGGGCGGACACAGTTCCGCCACGTCGACCACACGTACCTTGCCCGAGGCCATGACCAGATCCAGCAGGGCTTCCAGGACCTCCAGACTCACTCCGCGTGGGTTGGGGGCACTCACGCCCGGGGCCACAGCCTGCGGCAGCACGTCCAGGCACAGCGTCAGGTAGATCACGTCAACCGCCTCACACCACGCACGCAGCACCTCAGCCTGTGCCAGCCAGTTCCAGGTGCACAGCACGTCATCGGTGAGGTAATGGGCGCCTTCGCGCTCGGCCGTGGCGAATAGACGCGGTGTGTTGCCGGATCGACTTACACCAATGCAGTGATACTGCAGCGGGGAGCCACTGCTGCGGGCATGCTCCAGTGCCTGCAGGAAGGGCGTGCCCGAGCTCGGACTGCCTTGCTCACGCAGATCAAAGTGTGCATCGAAGTTGAAGATCCCGATGCGAGCCTTAGACGCACCCAGGTGACCACGCAATGCAGCGTAGCTGGCATAGCCGATCTCGTGCCCACCGCCCAGACCAATCACCCAATGTCCCTGATCCAGCAGTTGCTGCGCTCGATGGGAGTAGCGGGCCTGTGCCAGTTCCAATGCCTGATCCATGCAAGTGATGTCGCCCGCATCGTAGAGCGGAACGCAGTGGAGCACGGGCAGGTTGGCCAAGGCGTGGCGAAGTGCACCGGGCCCTTGTGCAGCGCCCGGTCGGCCGGCGTTGCGACGAACCCCTTCATCGCTGGCAAAGCCCAGCAGGGCAATGCCGGGCACGCCAGGACGCGGGTCCTGGGCCACGCCCTGGTGCCAGCGTTGTGTATCGGTGCTCGCCGGCAGGTCCACGCGTCCGCGCCACGCCAGATTCACGCGCGCAGATCCTGCAGCGGCCAGTCCAGGAACGGGCGCAGACCGCCACGCTCGATCAAGGCTTCCATCGCCTGCATTTCCGGGGCCAGATAGCGATCCTCATCGTAGCGGGGGACCTCGCTACGCACCTGTGCATGCACCGCTTCCAATGCCGGCGAAGACGCCAGTGGCCGCCTGAACTCGATGCCTTGGCAAGCGGCGAGCAGCTCGATGGCCACGATCCTGCGCACGTTGTCGGCCACCTCGCGCGACTTGCGCGCGGCGAAGGTCGCCATGCTGACGTGATCCTCCTGGTTGGCCGAGGTGGGCAGGGAGTCCACGCTGGCCGGGTGGGAGAGGGTCTTGTTCTCACTTGCCAGGGCGGCCGCGGTCACGTGCGCGATCATGAAGCCGGAGTTCACGCCCGGATTGGCGACCAGGAAAGCGGGTAAGCCGGAGATCGTGGCATCGATGAGCAAGGCGATGTGGACCGGCCAGAGTTCTGTAGACACTCAGTCGCCGCTCTGCGCGTAGCGCCTTTCAAACTCTACCGGTGACAGTCCGCCAGCGGAACCATGCCGGCGGATCGGGTTGTAGAACATCTCGATGTAGTCGAACACGTCCGATGCCGCCATGGCGCGTGTCGGGTAGATCCGCCGCTTGATCCGCTCTTTCTTCAAGACGCTGAAAAAACTCTCGGCCACGGCATTGTCGTGGCAGTTCCCGCGACGACTCATGCTCGGCACCATCCGGTGCGCTTTCAGGAACGACTGCCAATCGCTGCTGGTGAACTGACAGCCCTGATCCGAATGCACCAGCACGCCTGGGCCCGGCTTGCGCCGCCAAGC
>Ga0209460_1000682_pt1 | contig 27218 bp, 10 predicted proteins | sample EBPBio132013_DNA_FD_185868 | JGI IMG/M metagenome (GOLD analysis project Ga0209460, IMG submission 185868) | Wastewater treatment Type I Accumulibacter community from EBPR Bioreactor in Madison, WI, USA - Reactor 2_5/13/2013_ DNA (SPAdes)... | ecosystem: Engineered > Bioreactor > EBPR >... | reverse complement strand
TAACCATTACAAAAATAACCGGCGGTACAATAACCGCATCATGGAATTCAATTACCGGAAATCCGCTGTTTGAGGTTCAGGTTGCAACTGATGCCACTTTTATCAATACAGTTCCGGGTTATGGAAGCTTTCTCACCAGCCAGAATTCAGTTAAAATTACCGGACTTTCGGGCAATACAGACTACTATATCAGAGTCAGGTCCAAGGGGTATAACCTTGCCGGTACTTTTGCCAATGCTCCTGTTGTAAAAACAACTGATGGTATAGTCGCTCAATTCGATTTTTCAGGAAACGGAAAAGATTCGGGTCCGTTTGGAAAAGATATGACCGCCGTTGGTGCAACTTTAGTTTCCGACCGGTTCGGAAACCCCAATTCTGCCTACCGGTTCAATGAGACCAGGAATACCTATCTGGTAGGTGATGCATCAGAATTACCTACAGCAGAAAGAACGGTTGCAATGTGGGTAAAAACGGAAGAAGTTGGCAGTTACTCCTTACTTCTGACATATGGTGGTACCAATTACGGTAGTTATCAGTTTGCATGGAATCCTGGTAATCCAGGCCGGTGGGAAATGAAAGATTATTATACCTACTGGCTGGTGAGTCAGGCTACCGAATCCACCCTCGGAAAGTGGATTCACCTGGTTTCAACAACCGGCAAAAACGGATCAAAGATTTTTGTGAACGGAAATCTGGTCGCCTCAAATGCAACCTTTTACAATGCGACAAATGTAACAGGAAAAAAAATAATGGTTGGTGCCTCTCTTAATTCAGACGGTACAGCCTGGGAGGGAAATGGGTTTGTTGGAACGATTGACGATATCAAAATCTATGACCTCGAGCTTACCGAAGCCGAAATATTTGCACTGACACAATCCAACGGATATAATCCGACACCCGATATTACCGGGCTGTCAATAACTAAAATTACCGGAAGCACTTTTTCAGCAATTTGGGACAAACCTGCCGATGTTGATAATTATGAATATCAGGTTGCATCTGATTTGAATTTCAATCAGCTCATTTCGGGGTACGAAAGTAAAAAAATTGCCACGAATTCGGTTAAAGTTGTTGGTTTAAATCCGAACCAGGATTACTATTTCAGAGTCAGGTCATTGGGTTATGAGCAGCGGGGTAATTTCAATAGTTACAGCCATGTTCACACCACCGATGGCCTCGTTGCAAAATTTGATTTTTCTGGTAATTCAACCGATTCAGGACCTTTCGGTAAAAACCTGACCTCAATGGGAGCCAGTCTGACAACCGACCGTTTTGGTAATGCAAATTCTGCTTATTATCTGGATGGAAATACCCACCTGATAGGTGACGGATCTGAACTTCCTTCACGGGAACGGGCAGTTTCTATGTGGGTTAAGCTTAATGTCACTACCGGATATAATTATTTACTGAGTTATGGCGGCGGCAATACCAACCAGACATTTAATCTGAGGTATATAAACAATCAATGGCAAATTGTTGATTATTATGAATCCTGGTATTTATCTGCTCAGCAACCTGAATCACCTAAGGATAGCTGGGTGCATCTGGTTGCCATGACCGGACCAACCGGTTCGAAGATTTATGTAAATGGTGAACTGAAAAGTTCAAATGCATCCTTTCTTTCGACAACTCAACCCGTCGGGAATAAACTGGTTATTGGTGCCCGATCCAGGTTGGACGGAACAGATATTGACGGGTACAGAATGACCGGATCAGTTGATGACATCAGGATCTATGACAGGGAATTGACAGAATCTGAAATATTGAACTTTTACGCAGAAGGTAACTGGGTTCCTTCACCTTCAGCCCCGGTTGCTCAGCAATCTCCTTCAGTCAGTGATCTTTCTTTTGTTGCCAAATGGAACCCGGTTGATAACGCCACCGGATATTATCTGGATGTATCAAAAGATCCAGAATTCTTGACTTTTATTAATGGTTATGCCGGGTTTGAAACGACCGGCACAGAAGTTTCAGTTACGGGTCTTACTGAGCTTACGACTTATTATTACCGGGTTAGAGCCTTTAATCTTGCCGGAGCATCCGGTTATTCAAATTCAGTTTCGTTAACCACACTTCAGTCGCCGTTAACGGCACCGGTTGCTCTAGCTGCTGTTTCTGTGCAGGATAATGGTTTCCTTGCAAAATGGGAACCCCAAAGCGCACCCGGTCAATATCAGATAGAAGTTGCAACTGATGTCACCTTTGCAAATTTGATTGCTGGTTATAACCCCAGAACCATCGACAACATCAATTCGGTTTCGTCTCTGGTTGTGGCTGGATTGCAGCCGGTAACAACTTATTTCTATCGGTTAAGAGGAATACGGGGAACCGAGGTTTCTGATTACTCCAATGTTGTGGACGTGACGACTAAAGCAACTCCTGTTGTACCTGACAGACCTGTTGTGCTTGATGCAACTGCCATTGATCTGCACCAATTTACGGCAAACTGGAGGGAATCAAACGGTGCTCTTTCATACAATGTTTATGTGGCAACGGATTCTCTGTTCACTTCCCAGCTAACCAATTGGGATCCTAAAAATGTAACTGAAACTTCAGTAATAGTAAATGCCCTGAATGCGGGAAGAAAATATTGGTACCGGGTTAAAGCTGTTAATGCGGTTGGCCCAAGTGCTTATTCTGATTCAGTTAAAGTTGAAACCCTGTTTTCTGCGCCGGTTTCTCAACCTTCTTCTTTGCCAACAAACGGCGGGTTTACTGCCAACTGGTTACCTGTAACAAATGCGGCTTATTACCTGCTTGATGTAAGTAAAAATGCAGATTTTACTGATCTTGTTGCCGGATTTGAAAACCTCCGTGTTAACGGAACCAGTTCAGAAATTACCGGAATCACCGTTTCAAGTGATTATTTCTACCGTGTCCGTGCTGTTTCTGCATTCGGAGTCGTTAGTCCGAGTTCTAACCATATTACCGTGTCGGTCACTTACAATGAAATTGTTGCGCCAGTTGCAACTGAGGCTACCTTTGTAAATCAGGATTCTTTTGTGGCCAATTGGAATGACGTTCCCGGTGCAGCTCAGTATGAGGTTCAGCTCACAACAGATGGTTTTCTTAATTTTACAAGTAAAACTACACTCGCCAAGTTCGTCACTTTCAGCACTCTTTCCCCTTTAACCGATTATGAATACAGAGTCAGGGCAAAAATTGCAGGAGTTTGGAGTGATTGGTCAAATACGATTCAGGTAACAACAAGCGGGACCCTGAATCCGCCTGTTCTGGTTGTATCCAACGAAAAAACAACCAGTTTTGACCTTTCCTGGACTGCAGTAGACCTTGCAACCGGATATACTGTGGTTGTTGCAAAGAAAGATGATTTCACGGAATTGTTCGATAGTTTGTATACAACATCGACATCTATGACTGTTAACGGATTAACCGAAGATGATACGTATTATGTGAAGGGATATTCAGTCAAAGGGAAGTTTAGCAGTGTGGCATCTGAGGTGCATACTGTAAAAACACTTTCTGGACTTCCGGATGCACCGGTGGCAACTGATGCAACGAATGTCACTGTTAACTCCTATCAGGCTAACTGGAATCCGGTTGCAAATGCCCAGAGCTATGAGGTTCAGCAATCAACCAATGATTTTGTAACCTGGGTTAAACAAAATGTAACTGATACCAAGGCTACCTTTTCTTCCTTAAGTCCGTCAACAACCTATAAATACCAGGTAAATGTGACCGACAATGCTGGAAAAACAAGCAAATTTTCCAACATCATTACAGTAATCACAAAATCGGCCAGCCCTGCCAAGCCTGTTCTGAATGAGCCAACCTTAGTTGCGCAAAGCGGGTTTACCTTAACCTGGACATCTGACCCACCGTCTGTTGAATATTATGTTGATGTTGCCAGTCAGGAAGATTTTGCAGTTACCAGCCTTCTTCCTGATTACAAAAATAAAAAGGTAACAGCGACTACTCTTGCGGTTACCGGGCTTGGTCAGGGCTTGAAGTTCTGGGCAAGGGTGAGAGGATATGATGGAAAGGTTTATGGCGAATATTCGAATGTGGTTTCGGCAACAACGTTGAACCAGACTCTTTCAACGCCGGTGCTCAATGCACCATCTGCAATCAATCCAACATCATTTACTATTTCCTGGTCTGATATTACCGGGGAAACCGGTTATCAAATTGATGTTTCACTGGTTTCATCCTTTTCGCCCAATTTAATCGGTTATAATAATAAGGATCTGGCAACCAATTCAGAAACTGTAATCAATTTACAGCCTGGCACACTGTATTACGTTCGGGTCAGGGCGGTGAATAAAACAACGGCTACTTTCAGTTCTTATTCTGCAACTGCACAGGTGCCGACCACAGTTGCAGTTCCGGAACTTTTGGATCCTGATCAGATTCAAACAACTTCCTTCAGGGCAAAATGGAACCCGGTTACCAATGTTGGAAGTTATCGTCTGGATGTTTCAAAAGACAATACTTTTACCCAGATGGTGTCGGGTTACAATGACAAGGTGATTCCTTCATCATCAACCAGCTTGGTTGTAAATAATCTGACGAAAAAAACCATGTATTACTACCGGATGCGGGCGGTCAAAGGAACTTTCACCAGCGATCATTCTCAGTTCAAATCGGTTACCACAGAAGATGAAGCTGTCATTCCGGCCGTCGCACTGCAGGCGAAGGATACTACCAGTACAGGTTTTATCGCCCAATGGGAGAATCCCGGTGTTGGTTACACGGTAACGCTTGACATTGCTGCTGATGACCTGTTTGCATCGAAAATTCCGGGTTACAATGAAAAATCAGTAACCGGCAAATCTGAAGAAGATGTAACCGGACTGAACCCGTTCACCACTTATTATTACCGGATAAAAGTTACGAATGTCCTGACTTCGTATGCCTATTCAAATACGATTACGGTTAAAACACGGGTTGCAAAGGTTGCAGTTAATGACGCTGCCAAAATTAAAAGTGATTCTTTTGAAATAAGCTGGCCAACGGTAAACGGTGCCACCGATTATGCAATTCTGGTTTCGAAAAATAATATTATGTTTCCACAGTTAGACGGTTACCCGAAAACTACAAAAAGTTCACCCTTTACTGTTAGCGGGCTTGATGAAAAAACCCAGTATTATTTTGCTGTTGCAGCCTATAATTCAGAAGGAACCGGTGACATTTCAACTATTAAAAATGTAACCACCGAGGCGACACCAACCCTTGCAACTCCCGTTCTGAATTCGCCAACGGATAGAACTCAATCCGGATTCACCATTTCCTGGGGTGTAGTACCAGGGGCAACCGGATATCGGTACGATCTGGCTCTCGACAATGCGTTCACGCAAACGGTTACCGGTTATGTAGATGAACCGACATCAGCAACCAGTGTGATTGTTGCAGGCCGGGAACCCAATACGACTTACTACTTCCGGGTAAAAGCGACAACAAATACAGACGAAAGTGGCTATGCTGTTTCTGATGGCATTAAAACGCTGCCAACATTACCAGGTGTACCAACCGTTAGTGCACCAACTGGTGAATCTCCGATATCATTCACTGCCAACTGGCAAACAGCAAGTAGTGCAGAAAGTTATCTGCTTGATGTTTCAACTGATCAGAATTTTGTTTCAGGTGTGTGGATCCTGCAAAACGAACCAGTCAGTGCTACTCAAAAGCTTGTTTCAGGTTTAACACCATCAACTGACTATTACTATCGGGTCAGGGCAAAAAATGAAGCCGGTGAAAGCGGAAACTCCGGGACCCAAAAGGCAACAACAACTTCAGGGAAACCTGAAGTACCTGTGCTGTCAGCTTTATCATCAGTGACGTCTACAGGGTTTACCATTAACTGGTCTGCACCAAACGGAGGGCCTGAGTCTTATCGTCTGGATGTGGGTACGAACAACCCGATTACGGTTTTCGTTGACGGGTACCAGGATAAAACCGTTACAGGGACTTCTGAAACCCTGACTGGGTTAACCTCCGGAATGACGTTTTTCTATCAGGTCAGAGCTGTTAACGGTTACGGAACTTCAGCCAGTTCTCAGGTTGGAACGGCTCTTCTCATTCCGGCACCCCCAACTGCAAGTTCAGCAACCAATGAAACCTCAACTTCATTTACGGCCAACTGGCAGGCTGAAACTGGTGCCTCAGGGTATTTTCTGGATGTTTCTCAATCAAACCTGTTTACATCGTTTGAGTCAGGATATGAAAATCGGCCCGTTAGTGGAACATCGGCAACTGTATCTGGCCTAACCACAAACAGAACCTATCATTACCGTGTCAGAGCCGCCAATGCTTCCGGTATTTCCGGTAATTCGAATGTGATTTCTCTTACGCTGTTACCGCTGGTTCCTGCCTTTTCGGGTCTGAATATCACCCCGTCAACAGCAGTTCTGGGAACTTCAGATGTCGAGGTAAAAATCACAGTTGCCAATTCACCCGTTGGGGTCTTTCTGTTTTACGGGTCGCCTACGGCATCTGCATTAACACAAACGACCATGACTCTTTCCGGCGGACAGTATGTTGCAACGATTAACAAAAGTTCGTATGGTAAAGAAGGACTTGTTTTCAGAATTTCTGCTGAAAATGAAAAGGGAAAAACCTGGTATCCAGCCGAAAATCAGGTAACCAGTATTCCGGTTAACGTTCCGGCTCAGAATATTATTTCGGAGGTTATTCCAACCTCAAGTTTCCCAACCGGAATTGAAAAGGAAACCTGGAATACGCTTTCCCTTCCATTTACTGGCTCAGTTAACCTGACAACGATTCTTGGAACTCAGGAACTCAGTAATGGAGAACCGATAAACTGGGCGGCTTATACTTTTAACGGTGATTTTGTTTCAACAACCACGTTATCCGGCGGTCAGGCCATTTTCCTTTACCACAAAAGTGGTGACGGGGCTAATCTGATAAAAAATACGGTTAATTCTGCCGGAACTATCGTTACCTACGATCAGAATGCCTTTGGAAATACGTTACTTGCCAACGGATGGAATCTGGTTGCCTGGCCATATACTTACGGTGCTCAGGTTTCTGTTAAAGATGGAACCAAAATCAGTTCAGTCTGGCAGATGAAAGCCGGAAGCTGGGAGAAAAATTCATCAGTTAAACCTTTCGGCGGATATGCCATTTACAATAAAACCGGTACTGGCGGTCTGAAAGTTTCTGATGTTCTTTCCTGGACGACTCAAAGTCTTTCAAAATCAGGTTCAGCCGATCTGGCGCAGTATGATGCGGACTGGCTGCTGAAACTGGGCGTCACTTCAGAAACCAGTTCAGATTCATGGAATTATATCGGGGTTAGCCAGCAAGCCAGTTCCGGACTGGATTTGCTTGATGAACGGAATCCGTTTGCAATGGAAGCCAGCCTCGATCTTTTTGTAGCTGAACTGGACGGTGCAAACCAGGTTGAACTGGCAGCATCCATTAAAGAATCTGGTTCCGGACTTAAAACCTGGAATGTGAAGGTTGCAAATCCGACACCAGGAAAACCGGTTAGGCTAAATTGGGAGAAACTGAATGTACCGAATGAAATCAGTTTGGTACTGGTGGATTTAACTGCAAAACGAAAAACCGATCTGTATAATTCAGAAGCGGGTTCAGTTGTGTTAACCAACGGATTGGAATCCCATTTACAGGTGCTGGCCGGAAAACCTTCAGACATAGAATCAGCCATACAGGGATTGAAATCTGAACTGAATTCAAGTTTTGCCTTGTTGCCAAACTATCCGAATCCGTTCAACCCGACTACCCTGATTTCAATTGAAATGGGACGTGAAGACGTTCTGGAGCTGGCCATTTACAATTCTATCGGACAAAAAATAAAAACGCTGTACTCGGGTCTGGCTACAGAAGGTAAACAACAATTCGAGTGGAACGGTAAAGATGATTCTGGAAACCCGGTTTCAAGCGGCGTTTACTTCTGTACCATGAAGGCCGGTACGTTTACGAAAACCAACAAAATGCTTCTGACCCGATAGGAACCGGATGATTTATGAAAAATAAAATGATGATTTCAGGTTTCCTCTTTTTGCTGTCCGGACTTTTGTTTTCTCTGGCACCTGATGCCGGTTTTGCGAAAGACGGAGACAGTACTGCTGTAAAACCCCTGCTTAAGGAAGGGGTTTTTGCGCCAACTTTTGCTCTTCAGAATGTAGAAGGTAAATGGTTTTATCTCCGTGATTATGCAGGAACGCCCCGGCAACTGGTAACCCTGCCAAGAAAGCCGGTTGTGATCAGTTTTTTTGCATCCTGGTGCAAACCCTGCCGCCGTGAAATTCCGGAATTGCAGAAGGTGATTGATAAACTACCGGCTGACTCAATTCAGGCATTTCTGATTAATGTTGCCGATGATGCCGAAAAAGCTGCCAATTTTGTAGCGGAATTTAAAACCACGATGCCGGTTTTGCTTGATAAATATGGGGCAGTTGCTGAAAAATACTGTCCGCAGGAAGCCGAAGGACAGCTTTTTCTTCCCACTCTGGTTGTCATTGACCGGGACGGAAAAGTTGCCCTTTCAAAAGTGGGCTACCGGGATGGCGATATGGATAAAATCGAACTTGTACTTAACAATTTATTAAAAAAATGAGAACCGATATGAAAACGATCATCACCTTTCTTTTAATCATTGGTTTTGCCGGTTTGGGTTTTGCCCAAAACGTGCCGGTTCAGAAAAAAGCCACCGTTGCTGTACTTGATTTCAAACTGCTTTCCGGATTAACCAAGGAAGAAGTGACGGCTCTGACGAGTAAGTTCAGAACGTCTCTGGCCAAAACCAAAGCATACGATGTTCTTGACCGGACGAATATGGATGCCATTCTTCAGGAGCAAAATTTTACCCTGAGTGAAGCCTGCAACACCGATGAGTGTGTGATTCAAATCGGTAAACTGCTTTCTGCAGAACGGATTATCAACGGTGATATTGGCCGGATTGGGGATACCTATACAATCAATGTGAAAATGATTAATGTGACGAGCGGCCGTATTGAACTGGTTGAAAATCAGGAGTATGAAGGAAAACTCGACGGACTTTTAAAAGTTTTCGATGATCTCGCAAAAAAGATGGCTGGCACATATGAAGAAGACAGTAATTTCTGGTGGTATGCAAGCGGAGTTGCTGTTATTGGCGGCGGTGCAGCTGCAGCAGTGCTGCTTATGAAAAAATCTCCGGCAAGCTCAACGACAACAACGACACCAATCGGCAAACCTTCGTTTCCGGGAACACCTTGACAGGGGGATGGGAGTTTAAACCACAGAAGGCACAGAAAAGGGAAAAGACAGGGATTATTATTACTAATATTTATAAATTCTTCTGTGAATTCTGTTTATTCTGTGGTTGCAAAAGGTAATTAAAAAGAGTTTTGACCACAGAAGTCGCAGAAGGTACAGAAAAGGGAAAAGACAGAGATTTTTATTTATTTAAATTGATTAGAAATTCTTCTGTAAATTCTGTTTATTCTGTGGTTGAAAAAGTATTTTCTGGTATATTGTTTAAATCTCGAGTAGACAAATGAATATAAATGGAATGTGGGAAGAACCAGACGGTTTTATTTTTAAAGAAGAATCATACGCTATTCGTGGTGCTATTTTTGACGTTTATAAAGAATTGGGTCACGGATTTCTTGAGGGAGTATATCAGGAATGCCTTGAAAAAGAGTTTCGGTTGCGCGGAATACCTTTTTCATCGAATCAGGAAATAAGGCTCTTTTATAAAGGGGCAGAACTAAACCAAGCTTACAAACCAGATTTTATTTGCTTTAATAAAATAATTGTTGAACTCAAGGCAACAGGAATCCTGACAAAGGATCATCGGGCGCAACTATTCAATTATCTTAAGGCAACCAAATTCAGGCTGGGCTTTTTAGTTAATTTTGGTCATTTTCCAAAAGTTGAAATTGAAAGAATAATTCAAACGGTTGATAAAAATGACCAAAGTATTGATTAAAAATTCTTCTGGGACTATTATTAATTCTTCGGTTGAAAAGGCAATAAAAACCATTTTTTAACCACAGAAATCGCAGAAGACACAGAAAAGGAAAAAGACAGGGAATTTTATTAATAATATTTAGAAATTCTTCTGTAAATTCCGTTTTTTTCTGTGGTTAAAAAAAGTAATTAAACGAGTTTTAACCACAGAAGTCGCAGAAGACACAGAAAAGGGAAAAGACAGGGAATTTTATTAATAATATTTAGAAATTCTTCTGTAAATTCTGTTTTTTCTGTGGTTAAAAAAAGCATTCCCCCTCAGATCAACCCGGCAGTTTTTTTCCAGTGAGCAATAAACTTCTTCGATTCTTCACGCAGTTTTGGCAATCCGCCCAGGCTTGTGTTTGGGAAGTCGGTTTCTTCTGAAAGCATGGTAATGCAGTTCATCAGCGCACGGCCGGTGTGGTAGGTGCATTTCCAGATGTGGCTTTTCGGTCCGGTGGCGAGGTGAGGTTCTTTGTCGAGTCCGCCCTCGTACCAGTCACCGTTAACCGGATCAAGAATGTAGGTCGAAACGTACTCCCACAACTGAACAAATTTTTCATAATAAACCGGATTTTCAGGGAAAATCTTGCTCATCATCAGCAGAATATTTAATCCTTCAGCCTGAGCCCACCAGTTTTTCGTGTCTTTAATTATGGTACAGGGTCCGTCTTCGGTGAAATAATATCCGCCGTCAAAAAATCCGCCCGTTTCCTGATCCCACCCGTTGGCAATTGCATGATCAACCATCTTTTTGGCAATGGTCAGGGTTTTGACATCATTTTCAATTCCGAGTACGTACGACGCTTCAAGCATGAGAAAAGCAGTTTCGTAATCATGTCCGAAAGAAACGTGATCGAGGCGGTAATTCTTTTTCTGTTCTTCCATGGAAGCATTCCGGAAAGAAACCGGCGTCCAGTCGGGTTGGAAGAAGAGTTGAAGGTAACCTTTTTTGTGGGTTTGAATATCCCGGATCAGGTGGAGCAATCCTTCGAGTTTTTCTCTTAATAACGGACTTTCCCAAACGCTGTAAAGTTCAGTGTAAGCTTCCATCATGTGGATGGACGAATTCTGATCCTTGAACCCAACTTCAGGTTCATCAGATGCCAGGCTTTTATGCTCAGAATTCCGGTCGAACACCATACCGTTCCTGATCATAAACTGGAAATATCCTTTATAAACCGGATCGTGGGCATGTGCTTCAAGCCAGAAAAAGGCATGTTTGGCCTGTTCAAGAACTTTGTCATCGTGGGTTAAATGGTACAGGGCAGCCATGGCATAAATGGCAAAGGCGTTTCCGTAGGTTCTTTTTTCCTCCATCCAGCCTTCAACATCAGACACACCGCCGTCACGGTCACGCACCTGGAAAAATCCGCCAAATTCAGAATCCCACATCTGATCACGCAAGAAGGGAAACCCATGAACTGCGCCATCGTGATACAATTCAGAATCAGAGAAAAATTGGGCAGCTTTCGAAAGCGTCCAGATATGACGGGCCTGGGAAACGATCATTTTTTCCTGGCGTTTTGTGAGTTCCCAATTGTTGTTCACATTGGTATAATAACCACCGGCATCCTGATCAAAAACCAGCGGATACCACCGGTCAAGAATCTGGTTTTTTAAGGATGCGAGCATGTCGTGCTGGATGGCAACCCGGGTTTTGCCCGGAGCGGAGAGAACAGTATCGGCTTTCATAATTTTTCTTTCTGACCAAGATATTTTTATTGAATTCAGTTATCACAAAAACCGTGCTAAAGATAATTTATTCTCATAAGATACCCTCTGAATGAATTTCTAATGATATCCCGTCAGTTGAAGTGATAGTTTTGTAAAGCTGATTTATTAAAATGATAAAAGGGATTATTAATAGTGATAAGTGGCAAGTGGTCAGTGATAAGTAGAAATTTAAAAGTTGAACATGCATAAATGATGTTGTTGTCTTTCGATAAGTCCGTTATATGACCGACACTCAGGATGACACTATCATTTTTATGAATTTTACTTACCACCTGCCACGTATCACTTATCACTGATTTTCCCCCTTTGGCACCGATTTTGTCGCAAAACTGAACCGCAATCAAACCAACATAACGGACGACCTATGAAAACCCGGATTTCCATCCTGCTTTATTTATTTTTACTTCTGCTCGGATCTGCATGCAGTTCCGGCAAGTTTGATCATTTCGTCACCCGGAACGGTGACCAGCTTATGGATGGTGAAAAACCTCTCCATTTTGTTTCTTATAACATTCCGAACCTGCATTATATTGAAGATCAGCTTCCTTTTGAGGAAACCAACCCGTGGCGGCTTCCGAATGAATTTGAAATCAGAGATGGGTTGAAAGCCATTGCCCAGGCAAACGGAAAAGTGACCCGTATTTATGTACTGTCGGTGAGAAACCTGAAAGAAGATTCGTCAATTGTGAGGCATGTGCTTGCCCCCGGGCGGTTCAACGAAGACGCTTTTGTTGCACTTGATCAGGTTTTCAAAGTTGCCAATGAAGAAGGTGTAAGAATCATCCTTCCGCTGGTCGATAACTGGAAATGGTGGGGAGGTCCAGCCGAATATGCAGCCTTCAGGGGAAAAGAAGCCGATGCTTTCTGGACCGATCCGGAACTGATCGCCGATTTCAAGAAAACGGTTGAGTTTATGGTTAACCGTGTCAATACGCTGACCGGTGTTCCTTATAAAGAAGATAAAGCCCTGTTTGGATGGGAAACAGGCAATGAACTGGGTGCCCCATATTCCTGGGCGGCAGACATAGCTGCTTACATCAAATCACTGGACCAAAACCATCTGGTAATTGAAGGAAGGCGGAGCAACAAACTCGATTCACTGGCTGTCAATGACCCCAATCTCGACATCATGACTACTCATCATTATCAGTCAGCCAATGATGCCTTACCCATTATTGAGAGTAATCTGGCCATGACCAAAGGGAAAAAACCCTATTTCATTGGTGAAATCGGGCTGAACACTTTTGCAGAACTGAAACCCATTATTGATTACACCGTTGACAACAAACTGGCTGGTGTGATGCTGTGGAGTCTCCGGTTCCGCAGCCGGGATGGCGGATTTTACAACCACACCGAATGGAACGGTGTTATGCCCTGCCGCTGGCCTGGTTTTGGAATTTCAAACCATCCGGAAGAAGATACCCTGGTTTCGTATATCAGAGAAAAAGCGTTTGCCATCAATGGCGAAGAATTGACCCCGATTCCTGCACCAGAAAAACCGGTACTGCTTCCTGTCACTTCAGTTTATAAAATTTCCTGGCAGGGTTCTGCCGGTGCTGTTTCTTATGATATTGAAAGGCAGGAAGAGGGAAAAACGGAGTGGAGTGCACTTGCAGCCAATGTTTCAGATGCGGTCACCGTTCACCGTCCTTTATTTGCTGATGAAACCGCCGAACCCGGGAAAAGCTACAAGTACCGTGTTTCCGCAAAAAACCAGACAGGAAAATCAGATCCTTCTGAAGCTTCAGAGCTGGTTACCATGACGGACAAAATTCTTATTGACGATTTTACCTCCGGCAGGAAAATGAACAGCTGTGATACGACGGTTCGGTTTCTGGTTATGAAAGATCTCAGAAAGGCAAAAGAAGATAAAGGCCGGATTGAAGGATCTAATGGCAGTCAAATCAGTTACCGGGTGGCAGAACCGTTGAAATCAATCACCCTTGATGCTTTTCATCCGTCAGATTCAAGTTTATGTGAGATTGAAACCTCATCAAATGGTTCAACCTGGATACCTGTGAAGCCCGTTCAAACCCGTTTTTCAGCCGGAAAGAATGAATATGGATTTTTCCTGCCGGTCCGTTATGAGGCAGATCTGGGCGGAAAGGGTCAACGATATGTCAGAATTAAACTTTTCGGACGTGTACAACCCGGACATCTGGAACTGGTCTACTGATTATTGAAATAATAAATTTTATCAAATTGATAAGTCTGACAACCCTTGACATCAGGTTACAAGCCGGAAACAAGCATTTTCAGACATCCAAATGGTAAAAACCGACTTTGGCATCATTTATGTTATTATCAACGCTGAATGTGAAATCCGCTCTTGGACACACACAATCAAAACACGCAATCGCAGTCAAAACAATGGAGAAACCAATGAAAAAAATGATAGCAGTGGTTCTGGGATTGATGCTCACCGCATCGTTCGTCCAGGCACAGGTTATTGCAAACTTTGAAGATCCGGCCGCCGGTACTCAAGGTATTTCTGACGGAAACTGGGGAAGTTATATTACGGGAGTTTCCCGTGTTGCTGATCCCAGCGGAAAAAGTGACGGAGTTCTGGAAGTTGGCGTTTGGGCCAAAGATCAGCGCCCTACCGCAGATCCAAAAGATGCCTTCACAATCAGTGGAGTTAAATCACTGAAAGGCAAGTTCCTTGCTTACAGTATCTGGATTCCAGCGGATGCTCCTGATAAAATCGGGATAGAGCCATTCATGCAAAGTGGTGACGGTTGGAAATGGCAAAGTGCCAGTTATACAACCGAAACACTTGCCAAAGAAAAATGGGTAACATTGGTACTTGACCTCGATGCATTGGTTGCCGATGGCGCCGAACTCGGAAAAGTTCAGGCTTTGGGTGTTCAGATTCAGGGCTGGAATGTAGACGGTGCCACTGACTGGACCGGAAAATTTTATTTTGACAATATTTCAGTAATAGGTGCAGAACCAACCTGGATTGCTCAGTTTGAAGATGCTGCTGCAGGAACTCAGGGACTTTCTGATGGAAACTGGGGATCCTATATAACCGGAATTTCACAGGTTGCTGACCCGAGTGGTAAAAGTACCGGCGTTTTGCAGGTTGGCGTTTGGGCTAAAGATCAACGCCCGACTGCTGATCCAAAAGATGCTGTTACCATCAGCGGTGTTAAATCACTTTCCGGTAAATTTTTCAATCTGAATATCTGGCTTCCTGCAAGTACACCTGATAAAATTGGAATTGAGCCTTTTATGCAAACCGGTGATGGCTGGAAATGGCAAAGCGTATCCTATTCTACCGAAAATCTTGCCAAAGAAAAATGGGTAACCCTGCAAATCGATTTGGATGCAATGGTTGCTGACGGTGCTGAACTTTCTAAAGTTCAGGCTCTTGGTGTTCAGATCCAGGGCTGGAATGTTGCTGCTGAAACAGATTGGACCGGAAACTTCTATATTGACAACATCAGCGTTTTAGGTACAGAAACCGGCGCAAAATGGGTGCTTGCCAATTTTGAATCACTTGCAGTTCCTACCATGGGCTTTACCAAAGTTACCTGGGGACCTGCTGTTACTGCTATCAGCCGTGAAGTTGTTGAAGGAAATGGCGTTCTGAAAACCCATTTTGATTTTGCTGCCGGAACCGCTGATGCAAAAGGTGTTATCCAAAAAGATAACGTGGCTATGTACAATGCTGATGTTGCCAAAAGAGCCAATCAATTGAGTCTGGATGTCTTTATCCCGGCTGATTTCCCTCTTGGCGGACAAATTGGTATTGCATACACAGGAACAGCAACCAATGGCGGCTGGACTGAAGATCCGTTTCAAATTGATACAGCTGCAGCAATTGCTAAAAAAGTTATTCCTGGAAAATGGAATAAAATCTATTATGATTTCGACGCTCACGTAGCCAATGGTGACATTAAAGATTCAACAAAAGCAGCAACTGTTTATGTTCAGGTTTTCTACGGTTCTGCTGTGTGGGAACCCAACAAAACTTATGCAGGCGACATTCTTTATGATAACCTGACTTTAGTTGGTATCCCTGAACCAAAGGGTGCTGTTGAATCTCCAACCTTAGGCGAAACCAAAGTGATGGGATATGCAATTCCTTCTTATGCTGCTTATGAGTACGTAAGATTATACTGGGAAGACAATAAAGTCGGAACAGAAACGTACAACATTTACCGCAGCACAAGTGCAATTACAGATGTAAATGCACCAGGTGTTAAAAAAGTTGTTGGCGGCGTTCCTCACGGTATGCAAACCTACACCCTTCGTGAATGGTCTGCTAATGGTGGTCCTGTAACCTATTATTATGCAATTACTGCATTTGATGGTGTGAATGAAACCTCCCTTCGTCCAGTTTCTGCAACCGGTGCAGTTACCGTAAATGCATCACCTGCCTATAAAGTGCAATATGTTGGAGATTTTAACTTCCAGCTTGATGGATTGAATGATGAATTCCTTCCTTATGAAGCCAACATCATCCGTCCTGATGGCGCTGGTGGAACCAGAGGTACTGATTGGAATCTTGAATCAATGGATATGAACTTCAAGACCACTTTCGTAATTGATGACCGTTATTTGTACATCTCTGCCGAAGTTGATGATGATAACCTTCGTCATGATCCTGCTTCCCAGGCCTGGGAAGGTGATGCTCTTGAATTCTATTTCGGATTCTATGACAGAACTCCTCTTACTGCAGAACATGCTAAAAACTATTCCGGTGAGAATGGCGACTGGAGAATTGGTTTCAATTCTGATGGTAACGCTTCACTTGATGGTGGAAGTCCAAGAACAATCAGCGGTGTTACCTCTACTGTTTTTGAAAAATTCAGTGGTGACGGATACATTATTGAAGTTCGGCTTGATCTCGATTCATTATCTGCCGGAAAAGACTTCAAGCTTGTAAATGAAATGATGATGCCATTAAGAATTGATGGTAACGATTATGATCCTGTTAAGGGTGAAACCAGCCGTGGTTTGATCGTTCAGGCTGGTGGCGTTCACAGAGACCCTGCTGATACAGAACCAGGAACAGATGAAGACTGGAAACGACCTGATGGTTGGGGATCTCTGATGGTAGTCGGCGCACCAAATGACGTTGCTGATAATACTGCTAAACCATTTGAATACAGCCTCAGCAGAAACTATCCGAATCCGTTCAACCCGTCTACTACCATTAAGTATTCGGTTGCTAACCAAGGTCCTGTTCTGGTTAAAGTATTTGATATGCTTGGCCGTGAAGTAAAAACTTTGGTCAATAAAGTTCAGCCTGCCGGAAACTATGTCATTGATTTCAATGCCAATGGTCTTGCAAGCGGTGTTTATCTTCTGAAGATTAATGCTGGTCAGTTTAACAAGTCAATGAAAATGATGCTCGTTAAATAAGAACAGTTTGCCTTTCTTTACCCGGCAGGGTGCACCTGCCGGGTTTTTTTGAGACTTTTGAACCATGCTGAAATCTGCCTGACAACCAAAATCATACAATCATACATCCAGCAGTGATGCAGAACCTAACTTAAGGTTCTGAGTTTTATTCTGCCATTTCAAATTCAATTTTTAACCGCTCAGCAGTCTGTCATGGGCAGAGACAGAATAAACCGGGCAATCCATTTTATTTCACTTATTAAGCAAGGATTGAGAATGATAAGGACCCTACTTACACTCATCACGCTTCTGGTTTTCGCAACAGTAACATTCGCCGGAACAACAGGAAAAATTTCGGGAAAAGTAATTGACCGCGATACCAAGGAGCCGTTAATCGGGGCAAACGTCATCATCATGGGCAAGGGTGTTGGTGCCGCAACCGACATAGATGGTGAATTTTTCATCATCAATATTCCCCCGGGAATCTACACTATTAAAGTCAGTATGATTGGGTATGAAACCCAGGTTTTTGAAAAAATCAGGGTTCAGGTTGATCTAACAACCAAGCTGAATGTATCTCTTTCTTCAGCCGCCATAGATCTTGGCAGTGAAGTTCTTGTAGTGGGTAAACGTGAAATCCAGAAAGATTTAACCTCCTCAGAACGGTCATTTCAGTCTGATAAAATTGCAGAACTACCCGCACGTGACGTTTCAAGTATTCTGAGCCTTCAGGCTGGTGTTACCCGTGATGATGGCGGAAATATTCACATCCGTGGCGGCCGGTCATCTGAAGTGAGTTACATGGTGGATGGTGTTCAGGTCGTAAACCCACTTGACCGCGGATCAGGAATCAGTATTGATGATCAATCAATCGAAGAATTAAAGGCAATTACCGGTACGTTCAATCCGGAATATGGTCAGGCTCTATCGGGTGTAGTTAATATTGTTACTAAAAAGGGATCTGATAAATTCTCAATCAGCGCAACAGCTTATACCGGTGATCATTTGAGTTTTGATGATTTGTATTCAGTAAACTCAAACAGGGAATGGGCTGAAGCGGTTTACACAAATCAAACCATGGGATATTTACCCTTTGATTTCACCAAATACGGTTTTCGGAACCGCCGTGAAGCTGCAGATGCTGCCGCTGCCGGTTCAAAACCCTGGTTAAAAAATGAAAAATATCTGGACTCTTTTAATCCGATTGAGAACCGTGACTTGCAGTTGAACGTTTCTGGTCCGATTCCCGGTGTTGGTCAACTTTCTTACTTTGTTGCCGGACGTTATCAGTATAAACCTGATTACCAGATGGGGCGCCGGTATTTTATGCCCTGGGGATTATGGGCCCCTGTTACTGACACCGTCAACACATACAAATCACCCGATGGAAAATTGGTTCCTCTTGGATGGTATGAAGGGTATTCAACTCAGTCTAAAATTTTCTACACTATTGGAAGTGTAAGTTTGAATTACGGATTGTACTTCAATAAAGACCATAGCTATGGTGGTGGCGGAAAATACAATCCGGATGGCGGGCGTCACTATTATACAGACCGGTACACTCACATTGTGGGAGCCACTTACATCTTCACACCCAGCACCTTTCTTGATGTGAAGGGAAGTTTTTACAAAAGCGATCATAAGAGTTATCTCTACGAAAGCGAATCAGATTACCGGTATATGCCAAACGATGGTGGTGATTTTGCATCTAAGGTATTAGGTAGCGGATCAATAGAAATCATCCCGAATGATTATGGTTTTGGCGGAAACGATTTGGGACGCGGAAGCAGTGAAGCCAACTATTACTCTTTCAGTGGTGATTTGACAAGCCAGGTTGATAAGAATAATATGATTAAAGCTGGTGTTACAATTCGCCAGCATGAACTGATGGATGATAATTTTTCTCTGATTTATTCAAATGCAACCAAACTGATCACAGTTCCGGAACTGTCATCCCCTTACAGAAATAAGTTTGGTGCCAAACCCATGGAAGCTTCCGGTTATATTCAGGATAAAATCGAATTCCAGGAATTGATTATAAACTTTGGAGTCCGGTTTGATTATTTTGATCCAGATGGGCGTGTCCTGGCTGATGTGCGTGACCCCCAGATTTATTCACCCTTCAAACTCGATCACAAATATAAAAATTATACACCAACCACACCTAAAGAAGAGTTGGTTGAATACACAGTTGCAGAACGTGACAAATTCTGGTGGAAAAAAGTGGATCCGAAATATCAGCTTTCTCCCCGGCTTGGTTTTTCATTCCCAATTACTGCTGAAGGTGTGATTCACTTTTCATACGGGCATTTTTTCCAGAATCCCGGATTCCGTTACCTCTACACCAATCCGAATTTCTGGGTAACCGGTGCAGGTGCGCAGCCTCTATCCGGAAATGCTGACCTGAAAGCTGAAAAAACAGTCATGTATGAATTAGGGCTCCAACAGCAAATTCTGGAAAACCTGACCTTCAGTTTAACAGGTTTCTACCGTGATATCAGAGACTGGATTGGTACCGGTATTCCCGTTGACACCTATTCTGGTTTAACCTATTACAGTTATGTAAATAAGGATAATGCAGTAGCAAAGGGAATTACCCTTTCAGCGACTCAGGTTCTGGGTGACTTCAATTATTCAATTGATTATACCTATATGGAAGCCAAGGGAACCTCATCTGATCCGACTGATGCCTATAATGATATAAATGCAAGGAAGGCCCCAAGAGTTCAGTTAATAAGTCTTGACTGGGATCAGCCACACTCATTAAATTTTGTTGCCGGATATTCAAAAAATGGATGGGGTGCTTCCCTTGTCAGTTCACTGAATTCTGGTTTGCCCTACACACCATCTTTTGTAACAACCGAAACAACAGGTTCGAGTGCTTTTTCAGGACTTAAAGAAAACAGTACCAGAAAACCTACCAGGTTTAATGTTGATCTGCGGCTTTCAAAAACATTTACGATGGAATCTTATTCTATTCAGGCAATTTGTGATGTCACGAACCTGTTTGATTTCAGAAACGCAACGGGTGTGTATTCTGATACCGGACTTCCTGATTTTACACTTGCAAACCCTGGGTTGGCTACCCGGCTTGTTGAATTAGGAAGTCAGACTGACGTCAACCGCAATCCGGGAATGTATACTGCACCCCGGTATATTCAAATTGGTATTAAAATCAGCAGTAAATAAGGCAGCCAGGATAATAACATGAATACTAAAATGACTTCTTATCAATCAGATTTTCAAGGATCACGGCATTATTCTGCCGGTTGCCGGTTTCTTGCTGCATTAATGATGTTTTTAATGGCAGCAGCAACAGGTACTGAAGCTCAAACGATCAGCCGTGTTGGTACAACAGCAGCTCCGTTTCTTAAAATTGGTGTAGGTGGCCGGGCACTGGCAATGGGTGAAGCCGTTACTACCGTCAGTAATGACATAACCGCACTTTATTGGAACCCGGCCGGACTTGCTCAGCTTACAACAAGTCAGGCGGGAATCAGCCATTACTCTTACATCGCTGATCTTACCTATGATTTCGGTGCAGTTGCTGTTCCAATTCCGGAAGTTGGAACCTTCGGACTATTCTTTTCTTATCTGAACTCACCTGATATTGAAAGAACAACCATTCAAAGTCCGAACGGAACCGGCGAAAAAGTACAATCGGGTTTCTGGGCTGTTGGCGTTGGTTATGCCCGGGAATTGACAGACCGCTTTTCAATGGGTGCAAACATCAAATTTATCAGGGAATCCATTTGGCATAGTCAGGCAGATGGGTATGCACTTGACATTGGGCTGAATTATATTACCCAGTTTAAGAATATCAAATTAGGAATGATGATCTCAAATTTCGGTTCTACGATGAAGATGGATGGCCGAGATATGCAGATTCAGCATGACATTTCCACTGGGTATGCCGGCAATAATGAAAATATAAATGGTCATCTTGATGCCGATGAATTCCCGCTTCCTTTGCAGTTTAAAATGGGACTTTCTGCTGATCTTGCCAAGGATTTTATGGATATGCCTGATTACAACTGGATTATTGCCGTTGATGCGGTTCATCCGAATGATAACGACGAATACCTGAATCTGGGAACCGAATTTGGACTCTATGAGCGGTTTTTCCTCAGAACCGGTTACCGTAAACTTTTTCTGAAAGATGCCCTGGGCGGATTTTCTTTCGGTGGAGGAGCCAAAGTGGATGTCATGGGCTTCAATATGGCAATAGACTATGCCAATGTTGATTTTGGCCGGCTTGATCACCAGAACAAATTTTCCTTTACCCTTTCCTTCTGATGAAAACGGAGAAGATCACAATGAAATTTAAATTATTTACAACAATTCTGATTGCAATGGCTTTTACAGGGGTTCAGGCACAGGATTATTATGGCGCTGCTATTAACCGGGCAAAAAACGTTCATGCGGGTAACAAAATCAGGGTGACTTTCCATAACAACGCCCGTTTGGGAACGGTAAAAGGGGATAACAGTGTAACATATACCGGTGAATGGCCAATTGGCAGTGGCAAGGTTCAAATGGGAAACACCTCACCTTATGTGATGTCAGAATTACGGTTTTTCAAGGAAATTAATTCTATTACCGGTGATACCATTTATGATTTCATAACACCGGTCATTTTTTGCGAAGGTTATGATCCAGCCCTTTTTAGTCATGATTCTCTGGGTGTATTCTGGGGCTTTGAACCAGTAAACGGCTATTTAAATGTCAGTAGAAAAGAAAAAGACCCGTTTCATGCGATTAGTATGAGCCACCAGCCCTTCACATGGCCAGCTTTCTGGCCGGATAAACTGGATGATGCCATTGACCCGGGGTGGAGCAACCACTGGAACGGGTATTTCGGAAAAGATCAAAAAAATGCCGATGAAGAAAGCTTTTTTGTACTGGATGACTATTCCTATCAAAAAAAAATAAAAGGGTATCGGCTTCCACGTCCTATTTCAGCCTTTCCTTCACGTGGCGGACTTGGGCTTCAAATGGAAGTGAGAGGGCTTCAATGGTCAAACCCGGATGCAGAAGACGTAATTTTCTGGTTGTACGGAATCCAGAATATTGGCGCACTAAAACTGGATAAAACCTTGTTTGGTATCAATGTAGGTGCTTCAAGCGGCGGGTCTTTAACACAAGGCGGTTCTGATAATAGTGATGATGCTGCCCGATTTTATCGTGAAAAATCGCTGGCTGTCAATTATGATCTGGATGATATTGGGGTTGGCGGTTACCACCCGGTTCCCTGGGTTGGTTTTGCCTTTCTTGAAAGTCCAGGCAATCCGTTTGATGGAATTGACAATGACGGTGACGGCAACAATATTGAAAAACCAGGTGGCGGTACAGGTAAACTGATTACCATTGATGATTTTGCGAAATTTTATGCCGTAGATGCACCGATTATAAAAATTGATTATAATGATCCTACATATCCGAGAACGGTAAGTTCAATGCCTGCTGGTGGACTCAAAATCAGTCATAACGGAACAAATCTGATTTTGCAACCCAATGCTCCTTTGATTGAAATTCCCAGAAACGGAATTGATGATAACCTGAATGGTCTTATTGATGAGAGTGACGGTGCCAAGATTTACGATCCGGTTCTGAAGGATTCTGTTTCTTATTTTCTTTACATCAAGTCTGATTATAATAACCAGGATTATCTTGCTATTGATTATTATACTTCTGTTGGTGCATCAAACCTAATGATTGATGAACGCCGGGATGATGGCAAGGATAATGATGGTGACTGGGATCCGGCCTTTGATGATGTGGGTCTCGACGGAAAACCGGGCACAAATGATGAAGGTGAAGCAGACGGAGTTCCAACCGCTGGAAAAGGAAACCTTCCGGGTGAACCTAATATCGACAAAGTTGACGTTGATGAATCAGATCAGATCGGTTTGACCAACTTCAAATTCTACATTTACAGTACGTTGACCTACAGCAACGACGAACAAATGTGGCAATATTCTAGACCTGGTTATTTTGATAATTCCACAATTGGACAGGCCGACTACGACTACGTGTTTTCATCAGGTTACTTTCCGTTACAGCCTGGAAAGCGTGAGTTTTTCTCTATAGCCATGGTCTATGGGGATGATGAACAGGATATTCTGAGAAACAAAGATGTAGTTCAGAAGATTTACAATTCAAATTACAACTTTGCTATTGCTCCCAACAAGCCGAAATTGTCTGCTGTAGCCGGTGATCGCAAGGTCACTCTCTATTGGGATGACGGAGCAGAATACAGCTTTGACCGTTTCCTGAGAGATCACGATTTTGAAGGATACAAAATTTACAAATCAACTCACTACACCTTTGGGGATGCCGGTACGATTACAGATGGTCTGGGTTACGAACGGTTTAAAAAACCTATCGCCATTTATGATAAAATTGACAGCGTTTTCGGGTTTTTCCCGAAAGACTTTGGTTCAGGTGTATTATTTAATCTGGGAAATGAAACCGGGTTGGTTCACACTTACGTAGATGAAGACGTGATTAATGGTATCAAATATTACTACGCAGTTACCGCCTACGACCGTGGAAATGTTAAAAAGAACATTGGTCCGACTGAATGTACCATCTTTCTGAATGTTGAACCGTCAGGTAAAATACAGTTTGCAGAAAACGTGCTTGCCATTACTCCACAGGCACCTTCAGGTGGTTTTGAGGCAGCCGGTTTTGATATCATTCCCCAAATGGTTGGCGAAGGCAGAACCTATGGTTCAGTAGGCATCAATATTCTGAATGCCGACAGCTTGACTACGGGTGATGTATATGAACTCCAGTTTCTAGATCAGTCTATGGATAGTGTTGATAATGATCATGATGGAATTCTCGATCTGGCAGATCCTGATGAAAAATTACCAACAAAAACAACTGGCTTTACTCTTCGTAATCTGACCCGGGATGAAAGACTGGATTCTGTCCGGATTGATACGGTTCTGATTGAAAACTACCGTACCATCAAGAACCAGGCAGCCTCTCAGGATTCTGTTGTAATGATTTCAAACTTGTATGACGATCGTGATGGTGACCCCAGAACGTTCAGTAAAGTGATGCAGGGAATGGATATCATCATTAACAATCCGCGTGATTCCCTGTATACAAATCTTGAGGAAGGAATTATCAAGGGTGTAAAATGGAGTGATAATATTTCACTATCAACCTCCTACCCCGTTGAATTTGGTCCGTTTGCCCAGGGTGGTTTCAGAGATGGAATGTGGTATCCGCGGCAATATATGGTGGTGTTTTACAATAGTCTGGTAACCAAATCTGAAGCCGTTAAAGTACCGCTTAAAACCGCAGGGGCAGTCAGATTACCAGCCGTTGATGTGAACTATAAAGTATTTGACCTGGGCAAAATTGATCCGGCAACAAATAAGCTTGCAGAAGTAAAATTCGGGGCATCTGATGTAACCCGGACCTGGAAAAACAAACAACCTGCAAGAGGGTTTTTCTCTGCCGGTGATAAGATCATTCTGTATGAACCGGTAACGGCTGATTCTGTTGCCATCACCATGCAGATATTCAATCCGCAAACTCAGGATTCCACCTTCTATTTTGACCATGGAAATAAATTTTTGGGTGACGGAGATACTTTACGCCTATTTGCAGTGAATCCGTTTACATCAAATACGAAATATACCTGGACGGTTCGTGGTGAAAGAATCAATACCAGGAATGCGAAATCTGAATTGGAGCGCATCAAAGTTGTGCCGAACCCTTATGTGGTAACTGCTTTATGGGAACCCTATAACCCCTATTCAGCAGGAAGAGGTCCGCGTCTGGTTCAATTTATCAACCTGCCGCAAAAATGTACAATCAGGGTGTATACTGTTGACGGAACTTTGGTGAAAACACTTGATCACAGTTCAACAATGGCCAACGGTTCTGAACCCTGGGATCTGATGACAAAAGACAATATGGATGTTGCTTACGGGTTGTATATTTACCATGTTGATGCACCTGGTGTGGGTGAACATGTAGGCCGGATGCTTCTGATCAAATAAACTTGCAGTTCGTTTTTTCTGAAAAGCCGGATCCGGATCTGACACACTCAGGACGGCATCCGGCTTTTTGGTTTTGGGGTTGTTCTGGGTTGGTTTACTTAATTACTGTGGATTTGGTTTTTCGTTAGTGGGAGCCAGGTTGTCATTCCCGCGAAGGCGGGAATCCAGTATAAAGGCATGGAATAAAATACATGGATCCCCGATCAGGTCGGGGATGACATCTGAATCTTTATCCGAATCAGAATCCAAGCCAATTTGTTAACTGTCATTCTATCAAATAATTTATTGTTCAAACTTAAAAAAAACAATGATAAAAAATAGTCTTTTCGCACTTTTCCTTCTTGTTTCATTTTCTGTGAAATCTCAGGTTGTTGCAACCATTGGGCAGGATACCCTGACGCTGACTGATTTCAGGGTTGCTTATCTGGATGTTGTGAAAAAGCCCGGGATTTTCGATTCAAAAGAACTCAGGGAAAAGGTTCTGAATGATATGATTGATGCCCGGATTCTCGCCAAAGAAGCCAAAAAAACCGGACTCCTTCCTGACCAAAAAACCATTAACAAGGTTAAGTATTACGGTAATAAAGTTCTTCGTGAAATTCACTACGACCGGGTGATAAAATCTGCCATTCATGTTTCTGAGGATGAGAACGAAGAAGCTTACCAGTTTACCCAGGAACAACGGAGAGTGAGTCATCTTTATTTTAAGACAAAGCATGAAGCCGACAGTGTTTATTCATTACTGAAAGCCGGAGCCTCTTTTGAAAAGATGGCGATGTCAGTTTTTAAAGATGATTCATTGGCATTAAAAGGTGGTGATCTGGGTTGGGTCTACTGGGATCAGCTCGATTATGATTTTGGAATGAAAACCTTTCGCCAGCCTCTTGACTCCATTTCTTCCCCTGTTAAATCGCTGTATGGATATCATATCATCAAAGTGACATCCTGGAAAAAAAATCCGATGATCACCCGGCAGCAGTATGAGCTTTCAGCAGCAAAAACCAAAGTTCTTCTGGTAAGTAAAATCGGAGAACGGAATGCCGCTGATTACCTTTCGTCACTTGCAAAACGGTCAAAAATCCAGCTTTTCCCTGAAGCGTTAAAAAAGCTCCAGATGAAACTCAGCGGTAAGCTGAAACGCCAGCCCAATCAACTCGATCAGGCTTCAGACATCCAGCTTTCTGATCAGGAAATAAAAGTCATTGAAACGGGTATTGAAGACATCAGAACGTTGCCGGTTGCATCGGTGAATGGTAAAATCCTGACTGCGGAAGATTTTGCAGGAGCCATGACCTATCTGCCTTATTCGGTTCTCTATTCGGGATTTGGCAACACAGTAGATTATGTACTCAGAGACGAACTGGTCAACCAGGAATCGGTTCAGATGGGCTTTAACCGGTCAGATACACTTAGAGCAAAAACCGAACTTTTTGAAACCCAGCTTCTTGAACTTGATATGAGATGGATTTTGATCAGAAGTGTAACGATTACCGATGATGAAGTCAGAGCCTGGTTTGAACTGAAAAAAGGTAACTATCCAGGTGCTGATTATGAAACCATGAAAGAAACTCTGCGTGCAGAATTGCTGAACCGGAAAAAAAAGGAGGCTGTTCCTCAATTTGTTTCTGAAAAGAAAAAAGAAATTCCTGTTACCAAAAATATGACAGTTATCAACGACTATTACGACAAATTGCTGAAAAGATAGCCTTTAATCTTTTATCTGAAATTTCTAAAAGCTGTCATCCCGGACTTAGCCTGCCCCGACCACTGTCGGGGATCCGGGATCCAGTATTTCCTTCTCTTATGACGACCAGTTATCCAGGTATGAAAGAACTAATCCCAGAAAACAATGAAAACCCTTAAAAGCCTTTCCTTATTCCTTTTCCTTCCACTTTTGGTTTCTGCCCAGACAACCGGACTCAAAATTGATTTCAATGATGGAAATCTGACCGGTTGGGAAAGTCCAAACTCAGCAACCTATTCTCTTTCAAATGATGGCGGAACTCTCAAGCTCATTTACACCCGTGGAGCTTCAAGTACAGAATGGGATAATTTCAATTACCTGCCTGCTTCAGCCATCAGCGTTACTGAAAACCCCAAGTTTTCTGTTCGGATAAAATCGACGGTGAATACCCAGTTTACGGTAAAACCAGTTTATTCAACAGG
>Ga0209460_1000678_pt1 | contig 27383 bp, 17 predicted proteins | sample EBPBio132013_DNA_FD_185868 | JGI IMG/M metagenome (GOLD analysis project Ga0209460, IMG submission 185868) | Wastewater treatment Type I Accumulibacter community from EBPR Bioreactor in Madison, WI, USA - Reactor 2_5/13/2013_ DNA (SPAdes)... | ecosystem: Engineered > Bioreactor > EBPR >... | reverse complement strand
ATTTTACCTGAGCAGGATTGAAGCCATTCGGTCTGTTCGTGCACTTTTGGCAATTCACTGAGCGCCTGGCGGAAAGCAGCCACCAGATTCGACGAAATGGTAAAGGGAATTCCGTTCTCACTTCTGTAAAAACCCAGATCCAGATACCTTGGCAGGCGGTCATCCGGCAGGATGTCGTGGTTAGACAACACAACCGAAAGCCCCGGGTAAGCCGAAAGCGCCTTTCCGCTGACTGCCGTTGCCAGATAAACCTGTGAAAAATCGGCAGGAACCGATCCCACTGAGCTGATACCATCAATACAAAGTTTGATATGATGGCTGTTTGCCAGTTGAATCAGCCCATCCAGCTCATTTAAAATTCCGGTTGAAGTTTCACAATGAACCGCCCAAATCCATCTGATGCGTGGATTTTGATGTAAAGCCCTGTCCAGTTCAACCAGAGAAAAAGCAGTCCCCCAGGGAATCCGGAACGAAAGGGCATCCAGACCAAACCGATGACTGTGAGAAATCAGCCGGTCACCAAATTCACCATTCGACAGAATCAGCCCAGGTTCATTCAAACGGGATAACTGAGCAGCCACCACATCATTGGAAAGCGTTCCTGATCCTGAAAAAAGTTCAGCATGAACCGAATGGGTCAGACGGCACAGTTTTTCTTGCAGATCAGCAAAACCTGAATAAAAATCATCACTCCGGTGCGACTCCGGCGGAAAGCAAAAAGCCGCTTTAACCCCTGCAGAAATCCTGACGGGACCGGGAAGAAACGTAGCAACCGGTTCAGATCGGTGAGGATTCATAAGAAATCAGCCTTTTAATTGTTTGTCTGAAGGATTCTATCGTGATAAACATGGGGATGTACTGCGCTTCTGCGGGTCCGACAGGCGGGGCAAAGGGGGTAAATCCCAAATGCCGGTACAGCTTTTCCTGACGGGTTGTACCCGAAATCAGGGCACCCTGATAGTTTTTTGTTTCGCCAAAATGATAAAGCTGTTCCAAAAGTCCGGCCAGAACCCGGGTATGTCTGTATTCTTTTCTGATGGATAAAAGCCGGACCTCGCATAGAGCTCCTTTAATCGGAATCAGGCTGTCAAGATTTGCGACTTTTGCATCGAGGGAAAACGGCCGCCGGTCACGAACGCACAACATCCCGGCAAGTTTGTCATTTTCGTCCAGACAAATGAAATAGATATTCTTATCATTGAATTTATCAATCAGTCTCCGGTCCGGATTCTCGTGATGCTGTGGAATTTCTTCAACGAAGGTTTCATAATTCAGCTGATAAATCTGGTCATATTCACCTGGTGAATCAGCAGTTTTAAACCGTAATCTGGGGTTATTCATGCCATTTCTCCTGTTTAAAAGACCCAAAGATGAAACAATTCTTAAATCAAGTTAAACAATACCTAATATAAATGTCAATACTTTGATCTGCTTTCAATCAATAGGGCATGCCTTTTTCCCCGGCATTAATTAGAAACCACCCCGTTCCGGGGACTTCCAATTTACAACCCACCCCCTTACCCTCCCGCAGTAGCGGGACAGGCTCTCCGGCGGGGGGGATTTTAATACTGTAATTCCTATAAAAAATATCCCACCGCTTTGCATTCTTTTGAAATTCAATCTTGCGACTTTGCGATTAACGCCTTCCCTCCGGCATTAATAAAAAACTTCCCTCCGCTCTGTGTTCTCTCCTTAGACCCGCGCAACGAAGTTGCTTGGGTGTGTTTCCTTTGTGTACTCAGTGTTAAAACGCATTTTCTCCCCGGCATTAATTAAAAAACCACCCCGTTCCGGGCACTTCCATTTTAAAACCCACCCCCTTACCCCCTCCGTCGGAGGGGGAATTTAATACGGCATTTCCAATAAAAAAATATCCCACCGGAATTTAACCAAAAAACCTCCCCCCGCTCTGCGTTCTCTCCGTCTCTGCGGTGAAATCCCAGAATTTTTACGATATTTGTTTTGCAATCGAAACACCACGACATCCTTTACCATCCAAACGGGGTTACACATGAACCTGAAACGCTTTTTTTTCCAGCTTGCCCTCCTCTTTTTACCCATTTTTTCTGCTTTTGCCCAGCAGCTCTCCGTTGATCAGCGGGTTGCTGATCTTTTATCAAAAATGACCCTTGACGAGAAAATCGGTCAGCTTAATCAATATAACGACGACCATACGGCTACCGGACCCGTCACCCTCGATTCAGATAAGGGCGGACAAATCCGCAACGGACAGGTTGGCTCCCTGCTGAACTGCCTGGGTACAGAACGGACCCGGAAGTGGCAGGAAATTGCCATGCAGTCCCGTCTGAAAATTCCTTTGCTTTTCGGACAGGATGTGATTCACGGATACAAAACCACTTTTCCCATTCCGCTCGCAGAATCCTGTTCCTGGGATATTGAAGCTATGAAACTCGCCGCCCGGGTTGCCGCTGTTGAAGCTTCAGCAAGTGGTATCCACTGGACGTTTGCCCCGATGGTTGACATCGCCCGTGATCCACGTTGGGGACGGGTGATGGAAGGATCGGGTGAAGATACTTACCTCGGTTCCCTGATCGCCAAAGCCCGGGTTCAAGGATTTCAGGGCAATAAACTGGGTGATCTTGATGCCGTGATGGCTTGTGCCAAACACTTTGCTGCTTACGGAGCTGCCATCGGCGGACGGGATTACAATGCCGTCGATATGAGTGACCGGATGTTGTGGGAAGTTTATCTGGAACCTTTCAAGGCGGCAGAAGAAGCCGGTGTTGCCACATTCATGAATGCTTTCAACGACATCAACGGCATCCCTGCAACCGGAAATAAAATGCTTCAGCGGGATATTCTCAAAGGACAATGGGGATTTACCGGTTTTGTGGTTTCCGACTGGGGTTCAATCGGTGAAATGATCAATCACGGCACGGTTAAAGACGGCTATGAAGCAGCTCTATCCGCAATCACCGCCGGAAGTGATATGGATATGGAAAGCCGGAATTATAAAAATCATCTGGCCCAACTGGTTAAAGACGGAAAAGTGCCCGTTGCCCTGATCGATGATGCCGTCAGCCGGATTCTGAGAAAGAAATTTGAACTCGGTTTGTTTGATGATCCGTTCCGTTTCAGCAATCCGGAACGTGAAAAGAAAGCGCTGAACAACCCCGAACACGTCAGAATCGCCCGGGAAGTTGCCGGAAAAAGTATTGTCCTGCTCAAAAATGAAGGAAACATCCTGCCTATATCCAAATCCGTCAAAACCATCGCCTTTATTGGTCCGCTCGTCAAACCTCTGAAACAGAATAAAGGATTCTGGGATGTTGAAGTGCCGGGAGTGGATTCCACTTTCATCGTGTCACAATGGGAAGGGCTGAAAAATAAAATCCGCCCCGAAACGAAACTGATTTACGCAAAAGGCTGTGCCATTGAAGGAACCGATAAGAGCGGATTTGCGGAAGCGGTTGAAGCGGCAAAACAGGCCGATGTGGTCATCATGAGCATAGGTGAACGGCGGGATATGAGCGGTGAAGCCAAAAGTAAAGCGCATATTGTGATTCCGGGTGTGCAGGAAGAGCTTGTGAAAGAAATTCTGGCTACAGGCAAACCGGTTGTGGTCATGATCAATGCCGGACGGCCTTTGGTTTTCCCGTACATTTCGAAAAACGTTCCCGCCATTTTATACACCTGGTGGCTGGGAAGTGAAGCTGGTAATGCCATCGCCGATGTACTTTTCGGGGATGTAAATCCGTCTGCAAAATTGACCATGTCGTTCCCGGTCAGTGTGGGTCAGATTCCCATCTATTACAGCCATTTCAACACCGGTAGACCGGCATATGATGACAACAACCACAATTACAATTCATCCTACCTCGATGAATCGATCTTCCCGAAATATGAATTCGGTTTCGGACTCAGTTACACCACGTTCACCTACAGCAACCTGAAACTGGATAAAAAGGTTATGAAAACCGGGGAATCCGTTCAGGTCAGTCTTCAGGTGACCAATTCGGGAAAAGTTGCCGGTGAAGAAATCGTACAGCTTTATCTGCGTGATAAAGTCGGATCGATTGCACGTCCGGTTAAGGAATTGAAAGATTTTGCGAAAGTGAAACTGGCAGCCGGAGAAACCAAAACCATCACGTTTACCATTACCGAAGAAAAACTGGCGTTTTACAATACAAATCTGGAGAAAAAAGCCGAGCCCGGTGAATTTGATGTCATGATCGGTGCCTCATCGAGAGACATTCGCCTGAATGACGGATTTGTTCTTCAATAGGCGTAAGGTGTAAGGTTTAAGGCGTAAGGTTAAAGGCTGTTAGCTGTTAGCTGTTGGGGTGAAAGTCCCCCTTTAAAGGGGGTGTCCAATCCTGTCCCGCTTGCGGGATCAGGATTTGGACGGGGGATGTTGGCTGTTTGGTAATTTCAAAATAAATTCCCCTCCTTTTTAAGGAGAGCCTGTCCCGTCCCGAGAATCGGGATCGGGAGGTGCTCCCGGTCACTGTGGGTGTCATTCTGAGTGTCCCGTCCCGAGAATCGGGATCGGGATGTCGTAGATCCGGCAACCGACGGATATCGAAGAACGCCGTGCCCCGGTACTTCGGGGAAGTGCCCGGGACGGGGTGGTTGCCCCGTCCTCCCGCACCAGAGGTGCGGCATAGTGGTAGAATCAAATATAGAGAAAACAAAACCGCCCCGGATGGGGCGGTATGCGGTTGGGTGTGAACCTTGGGAAATTTCAAGACAACAGGTTGTTCCCATTTTGGGTAAGATAAAATGGGAAACCCACCCCCATTCCCCCTCCGTCGGAGGGGGTTTTTAATTCCAATAAAAAAATCTCCCACCGCTTTGTGACCTCATAATTTCCTTCGTGCCCATTGTGGTAAAACGCATTTTCCCACCGGCATTTACCTAAAAGATCTCCCCCCGCTTAGCGTTTTCTTAGCGTCTTTGCGCCTTTGCGCGCAAATTTATCCCACCGCTCTGCGTTCTCCCCGTCTCTGCGGTAAAGCAATTAATCCTGAAGTTTCCAGATTTTATCATAACCTTTTTTGGCTTCTTCTGCTTTGGTCATTGCAATGGCATCTTTCAGGGCTTTCACCAGATCCTGTCTTCTCACAATCGATTCAAGCGTCGTCAGACCTTCTTTTCCCGAATTGATTTTGGCTTCATCAAACGGCTGACCCATTCCCGTTATCACGCCCTGGGCAAAAACGGTCGGACCCATGCTGTACCCGTTCGGTCCGCCAGTAATTCTGAATGAGAGTCTTGGCTGAAGGGTGAGTTCGGCGGCATCGTCAAACCAGGGCATTTCAAGGTCAACAGTTATAGCCATCAATCCATCAACATTTAATTCACGCAAGAGTCTGGCATCAATCCGGTCTGATGCAAAAGTAGAAGACACACTTTTCAGGATGGAGGATAAGGTCGTCGGAAGCAGGTTTTTGGTTCCTTTGTAAGTTTTGGTAATTTCCGCCTTTGAAAATTCATCCGGAATCGGTTCAAGTTCAGCATAGGAAGGCGATGCCAGCACTTTTTCTATCGGAACAATTTCAAGTCCCATATCCGTTTTCATCGATTTTTCAATTTCTTTGTACAGATTATCTACCAGATTATCCCAGAAAGCTTCAGGGAATTTCGGGAAAGCCCGGGTTCGAACGGTTGTTGTAGTCGTTGTAACCTGGGTGTTCCCATAAGTATTGGTTGTCGAACTGGTTGAGGTGCGGGTTTGGGTGAGCTTGGTTGCATTCACCGTCAGAGAAGTAATAGCCACCTTTTTCAGGCGGGAAAACGGTTTACCGGTGTAAGCGGATGGCTTGTTCACTTCGAGATGAAGCGGATCTTTGATTTTGGAATACGTTTTATCTTCGCTGATTTCAAGTCCGGCATTACTTGCATCACCGGTGACGGTAACCGGAACGCAATCCCAGCTTTTCGAGATGACCTGCAAAGCACCCACACCTTTATTGACAATCGGGTTCACCTGAAACCGTTCAACGAGCAGATAACTCGGTCCCGTATTCGGATCGATGGGATTCACCTGGTTTTGCCAGATTTCGGCTGGGAAAGTAACTTTATCTTTAATTTTAAAGGTTGCAACTTCGGTAAAGGCAGTTACATTTCCGAAGGAAGAAAGCAACGAAATTTTCGCCCAGTCGTTTTTATTTCCGCTCTTGTTATCAAAGGTGATGGTGAGTGGTTTTGCAAAATCGACCACATTATCGGCACCGCCTGAAACTGATTTGATTTTAACCGGTTCAATAGGTGCAACCGTGGCTTCGAAAGTTTGTCCGGTTTTGGTGGTAATTTTAAAAGTTTGCGGGGTAAGATCCACCAATTTAGAATAGGCACCCATTCCGAAGTGTTTCAGAGTATCGCCGTTTAACGTAATGGTTCCGTCGATCGTGTAAGTCCCGATCCCGCTTCTCTTCAGGAAATTAACGACAGCAACATTTGCCCCGTTTTTCCATTGCTCTCCAGCATATTGCGGACCAATCTCACCCGTTGAATCCGGATATAAATTCCGCATATAACTTACCTGCATTGAAACATCAGCCAGATTGGCGGTCGACTGGGTCATGAGTCCGCCGGCAAGAGTTCCAAGCTGGGCACAGCCGTAAATCATTAAAAAAAAGAGTGAAAAAGCGATCAGGATCAGACTAACTTTCTTCATAAAACCCTCCCCGGATTATTTGGATTTATTCAAGATAGCGAAAAAAATAATTTCATCCAGAAAAATATTTTATTCTGATGAGGCAGGGATTGACCCTTTGCGCGCCAGAGGTGCGGCATAGTGGTAGAATCAAATTAAGAGAAAACAAAACCGCCCCGGATGGGGCGGTATGTGGTTGGGTGTGAACCTGAAGTAGATTGTATATTCCGCTCCTCAGGAGCGGGTTAGGTTTGTCTGGACTGTTTGTCTACCAATATTCGGCTTCTCTGGAGCCTGTTTCCATTAAAAAATTATCCCCCTGGCATTTACCAAAATATTATCCCACCGCTCTGTGACCTCTGTGTTTCCTTCGTGCCCATTGTGGTAAAAAGCATTTTCCCACCGGCATTAACCTAAAAAACCTCCCACTGCTTTGCGTTTTCTTAGCGTCTTTGCGCCTTAGCGGTCTCCTAAATCAGCGACTCTACCTGAGAACGGTGATTTGCCGGGTAATTGTTTTTCCTTCAAACTCCAGCCTGAGAAAATACGATCCGGAGGCAAGGTTACCGGCGTTCAGATTGACTGCATGATACCCTGCCGAAAATTCTCTATTTAGCACTTTTTGCACGTCCCTGCCCAATAAATCAAAAACGGTGAGAATAACTGTCCCCTTTTTGGGAAGTGAAAAACCGACAGTGGTTTCAGGGTTGAACGGATTCGGATAATTCGGTGAAAGTTCAAATTCCGGATTTGCAAATAAAGCCTCTGTACTTCCTGCAGAATGGACCGTTCCATCCTGATCCACCTGAAATAACCGGTAAATTACCGGTGACGGGTGACAAGTGACCTGTAACCTGTCATTATAGGAGTAGGATTGCCTTTCTGTGGTGGTTCCTTTTCCGTTGATAAAACCAATGGTCTCGAAAACAGAACCCTCAACCGAACGGGTGATTTTAAATCCCAGATTATTCTGTTCCGACTCGGTTGTCCAGTTTAACTGAATTCCGTTTGCAGTTCTGGCTGCTGTGAAAGAAGACATATTGACCGGAACTGTAATATCCGGTACTTCAGCCATGAGTTGAATGACCATTCCACTCCATGAACCGAGATAAAGTGAGAGATAACTGTCATGAACAGCAAACCCGCCCGGAGCACCTGAATTAAATTGTTGGATGAAATAATGACGTGAACCATTGTAACGGACATCATTCCATTTCAAATAACAGATACCCGCCACCGGCATTCCGGTTTCAGCATAAAAGCTGTTCATTCCGTCAGGTAAATTTCCAATCCAGGTTTTGACAGCCGTCCAGTCTGCCAGCCGGGAATCAACGCCAAATTCTGAAACACAAACAGCATCCATATCAACATTGTCAAGATAAGTTCCTGCGGTTATGTGATAGGTTTTCGGTGTGCCCGTTTCAGGTTTATGAAACGATTGGGAAAATCCGGCTGAGAAAAGTCCGGTAAAAAGAAGAGTCAACAATATCCGTTTTTCCATACATCCTCCTGAATTGAGAAGTGACAGAAAAATTTAAAACGGGATCTGAAACCCGGATAAATTAAAAAATCGGCCGGGAAAGGAGGCATTTGGTACAGAAATGTAAAAGACTTTTTTATCGGATTCAAGTGGGTAAGTACAATTTAATAGCATTTTATCCTTTTTCCTGAATTTTGAATTCGAATATTTAGATCAGTAAAATATATACAGGTATTTTTATACCTTTTGTAACTGTTGTATTTTGCAAAACCTGTAAAAACCTTTCTCCGATTCTGATTAATTCTGTACCTGACTGATCGAAATGACAAGAATAAAACTGATAACAAGCCAATATGAAGACCATCACGTTTCACTAGATACAGTTAGGGAATTTGAAAGAACCATCCTGACCGATAAAAGTGTCTCAGAGCCCAGCCTTTTCAATAAATTCAATGCAAAAGCCTCTTTTTATTTCTGGAAAATTGAAACTCTTTTCGGGTTCAGTTTTGATCTTTCAGCATCGTTTTTCAAGTTTTTATTTATTGGGAAAAAACATTTTTTTACCGTACTGATGGGTCCGAATTTCAGAAAATGTTTCCCATATTATTCCTTTCCAAATGAAAAAAGCCTGTATTTGTTTGATTCCTGGCCTAAACGTCATAAAGAAATTGCAGCGTATGCAAACGCCTTTTCAATTGATCACCTCTTTATTTCATCTTCTCAGGCTGCAGCAAAACTGCAGTCTCTTGTAAAATTTTCTTCATGCCATTGGGTTCCTGAAGGAATTGACCCTGGGTTGTACCATTTTAATCCGGTAGAAAAAAAGGATATTGATGTTCTTGCCTTGGGCCGGAAATACAAGGTTTATCACAACCTGATTGTATCGGGGTTACAGGCTTCCGGGAAGAATTACCGATTTGAAAAGGTTAAAGGTGAACTCGTTTTTCAAACCCGGAATGAGTTTATTGAAGGACTTGCCCGTACCAAAATTTCCATTTGCATCCCGTCCCATATCACCCATCCGCTAAGAGCCGGCAACATTCAAACCATGACGGTCAGATATTTGCAGTCAATGGCTTCAAAATGTTTGATTGTTGGACATGCTCCCGAAGAAATGATTCACCTTTTCGGGTACAACCCTGTCATAGAAATTAACATGGAGGATCCTGTAAACCAGCTTTTAACCATTCTCGATCATTTTTCTGAGTATGAAGACCTGATTGAAAGAAACTTTACTGAAGTGCTTGCCAATCATACCTGGGAGAAGCGTTGGAAACAAATTGCTGAGATCATTGCCGTTTAAGTCATACCTTAAAAACTTTTTCCCTGTCCGCTTAACTTGATGAAATCCATGTATTTAATTAACTTCATTCAGACTGGCAAAAACTGATTGTTCTCACCTTCCAAATCAACTCTGACATGATAAAAAAACTGTCCGTTATCATCCCCGCCTACAACGAAGGCCGAACCATTCATCTTATTCTTGAAAAGGTAAAGGCAGTAAAACTTATCGATGATATCAAGAAGGAAGTTATTCTGGTTAATGATTGTTCAACCGATGACACAGAAGCAGCAATCAAAAAGTATATGGCGGCAAATCCTGATTTCAATATTCAGTATTTCAAACATGAGGTAAATAAGGGAAAAGGTGCAGCTCTGCACACCGGAATCAGGGAAGCAACCGGTGATTACCTCATCATTCAGGATGCTGACCTGGAATATGATCCGCAGGAGTACAATGATTTACTGAAACCTGTGGTGAACGGATTTGCCGATGTCGTTTATGGTTCACGGTTTATGGGTGGAAATCCGCACCGGATTTTATTTTTCTGGCACACAATCGGTAATAAATTTCTTACCGGTCTTTCAAACATGTTTACCAATCTGAATCTGACTGATATGGAAACCTGCTACAAATTATTTGATACGAAGGTTATCCAATCCATTCCGCTCGAAGAAAAACGCTTTGGTTTTGAACCTGAAATAACAGCAAAAATCTCAAGGGTGCCCAATATCAGAATTTACGAAGTGGGAATTTCGTATTATGGCAGAACCTATGAAGAAGGCAAAAAGATCGGGTGGAAAGATGGAGTCAGGGCAATTTACTCTATTCTCAAATATGGATTGTTTAAACTATAGGTTTTAGTTGAAAGGTTAAATGTTCAAGGTTCAAGGTTAAATGAAAGACAGAAACGTCCAGGCCGTTTTAACCAAAATGAATTCCTGGATTTCCAATAAAAATTTTCCCTCCGCTTTGCATTCTTGATTCTCACCCAACGTCTTTGCGTTTAATGTTTTTCCCTGAATTTTCTGAGACGGGTCTTAGACCCGTCTCTACGAAATTTTTACACCATTTCAGGAGACGCGATGAATCGCGTCTCTACGAAAAACTGAATTTCAAATAAAAAATTTCCCACCGCTTTGTGGCCTCTGTGTTTCCTTCGTGCCCTCTGTGGTAAAACGTATTTTCCCTCCGGGAATTAACCAAAAAACAATTGAATTCTCCCCCTGCTTTGCGTCCCTTGCGCCTTGGCGAGCAAATTGCATTTTCCCTCCGCTCTGCGTTCTTTGCGCCTCTGCGGTCTCCCCATCCCCTTCCCGGCATAGATTTTGTCTAAATACGATTTTTCATTTTACCGGAAGTTTTGTCATGGCCAAAAAGTTCACTTCAGATTCTTTCAAACTCGCTTTTCACGATATCATCTGGCCCCGCCGGAAACTCATTCTTGGCGGACTCATTCTCATCACCATCAACCGCCTCTCCGGACTTATCCTTCCCGGATCAACCAAATATCTCATCGATGACGTCATTGGTAAATCCAATTTTGATCTGCTCTGGATTTTACTTGCAGCCGTATCAGGTGCACTTGTTATCCAGTCTGCAACGTCCTACTTTCTCACCCAGCTTCTCAGTGTTGAAGCACAGAAACTCATTTCAGAAATGCGGGTTAAGGTCCAGAACCACATTCTCAGGCTTCCGGTTGGTTTCTTCGATGAAAACAAATCGGGTGCCCTGGTATCACGGATTATGAATGATGTGGATGGCATAAAAAATCTGGTCGGAACAGGCCTGGTGATCATGATCGGCGGGATCCTCACCTCTTTTGTGGCTCTTTTCCTTCTGATTAAAATCAATGCGATGATGACTTTATACGTTCTGGCTCCAGTTGTCATTTTTGGACTGGTGGCCATGAAAGCTTTCTCCTACATCCGCCCGATATTCCGCCAGAGGGGTGAAATTAATGCAGATGTCACCGGCCGGCTGACTGAAACCCTGAACGGAATCAGAGTCATTAAAGGATTCAACGCTGAAGCCTCAGAAATGAAATCTTTCGAACGTGGCGTAACCCGTCTGTTTGATAATGTGAAACAAACCCTTACCGCAACCAGTCTCACAACCATGGCGGCAACTCTTTTACTCGGACTCGCCTCCGTCGGGATTATGGGCATAGGTGGTTATCTGATCATGCAGGGAGATATGACCATTGGTGATTTTATTGCCTTTACCCTTTATCTCGGTTTCATGATCGCCCCGATCGTTCAGATGACGTCAATCGGAACCCAGATTACCGAAGCCTTTGCCGGACTCGACCGTACCCGTGAAATTCTGAATGTAAAAACTGAACATGATGATCTGTCAAGAACGAAAATTCTTCCAACCATAACCGGGCATGTTAAATTTGAAAATGTATCCTTTGCCTACACCAAAGAAAATCCGGTTCTTCATTCCATTTCCTTTGAAGCAAAACCCGGAACGGTAACCGCCCTGGTTGGAACGTCAGGTTCCGGGAAAACCACCATTGCCGGTTTGACTGCCACTTTCCTTCATCCTGAGTCAGGTTTGATCACGGTTGATGGTGTCAATCTGTCAGAAGTGAAGCTCGAATCTTACCGCGGTCAGCTTGGCGTGGTTTTACAGGATGATTTTCTTTTTGAAGGCACGATCAGGGAGAATATTCTTTTCCCCAGACCCGATGCCACAGAAAAGGAAGTGCTTCATGCAGTTCAGGCTGCTTATGTGAATGAATTTACAGATCGGTTTGACCTCGGTCTCGAAACCGTTATCGGTGAACGTGGTGTGAAACTTTCAGGAGGTCAGAGACAACGGGTTGCCATCGCCCGGGCCATTCTGGCAAACCCCAGAATTCTCATTCTGGATGAAGCAACCTCAAGTCTCGATAATTCCAGTGAAGCGTTTATTCAGAAATCCCTTCAGGAGTTGATGAACGGAAGGACAACCTTCGTCATTGCTCACCGGCTATCAACCATCCGCCGTGCAGATCAGATTCTGGTTATCGAAAAAGGTGAAATTCTCGAAAGAGGAACCCATGATGAACTCATGGCAACTTCCGGCCGGTATTTTGAACTTTATACCTATCAGGCGAGAATCTAGTTTTTTTATCAAAAACACCTGTTTAAATCCAGAAAACCGACCAAATTTTTCCGTAGTCGGTTTTCTGGATAAATTCCCGGTCGTTGATTCAGAATCCCCAATTTGAGGGTTTCCTTCCCCATTAACACTTAATTAAATTTTCAGTGCAAGTTTTAACTGAAAAAAAAATTAACGTATCTTTAGCTTCCAGGCACTTTATCTCTCAAATTCTTAAAATCAATCAACTTTATCCTTTCCGGTAATTTTTATGAAATTTCTATCTGTTTTGCTGCTGTTTCTGGTTCATGTTTCAGCTTCATTCGCACAAACCGGTGATTACCTGTTGCTGGAAGACAGCACCATTATATCGGGAACATTTAAAGTTAATGACGACATTTTTATTAGTGGTGGCGTATTAAGTTTTACTCTTGATAAAAACCTTGAAAATATCAAAGGCGAGACTGTCATTGCCTATCAGAAAGGTCTCAAGTTTTATAGAAAATATGTCTTCAAAAATTCAGCTTTAAAAAGAGGCTTGTTTATTCCGAGAATAGAAAAAGGGAAAATAGATCTTTACCAGCTTATTGTAATAAACAAAATGCCTCGTGCATCTTTAGATGGCAAAGGAAATTGGACGTATGGAAATAATACATCATTTGGTTATAGAGGACCCACCTCAAAGGAAAACTACATCAGTATCAATAATGGTCCTCTTCAAAAAGCAGATAATGAAAAACTGACAAAACTTGTAGCCAGTTGCCCCGAAGCAGTCAAGCTGTTAACAAAAGAAAAAAAACTCAGATATTGGACGTATGGATTACTTGGTGCCGGGGCAGTTACTGTCGGCGTAACTGCTGCAACACTTGATAAAAATGTAGACTCAGTTCCACCCGGATTCATTGTTGGTGGCATTATTGCTGTTTTAAGCTGGATTCCTTATTTGATGCAGGAAGACTTAACCCAGGATGTTGTTGTCATTTATAACAAATCAAGGTAAGGAATCCTGCATTTCAGGTATATTATTCCGGTTTTTTTTCTGGACAAAACTCAAATTTTGTGATTCAGGTCGCCCATTATTTAAGATTATTCATGTACTTTTAACTTTTTCCGAACGAAATCTCAACTTCCAAATCAGGTAACTCAGATTCCATGGACACCATCAAAGATTTCCTTAGTTTCGTGCGTGATATTTTCATTCCGGTAAAAGAATCTGAACCCAACACAAAAGTTATCCAAAATCTGGTTCTGAGAATTCTGATTGCTCTGCTTTTTACCGCAGGAATTCTTATTATTATTCTCGGACTTCTCTGGCCTGAAGGTTTACTCAGAGCCGGGATAACCGGCATTATTTTTATTTGCACCGGGTTTGTCAGCAGGGCTTTATATGAAAAAAACAAGCAATTTGCCCGGTATGCCATTGTATCTTTTCTTTTGGGAACACTGACATGGCTTTCAATTACCGGTGGCGGAACGGCTACGCCAAGTTTTTCGGCCTTGTATGTGATGCTCCTCATCAGTGGTCTTTTGCTCAGTAACCGCACCTTTCTTTTTGTTTATCTGTACACTCTGGTCTTTACTGTTATCCTTACCATTCTCGAATACCAGCACATCCTTCCGCCTGCAGCTATACAGCAAACGCCTTACAGCAGAATGCTGATTCACCTTTTTCTTCTTTTTCTTATTCTGGTTTTAATTTATCTCTTCACCAATGTGGTTAGAAAATCACTTGCCAAAGCCAATGAAGAGGCATCGAAACGTTCTGTTGCTGAATCAGATACCAATATTCTGTTTAATTCAATAGATCTGGCAGTTGCAGTTTCAACGCTTGACGGTCAGATTCTTGCAGTAAATGACCAGTTTAAAGTTTTGTTTCAAACCAATGCAGGAAATGAAAGTCAGGAAAATATTTTCCTGATGATTGGTGAAAAAAACAAGAGTCATCTTTCAGGCGAAAAGAAAACCGTTAAACTTGAATTCCGGTTTCAAAACCTTACAACCAGACTTTTTACTGAAATTGAAATCATTGTCAAACACATTCATTTCAGGAATGAGGATTCCCTTCTCTTTTCATTTATTGATGTTACAGAGAAAAAGAAGGCTTTTGATGAACAGGATTCTTTAATTGACCGGTCACGGCGCCAAAGAGCCGCACTTATAAAAATTGCCCTTTCACCTGCTCTTTCAACCGGTGATATTAAATTCGGAATCAGGGAAATTACCGAAAATGCCGCACACGCTATCCGTGCAGAACGGGTTTCAATCTGGCTCGGAAGTCCGAAAAAGGGGAAAATCCATTGTCTTGATCTATATAAAAGTTCAAAACAGGAACATGGAAACGGCCATACACTCGACTCTGAAAAGTACCCCAGATATTTTCAGGCCTTAACCCTCTCCCGTGTAATTGATGCCAATCTTGCCCAGGAAGATCTCAGAACAAGAGAGTTTTCTGAAGCTTACCTCAAACCGAACGGAATCACCTCAATGCTGGATGCCACGATCAGGGTTTCAGGTCAGATTGAAGGTGTTGTCTGTATTGAACATGTTGGGGAACCCAGAACCTGGCTCCCCGATGAAATCCGTTTTGCCGGCGAAATCGCCGATCACATCGCCCAGGCCCTTCTGCTTGAAGAACGTAAAAAAGCAGAAACAGCACTAATCAGAAGTGAAGAACGGTACCGTGTTCTGGTTGAGCAATTGCCGGAAAGCGCCATCGTCATGTATGATGAAGACCTCAGGTTTCTTCTGGTAGACGGACCTGAAGTTTCGGTTGCCGGGTTCAATAAACAGGAGATGGTTGGCAAAACACTTTTTGAAATATTCCCCGAAGAATATGCCAGTGTTTTTGAGCCAAATATGCGCAGGGTTTTTAAAGGCGAATCATTTAACCGGACACTGCCATTTGGGGAATTGTTCTATAATTACCATTACGTACCCCTGAAAGATGAAACAGGTAAAATCAGTTCAGGTCTTTTGCTTGCCCGTAACGTAACGGCCAAGAAAAGAGCTGAGGAAGAATTGCTTCAATCTGAAGAACGGTACCGCAGTTTCTTTGAGGAAGATCTTTCTGGCGACTTTATTGCAACTCCCGATGGAAAAATCACAGATTGCAATCCGTCTTTCATGCAGATTTTTGGGTTCGGTGCGCTTGATGAAGCACAATCTACAAATATTGTCACCTTATTCAGAGTCACATCAGTCTGGAAAAGCATCCTGAACCAACTCAATAAAGATGAGAAACTTGAATATTTTGAAATTGAAATGGTAAGAGTTGACGGTGACCCTGTTTACATTATTGGTAATTTTATCGGCAAAAAAGATGATACCGGTAAGCTCAGGGTTGTAAAAGGATATCTGTTTGATGACACCCGTCGCCGTGAACTTGAGAACCAGCTTTTCCAGTCACAAAAAATGCAAAGTATTGGTACACTTGCAGGGGGCATTGCACACGATTTCAACAATTTACTCGGAATTATCATCGGGCGGACTCAAATGCTCGAACTCAAAGTCGCCCAGGATCAGCGTCTTGTCAAAGAAGCCAACATCATCAGACAGGCGGCTGAACGTGGAACCGGATTGGTCAGACAGCTTCTGACCTTTGCACGTAAAAATGAATTCAAACTCGAAAGACTCAAAATCAACAATCTGGTTGAAGAAACAGAACGGCTGATCAGAGAAACTTTCCCTAAAACCATTTCAATTGAAAAAAATCTAAAGAAAGATCTTCCTGAAATTCAGGCTGACAATACCCAACTTCATCAGGTGTTGCTTAATCTGTGTGTAAACTCAAGGGATGCCATGCCAAATGGCGGTATGATCAGAATCAGTACTGATCTGATTGAAGGTGAAATTCTTCAGCAGAAATATAAAAATGCGGTTGCCAGATCTTACATTCACATTACGGTTCAGGATTCAGGAACCGGTATTGATCAGGCCATTCTGAACCGGATTTATGAACCGTTTTTTACAACCAAGGACATTGGTAAAGGTACCGGTCTGGGACTTTCAGTTGTTTATGGAATCGTTTCAAGTCATAACGGATTCATCAGTGTTGAAAGTGCCAAAGGGAAAGGCACAACCTTCCAGATTTTTCTGCCGGTTGATGAACTGATTCTTGAGACGACCGGTTCTGAACCCCGTGAATTCGCACTCACTCCCGGCGGACAGGAAACGTTATTGCTTATTGAAGATGAACAAATGCTTCGTGATCTTGTTTTCGAAACCTTATCGGCAAAAGGATATACCGTCATTCCGGCACAGAATGGAATTGAAGGAATCGAAATTTATCAGGCACAATCGGGTGCAATTGATATGGTTATTTCTGATTATGGTCTGCCGGTGATGAATGGCAGTCAGGTGTTTTTATATCTGAGTCAGATCAAACCAAATGTGAAATTTATTCTTGCCAGCGGGTTCATTGATCCCTCTTTGAAAGCTGATCTCAGCAAACAGGGAATTCATGAATTTATTGAAAAACCTTATCGGCCTGAAGAACTGGCCATGAGAATCAGAATGGTTCTGGATGGGAAATAGGCTAATAGCTGTTGGGTAAAATGCAAAACCACCCCTCCTTTCAAAGGAGGGGAATTTAATTCTCTTTGTTTAATTGACAGTTTTCTTTGGGGAGGCCTTTTCCCCACTTATAACTTATCACTTATAACTTACCACTCGTCTTTACCGGTTCGCCTCAAACATGGCTTTATGAACCAAAACCGGCTCGCGGTCAATTTTGGTTTTATATAAAACTCCCGAATCAATCAGGCGGCTCAACGCCTCGTTTATTTCTTCTTTTGTAAATTGTTTTTTCAGTGCCCGCTGAAGCTGAACCGGATTCAGATACAAACTTGCACCCACCATTTTCTCCAGAATTTCATCGACTGTTGTTTGTGGCAGGTTTGACTCATCCCAATCTGGCACAACCCGGGTGAACAGATCAAAAATATTGCCTTCAATGGCATCAAAACCGGTTTTGTAAATCCTGAGATCATGCTGAAGTTTATACACATAGAAATCAATCCGCTGAAAAACGTACGGATTATTTCTAAAATGGTCTTTTATTGCCTTTTTTGAGACCGGTCTGTTTTCCTGGATAAATTCAAACATGGTTTTTTCATGTTCATCATCAAAAGTGGATTTCAGCTTCAGGGCATATAATTTTTTAAACTCTTCACGGCTGATAAGAACGTGTGTTGATTGGACCAGCGGATATTCAAAAACAAGGGCCTTTTGAACAAAATCACGATAGAACCCGTCAAAGACTTGTTCAAACATTTTTGCAAGACGCGGATACTCTGAAATAAAAACAATTTCGCCACGGATTGCAGAAACAAGGTCAGGTAAAATTGAATCATCTGATGGAAGTAAATGAACATATCCATGACGTTCAGTAAACTCAAAAAGGTGAGCCGGAGTCTGAATGGTCTGACTTCCGTCATAATTCAGCCATTTAAATCGGGCAATCTGTTCAGGCTTTGGGTTACTGCCTTGAAAGCCCTTCTTTAAAATGGTATTTTTAAGTTTAGTTTTGAAAATATCACTGCTGACATCCAGACTCATTACATCCTCAGTTTTTCAGGTCGTTAATGCCGAATAAATTTTTATGGGTTCTTGCCGTCATTCTGTTCCCGCTTTTTGTCTTTGCCCAATCTGACCCCGGACAAAAGAATTACGATACCGGGGTAAAATATTACGAAGCGGGGCAATACTCCCTTGCCATACAACAATTTAAAGAAGCTTTAAGTGCCAGTCCGGTAGCTGAATTTGTTGCTGATGCCCGGTTTTTACTGGCAGACAGTTATCTTAAACAGAAAAATTCAACTGAGGCAAAATCTGAATTTGAACGGCTCATTCAGGAATTCCCTGCATTCAACAAGGGCGATCAGGTTTGGAACCTTCTCGCAGAAACGGTTTTGCTTCTAAACCGGCCACTGAATGCTGCAGAAGTTTTGTCACAGATTTCGAACAAATTTCCGTTAAGTCCGCTTGCACCGCCTTCTTTACTGCGTTCTGCCAGCCTTTTTTACAAATCAGGGAAAAATGAGTCTGCAAAGGCAGAATTAACAAAACTGATCAATGAATATCCAAATTCTGATGACAATGTGGCCGGGCAGCTTTTTCTGGGCGATTTATTGATTTCAGAAAATCAGGAAGAGGCTGCAAGACTCCGGTTTTCATCCGTTCTGATCCACCCAAAGGCGACGATTGATCAGAAAAATCTTGCCTCGCTGAGAACAGCCGATATTTATCTCATCCAGAAAGATCCGCAACGGGCTGCAGAAATTGTTAAATCACTTCAGATTACCGAAAATTCTTCACATTACTCGCTTTGGCAGGTCATCACGGGTAAGATTCTTGTTCAGACTTCTGAATGGGAAAAAGGAATACCATTACTGGAATCTGCTTGTACTCAGGGTAAATTGTCACCCGAAGAACGTACACAGGCAGCTTTGTTTCTTGCCAGGATCTATAGCCGGATTAACCTTTTTGACAAAAGCAGAGCCTGGTACGTTCAATTGATTTCATTAGCCAGTCAACCTTCTGAACAGGTTGTCATTTTATCTGAAGGGTCAATTGTTTTTCTGAATATGGGAAATTATGACAAAGCCTGGGAATGGAGTCAGCAGGTTTTGGTGCAATACCCAGATTTGGTAACCCCAAATTCATTGGTTTCGGCAGCCCGCATTGCCGTCCAGGGAAAAAAATTCAAAGAAGCCCAGACAATTTATGCCAATTTTATAAACAGGTACCCAACCCACCCCGAAATTGACCGGGTTATTTTTGATGCAGCAGAAAATACCTGGAAAAATCTCGGACTCAGATCTACGGCTGCCGAATATTTTAAAACCATTGCAAACCGTGAACCGGCTGGTTTGCTTGCCGACGATGCAGTTTATAATCTGGGTATACTTTACCTTGAAATGGGATACACCAGTGACGCCAATCAACTCTGGCAAACTTTTCCGTTTGACTTTCCGGGTTCTGAATTTGCTGCAGACATTCTCAATGTCTACGACACCCTTTCAATTTCACTTATAAACAGTACCGCTTTAACTTCTGAGCTGATTTCGATCATAAACGACATGAATCTGAACAGTTCAAAGGGGAATCTGGCTTTTTCACTCGGAAAGCTGGTTTTTAAAACAGGAATCCGCCGTGAAGTTGCACTGAACCAGCTAAAAGCTGCAGCAGAGTCAACTGAACTAACCCCTGAAAACCGGGAAGAATGTTATTTCATGCTGGCGAAACTGGCGTTCCAAAACAAAGATTTTGCAACATCGCTCAGATATATTACGTCGTACAACAAAGATTATCCGAATGGAAAATGGGCACCTGAACTCAGATCCTATCACGCCCGCTTTTTACTGATGCAGGCAAAAACCACTGATCTGAAAACTGTTGCCGGTATCATTGCCTCAATCCCTGAAAAAGAAACCGCATTTCTGCTTAAAATGGAACTTGAACTGAAAAGGTATGAAACAGACAGCCGGGAAACTGCCCTTCAAAATTTAAAAACCCTGCTTTCCACTGCTCCTGATGCAAAATTGGCATCCAAAGTCAAAGCGGTTCTGTCAGGTATTTACACCCAGCAGGGAGATACCTTAACTGCAGTTAAATACTGGAAAGAACTTTCTGAGTCTGACCAGCCCGTTCTCGTTGAATCCTCACTTAGAAACCTGATCAGCTACACTGAAAAACGAAATAATCCGACCGAATTATTCAACTACCTTGATTTGTATCTGAAGCAGTTCAGTTATTCAAAATACGCAGAAAAAACCCGTCTGAAATGGTTAAATATAGCATTGGTAAGCGGAATGACTACAACTGCCGGAGTCTGGAGCACTGACTATACCCGGTTTGAACGGCTATTTGAGGATGATGCAGAGTTGTACGAATCAGCTTATTACACCAAAGCCCGGACGTTACAGGTTTCAAATCCCGAACTGGCCATGCAGGCGTTCAGAGATTACATCACCCGCTTCCCTGATGGCTCTTTCCTTGCAGAAGCATATAGTGCCCTTGCCCTTCTTGCAAAAGATAATGGTGACCTTGAAATGGCCGCATCGTACTTTAAACAGGCAAATGTTTTTTCTTTCGGGAAATCAGGGACATCACTTGAAATTGCCAATCTTTATTTTTCAAACGGAGATTATAAAAAAGCCATTTCTGAATATAACACGCTGATGCAAACAGCCGGGACCAAAGATTTATTGAATATTGAAACCCGGATTATTGCCTCTTATTATCGGCTGGCAAATGGGATTCTGGCGGAAAGAATGGTTAAAACTTTCGAAAAGCGGAATCCACCTGTTGACCTGATTGCAGAAATTGCGGTTGAAAAAGCCGATTTTTTAATCGGTCAGCAAAAGTATAAAGATGCAATAGCCGTTCTTGATCAGATGATGAGTGATTATAAGGCATCAATTTGGGTTCCACGTGCCATGTTCAAAAAAGCCAAGGCTCTTGAGCTTGATTCAAAATCTGATGAAGCTGTTCCCATTTATCAGGCAATCATGAAAAACTACCCGACCAGCGATATCATTTCAGATATTTATCTGAGTCTCGGAAATTACTATTTCAGGAAGGAAGTTTACGATCAGGCCATTACCAATTACAAAATTATCAGCGAAAGATATAAAACTCCCGTTGACCGGTATCAGTCTGCATTGAATAATCTGATTATTGCTTACGAAAAATATGGCTTTTATGACCGGGCTCTTGAAGACCTCAGAACCTATATAGACCGGTTCCCGAACGATCCTGAGATTTTGGATAAAAAGATTAAGGTTGGTATCTTACTTCAGAAGACTAAAAACTATCAGCAGTCGGTCACTTATCTTTCTCAGATTTTACAGGGAACCAGTGGCGGCCTTCAGGCTGAAATCACTTACAACCTGGGTGAGGCGTTTTTCGCAAAAGGTGATTTTGAAAAGGCCATCGAAACGTTTGAATCAGTTGAAAAAATTAAAAACGCCAACGAAAAACTTGATTGGGTCACGTCATCCCTTTACATGACCGGACAGAGTTACGAAAAACTTGGTGATCAGAAATCGGCCATTGGCATTTATGAAAAAATAAGTAAACGGCCGGGTGTTGACCCTGTATTTAAAAAAGCTGCACAAAAGGAAATTAACAGGCTGAAAAGCAAATAATCACAATTATGAACCCCTATTCACTCGATTCTTATCTGCCCTCAACGATTCTTTCCCCAAAGATTGAGGGTGCTTTTGGTACGATGCTCACCGGGAAGGATTTTTTCTCCTGGCAGGAAATATCACAATTCGGCCTTCAGGATTCTTTCATGAAAAGAATGTCTTACCTGTTGCTGACCGATTTTCCAGATCAGCAGATTGCCAGTTTGATCAGGCAAACCGGAACCATCCAGCCGGAAGGTATTCTTTCGTTTATAACCGGAATTAAAAATGTTTACTTTGACACCCTGGCACTTACGCCTTCTCAGGTAACCAGCCTGTTAACCCGCCAGGTTCAGGTTGATTTGGTGTTCAAACTCGCTCCGCAGGTTGTTACCGACCAGCTTTTATTTTCTTACGGTCCGTCAGTCGAATACACACGCTTTATTGAACTCATTTCCTTTTTACCGGATGATTATGATCTGAAGGAAATTCTGCAAAATTATGCAGAAGCCAAGCCGCAGTCAGAGTACATGAAAACAAAAATCAACCGGAATATTCTGATCATACTCCAAAATCTGAGGAAAGATGAACCAGCAGAATTTTTTGCAGACCAGCTCAGATCAATTGCAGATGAAATTGGGATTTTTGAAATCGAGAGTGACGCATTAAAAGCCTATGCCCAGATGATACCCGATCCATTTGTTGAAAAACGAATTGAACATTACCTTTTACTTGAAAATCTGACTGTCATTGATATTGAAAGAGCATCATCCTTGCTTTTGGGTGAACTTGAGTCTGTTGTAAAAACAACAACTTTAAATCTTGATTTTTCAATTCCGGAAAGTGGCGAACCTGAATCAGATGCTTTTGGTGAACTGAAACCAAAATTTACAACTTCACCGGGTGATAAACCTTTTTCTCCGTTTTTTGATCTGGTCAGTAAATCAGAGACCCCTGAGCCAGGTGTTGAAAGATCTATCCATGATGCTGAATCTGGTTTTGAAGAGACACATCAGAAATATTTTCAATCAGAACCTACTCTCTCTGAGGTTCCTCCTTCTGACAGTCAATATGATATCAATCCAGATCTGAAGGATACCAACCCTGACATTCTTTCAAGTTCAGACACAGTTGAATCCCTACAACCCCAGGTTGAAGATGAACCACTTATTTCGCCTGTTGTGGAAGTTGAACCAGAACCTGAAATTTCACTTTTTGACCGTATTATTCAGGAAACCCGGCAGGATATTGCCCTTGCAGTCATGGAACAACTGGCCAAACCTGAACCAGTTGCTGAACCGGAACCCTCAAAGCAGGACCTTCAGAATGAAGTGATTTCTCTTTTTGATGCCATTATGCCGGACGAGCCAAAGCGTTTTACTGAAGAAATCAGACGCCCCGAGCCTATCAGTCTCGATTCTCCGGTTGTTCCTGCTGAAAACACTTCTTTTTTTGAACAGCCGCAAAGCCAGCCGGTTGAACCGGCGATAGAAGATGAACAGCCTTCAAATCCGTTTTACACGCCGCTTGAACAATTAATGTCTGAATCTCAGGCCCGCGGTTTCATCAAACATATTTTCAGAAAAAATGAATCCAGGTTTTATTCTGCTCTAACCGACTTGAATCAGTTGCAAAACTGGGAAGAGTCAAAAGGATACATCGAGCAAATTTACAAAGAGTTCAATGTTGATTTATACAGCAATGAAGCTATTGAATTCACTGATCTGGTTTACAGCAGGTATAATTTATAATGATCAGCAAACATCTTCAAAAACTTTTTGATCTCAGATTGAAAGCCCGTGAAGGCGGGGGTGAAAAGCGCATCGAAGATCAGCATAAAAAAGGAAAGCTGACGGCAAGAGAACGGGTCGATTTGCTTCTCGATGAAGACTCTTTTCAGGAAATCGGCATGTTTGTCCTGCATCAGTCGCATAATTTTGGTCTTGAAAACCAGCGGGTTCCCGGCGATGGGGTCATTACCGGTTACGGATTGATTGATGGAAGGCCTGTAATGGTTTTCAGTCAGGATTTTACTGTCTTTGGCGGCTCTCTTTCAGAAGCTCATGCCGGTAAAATCTGCAAAATCATGGATCTGGCCATAAAAAATGGAATTCCGGTTATCGGTTTGAATGATTCTGGCGGGGCAAGAATTCAGGAAGGTGTGGCGTCACTTGGTGGTTATGCTGATATTTTCCTGAAAAATACAATGGCTTCCGGTGTGATTCCGCAAATCTCTGCAATGATGGGACCTTGTGCCGGCGGTGCGGTATACTCACCAGCAATCACTGACTTTGTCTTTATGGTTGAACATACCAGTTTTATGTTCGTTACCGGACCGAATGTAGTAAAAACGGTAACGCATGAAACCGTTACGGCTGAAGAACTGGGTGGAGCAGAAGCTCATGCCTCAAAATCGGGTGTGGCCCATTTTACTGCCATAAATGAACTTGAGTGCATTGCCAAAATAAAAAAACTGCTCAGTTTCCTTCCTTTAAATTGTGAAGATGAACCTCCGTTCCTTCCAACCGGAGATCCGTCTGAACGAATGGATGACTGGCTGAATGATTTTATTCCTGAAAACCCGAATAAACCGTATGACATGCACGAAATCATCAGGTCATTGTGCGATGATGGTGACTTTTTTGAAGTTCAGGATAAATTCGCACAAAATATAATATGCGGATTTGGACGTTTAGGCGGCCAGTCAATCGGGATTGTGGCAAATCAACCCCAGGTTCAAGCCGGAGTTTTAGATATTGATGCGTCGGTAAAAGCCGCCCGGTTTGTCAGATTCTGTGATTGCTTTAATATTGCGCTTCTCGTACTTGAAGATGTTCCTGGCTTTTTGCCTGGCACAGTTCAGGAATGGCACGGAATTATCAGGCACGGTGCAAAGTTATTATATGCATTCTGCGAAGCGACAGTTCCAAAAGTTACCGTCATTACCCGGAAAGCTTATGGCGGTGCCTATGATGTGATGAATTCGAAACACATCCGGGGTGATATGAATTTTGCATGGCCATCCGCAGAAATTGCGGTAATGGGACCAAAAGGTGCGGTTGAAATCATTTTCAAAAAGGAAATTGAATCTTCACCCAACCCTGAAGATGCACTTGAACTTAAAACTGAAGAATACAGAAACAAATTTGCAAACCCTTACGCTGCTGCAGAGCGTGGATTTATTGACGATGTCATTGAACCTAAATCCACACGAAAAACTCTGATCAGGGCATTTTCCCTTTTAAAAAATAAGGTTGATACCAATCCTAAAAAGAAACATGGTAACATACCTTTATAATCTGGATACTTAATGAAGCTTAAATCTCTTTTTCTCCCTCTTTTTATCATTTCCCTTTCCGGTTGCCAGAGTTTTAATTTCTGGAGTCCGGCTAAAACTGATACAAATTCTGCAGATTCACTTTCGGTCAGCCATGCTGGCTCGGAATCCGCTTCGGATTCACTTTTCAGTTACCGTTCCCAGCAGGAAATTGATTCTCTTGCCGCCCGTTATCAATTCTACCTGGGCAGCCAGGATACTCTTTCAGCGGTTCAAACCATAACCTCCATTCTGGATGTTCTGTATTCAGAAATGGACTCATCCCTGACTGACAGCGGAAAAGTAAAACAGGACATCACTTTTTATGAAGGGATGATGAGTCAGCTTGATCCTGACTTTTTTGCAGCTACCAGTATGGATGCAGTACCCGATGAAGGTGAAATTGATAATCTGGATTTTGACCGTGCTGCTTTGGAAAGAGTTCTTAGCGGACTCGATACGACGGGAACTCAAATCCACCTTGAAATTAACACCCTGGTGGAAAAGCACATTGCCTATTTTCAAACAAAAGGCAAAGATTATTTTGCGGAATATTTAAGGCGGGCGGCAATCTATTACCCGGTCATGCTTCCGATTTTACAGGAAGAAGGCGTTCCGCCTGAACTGATTTATCTGACCATGGTTGAATCGGGTGTGAATCCGCTTGCAAAAAGCAGGGCAAAAGCAATTGGCATTTGGCAGTTCATCCGAGGAACAGGTAAACTTTACGATCTGCGTGGTAATTTCTGGTATGATGAACGCCGGAATATTGAAAAATCGACAAGAGCTGCTGCCAGGCATTTTAAAGATTTATATGCCACTTTTGGTGACTGGCAATTGGCTCTGGCTTCGTATAATTCCGGAGCCGGCCGGGTTAGGCGTGCTGTTAAAAAATCCCGGGGAAAAACTGATTTCTGGGAAATCAGGAAGTATTTACCCAGAGAAACACGTAATTACGTTCCGGCCTATATTGCTGCAACTTTGATTGCCACCAACCCTACCAAATTCGGATTTCAGCCCATCGCTTACCAGGGCAGTTACCGTTTTGATGAAGTTTCGGTTACCGGAAATCTTCCATTGGATCTGCTTGCAGGATTATCAGATACAACGCTTGAGACCATTCAATATCTGAACCCGGAACTTACCCGCACGAGAACTCCGCCCGGAAAGGAATCTTACACACTTAAAATCCCCCGCGGAAAGAAAGAATCGTTTCTTGAAGGCTACAACGAACTGGCAGATTCGGTAAAAAACAGACCATTAACACATTTTACGCTTGCCGGGGAAACCGTTCAGGGAATCTGTAAAGAATACGGCGTTACCGTTCAGATGCTTGCCGCCGAAAATCCCAAATATGGAAAATTGAAAACGCTGCCGGCCGGAATTGAGTTAACCATTCCGGTAGCAGAACCTGCAGGCGGTGCCATGCTCTACAGCGATATTGCCCATTACGGACAAAAAGGTGCCGGCAGAATGAAGGGTGGAGTTGCAATCCCCGGCTCCGGCGAGAAATTTACCTACAAAGTCAAGAAGGGTGATACACTTGGAGGTATTGCCCAGCGTTTCGGCGTAAAAACATCCTCACTTAAATCCTGGAATGGCATTCACGGAAGTACCATCCGGGCAGGTCAGAAGCTGAAAATTTATAAAAAGTGAGAAACGAGTTATAAGTTATAAGTGGTAAGTTATAAGTCGAGGAAAGCGAAGACCCCGATCTAGCTTCGGGGTTACAAGTGTGAATTTCTATAACTTTTTCCCTTTTAGTGAACAGTCCAGAATAAGCCGGGGATTTGCCGGAAATAACGATTTTCTGCTTTTGATCAATTAATTTGTCAATCGTTTCCTCGATAGTTATTATCATTTCACTCCTTCCGGGTTTTTAATTGTTTGGTTATGGTTTTCTATAATCCTGTCAGCCCGATGGGCTTTAAATGTCGTTTTGGGTTTTTAAACAATTTTCTTGAAACCATAACTTTAACTAAAGACCCCGAAATTAAAGGATCAAACTAGACCTGCACCCCCTCATCTGGCATTTTTACTTATAACTTGTAACATGTAACTTATAACCCCGAAGTGAATTCGGGGCATTCACATTTCCCGACTTACCACTGACCACTTATCACTTACCACATATCACTGATAACCGCCTTTCCCTTCCATTCCGTAATTCTTCCATCCTCAATATTTCCATTTCGTGTTTAAACATGTAAATATCGAAGCCCTTCCATCTTAATTTTGTGGAAGCGCTTCATGGAATCTCGCTCCTGACAAATACCCACTTTTTGTATTCCAGATCACATTTATACAAAGTCCATTTAATAAACTGTCATTTTAACTTTTTTTATAATTTCCATAAATCATTATTTATAATAACTTTATGCATTTGACGTGAAATATATTATTGTGATTTTTCGTGACATCTATTGACAAGCAAAAATCAGATACTTACCTTTTCAACAAGACATGGT
>Ga0209460_1000676_pt1 | contig 27414 bp, 21 predicted proteins | sample EBPBio132013_DNA_FD_185868 | JGI IMG/M metagenome (GOLD analysis project Ga0209460, IMG submission 185868) | Wastewater treatment Type I Accumulibacter community from EBPR Bioreactor in Madison, WI, USA - Reactor 2_5/13/2013_ DNA (SPAdes)... | ecosystem: Engineered > Bioreactor > EBPR >... | reverse complement strand
TCCGCGCTCGTGAGCTTAACGACCGGGTTCGGAATGGGACCGGGTGTACCCTCACGGCTCTAGCCACCAACTACCTGCACTCACTCGCTCTTCGTCGAGTTCAGCTTTCGTTGTTCTCGTTGTTAACCAACTGGCAACAACTCAATCGTGTATTCTCGTAAGTCGTACTCTCCGCCAGAGTACTAATTTCCCCGTACCACATGTTCAAAAGCCCTCGACCATTAGTACCGGTCGACTACAGACATTGCTGCCCTTCCATCTCCGGCCTATCCAGCTCGTTGTCTTCAAGCGGTCTTACTTTCTTTTCGAAATGGGGAGTCTCATCTTGAGGTCTGTTTCCCACTTAGATGCTTTCAGCGGTTATCAGCTCCGAAGACTGCTACTCGGCTATGCCACTGGCGTGACAACCGACTCACAGGCGCTTCGTCCACCTCGGTCCTCTCGTACTAGAGGCAGTTCCCCTCAAACTCCCTACGCCCACAGCGGATAGAGACCGACCTGTCTCACGACGGTCTGAACCCAGCTCACGTACCGCTTTAATGGGCGAACAGCCCAACCCTTGGGACCTTATCCAGCCCCAGGATGCGATGAGCCGACATCGAGGTGCCGAGCCTTGCCGTCGATGTGAACTCTTGGGCAAGACTAGCCTGTTATCCCCGGGGTAGCTTTTATCCGGTAAGCTACGGCCCTTCCACTCAGTGCCGTAGGATCACTAAGCCCGACTTTCGTCTCTGCTCGGGTCGTTGCCCTCGCAGTCAAGCTGGCTTTTGCCTTTACACGCATCAGCGGGTTTCCATTCCGCCTGAGCCAACCTTTGGGCGCCTCCGTTACTTTTTAGGAGGCGACCGCCCCAGTCAAACTGCCCACCTGCCACTGTCCCGACTGCGGTTACAGCGCGGTTAGGGTCAAAATATCGCCAGGCTGGTATTTCACTGTCGACTCCACCCACTCTAGCGAGCAGGCTTCCCCGTCTCCCAGCTATCCTACACAAGCAAGATCCTAACGCAATGACAGGCTACAGTAAAGCTCCACAGGGTCTTTTTGTCCAGCTGCGGGTAACGCGCATCTTTACACGTACTTCAATTTCGCCGGGTCCCTTGTTGAGACAGTGCTCCACTCGTTACACCTTTCGTGCGGGTCGGAACTTACCCGACAAGGAATTTCGCTACCTTAGGACCGTTATAGTTACGGCCGCCGTTCACCGGGGCTTCAATTCAAAGCTTCGGGTTTCCCCTAACCTCTCCTCTTAACCTTCCGGCACTGGGCAGGTGTCAGCCCCTATACGTCCGCTTTCGCGTTTGCAGAGACCTGTGTTTTTGGTAAACAGTCGGTAGAGCCTCTTTGCTGCGACCGCCTCGCGGCGGTGTCCCTTCTCCCGAAGTTACGGGACCTTTTTGCCTAGTTCCTTAACAAAGGTTCTCCCGTTCGTCTTGGTATTCTCAACCTATCTACCTGTGTCGGTTTGTGGTACGGGCGGTGTGCTTCACCGTAATACAGACTTTTCTTGCCTCCCGGTGTCAGTGACTTCTGGACTTTCGCCCCGGCATCATGGTCGTTAACCACTTACCACCGCAATCCACTCAGCGGCTCACCTTCCCTAGAGGGTCTCTGCACTACTCCACACTCCGGTACTGGAATATTAACCAGTTGTCCATCACCTACGCCTCTCGGCCTCGGCTTAGGCCCGACTAACCCGACGCGGACTGACCTTCCGTCGGAAACCTTAGATATTCGACGAACATGGTTCTCACATGTTTTACGCTACTCATGCCGGCATTCTCACTCCTGCACGCTCCAACAGACTTTCCAGTCTGCCTTCTCCGCCTGCAGAACGCTCCCCTACCATAGTCTTTCGACCATCCCAAGCTTCGGTGACTGGTTTGAGCCCCGTTACATTGTCCGCGCAACCGCGTTCGACTAGTGAGCTGTTACGCACTCTTTCAAGGGTGGCTGCTTCTAAGCCAACCTCCTAGCTGTCTCGACACGGTCACATCGTTTCCCACTTAACCAGTACTTCAGGACCTTAGCTGTAGGTCTGGGTTCTTTCCCTCTCGACGATGAATCTCATCACCCACCGTCCGACTGCCGCGCTGTCATGATGGCATTCCCAGTTTGGTTGGGTTCAGTAAGCTTGACGCCCCCTAGCCCATCCAGCGCTTTACCTCCATCATGAATCGCGCAACGCTAGCCCTAAAGCTATTTCGGGGAGAACGAGCTATCTCCCAGTTCGTTTGGCATATCACCCCTACACACAGGTCATCCCCCACTTTTGCAACAGTGGTGAGTTCGGGCCTCCGCTGGCTGTTACGCCACTTTCACCCTGCCCATGCGTAGCTCACCAGGTTTCGCGTCTAATCCCTGCGACTTCTCGCCCTATTCAGACTCGCTTTCGCTTCGCCTCCGGGTGTCTCTCCCTTAAGCTTGCCACAGACATTAACTCGCCGGCTCATTCTCCAAAAGGCACGCCATCATCCCGTTTCCAGGACTCTGACCGGTTGTAAGCATATGGTTTCAGATTCTGTTTCACTCCCCTCGCCGGGGTTCTTTTCACCTTTCCATCACTGTACTCTTGCACTATCGGTCGTCTGGTGTATTTAGCCTTGGGGAGTGGTCTCCCCAGATTCCCGCTGGATTTCACGTGTCCTGCGGTACTCAGGTATCCTCTCAGTGTTTCGACCCTTACGTACGGGACTCTCACCCTCTCTGGTCGGCTTTCCCACGCCGTTCTGCTTCAGTCTCGACACTTAAACGAAGACCCTACAACCCCGATCTCGCGACCGGTTTAGGCTCCTCCGCGTTCGCTCGCCACTACTAACGGAATACTTTCTTTTCCTCGGGCTACTTAGATGTTTCAGTTCACCCGGTTCCCTTCCCTTGCGGGATAGTGTGGTATGACCCACACTGGGTTTCCCCATTCGGACATTTCCGGCTCTAGCGCCTGCACACGGCTGACCGGAACTTTTCGCAGTGTACCACGTCCTTCTTCGGCACCGTACGCCAAGGCATCCCCCATATGCTCTTATTCGCTTTATCCATGTGATACGGAGAAATTGATACTCTCGCGTTACTTTACTTACGCATTTACACTCTTGAGTTGTTAAGTTGCACCCGGTGTCGTCCACCGGCTTCTGACCACAAACCCTCGCTTGTGCCCAGAGACCCGTCGACATTCACCCCACTGCCACCACCGACAAAACAGCCCGGTACTTGCCGGGCTGTCTACACAGAAACAGACTGATGTACCATAAAGACTATTCTGTTTTGGTTGCACCCGTCACATTGTTCAAGTGATAGACAGCTTTCTGAATTCTTAAAAAACCTTGCCTGCATCTTAGCAGACATCTTGACCCGTGTCAACGCATTTAACAACAGAATAGTGAGATGGAGAGTTTGGGATGCTTGAGACACTCGCGTGTCGCATCCAACGTTTTCTAGAAAGGAGGTGATCCAGCCGCACCTTCCGGTACAGCTACCTTGTTACGACTTCGTCCCAGTCACCAGCCCTGCCCTCGGCGGTTGCCTCCGTAAGGTTAGCTCCCCGACTTCAGGCGTGACCAGCTCCCATGACGTGACGGGCGGTGTGTACAAGGCCCGGGAACGTATTCACCGCAGTATAGCTGACCTGCGGTTACTAGCAACTCCGACTTCATGCAGGCGAGTTGCAGCCTGCAATCCGAACTACGAACGGCTTTCTGGATTGGCTCCACCTCGCGGCTTCGCGACCCGTTGTACCGCCCATTGTAGCGTGTGTGTAGCCCTGGATATAAAGGCCATGCTGACTTGACGTCATCCCCACCTTCCTCCCGTTTCTCACGGGCAGTTGCGTTAGACACTTGTAACTAACGCCGAGGGTTGCGCTCGTTTGCGGACTTAACCGAACACCTCACGGCACGAGCTGACGACAGCCATGCAGCACCTGTTCAAGCTCCCGAAGGTCGTTCCGCTTTCGCTTCACTACTACTTGTATGTCAAACCCAGGTAAGGTTCTTCGTGTAGCCTCGAATTAAACCACACGCTCCGCTGCTTGTGCGGGCCCCCGTCAATTCCTTTGAGTTTTAATCTTGCGACCGTACTCCCCAGGCGGCTAGCTTACCGTGTTGACTTCGGTACCCCGAGGGGTTTCCCCCCCTGAACACCCAGCTAGCATCGTTTACGGCATGGACTACCAGGGTTTCTAATCCTGTTTGCTCCCCATGCTATCGCGCCTCAGTGTCAGGTACGGCCCAGCGTGTCGCCTTCGCCACTGGTGTTCCTCCGGATCTCTACGCATTTCACCACTACACCCGGAATTCCACACGCCTCTACCGTCCTCTAGTCTCGCAGTATCCGACGACCTGCCTCGGTTAAGCCGAGATATTTCACGCCAGACTTACGAAACCACCTACACGCCCTTTACGCCCAGTAACTCCGGATAACGTTTGTCTCCTACGTTTTACCGCGGCTGCTGGCACGTAGTTAGCCGAGACTTATTCCTGTGCTACCGTCCTCTCTCGTCACACAGAAAAGGGTTTTACGATCCGAAAACCTTCTTCACCCACGCGGCGTCGCTGCATCAGGCTTGCGCCCATTGTGCAATATTCCTCACTGCTGCCTCCCGTAGGAGTCTGGGCCGTGTCTCAGTCCCAGTGTGGGGGGTCACCCTCTCAGGTCCCCTACCCGTCGTCGCCTTGGTACGCCGTTACCGCACCAACTAGCTGATGGGCCGCAGCCTCATCTCAAAGTGACCGAAGCCTTTTCTCACAACCCTCTGCAGACCGTGAGCTTATGCGGTATTAGCCTGTCTTTCGACACGTTATCCCGCGCTTTGAGGTAGATAAGCTACGTGTTACTCACCCGTGCGCCACTCCAATATTGCTATTGCCGTTCGACTTGCATGTGTTAGGCACGCCGCCAACGTTCATCCTGAGCCAGGATCAAACTCTCCGTTTGATTGCACTCTCGAAACTGACAAGGCTCTACGCCTTGATCTGTTACTGTCAGGCTGATTGTTTTTTGTTTTCCCGCAGTGTCAATCCACTGCGTTCTTCCATCTCACTCTTCTGTTGTTAAGTTGCGTCCACACGTTTGTGTGTGTCGCGTTTGTTTGTCCGCGATGAACAGAAGGATACCACCGTAAAAAATAGTGTCAAGACTAATTTTAAACGAATTTTCATCATTTTGGGGTCAAAATTCGCTCATTTACCACTTGACAATAGCTCCATTTCGCGTATTGGGGGCGATTCAATAGGTTTATCGCCCAAAATATCTTTTATGTAAACTTCTTGGACAAGGATCAGCAAGATAGCGATGATGGGAACAGCCAGCATCAACCCAAGGAACCCGAAAAAGACGGCAGCAAAAATCTGCCCGATGAGGACGAGTACCGGGGGCAAGTTGATACTTTCCTCAAATAGTAACGGAGCGACGAGTTGGCTCTGGAGGAAGGAAGTGCCATAGATGATGAGGACAATCCAGCCGACATGCTGTGGAGCCTGAACAAGCGCGACCACCAACGATGGAACAAGTGCAGCTATCGGGCCAAAGTTGGGGACGAATGAAAACAGACCTGCCAATACACCCAACGCCAGCGCCTGCTGAAGGCCGAGGATAGCCAGACCGAGCCACGTCACGAAGCCCACGAACACCATTAACAAAAGCTGTCCTTGCAACCAGAGGCGCAGGGTAAAATCAATGCGGTCGATGATGAAGCGGACGCGCGGGCGGTACCAGATGGGAAAGAGCCGGATCGCACCCTCTTCATATTTGGTCGGTTCAGCTAGAAGGTAGAGGCTGAGAAAGATGACGATGATGATGCTGAGTAAGGTACTGGCGACACCACTGACGACTGGCAACACTGAGCCGCCGAGCTGACCAGCCGCCTGCCCCAATTGGCGTGTGAGTTCGGCAAAGATTTGATTGAGGTCATCTTCCCCGAATACGTTTTTCATCACATCTTGCAGTGTGGCGACGTAGGGGAATGTCTCGCGGAGTTCGGGGTCATCTTGAATCAACTGCCACTGCGAGACGACTTCACTTACCCCCTGCTGAAAGTCCGCGCCGAGCGTTGCAAACTGCTCCAACAATGACGGCAGCGCTAACAGCATGAGCAAGATAATGATGGCAAACACGCCTACCAGCGAGACTATGGCGGCGGGTGTCCGGCGGAGGCCGAGACGCACCAGAAAGCGGATGGGCATGGTGAACATGACCACCAGAATAATTGAGGCTAAGACGAGCAAAAGGGTAGTGTGAACTTCCCAAACGGCTAACGCTAAAATGATCGTGACCAATGTGGTCAACACCCAGCGCATAATCCGATTATTCGGCGCGTTGGGATTTAACCCGGAAACACTCATGCAAACCTCCGCGAGAGGATGATTGATTTACCCGACGTAGCGAACGACCATGAGCGTGAGGTCATCGAAGGGAACGATGCCCTGCCCGAATTGGTCAACCGCCCGCAGGATGTATTGGAGAATCTCCGCAGCAGAACCTGTACCTGCTTCTTCGATCACGCGGCATAAACGCGCTTCGCCAAAGTTTTCGCCGTTGGGGTTTTCGGCATCCGTGAGACCATCGGTGTAGTACACGATGACATCCCCCGGCTCAAGCTGCAACTGGACTTCGGATAACGGGTTGGAGGGGAACCAACCGATTGCGCGACCACCCTGCGGCATTAACGAGGCCGTCCGTGAAGCGGCGCGATACAGCACCGGCGGGTTATGCCCCGCGTTGATATTGATGCTGCGTCCATCTTTGAAGAAGACACTGTGATAGACAGTTACAAACATGCCACTTTCAGCATCGTCCAAGATGAGATCATTGGTTTGGCTGAGTGTTTCGCGCGGTGGCAAACCTGCATAGGCGTAACTGCGGATCATGCTGCGGGCGACTGCCATGAACAACGCCGATGGCGCACCTTTATCGGAAACATCCGCAATAACCACGCCAAACGACTGTTCATTCAGGGTGAAATAATCGTAGAAATCGCCTGCCATTTCGCGGGCAGACTGCCACACGGCTTCGACTTCATAACCGGGTAATTCAGGTTTACGGCGGGGCAGTAACCCTTGCTGAATTTCCCGCGCGAGGTTGAGTTCATGTTCCAAGCGACCCTTCTCAACCGCGACGGTATACAGGCGCGAGTTTTCGAGTGTGATACCCGCTTGATTGGCAATAGCACTTAACAGGTCACGATCCGCTTCGGTAAACGCTCCCGAACGCATGGATGTATCCACATAGACGACACCCACGAGGCGATCCTGTGCCATCATCGGGGCGCACAAAATCGCGCGTAAGCCGCGCATAATGATGCTTTGACCGGGGGTAATGCGGTCATCGAACATGGCGTTATTGGTCAACAGCGGCTGACGGGTGGACACGACCTGATTGACGATGGTTGTGCTGTAGGCTTCTTCCTTCACCAACTGTTCACCCGCGACTCCACGCGCACCCAGCAAACGGAGCGCACCTGTTTCCTCGTCAAAGCCCATTAACACACCGCGTTCGGCCTTCGTCGCAAGCATCATGGCATCAATCACGTTCGCCAGCGCTTCGTCAAACTGAAGGCTAGAGTTCATCGTCATCGAGATTTGGTAGAGCGTGGTGAGATGATCTAAGGTGAGCTTGGTGGAAAGTGTGGGCGCGGTCATAGTTGGCCTTTACACAAGAAGGGACTTATAAGGGGAATTATAGCATTAGCGGGATGGGCTAGCGAATTGGAATGAGACGATTTACTATTTCAAAAATTGACCACAGTCATACAAAATCAATTGAACCGCAGAGACGCAGAGAAAATACACGAGTTGAGTTATGCAATTTGATGTGACGATCTTCACCAAGAACCTGAATACGGTTGGCGATATTGCCAAGCAAGTCGAAGGCTACGGGTTCGGCGGGATGTGGACGGCGGAAACGTCGCACAATCCCTTTTTACCGCTAACGCACGCTGCCAGCGTGACGAGCCGCATCAACATCGGCACAGGAATTGCGGTCGCGTTCCCGCGCAGCCCGATGGTGATGGCGCAAACAGCGTGGGACTTAGCCGAACAATCACAAGGGCGTTTCATTCTCGGCTTAGGCACACAGGTGAAGGCGCATATTACGAAACGCTTCAGCAGCGAGTGGAGCGCACCCGTGCCGCGCCTGCGAGAATATATCGAGGCGATGCGGGCGATCTGGAACACATGGCAGAACGGCACGCCGCTGCGCTATATCGGTGAGCAGTACCGGTTCATCCTCATGACTCCGTTCTTCTCTCCAGAACCGATGCTTTACACCGACATTCCGATTTATATCGCGGGGGTGAATGACGGCTTGTGCCGATTAGCGGGTGAACTGTGCCACGGGTTTCATGTGCATCCGTTCCACACCACGCGGTATTTGAAAGAACTGGTGATCCCGAACATCGAGGCTGGCGCACAGAAAACGGGGCGAAGCCGTGCTGACGTGAAGCTGACGTGCATGATCTTCGTCGTGACGGGCAGCACACCCGAAGAAATCCAACAGAGCACGATTGCCACCAAGTCGCAGATCGCGTTTTACGCCAGCACACCGAGCTACAAAGCGGTGCTGGAAATGCACGGTTGGCAGGACATCAGCGAACGGCTGACGAAGCTCATCCGCGAAAACCGTTGGAACGAGATGTGGACGGAAATCAGCGATGAGATGCTGAATGAGATCGCGGTGGTCGCGCCGGTGCATGAGTTGGCGCAGAAAGTGAAGGAACGCTACACGGGCTTGCTTGACCGCGTGGGTTATTACTTCCCATTCGTGCCGGAAGAAGCCAGTAAGCGAGTAATCTGGGATGAGGCGGCGAAGGTTTTTAGTTTGTAGTTAACAGTTTACAGTTGTCAGTTTTAAGAAAAGAGAACCAAGTGGGCTGAAAAGCACAAAATGCAAAATTCGCAATTATCTCGCCCATTTATCGCTGAAATGACAGGCAGGAATGAGGGAGCAAGCCGCCGAATTGACATTTTATGTCGGCGAGAGTGAGGGAGCGCGGCGCTGAATTTTCTCATTTCAGCGGACTGCTCCCGTATATCCGCCGCTGTGCAATTTGTGCATTTGCATGGCGAATGTGAGGGAGCAAAGCGCCGAAAATGCAAACGCAACTGGAGCGGCAGGAAACGGAATGGTCTGAGACCATTCCCTACACATAACCCATTCATCGCGCGTTATCATGTACAAAACGACCTCAAAAGTTTCATGGTGGTTGCAGAGTGAGTGAGAAAATGGGAGGGTCACAGACCCTCCCCTACGAAAACAAAGGGTGTTGCAGAATGTCACGTATCAGATGACTATTACCAGTTTCATGGTGGTGGTTACAAAGTAAGTGGTATGTGTGAAACGGTGGCGCGGACGAGATGTATCTCGTCCCTACACGATGGATTCTGTTTGTGTTAGAGCAATGATTTATCACTTACCATATGACCACTACCTGTTTCATTATAGAACAAATGGACTAAATTAGCAAGTTCGAAATCGGTTTAAATCGGGTTAGGAAAGCGGTAGGGATGATATGGCGATGAATAAACAAGCATTAGAATATGTCGATAGTCACGCCGACAAATTTAAGAACCAGTTGAAAGAACTGCTGAGTATTCCGAGTGTCAGCACGCTGGTTGAACACCAAGCCGACTGCGAACGGGCGGCGGAATGGCTGGCAGCGGATATGCGGCGGATTGGCTTTGATACGGTCGAGGTCATCCATACGAAATGGCATCCGGTCGTGTTCGCCGAGTGGATGGGCGCGGGAGCGGACGCGCCAACCGTGCTGGTTTACTGCCACTATGATGTGCAGCCCGCCGAAATGAGCGATGGCTGGCATACCCCACCGTTCGAGCCGACCGAACGCGACGGTAAGGTGTTCGCACGAGGGGCAATCGACAGCAAGAGCAACGTCATGGCGCAGTTAAAGGCGGCGGAGGCGGTGATTAAAACCGGCACAGCTCCGGTCAATATTAAGCTGATGTTCGAAGGCGACGAGGAATCGGCTTCCGAGAATATGACCACGTTCGTAGCGCAGTATGCCGATAGGTTGAAGTGTGATGTTGCAATTATTTGTGATGGCAGCATGGCTGACCGTGAGCAGCCGGACATCGCCTATGGGCTGCGCGGCGTGGTGACAATGGAATTGGAAGTACACGGGCCGAAGCAGGATTTACACAGTGGACACTTCGGCGGAACCGTGCATAACCCGATACAAGCGCTGGCGGAAATTATTAGCCAACTGCACAACGCGGACGGAAGCGTGAATGTGGCGGGGTTTTATGACGATGTGCTGCCGCTGGATGACGAGGAACGGGCGGAATTGGCAAAACCGCTGCCGTGGATTCAGACGGAGTGGGCAGATGTAGCAGCCGCGCCGGGGGTTTGGGGCGAGCCGAATTACAATCTGCACGAACGCATCGGCGCACGACCGACATTGGAGATCAACGGCATCCGCGGCGGGTTCGCAGGTGATGGGTTTAAAACGGTGCTGCCGGGGATGGCGCTGGCGAAGATTAGCTGCCGCCTCGTGCCGAACCAAACGTCGCAGGTGATCTACGAACGACTGCGGGACGCAATCGCCGCGATTACACCGCGCACGGTAACGGCTGAACTGCGCTTGATCGAAATCGGCGAGCCAGCCCTCATTGACCGGCACAGCCCCGCCGTTGAGGCAGCACGAAGCGCGTACACGCAGGTGTGGGGCAAAGAACCCCATTTCGTCCGTGAAGGCGGTAGTATTCCAGTGGTAGTCGATTTGCAAAAGGCGCTGGATGCCCAATTGGTGCTGATGTCGTTCGGCTATAAAGGCTGCGCGGCACACGGACCGAACGAGCATGTTTACCTTGATATGTGGTATAAGGGCATGGCGATCACCATCCAGTTTTACGAGGAATTGAGCAAGGGGATGAAACAGGCATGACACAGGCACATGACTATGTGAAGACAAACTTTGAGCAATTCAAAGGGCAGCTTTTTGACCTGCTGCGGATACCAAGCATCAGCACATCGGCGGAACACGCGGGCGATGTGCAGCAGGCGGCGAAATGGCTGGTGGCGGATTTGGAACGCATCGGAATGCACATCGTCGAGATCATCCCCACCGGACGGCATCCGATTGTCTACGCGGAATGGACAAGTGCAGGCGCGGACGCGAAAACGATTTTGATCTACGGACATTATGATGTGCAGCCAGCGCTGCGGAGTGACGGCTGGTTGAGCGAGCCATTTGAACCCGTTGAGCGCGATGGTTTTATCTACGCACGCGGGTCATCCGACGATAAGGGGCAAGTGTTCGCGCATATTAAGGCGGTGGAAGCACTGCTCGCAAACGGCGGCAAAGCGCCTGTGAATATTAAATTCCTGATCGAGGGCGAAGAAGAAATCGGCTCGACGCACCTCGCGGAGTTTGTGGCATCCCATACCGAAAAGTTAGCAGTGGATGTTTGCATCATTTCCGACAGCGGGATGCCGACACCTGACCAACCGTCAATCGTGTACGCGCTGCGCGGGTTAACGACGCTTGAGGTGGAAGTCTTCGGGCCAGCCACCGATTTACACAGCGGCACGTTTGGCGGATCGGTGCATAACCCCGTGCAAGCGCTGGCGGAGATCATCGCCCAACTGCACAACCCGGATGGCAGCGTCGCTGTACCGGGGTTTTACGATGACGTGATTCCCCTTTCCGACGAGGAACGAACCGAACTCCGCAAAACCGGCATGACAGACGAGGTGTGGCGGCAAACGACTGGCGCACCAAAGCCGTGGGGTGAACCGGGGTACGTGACCCACGAACGAACCGGTGCAAGGCCAACCCTCGAAATCAACGGTATGGCGGGTGGTTACTTCGAACCGGGGTTCAAAACGGTGCTTCCGGCGAAGGCATGGGCGAAAATAAGCTGCCGCCTCGTGGCGAACCAAGACCCGGAAGTTATCGGTGGCTTGGTGCGCGATTACATTATGAACATCAGTCCTGCGACGGTGCGGACGGAAGTCTTGGTGGTACGGGGCGCACCCGCCGCGTTCGTGGACATCCGCACACCGGAGATGAAGGCGGCGATCAGCGCCTATGAGCAAGGTTGGGGCAGGAAGCCGGTGTTCATGCGCGAAGGCGGCAGTATTCCGGTCGTCGGGGACTTTCAAAAGGAACTGGGCGCACCCGTGATTTTGATGGGGTTCGGCCTCAACGACGACGGCGCACACAGCCCGAACGAGCATTTCATGGTTGAGATGTTCCGCAAGGGCATCAACACAGCGATCTATTTCTACGAAGCGATTGGCGCAGGAGAATTACATTATGACAACCGCTCATGAATATGCGAAAGCGAACAGCCAACAATTTGAGGCGCAGTTGGTCGACCTGCTGCGGATTAAGAGCATCAGTACGCTGCCGGAATGCAAGGACGATGTGCAGCAGGCGGCGGAGTGGGTGGCAGCAGATATGCGGCGCATCGGTTTGACGACGGTTGAGATTTTGCCAACGGGCGGGCATCCGGTCGTCTACGGCGAGTGGTTGGGCGCGGGCGAAGGTGCAAAAACGCTGCTGGTTTACGGACACTACGACGTGCAGCCTGCTGTGAAAGCGGATGGCTGGGACAATGAACCATTCGACCCCGTGATCCACGATGGGAAGATTTGGGCGCGCGGTTCGAGCGACGACAAAGGGCAGATGTTAGCGCACTTGAAGGCAACTGAAGCGTTATTGGCGAACGGCGGCAAACTGCCGATCAACATCAAGTTCCTGATCGAAGGCGAGGAAGAAATCGGCTCGAAGAACCTCGGCAAGTTCGTGGTGGAAAACCGCGACAAACTGAAGGCGGATGTCTGCGTTATCTCCGACAGCGGCATGAAAACGATTGACCAGCCGGTGATTGATTATTCGACACGCGGGCTGATGTACCTTGACTTTGAAGTGCAAGGGCCGAAGCAAGATTTACACAGCGGTGGCTACGGCGGCATCGTGCATAATCCGGCGCAGGCGATGGCGGAAATCCTTGCTCAACTCCACAATCCCGACGGGAGCGTGAACGTGCCGGGGTTCTATGACGATGTACTGATGATGAGCGCGGAAGAACGAGCGGAACTGCGGAAACATGCCCCACCGCAAGCCACATGGGAAGCGGCAACCGGCGTGCCGCAGTTCTGGGGCGAGGCCGATTATGACCTGCACGAGCGCATCGGTGGGCGACCGACACTGGAGATTAATGGGTTCGCCAGCGGGTTTTATGGTGAAGGTTCAAAGACCGTATTACCGGCAAAGGCGTTAGCCAAAATTAGCTGCCGGCTCGTCCCCAACCAAGACCCAGCAAGAATTTTTGAACTGGTAAAAGCGCAACTGCTGAAGCTGACACCACCAACCGTTCGCAGCGAAGTCCATTTGCAAGCCTCGGCCTTCCCTGCTGTGATGGACACGCACTCACCCGCGATGACGGCTGCATCTAAAGCGTATGAACAAGGTTGGGGTAAGAGTCCGATCTATGAACGCGGCGGTGGAACGCTGCCGATCATTGCGGACTTCCAGCGGCAGCTTGGAAACCTCCCTGTAATCCTGATGGGCATCGGCCTCGTGAGCGACGGAGCGCACGGGCCGAATGAGAACTTTACCTTAGAGATGTTCCATAAAGGCATCGACACCGCGATTTATTTCTATGAGGAACTGGGGAAGTAAACCTCAAAACAAAAGGGCGTACAGTTGCCTGTGCGCCCTTCCCTATCAAACAAGATTTAGGTTAGTTCGCCCACAAATTTCTAACTTGTGACCAATCGTTATCATTCATCTGCGACTCAAAATAGATGGCGATACCGCTGACAAACTCCGCATCCTCAGGAACCTCTGCCAAACCTGATTCGATACCGGCAACCGCCGACGAGATATTCTCGACATTCATGTCATGGGTGAGCGGCTGCGTGTCGTAGGCTGGTACACCAATTAAGAGTTCGGTGGAGGCAGGGATGCCAGTCGTTGTTTGCAGCCCTGCTAACGCCAGCGCAAATGTCTTGACCTGATAGGCCATCCACCCCGAATAATCGGTGCTAGAGGCAATACCGCTGTTGTAGGCTGTGACGACGATTTGATCGGCAATCAAGGCGACACGCTGCTTGTAGGCTTCCGCCCAAACGGTGCCGGGTTCGATACGGGGTGGCAGTGGAATGCTGGCATCTGTCGGTGTCCAATCCGGCGGGACGGCGACCGAGAGCGACGCAGCTTCGCCGATACTGGTTTGCACTTTGCGGAGCAGCGAGAGGAAGTTTTCGTCGTTATCAAATACCGGCACGACATTCAGCATCACACCATCGAAACGGAACTCGGTGGTCATGCGCTGGCTAAAGTCGGCAATGATCTGCTGCATGTTGGCATCGCTCAGGCGAACTGTTTCGTTAACCGGCTGCGCGTCGATACTCAGCCACCCGTACAGGCGTACTTCGGGGTAAAGGGTCTTAAAACGGCTGACGAAGGACTTTACCGCGTCGAGCTTCGTCGTATCCGACCACGTATTGTTCGACTGGAGCAGCCCCACCCATGCGTAAACGATGCCGACTTGATGGTCACGCAGCTTTTGCACCAGCGCTGCCAGTGCCGCATCATCAGGGGTATCATACGTCCATTGTGTGCCAATCCAGATGGCATTCGGGCTGGTTTGCGGCCCATCATTTTTGAAGCGTCCAATCAGCATGATGACCACAATCAGGAACACCGCACCTGCACCCCCGTACAGCACGAGGCGATTTGCCGGTAGTTTGACGGCTGGTAGCGCAAACCCACCTGTTGGCTTGAGCTGGCGTGGCAAACTGGCGGAAGGGGTCGCCATACCCTGCCTACGTCGCTCATGACGTTCGCGGGCGCGGCTTTTCTGGCGCGGGTTTTCCGACTGTGGCATCTCTTCCATAGGAATGTCTTTCAGTAACCTAATTTATGTAAAAGCGGCGGCCCTAATAGCAACAACCCCACGATAATGGATGCGACTGCCCCCAGCAGCACCGCCGCAGCGGCAACATCCTTCGCGACCTTCGCCATCGGGTGAAAACCGGGAGAGGCGAGGTTGACCACGGCCTCGACAGCCGCATTTAAGAACTCCGCCATCCACACTCCAGTAATTGTCAAAACGAGGATGGCAAGACTGGTAAAGTCGATCTGCAACCAGAGCGCTAACAAGAAAATGATAACACTCGCCACCGACATGATGCGGGTGTTCTTCTGGTATCGCAGCATGTAGAGCCAGCCCGCGAGTGCATAACCTAAACTTTCGACACGGTTCGGGCTGACGTTGAGGCCATATTCATCAGGGTTAATTTTCATGGTGCTGGTCAGCGCATCCAGCACACGCTTGGTTTTACTCGTCATGCTTGGCCTCTTCGAGCGAAGGCACAATCGCCGTGGAAATACCGAGTGCCGTCAGTGCTTCATCCTGCGCCGTCCACATCTCCGCGCGGTTTTCGGGCGTGTCGTGGTCGTAGCCGAGCAAGTGCAGAGTCCCATGAACGACCAGCAGCGAAAGGCTGTCATCAAGCGCATGGCCTTCCCGCGCCGCTTGTGCCGAGGCGTAGGGGTAGGCAATCACCAAATCGCCGATATACGGCGGCTCGTCATCCAACTCGACAGGTGGTGCGTCAGCAGGGAATGACAGCACATCAGTCGGGGCATCGACTTCGCGGAACTGGCGGTTGAGGTTTTGAATGTAGTCGTTATCCACGAAAACAACACTCAGGCTGGTATTCGGGTCAACATCATGCTGCGACAGCACCTGCCGCGAAGCCGCTTGCAAGCGCGGGACATGGATCAGGTAGCCACTTTCATTTTGAACATCAATCTCAAAGCTCATAGCGTTAGTTTTCTGTATCGTCTTTTGGAGGTGCAGGTTTATTATTGTCGCCGTTTTTGATGGCACGGTATTCGCCCGTACGCGGCAGCGGCGGCACATCCGGTAGGGGAGCTTCGTCTTCGGCATCCAACACAATCTTGATGGCTGGAATTTCTTTGGTTTGGGTATTCCGTGCAGGTGGTGTGACCTGTGGTTCGATAGGCACCGTGACCACCGGAATACGGTCGGAGTCAGTCGTTGTGCGAACGGTCGTGCCGTTGCCGTTATTCAGCAGCGGAGGCACCGGCTTTTGTGGCAGTGCGGGTGTTGAGGCCGGTTCCCGCGTGGGTTGGGCAGATGGCAATTTTGGATAGTCGATGCGCGGGTGGAAAACCGCTTGCAGCATATCAACAAACGTCTTACGGATGATCCGAATATCATTCAGGGTGATACCCGACTCATCCAATTGGCCGGAGTGCAGCTTCCCGTCAATTATTTGCTGGACTATATCGGCAATTTCTTGTTTCTTCGTCGGCTTGCGTGAACGAACCGTTGCCTCACAGCTATCCGCAAGCATCAGCACAGCCGTTTCGCGGGTTTGCGGTTTCGGGCCGGGGTACGTAAACTGCTCAATATCGACGGTAGAAGCATCTCCCCCCGCACGCTGCACCGCAAGCTGGTAGAAGTAGACGACCTGCGTACCGTGATGTTCCAGAATGAAGTCGCGAATGCGCGTGGGCAAGCGATACTGGCGGGCGATCTTTTCACCCTCCGTCACATGGCTGATGATGATACTCGCACTCCGCGCCGGATCATCCAGCGCATCGTGGGGGTTAATGCCTTCAACCTGATTTTCGGTGAAGAAAGCCGGGTTAATCATTTTACCTACGTCGTGGTAGAGCGCCGCAACCCGTACAAGATCAGCATTCAAACCAATCGCATTGGCGGCTTGTTCGCTCATATTCGACACTTGCAGCGAGTGTTGATAGGTACCGGGGGCTTCGCGCAGTAGGCGTTGCAGCAGCGGTTGGCTGGGCTGGCTGAGTTCGACCAGTTTAAAGCCTGTCGGCAGATTAAACAGCAGCGTCACAATATACATGCCCGCCAGCGAGACGGTCGCAGCGAGGCCGCCGTTGACAAGGCAGTAGATGATAAGTTCGAACAAACCGGTCGTCGTACTGGTCGAGGTAAAGTCACCTTGAAAGAAGATGACGACCACCGTGATGCTGGCGAGCGCGACCAGCAGCCCCGGCAGAAAGTATCCGTTCAGGCGTTCCGGTCGGCGCAGGGTAAGAGTCGCTAGAAAGCCGCCAACGCCCACGAACATCGCCATTTCGAGTGAGTTGTTTTGCATCAAGCCGACTAAAACAGCTAAACCCAGCACACCGATGATCGAGACTTCCGCACCGGCTAAGGCAGTGAACAAGATCGCCATCGCCGCTGTTGGGTACAGATAGATTTGCCCGTAGATGATGGACAACCGCGCACCCATGAGCGTGATCAAGAACAGGGCGGCAAGCAGCATCATGAAGCGCGAGGTGCGGAGTAAATCGGGCTTGAAGCGGTTGAGATACAACCCCGTAACAACGACGACGATGATGGTAACGAGAACAGCACGAACGGTATCCTGTACTCGCTGATTGTTGGGTTCGAGCAGCCCAAGTAGGCTCAGGGCTTCATAAGCTGCCTCGTCCACACGCTCACCCGCGCGGAGGATAATTTGACCGCGTTCAAAACTGCGGCGCACCGAGATGTTGGCAGCAGCATTTTCCCGCGCTTGCTCGGTCGCGCTCACATCCAGCAAGGTATTCGGGCGAATCAGATTTTTAACAACCTCAACAATGGCATTGGCTTGTTCTTCGGTGAAACGTACGCCAACCTGCATCGGCAACTGCGTGATGACCGATTGAATATTCGAGTCGCGGATTTCGCCGCGCATCACCCGTTCGACAATACCGGTGATTTGGTCGGTAATATCAATCCACGTCTTGTCATCGAGGCCGAGGATCTGGATGATCGTGGTATCCGACAACTCCATATCGCTAATCGCCCGCAAATCCTCAATTTTCTGCTGCGCCGTGCCATACGGATCGAGGCGGATGTTTTGAATATAGTCGAGAATTTGTCGCGTAAGGTCGGACTGCTGACGTGAAACGGCTGGATCTGGTGGGAAATAAATATCGGCGACGCTGCGGCGGATTTCAGCTTGGCGCTGTTCGGTCAGCACTTTGCTTATGAATGAGGACAGGCTAATCGGTGCGCGAATATCCTGCGGTGCGGTGTCGCCAACATGCAGGGCAGCAAGGTTGTTAGAGCCAAGAAAAACACTATCGTAAACGACGAGCAGAGTCGCGATGATAACAAACGACGCGGTTGCTGTAATCGTTCCGATCCAATGCAGGATATTGCGGGACTGCACTGGTTGAATGCGGAAAGTCCGCTGTAACAGCCCTGAAAGCCAGTCAACCATAGGTTATTTTAAGAGTTCTCGTACAACCTCATTAACGAGTTTACCGTCCGCCAGCCCTTTCACCTTGGGCATCAGCGCCCCCATGAGTTTACCAATTTCCTTAGCGGAGGTCACGCCGGTTTGGGCGATGGTTTCCTCGACGATGACCTTTACTTCATCACGCGAAAGCTGAACAGGCAGAAAGGACTCGATAATCGCGAGTTCCAGCTTTTCTTGGTCGGCAATTTCCGAACGGCCAACTTTGGTGGCTTCGTCAATGCTTTCGCGGCGCTTCTTGGCTTCCTTTTGGACGATGGTTGTCACGTCGTCATCGTTCAATTCTTTGCGACCGTCGATTTCAACCTGCTTGACCGCGCTGAGTAAACCACGAATGACATCACGGCGCAGGCTGTCTTTGTTAATCATGGACTCTTTGAGTCCCGCTTGTAAACGCTCTTTGGTATCGGCCATGTTATTGCTCCTGTTCCGCCAACCACCGGCGGCGGGGAATGAGTCACACTATCTACCAGTATAGCTAAGAATACTTAAACCGTCTGCGCCGGGCGATTAGGACGGACCGTAGATAACGACATTATCGAACTCGACCGAGATACCGTCTTCGTCCAGCGACTGAGCAACCAACCCGATTTGCCCGTTGGGGATCGAGGCATCGGTCAGCGCATCCAGCATTTTACCACCAACGCACTCGCCCGTAACGGGATAAGTGCTTTCACCTTCCGGGTCATCCGGTATACAAAGCTGCACCAACTGGTTATTGATGAAGAATTGGAACTGATCGCCTTTGGCGAGTACGCGCAAATAATTGACCGCACCGATATGGAGATTGATTACCGGCGACGGTATCCATGTACTGAGTTCCTTTTGCGTCCCATTGAAGGAACGCAGCACACGGTAGTAGCCGTCGGCACTCACTTCAAAGACGTAGAAGTCATCATCAGCGAGCGCGGTGTTATCCTTGTTTTGGAAGCGGAAAATCACGCCGTAAGCATTGGCTTCCGAGCCATCAACCGCGACTCCCTGAACCCGCAGGTCAAAATCGGCGAAGTAGGGTTTGGCCTGTGAAAATGGAAAGCCGCTTTCATTGAGTTCAATCCGCAGCGTACCTGTATCGGTGATAAACGACTTGAGGCGACCGGTTGACAATGCCCAATCGTTGATGAAATCGTCAAACGTTGCGACATAAGCGACCTGACCCGCTTCTACCGGAACAACATAGTGTAGATTGGCAGTCAGGCGGCTGGCGGCAATCGCTAAACCCAGCAGCAGCACAAGAATGAACACGATCAATAGGCGACGCAAGGTAGACACCTCTTACGGTTGATGAAGGAAAGGAATTGTAACATGCGGGCTGCACGAGCGTAAACGCAGACTTCATCACCGTAGGGGAAGCGGCGTATTAAACACCGACACCATCAGCCACAAGGACGTTATAAGGAAGGTCTAGGACTTCTAAGGTGATACAGTTGTGGGAGCTTCTGGGGTCAAAGTCGGCGTTGGTGATGCAGACGGCGTAAGCGCAGCCGGAGTCAATGTAACCACAGGCGTAGCGGTGATGATATTGACCGAAGGCTGCTGGTAAAAGGCGTTTAGCAAGTCCTCGAAGCGAGGATCATTATTCGACACCGTGACTGCCGCCTTATACCAATACTCTGCGCTCACGGCGATCCCCATACGGTCGTAGGTGGTGCCGAGTTCCGCCGCGTAAGCCGGGTTGAGGGGGTCAAGCGTCGCCGCGAGCAGCAGGGATTGAAGGCTCGCGTCAGAGTTTTGAGTGAGTTGGAAATGAATACCTTCGAGGTAGCGTACCTGTGCTGTCTTAGGGGCCAAGGCGACAGCTTGCGCGATTTGTACGCTGCCATCTTTGCCCTGCTGGTCGCGGGCAATCCCCACATAGGCCAATGCTTCAGGGAAAACCGGTGTCATGGATGCCCCGTACTGGAAAACATATTCAGCCGCCGGCCAGTAGGTATATGTCGCCAGCGTGGTTCCGATACGCATCGCACGCACGAGGTCTGACCGTTCCTCAACAGCGGGTAACAGCGCTGTCACGACACCCTGATACAGCGGGTCGCGGGCAGCGAGGTTCAGATGTTCAGCAGCCGCGTGGGAGTCATAAACACTTTGCAGGATACCAAGCTGGAAGTGCGCCCAGTTATCATCGGATTGTTCAACGACGCGGCTTAAGGCGATGACCGACTGTGACCAGCGTTCGAGTTCAAGGTAGGCTTGAGCAAGCCGACGTGTAAGCACCACACCGTCCGGTTGCAATTTAGCGGCAAGTTCCCAATAGGCGACGGCACGGCTGAAATCACCCACCCCTTCCCAGATGTCACCCGCCGTTTTAGCGAGTTCGGCTGTCCAACCGTTCGCCGATGCCTGCTCTTCAATCTGGTAGAGCGACTGCATCGGGCGCTGCACCGCGACCTCTAAAGAAACAGGAGTCGGTGATGGCGGTGTAGCAGCGGCCAAGCACACGGCGGCAATCAATAAAAAAACCCTCATGATGAGGGTTTGATGGGACATCAAAGAAGTCATGCGATTTTACTGCGGAGGGCGGACATAACAACCTGTTCAACTTCATCTGACGTAAAAGGCTTAATGAGGTAGTTATAAACCCCTTGGAACTTGGCAACCAGACGGTTCGCGGGATCGCCATAGGCCGTAATCACGATGATGATGGGCATTTCATCCTTGTGTTTTTCCTTGACGGCTTCCAAAAATTTCCATCCGGTCATATCCGGCAAGCCAATGTCGAGCAGCACCACGTCCGGGTGCATCTCCTCAAAGCGCGTAATCGCCTTCCCGCCGTGTGTTTCGTGGGCAGTTTGCATGTTCATGCGTTCAAGCGTGGCCTGAATGACTTCAGCAAGTTCTGTTGTATCCTCAATGATGAGTACGGAAGGCATATGGTCAGTCATGGTTTGAGTCGCTTTCTGGTTGAGGGGCGCAACCTGTGTTTCGGCTGTTGTGCGTGATGCATCCTGCGCCTCGTCATTATCCCGACCTTCGTGAATAGACCACAATACAGCCGGAACAACACCCGTTTCGGCAGACGGCGCAAAACCCCCAGCGGTCTTTATGACAGGTGAAGTGGTCGTGGTGAGCGGGCTAGCTGGCTCATTATATTCCCCCGAATCAGGCGAGCCTTCCCCAATTTCATCTCGAATATTCGGGATTGTTGAAATGAGGCTTTGCTTCATGTCATGCCCCTGTGCGGATAGCACGGATATTCTTTAGGTACTATATCATACCTCTATAACTTTGGAGCGTTAAGTGTACCAAACTCTTAAGCCAAAAAACATCTTTTTGGGCAACATCAATAAACTCTAACAAGTTTGAAACGCCGATACCGATGGGCAGACGCAGGGCAGTACCCCTAAATTTGTGATATGCTTGGCGCAAATCATCAATGACTTAAAGCATCATGAAACGCTTTCACAACACCTTCCATCAAAACACGTTTTACGTTGGCATCCTATGCGGGCTGATGCTCGTATTTTTGAGTATCGGCAGCACAACAGCCGCTGGCACACTGACCGAAGTCTGCCCTGAGGGTGGCATCCAACAGCGCGGCGGAGAATACACGCCGGGGGGAATCATCCTGACGGCTTTCGATAAAGCGAGCATGTGGGTCTATAACATCGACGCGAACAGCCGCTATCCCCTGCCCGACACACGCCCCTGCGGCATGAACTGCCGCCTGTCGCCGGATGCCAAGTGGATTACCTACGTGGACTCGATCAGTGAGGCGTATTCGAAGATGCGCTTAAACGGTACAGAACGAACGCCGCTGATTGACTACGCGGCAGACATCGAGTGGTGGTCGAATGACACACTCCTCGTATGGACACCGGGGAAGGATGCCTATCTACAAGCTGAAACAGGCGGCGACCGCGAATACCTGAACGTCGAGAGCGTGGCAGCGGTGCAGCCGGGTGGCCTGTGGGGGGTCAAGGTGCAGCACGACGGCGACAACTTCGTGCGGGCGATGGTTAACCTCGCGGCAGGTGACAGCATTGATCTTACCGCCGTCTCGATGGGAGTTGACCAACCGTATTATGATGCCGAGGCATGGTCGCCGAATGGGCAGTGGTTGGCCTATGTCACACCGGTGAACGCGGGCGGTGATACCGGTATCGCCAGCAGTGAGATTTTTGGGATGCAGCCGGGAACCACGTTTATGCCAACGAAATGGACTGACCTCACGACAACCTATGGGCCGGTACGCATTAATGGGCGTACCAGCGGCGACTTAAGCTGGTCACCGGACGGCACGCATATCGCCTTCTGGGTCATGACCCTCAGCGGCGCAAACCCCGAAACCGACGCGGGTGAAGCCAAAGTGCATATCCTCGACGTGACGACCGGCGATGTTAAGCGATACTGCGGCTTTACGACAACCGAACATACACCGAACCCGCCCCGTTTGATCTGGTCGCCGGACAGCACGCATATCGCCTTCGGGGGCAACGTGCCGGGGGATGACAAAGGTTACCTGCTCCTCGCGGTCGATATTGAAACGGGTGTCTTTACCCAACTGAGCGAAGGCTTATTCCCAACGTTGAATGGCCCTGACCCAATTGCATGGGGTTTAGCGCCGTGATGCTGTGGCGGTTATGGAACGGGTTGAAACACCCTGCATATGACCACCCGATGTTTTTGCGCGTCCGAACCGATATTTACAGCGACTCGACCCACTTAAGCCGCCTCATCCAAAGCATCTTCTTACAGGGGCAGATTTGGTTATGGCCGCTGTTGTTCGTCATTGATATGCGGTTGGTGTGCTTGATGGCGCTTGGGGGCAGCATCAGCGGACTTGTTCTCTCCCTGCTCATCAGCGATCAAATTGCCCATGAGCAGCATGGGCGCACCTATGACCTACTGTGTTTGACACCGGGGGGAACCATACGAACCCTGTGGGCGATCTGTACAGGCTGCCTACACCGCGAAGATGCCTTCGAGATCTTAAACTCCAACGAAGCGTGGATCGTGCGGTTGGGGCTGCTGGTGCCATTCATTGTTTCCAGCCAACTCCTCTTGGAACGGCTATTCAACCTACCACACGGTATCTCACTGCTGTGGGGGATTGGTTTTGTGGCGCTCTACAGCATTGACCACGTTCATTCGACCGTGTTCGGCTGTCTCGTGGGGATGCTGTCGGCGCAAGCGAGTAAGGGGATTGACGCGCGGTTGTGGTCGGCAATCTTATTCTTGAGCTTCCAAGTGGGTACAATACTGGTGACGCTGGTCGCTAGTTTGTTCCTACTGCCAAACCTATCTGAGGTCTTCCGTGTATTAGGGGTTAGTGTAGAAATCGGTCAAGTGACCTTTATTGTCGTTCTCTTTTATGCAGTTCGGCAGTTTGTGTTGACTTGGGCGTGGCGATGGCTACTCCAAGAAACGAATACCCATGTCAACGAACTGGATATGCTGAAGCCTATGAGCAATCGTGCGGCCCTTAAACCTTATGATGACGTTCAAACTGTGGCGCGCACTTAATAACCCACCCGCGACACACCCAATTTTTAGACGAACGGTACTACTGCCACAGCTCGCGCCACGCCGCGGCCTGAGTATTTCGGGGCTAATGATCGGGTTCGTGATGCTGATGAGCGACTTCATGCCAACACTGCTCATCCTCATCATGCCCTTTTTCCTGCTTATCTGCGGTTTGGTCTATGGCCTCGAATGTGCGATCCGCGTCAGTCAATTGATCTTGACCGAACGCAAAAACAACACGTTTGATCTGCTGGCGCTTTCACCACCGGGGGCGCTGGCGGCGTGTTGGGCGATTTGTACCAGTTCGTTGTATCACAAGCGGCAGTTCGAGCGGCTGCGCGACATTGTTCAGACCTCGGCACAGCTTGCGATTGCGGTGTTCTTGGTGGTCGCGGTTCTAGTAGGGGCTATGGCACTTTCAATCATTTTCTCGGATGCCCAGCTCGAACTCCCGATGATCTTACCCATGTTGAATGCGACCGCCGTGGTTGTGTTGATCTACGTGGATTATGTGCAGTCGACCGTGTTGGGGAGCATGGTTGGCTTGGTGGTGCCAACGTTCGGCAGCAGCGTAATCGACTCCTTTTTATACGCGCCAGCCGTGTTCTTATTATTGAAATTCGGCAGTTACAGCCTGTGGCTATTGATCGCGATTAATCTAATCGACACGGTTTACCAACAAAACGGTTGGTCGGGCGGCATAGGCGACTTCGGCGTTACGATTTTTAGAGTATTCATGATGGTTGCCATCCAAGAATTGATAATTCGCGGATTGTGGCGGTTAGTATTGTTGAGAACGAACAGCCAGCCCTCGGAAGCTGAGACCGCGCTAAATCCCAATTGATCTTTATCTCGCCAGCATGGAAAATCGTTTCGCTTTTCACTGGCGGGTTGTTGTAAGGAACTGAGTTGAAGCTGACACGGAAGCTCTGGCGGTGGCTCAACCGCGCACAAGCAGGACATCCCCTTTATCAACGCATCATCACGCAAGCACCGTATGTCCTACCGTGGTACATGGGTTGTGCCATCATCCTCCTGTCGCCTATTCTCTTATTACCAGCGATTGTGTTTTTGAGCGCGGTATATGGGCTGCGCTGGGCGGTGCAGATCGCCAGCAGCATCGCGCACGAGCGGGAAAGCGGCATGTATGACCTACTGGTGACGACACCGCCGGGGATCATTGGCGTTAGCCGGGTGGTGATGTCGGCATGTTTGAACCGCAACGAAACCCTCGAACAGACGCTGGCAGGTGGTACATGGATCATGCGCGGGTTTTTCACGATTGTGTTGATGTTAATCGCGGCCAGCGTCAGCCCACCGATCATCCCACCCGATGCGTATGCCAGCGGCGGACTCATCATTTTCATCTATTTGGGTACGATGGCGGCTGCGATGTACATCGACCATGTGCATTCGATTGTGCTGGCGGTCGAGATTGGCTTATGGATACCGAGCTACGCAACACGTCGATTGGACGCGGGGGCAGCAGCGTTCATCGCCTATCTGGTGGTACAGGTTTCGACGTTCGTGATTACGCTGCTCGTCGGCTTCACGATTGCACCAGCGGTTTTCCAAATGCTGGCGCTTCCCGCAGTCGTCAGCGCGATTCTGCTGCCGTTCATCCGGCTCGCGACGTTCGCGGGCGTGCGCGAAGTCATTATCCATTATTTGTGGGGGATGGTGGTAAGGGAGACACAAGCCACACCATCGGAAGTAGAGGTAATGGGCTTGTAGGGATATAATAAACATTACATAAGCAGAGCCACTTTTCAGCGTCAGCACGCTGTAGAACTATTATGAGGTTGGTATGACCGATTTAATTGACCCGAACGCGATCCCCCTAACCCCGAAAGAGGGTTGGCAGCCTGATCCAGCGCACCCGCGTCGCAGACCCCCGTGGATTAAAGTGCGTGCGCCGAGCAGCGAAGGTTATAAAGAAGTGTATGAGCTGATGCGCGAGAAGAAGCTCAATACCGTATGTGAAGAAGCCCAATGCCCGAACATCGCGGAATGCTGGGGGCGCGGCACGGCGACCTTCCTGATGGGCGGGGACACCTGCACCCGTTCGTGCGGCTTCTGCGATATTAAAACGGGGCGACCAAACCCGATTGACTGGGCAGAACCGAACCGTGTAGCCGAGTCGGTACGGGCGCTGGGATTACGGCATGTGGTGATTACGAGCGTGAACCGCGACGAGCGACCGGACGGTGGCGCACCCTTGTTCTCATTGGTGATTAAGCGCATCCGCAAGCTCCAGCCGGGATGCAGTATCGAGGTGCTGATTCCCGACTTCAAGGGCAGCGAGGCGAACCTGAAAACGGTTATGGACGCGCAGCCGGAAATCTTGAACCACAACGTCGAAACGGTGCCGCGTTTGTTCAAGAAAGTTCAACCGCAGGATAAGTACGAGTGGGCGATGAAAACCCTCGGTAACGCCAAGAAGATGGACCCACTGGTACTGACCAAGAGCGGTATTATGGTCGGGTTGGGCGAGACGTTCGAGGAAGTGCTGGAAGTGATGCGCGATTTGGTGAGCCAAGGGGTCGACATCCTGACCATCGGGCAGTACCTCCAACCGAGCAAGTCACATCTCGCGGTCGAGCGTTTCTACTTACCAGAGGAATTTGACGCATTCGAACGGCTCGGTAAAGAGATGGGTTTTAAGTGGGTGGAAAGCGGCCCGTTGGTACGGAGCAGCTACCGTGCTGAGGCGCAGGTACGTGAACTTTCCAAGTTGAATCACTTCCGGCTGCGCGAGGTGGTCGAGACTGAATAGGTAGCACTTCGTTTAATAGAGCCGATATTCAAAACGCTGTTCGAGAGAGCGGCGTTTTTGATTCACGATTTGTACAAATTCCGCATTTACTCGCCCATTTATCGCCGAATTGGCTGGCGGGAGGCTCCCGTGTATCCGCTGAATTGCCATTTTGTGGCGGCGGGAGGTTCGGCTGTGACCGCCGAATTTGCGCCATTTCAGCGGATTGCTCCTGTATATCCGCCGCTGTGCCACTTTCGGCGGTACTGAGGGAGCAAACCGCCGAAGATGCAAAGACAAATGCATTTACCACAAAGGCACAGAGGACATAGAGAAACCACAATAGAATGCAAACATTATTATAGCACAAATTTTCGTATGCAGTGGTTCGAAAATTCAAACTTTGCGAGGGAAGGTATACCGTTTTTGACAAACCAAATACGAACTATCTACGCCCGACCTGAAAATGGACGTGCAGTTCCAAGTTACCGAGGTGGATGATGTCGTTATCACGCAGGATGCGGTGTGAGTTCGCGGGGAGTGCTTGCATATTGAGGTAGGTGCCGTTTTTGCTACCGAGGTCGCGGATGGTTAACACGCGGTCGGAAAATTCAATGATGGCGTGCTGCTTGGATACACCCTGCATATAGGCTTCAAACACATTGAGATCGACAACGAAATCGGCTGAAGTCATTCCTTCACTCTTGCGACCCAGAATGAGGCTGTCTTCAACACATAAGGTAAGCTGGTGGGTAAACCCTTTAGCCTTGATGACGAGTTCATTGTCGGCATTAAAGCGCGCTTCGCCCCATTTCGGGACACCATCCATACGGCTGGCATCGGCGGTTAAGACGAGAGTTTCTTGTCGGTGGAGTCGTGTCATCACGATAGAATCATTTCATCACACATATATACTTACGGAA
>Ga0209460_1000673_pt1 | contig 27564 bp, 20 predicted proteins | sample EBPBio132013_DNA_FD_185868 | JGI IMG/M metagenome (GOLD analysis project Ga0209460, IMG submission 185868) | Wastewater treatment Type I Accumulibacter community from EBPR Bioreactor in Madison, WI, USA - Reactor 2_5/13/2013_ DNA (SPAdes)... | ecosystem: Engineered > Bioreactor > EBPR >... | reverse complement strand
TCTTTCTGATTTTCATTTTCTGCAACCGGTTCAGCTTTTTCTAGCCAGAAAATAATTCGGTCAATGGCTGAAGAATACATTTCTCCCGAACGATAGAGCCGTTCTTTTATGATGCCGGCTTCTTTGATAAGTTTTGAATTTAATCCGTATGAAATTGGAGTGGTGTCATTTCTGTCAATCAGGCGATTGTAAAAATCTTCAGTTTCCTGTTGAGTAACACCCTCGTAAAAATTATTTGAGGACGTTTTGATTATATCGGTTTTAGAATCTTTATTGGTTTTCTTGGGGGCAACTGCCGGATTGTAAATGATTTCTGAAATCCGCTCAGAGAAATCGGCAAGTGATTCACCACCGTGAAACGGGAATTTGCCTTCGGGAGTCTGGGCAATCAGTGATTTGAAATAGTCACGGTCACATTCCGGGAAAAATTTGGAACTTGAGTAATGATGGTGAATGCCATTCGAAAACCAGACTCTTTTCGCATAAACAAGAAATTGTGACCACGATTCACTTCCTTTATCTCCCGAATAACCGTTAATGATTTCTTCGAGAGTTTTTCTTACCGAAAGATTATAGCGGCAATTCTGATCATACATGATGTCACGGCCAGAAAGTGCAGCCTCGTAAAGATAGTAGAGCAGAAGTTTTCTTTCCTGACTTAATTCCTCAAAACCCGGCACCTGATATCTTAGAATTTTAATATCAGCAAATTGCTCGGTTTGATATTGAAAAGGTTCAGTTTGAGTCATATTGTCCTTGTTGCACGACAGTGTGAAAAAAGTGGCACAAATTAAAAAAGTAAGAATTGTAAATTTCATTGTTTTTCCGGTTCTGGGTTGATGTGAATATAAGAAGTTTCAGACTCAATTTTCAATTTAGTCCCATTTTCAAGGGCTTCAAGATACTCTTCCCGATTGATAATGAATTCAGTGTTTTCAAGTGGAAGAGATAAGGATTCAAAGACAGATTTGACAAGGGTGTAAGCAACTTTTATCCCTTTGGCTGTGAAAATTTTCTTTTTCACATGACCTGAAGATTTGAGCCAGAAGGTAAATAAATGCAGAATCGGATCAGAACTAAGTTCGTGTGGCAATTTAAGTTCATAAACCGAACTTACAAATTTACCCCAATCGGCATCATGCGCAGACCGGTCAGCAACCAGAACCCGGTTTTCACTTTGATCCAGATATATTGGCAACGCCGGATTTACAGAATAAAAATGTTCAGAAACTGTGAAAGCGAACGGACCAAATCCGACAAAATCGCATGAAAACTGTTTGACGGGTATGTTATAAGAGTCATCAGTAAGTGAAAAAGTCCAGATTCCTGATCGGTGATAACCATGACCTGTAAGTAAGTCGGCAGCCCATTCAATCAGGGCATTCTGTTCTTTATCAGTTATGACCGGGTTCAGGCTGACAGGTTTTAATTTTAAAAAAGGTTGAACGGTTATCTGATCTGGCATAACTGAAAGTAACTGAAACAGGTCAAACTGTAGTGAATCTGCATTTGTGCCTGGTATGCCGGTTAAGAGTTCTGCATTTATAAAAATGCCGGATGTTTTTGCATTTTTTATAAAATCTAGCAACGGAAACCGGGTTGAGTCATGAATTGCTGAAAGAGATCTGATTTGAGAGGATAAGGATTGAATACCGGTATTGATATGGGTAAACCCCAGATTTTTGAGTAGTGAGAAAAATTCACTGTCTGTTTTTTCAGGTAACAGATCAATTCCCAACACAGAAAAACTAAATTTCCTGCGCAAAGCCGTTATAACTGAAGACAATTGTTCTAAAGTTAAAAGATTGGGGCATCCGCCTGAAAAATGAACCCAGTCAACCTTTCCGGAATACTGGCTTTGTTCAATTTCTTTAAGTAAACGCACCAAAAAAAGTTCAATCTGACCTTCTGTCGGGTGTGTTTTATAGACAGGGCAAAAGGAGCAGGTTTTTTCACAAAATGGAATATTTACAAAAACCCCCGGGTTTTCAGAGAAACCCGTATGTTGAACCTGTTCAAACCGGTACCTGATTGTTTTAAACCGGTTCAGCAGTTGAATCACCGAAGCAACTTTTAACATGATTTATCATTAAGAGATTGAATTGTATGCATTAGGAAAGATAACGGTAAACCTGAAATGTTCTCATTAGATTTTGGCTAAAATTGGCAATGAAAAGGCAATAACCAGATATTATTAAAGGAATAACAGCCGATTGTAAAATAATTTCACTCTTTTAGTTTAAGTGAGTTTCAATTGTAAACTTATAAAGAGAGAAAAAGACAATTTTATAATGAAATCCTCATGATAATAAATTGAGTGATATTTCAGGGTTCGGTACCTTTGTATGCTTAAAAAAACACAGAATATTTAGATTTCTGCCTGAAATAAACGAGATTACCTTCAGGGAAAAACAGAAAAAATAATGGAGTTGTCTGTATGAATATCAGCCATATTGAACATATCGGGATTGCAGTAAAAAACCTCGATGAAACCGTAAAATATTATGAAAACGTGCTCGGCCTGAAGTGCTATGCCGTTGAAGAAGTAAAAGACCAAAAGGTGAAGACTGCCTTTTTCATGGTCGGACAAACAAAAATTGAATTGCTTGAATCGACCGACCCGGAAGGTCCTGTCGGCAAATTCATAGAGAAAAAGGGTGAAGGCGTTCATCACATGGCTTTTGCTGTTGATGGTGTTGCTTCCAGCCTTGCAGAGGTCGAGTCAAAGGGTGTACAATTGATTGACAAAGCACCCAGAAAAGGGGCTGAAGGATTGAATATTGCTTTCCTTCATCCGAAATCAACATTTGGTGTTCTCACAGAACTTTGTGAAAAACCCAAAGATTAATCCAACCTGAAAGTCAATAAGTCACATGCAAACTGTAAATGATAAGCTAAAACTCCTTCGGGAAAAAACTCAGCACGTTCTGCTGGGTGGTGGTAAAGACCGCCTTGAAGCGCAGCATAAAGCCGGAAAAATGACGGCTCATGAACGCCTGCACCTCATGTTTGATAACGGTTTTTATGATGAATTGTATCGTTTTGCCGAACACCGTGCAACCCTGTTTGGTCTGCAGGATAAAGATATTCCTGCTGATGGTGTTGTTACCGGTTTAGGTGCCATTGGTGGCCGCCTTGTTTATGCATCAAGCCAGGATTTTACCGTTATGGGCGGATCTGTTGGTGATATGCACGCCTGGAAAATCTGTGAAATGATGGATATGGCTCTGAAAGCAGGTGCTCCTTACGTTTCAATCAATGATTCCGGTGGAGCAAGAATCCAGGAAGGCGTTGATTCCCTTAAAGGTTACGGCCGGATTTTTTATTACAATACACTGCTTTCCGGTGTGGTTCCGCAAATTGCCGTTGTTGCTGGTCCTTGTGCCGGTGGTGCTGCCTATTCGCCCGCTCTGATGGATTTTATAGTCATGGTTCAGGGAACAGGGCAGTTGTTCATCGCAGGTCCTGAAGTAATTAAACAGGCAACCGGTGAAGTGATTTCTGCTGAAGAACTTGGTGGCGCACATGCTCAGGCTTCACAATCAGGAAACGTTCACTTCATCGCACGTGATGATGCCGATGCCATGGAAATTGTTCAGAAACTGCTCAGTTATCTTCCTTCCAACAATATGGAAGAATCACCTTCAATGCCAACTGATGGTTTGCTGATGATTGAAGATGAATCGCTGAATAAAGTGGTTCCTGATGATTCCCGTGACTCTTACGATATGTTTGAAATTCTGAACCGTGTTTTTGACAAGGACAGTATTTTTGAAGTCCATGCTCACTATGCAAAAAACATGATTACCTGCTTTGCCCGGATGAACGGACAGGTTGTGGGTGTATTTGCCAATCAGCCCTGCGAAATGTTTGGTGCCATTGATATTGATGCATCAGACAAAGCTGCCCGTTTTATCAGATTCTGCAATGCCTTTAACATTCCGATTATCGCTTTTGTTGACGTTCCCGGTTATTTGCCAGGTGTTGAGCAGGAGTTTGGCGGAATTATTCGTCACGGCGCAAAAATGCTCTTTTCACTTTCAGCTGCAACCGTTCCAAAAATTACGATTGTGGTAAGAAAAGCATACGGTGGCGCTTACCTGGCGATGAGTGCAAAATCTCTCGGTGCAGATCGTGTTGCTGCATGGCCAACGGCAGAAATTGCTGTAATGGGTGCTGAAGGAGCTGTTTCTGTGCTTTATCGGTCAGAACTTAAAACCGCTGAAGATCCGAAAGCAAAACGCAAAGAACTTATCGAAGATTACAAAGCCAAATTCTCAACACCTTATCAGGCTGCTGCAAGAGGAATGGTTGATGCTGTCATCGAACCGAAGAACACCCGCTCATACATTTCAGTTGCTCTGGAATCGCTGAGAAATAAACGGGATCTCCGTCCACAGAAAAAACACGGACTGATTCCACTCTAAGGGGAAAATTGATATGACCTATGAAGAAAGTTTGATTGAAGCTCTGTTATTAATGGTTGTTGGAATCAGTGTCGTTTTTGCCTCACTTAGTTTTCTGGCCGGAATGATATGGTGCTTCAAGTTTGCTGATGAGTTTCTGAATAAACGAAAAATCAGTCAGTATGCGAAAAAGATCGAAACTCAGGAAGTTACTGAAGAAATGAACGATGAACTGGTTGCCATCATTGCAGCTGCTGCTGAATCAACTTTTCAGGCACCTGTGGTTATCAGGAAGATTCAGTTTCTTGGCGGAAAAAATACCACTGCCTGGAGATCCTCGGGTCGTTCAGCACAAATGAGATCACACCAGATTAATATCAGAAAATAAGGATTTACGAAAATGAAAAAGCTTTTGATTACTGTTAATGGCAAACGTTATGAAGTCGATGTAGAAGTTGTATCTGATGAAGATATGGCAGAACCACAACCTCTTTATCCGCCTCAGGCATACAGCATCAATACACCGGTTGCTCAGCCTCGTGTTGCTGCACCGGCACCCGCTCCAAGAGCAGCTCAGGGACCAGTTGATGCAAAAAGTCTTCAGTCACCCATGAATGGTGTGATGCTTGAAATCCCGATCAGTGAAGGTCAGGAAGTAAAAATGAAGGATGTTCTTTTCATCATGGAAGCCATGAAAATGAAAACCAACGTTTCCTGCCCGTTTAATGCGAAGGTTAAGAAAATTCACGTCAAGGTGGGTGATACCATCGAATCCGGCCAGGTTCTGGTCACTTTTGAATAAGAGTTACTTCTATGTATGAAAATTTGATGAAATTTATTTACGGGATGGGTTACTGGCAGTTGGAATGGGGTCAGGTCCTCATGCTGGCAGTTGCTTCTCTGCTGATCTGGTTGGCAATCAAGAAGGGATTTGAACCTCTCTTGCTGCTTCCGATCGGTTTGGGAGCCTTCCTGACCAACCTTCCTGGAAACGGACTGATGAATGCACCAGTAATGGTTGACGGTATTGAGCAGATTGGTGGTCTTTACTACTATCTTTCAAAAGGAATCGAACTTGAAATCTTTCCGCCGCTGATTTTTCTGGGAATCGGGGCAATGACTGATTTTGGTCCGCTTCTGGCTTCACCAAAAACCTTTCTGATGGGTGCAGGTGCACAATTTGGTGTTTTTGCAGCTTTATTTGCAGCAGTTGCACTTGGCTTTAATCTTCAGGAAGCAGCTGCAATCGGTATTATCGGCGGTGCTGATGGTCCGACTGCAATTTATCTGACGCTTAAACTCGCACCTCATCTTTTGGGTCCGATTGCGGTTGCCGCCTATTCTTACATGGCTTTGGTTCCGCTGATTCAGCCGCCAATCATGAGATGGATGACGACTGATGCTGAACGTGCTGTAGAAATGCCACCGGCAAAACCTGTATCCAAAAAGATCAAAATCATCTTCCCGATTGCAGTTACCGTGGTGGGTGTGTTTATTGTTCCACCGGCTGCACCGCTTTTGGCGATGCTGATGGGCGGAAATCTGATGAAGGAATCGGGTGTGGTTGATCGTCTGGTCAATATGGCACAAAACGAACTGATCAATATTGTGACGTTTTTCCTGGGAACCTGCGTGGGTCTTACAATGGCTGCTGATCAGTTTCTGAGAATGGAAACGCTGAAAATCATTTCTCTGGGTGTGGTTGCCTTTAGTCTTTCAACTGTAGGCGGACTTCTCATCGGAAAAATTATGTATAAATTGTCCGGCGGAAAAATCAATCCGCTGATTGGTTCTGCAGGGGTTTCTGCAGTTCCAATGGCTGCCCGTGTTTCTCATAACGTCGGTCAGGAGTATAACCCGAACAATTACCTGCTGATGCACGCCATGGGACCTAACGTGGCAGGTGTGGTTGGAACGGCAATTGCTGCCGGTGTTCTGCTCGCAATTTTAGGAAAGTAATAACACCTCTCCCTGTGGTTGTTATTCTGCTGTACCCCGTTTCTTCAGACCATTGTCTGCGGAAACGGGGTTTTTTATTTTTGGTCGTTTTTTAGGTTGGAATAGGGAATTTCCAGAACAAACCGGGTTCCGGTTCCTTCATTGCTTTCAACTTTTATTTTTCCGCCCATCCCTGAAATGATGGAATAAACTTCATACAACCCAAGTCCACGTCCTGATCCTACTTCTTTGGTTGTAAAAAACGGATCAAAAATCTTGCTTTGGAGATGCCCCGGAATTCCGTTTCCATTATCTGCTATGATGACGACGAGGGCAGGTTCCTTTCCCTGCACGTATTTGGTTTCAACCTGGACATTACCCGAAAATGACTCAGTTGTAAGTTGCTTTTTTAAGGATTGAACCGCATCAACAGAGTTTTTTAAAAGATTATAGATAGCAAGACTGAACAAGCCCGGATTGCAGATAAACCTCGGCGGTTCACCTGGTAGAAATTCAATTTTGGTTCCGGTATCGGGTTTAAGATAATAAGAAATTACTGTTCGGATGGTTGCATCAACCTGAATAAACGTGCGTTCCATCTGGTGCGGGTTGGCGGCTTTTTTCATGCTTTCAACAATATCCTGAATGCGTTCACTGCCCAGATTTGCTCCGTTTATAGCCTGCCGGATATCATTCAGTTCTTCCAGTTTTAGTTTTTCACCTGGGAATCCTGAATCAGAATTCAGGTTCATTTGAATCAGATGAAGATTTGCATTGATGATTGCCAGACCATTGTTGATTTCGTGAGCAAGTCCACCCGAAATTTGACCAACTGCCGCCATTTTTTCAGAAACCAAAAGTTCTTTTGATTTTTCAAGTACTTTTGCTTCAAGTGTGTCGTTTTGTTTCTGCAGACGTTGTGTCTTCAATCTTATGATCAGATAAACAAAAAAGCCGGTTAAACCTGCACAAAAAATCAAAAAATACCATTTTAAATACCAGGGCGTTGCAATTTCAAACTGGAATGAATCGGGTGCTGAGGCCTCGCCACCTTCACTTTTTCCCTGAACTAATAGAGTGTAACTTCCCGGCCATAAATTTGTAAATGAACAAAAAGGTTGCTCCTGCCAGGCTGACCACAACTCATTCTGACCTTCAAGCTTATACCTGAATACTGATTTTAAATCGGTTGTAAAGGTGTTTCTGGCAAATTGAAAATGAAGAGAATTTTCATTCCAGGAAATAAGTGGAGGTTTTTTCTGCCAAATCGAACCGTTTTTCCCTGAAAAAATAACGGTTCCATGACCGGTTTTAATTTCACGGATGTTGGTACCACCTGATTTTAATTCTGTCTTTGAATTTAGTTTATCAATTCTAATGAGTCCATCCTGTGTCCCAGCCCAGATTGTTCCGTCTGACTCAGAGAAAAAGCAGGTGTAAGAGTAACCCCTTAACCGTTGAAGAGAACCCGGGCGATTTTCCCACTTTTTTTCCCGGGAAGGGAAAAATAAAGCCAGATTTTCAGAAAACCCTGACCCGTCGGATGTTGCAATTAGTAATGAACCGTCTTTTCCCTGATGGAACAAGCCTGTTTTTTCAAATTGCATGTTTAACTCAGGCCATTTTGAGTTGAGCGGAACTGGTGAACTGGTTTCCGGATCCGGATAAAAAAGTCCGTCCTGAAGAGAAAAAACAGGCCAGTCTGAAACCATTCCTGTGAAAATCTGACCGGTGTTAAATTTAAATGTGGTGTCGGCTTTTGAAACATTTGAAGTGGTATCGGACCCCAGAATTGAAAGATCCAAGCGGTAAAGTCCATTTGAGTGACTTCCAAGCCAGAACCGGGTTCCTGATCCCCCGGAAATACTTCTTACATCATCTGTTCCCTTTACCGCTGTAAAGGAAGACCATCTGCCGTTTTTCTTACTAATCAGGGCAGTACCTTTCTGATATCCCAGAATTAGTAAATCTGTTTTCCCCGGAACCTGATAAAGAACTGAAGAACGAGCCGGGTTTATTTTTCTGAATTCAGGTTTAATCTGAAAGATTCCGTCTCCGGTTGAGGCCAATAATTCATTTCCGGTTGAAAGCATCCCAAACACCTGTGCCTGTATTCCCGGAATAAATTCCAGGCTGGCATTTCCACCGTTTTTATCCGTTCCCTGACTGAGTTTGTATAATCCGTCTCCGGTTCCAACATAAAGCATTCCATCATGTCTGGCGATCGAGTGCACAATGCCTTTTAATCCGTTTCGTTTGTCAAAAAAGGAAAAGGGAGACTGATATTCGATGTAACTGATGCCACTTTCGGTGGTAACCCAGAGATTTTGATTTTTATCCTCAAATACAAATTTGACGTTGTCGCTTACCAAACCTTCCTTTTCAGTAAACCGCCTGATAAATCTTCCTTTTCCATTAAATTCGAAAAGTCCGGCCGCCAAAGTCCAGATTATAAAGTGACCGTTTGATAATTTTCGTCCGCCATAAATCCTCCCGGAAAGCATAGGCGGATATTTTCCATCCGGCAGAGAGGTGAGTTTGAATGTTTCTAGACCATATAAAAGCAAACCATTCTGTTCAGTGACCAGAAGAAGTGTATCTGCTGAATAGGGAAGAATGGAAGGTACATAATCCTTTGAAATCTCAATGGTGCCGGGTAAAGATGTGGACGTTGTATCTTTTAATATAAACAATCCATTCTGATCAACAGAGCCATAAATTTGGCCATCAACCAGCGAAAGTGCATCAATAGATCTGCTTTTTTCAATTTTGTAAACCTGATCGTTGAAATATCTGAAAATGAACCGGCCTGAACGGAAATAAACGCCATTTTGCGTTGGAATGATCGACGTTACATTCCCAAATTTTCGTTTATCCTCAGAGATTTTTGAGAAAAGGGAAGAAAAAACCGGATTAAAAACCGAATCAGTTCCGATATAACCAAAGTTGTTGCTTGTACCCCACCAGATTTTTCCGGAGGAATCAACGGCAATGGATCTTACCGTTCTTAAGTCGGGAGTCGGGTAAGATTTCCATGACATTCCGTCAAATTCAAGAAGCACACCTTTTGTTCCAAAATAAACCAAATCAAAAGCACCCGCTGCACCAGTCCAAACCTGACTTGACGCTCTTAGGTCCTGACTTCCATAATTTCTGATGTCTGGCAAACCGATGTCTGATTGGGCCGAACTGTTTTTCAGAAAAATGAAGGAAAGGAAAGAAAATAATAGAAGAGTTTGAGTTGTTTTCAGCATGAAATTTTCCTGGAAAGTGCTGAATATACCAAAAAAAAGTCAGGGTTGTTGCACAGTGTAAAATGTGTATCAGATTATGTGAGAAAAGACTCTTCTTTCAGGTGTGGGTTTAAGCAAATTCTTACCGTTAGATTATGGTTACAAAACGCCTTGCTGATTGCCATAAAACGACAGATTTGACTGAATTATAATGAAACCAAAATAAAAAGACCTTGTAAGGTTTTTCTTGGGTTGCTAACTTGTGATACTTAATCAGGCACTCCGGTATTTGCCGGGTTGCTTTCTTTCTAACCTGCCGGAATTCCGGCCAGAATTTCAGAACCCAAAATTAACCATCCGACTGGATGCTTCCCATTTTCATTTATTGAACAGGTGGTACATCAATGCTAATCCAGGATAAAATTAAAGAATTGCTCGACCTCCGTAACCAGGCAAAACTTGGCGGCGGTGAAAAACGGATTGAAACCCAGCACAGCAAGGGAAAATATACGGCACGTGAAAGAATTGAAATGCTCCTTGATGAAGGTTCTTTTGAAGAATTTGATATGTTTGTTTCACATCGGGAACCTGGATTTGACCTTGAAAAACAACAATATCTGGGTGATGGTGTTGTAACAGGTTATGGTACCATTGATGGCCGGATTGTTTATGTTTTCGCACAGGATTTTACCGTTTTTGGCGGATCTCTTTCTGAAATGTATGCCATGAAAATTTGTAAAATCATGGATAAAGCAACCAAAACCGGTGCACCTGTAATCGGTTTGAATGATTCTGGTGGTGCCCGGATTCAGGAAGGTGTGAAATCTCTCGCCGGGTATGCTGAAGTTTTTGAACGTAATATTCTGGCGTCTGGTGTGATTCCGCAGATTTCTGCTGTATTTGGTCCGTGTGCGGGTGGTGCCGTTTATTCACCGGCCCTGACTGATTTTATCATCATGTCAAAAGGAACTTCAAACATGTTCCTTACCGGACCCAAAGTTGTGAAAACAGTAACCGGTGAAGATGTAACTGATGAGGAGTTGGGTGGAGCAGAAGTCCACGCAACAAAATCCGGAGTTTGTCATTTTGCAGTTGATTCTGAAAAAGAAGGATTGATGCTCATCAGAAAACTGATCAGTTATCTGCCTCAGAATAATCTTGAAGAACCACCTTACGTTCCGAATGAAGATCCGATTGACAGGCTTGATCCGGTTTTGAACGAAATTATTCCCGATAACCCCAGTAAACCCTATGATGTGAAAGATGTGATTCACAGAATCGTTGACATGGGTGAATTTCTTGAAGTTCATGAAAATTTTGCACCGAATATTATAACCGGATTTGCAAGATTTAACGGGACGGCAGTTGGAATAGTGGCCAATCAGCCCAAATATCTGGCTGGTGTTCTTGATATTAACTCAAGCAGGAAAGCGGCTCGTTTCGTCAGGTTCTGTGATGCTTTTAATATTGGAATTGTAACTCTTGTAGATGTACCTGGATTCCTGCCGGGAACCACACAGGAATATGGTGGAATTATCCTTCATGGTGCAAAATTACTCTTTGCATACGGTGAAGCAACCGTTCCCAAAGTCACAGTTATTTTACGGAAAGCTTACGGGGGTGCCTACGATGTGATGAGCTCGAAACATCTTCGCGGTGATATCAATTATGCCTGGCCAACTGCAGAAATAGCAGTGATGGGACCGAAAGGTGCTGCAGAAATTCTTTATCAGAAAGAAACAGCCTTAATTACAGATCCGAAAGAAAGAGCAGCCTTCCTGGCAAATAAAGAAGAAGAATACCGCAATAAATTTGCAAATCCGTACGTAGCCGCCAAGCTGGGTTACATTGACGATGTGATTGAACCAAGGAATACACGGTTCAGAATTATCAGGGCGTTACAGTCGCTGGCAACGAAGAAGGATACCAACCTTCCGAAAAAACATGCCAATATTCCGTTGTGAGGCAGGGATGATCACTTTTACGTTCATTCAAAACACAGCGGCTGACTCTCTCAAAGCGGCCATGGCCAAAGTACCGGCCCATCATTCAACGTCAGTAAATGAGCTTGGCTTCTTTCTTGACAGATTGACTTCTATTGATGTAAATGGAAATGGAAACCCTATTTTGATCTCGATTACCGGGATCGTAATTGTCTTTCTTTCACTTACTTTTCTTTACCTCACCTTTGCTTTGATTACCCGGATGCTGAATGCCTTTACCCGAAGCAGGGTCATGAAGTCGGGGCATTCTGATTTACCATCAGGGAAGGATATGAGTGTATCGGGTGAAATGAATGCTGCAATTGCCATGGCGCTTCATTTGTACCTTCATCAGATACGGGATGAAGAAAATACAGTGATAACCATCAAGAAAATTGCCCGGACTTATTCACCCTGGAATTCAAAAATTTATAACCTCCGTCAGGTGCCTCAACGCACTTCAACCCGCCGGTATTAAAAGGATATAGTATGAAAAACTTTAAATTCGCAATAAATGGAAATAATTACGAAGTCGAGATTCAGTCAATTGAAGGGAATCTTGCAACCATTGAAGTTAATGGGGCGGCCTACACAGTCGAAATTGACCGTGAAGTAAAATCAACAAAAACACCGACATTGGTTCGCTCAGTTGCAGTTCCGTCAACAGATGCAGAAAAATCAACCGTCAGAACTGCAAAACCAACAGACAGAAAAGGAACCGGGGGAATTAAATCACCGCTTCCTGGAACTGTTCTTGAAATGCACGTTAAGGTGGGTGATCAGGTAAATATTGGCACCAAACTGCTGGTTCTGGAGGCTATGAAAATGGAGAATACCATCAATTCAGATAAGGCCGGAACGGTTACAGCAGTTAAGGTGGATAAAGGGGATTCGGTGCTTGAAGGTGACCTTCTGATTGAGATCGGAGGTTAACATGTCTGGTTTGGAAAAATTCTTTTCCCTGACGGCGTTTGCCAACTTTTCTCCGGGTCATGTGGTCATGCTTCTGATTGGATTGCTTTTTATTTATCTGGCAATCAAAAAGGAATATGAACCCCTGCTTCTGATTCCGATTGGATTCGGGATTTTGGTCGGAAATGTACCCTTTCTTGAAAATGCCAATCTTCAGGTTGGAATCTATGAATCCGGCTCAGTGATGAACTACCTTCATTTTGGTGTTCTGAAAGGTATTTATCCGCCTCTGATCTTTCTGGGAATTGGTGCCATGCTCGATTTTTCGACCTTGCTCTCCAACCCAAAACTGTTACTGTTAGGTGCTGCTGCCCAGGTTGGAATTTTTGCAACTTTACTTGGTGCAATTGCATTGGGCTTTTCTCCGCAGGAAGCAGCGGCTATCGGTATCATTGGTGGGGCAGACGGACCAACAGCTATTTTTCTGGCTTCGAAGCTTGCACCAGAACTTATAGGAGCAATTGCAATCTCGGCCTATTCTTACATGGCTTTGGTGCCCCTCATTCAGCCACCCATCATGCGGGCATTAACCAATTCGAAAGAACGGGTCATCCGGATGAAGCCACCGAGATCGGTCACAAAACTGGAGAAAATTCTTTTTCCTGTAGTTGGTTTGCTTTTAACAACTTTCATTTCACCAAGTGCAATGCCACTTTTGGGAATGTTGTTTTTTGGAAACCTGCTCAAGGAAAGTGGAGTAACCAAGCGATTGGCTGATACGGCTGCCAGACCACTGATTGATATTGTAACCATTCTGATTGGATTAACGGTTGGCGCATCAACTCAGGCGACAACTTTTCTGACGCCAAAATCAGTGTTGATTTTTGCTTTGGGGGCATTATCTTTCATGGTTGCTACAGCGGCAGGAGTATTGTTCGTCAAGTTAATGAATCTGTTTTTAAAGGATGAAAACAAAATCAATCCGCTGATTGGAAACGCAGGTGTGTCTGCAGTTCCAGATAGTGCCAGGGTTTCGCAAATGATTGGTTTGGAATATGACCCTAAAAACCACTTGCTCATGCACGCCATGGCACCGAATGTAGCCGGAGTAATCGGAAGTGCGGTTGCTGCCGGTATTCTGCTTGGGTTTATGATGTAGGATTTGGTGAATATGATGTTCCAATTCAAAAAAGCCACAATATTTTGTGGCTTTTTTGCTTTAAATAACACAAATATGTCAAAAAAATCCTTTCAGGTATTGCTAATCTTAATTTTAGATTAGATATTTCAGTTCAGATAGCTTTTTATTCACCCTAATCATATAAAAATGACACGGGTCACAAAAACAGCTTGTTTTTTAAGGGTTTGTGACTCTCATCATGATGGCTCAGCCATTATATAGGTAAGTTTGCATCAGAATCAATTTAACGAAGGAGTAACACATGATTTCTAAATTACTAATCAGGAGACTGGGAGTTGCCCTTCCCTTTCTGATGATTGCCAATTTTGCCCTGGCACAACAGGGAATAACGCACAGTATTGTGGTCACATCACCTGCAATGGATAAAATCCGTTTTAGTGATCTGATGAAGTTTGATCCCAGATCAACGGGTGGAACCTCAAGAATGATGTTGAGAATGACCCTTGAAAATTCAGGCGAAGACTATACAATCCCGGTTGGTGAAATTTTATTTGAAGTTCAATACAACACTAAATCACTTGGACTTACCTTGTTTAACAACAAACCGGTTACAGTTAAAAAGGGATTTCCAATCGTGCTCACTAATGTTAATGCTATGAAATCTGATGGCGTTTTCGGATTTAAAGTTAAGGGTGGTGATATCAATATGGATGATGTCGTTTCCGCCCTTCTAGGTGGATCAAAGGATATTACTGACATTAACCCGCAGGCACCAATTCCTGCTGGAGAATATAAATTCCTCTTTACTGTGTTGGGAAATACTCAATCTGACGAGATGATTTTAAGTAATCCTTCTGGTTATGTTTCTCTGATTGGCCCTGGCACTACCTTTCTTGATGAAGAACCCGGTGAAATATTTGATGCAAAACCTGCCATTTCCTGGAGTGGTGATGCTCCTGAATTTGAATGGAGAATTGTTGTTGTTGACCCAACAGTTGATAAAACAATGGGCGATTTACTTTCCAAAACACCACAGGCCTCTGACATCACAAAAAACAAATTTGTAAGATATCCAAATTCAGATCTGCAGGCAGGTAAGGTTTACGCCGTACTGGTTTCTTCACGAGTGAATTCTTTGGGTTCTTCAAAGCCTGAAGAAAACTGGGCAACACCTTTTTGGTTTACAATCCCACAAGCAAAATCCGCTTCAGAAGTTGCAGGAAATAACATCATCAATCAATTAAAAGCCATTTTTGGTGATGATTACGCTGCGATTTTTGAGCAAATCAAGAGTGGAAAAGTCAAGGGTACTATCATGATCGACGGAAAATCGGTCACCTTCCAGGAACTGGCTATCATTTTGCAAAAATTGCAAACAGGCGATGCCAACCTTGAATCATTTGATGTAAAATAAGAAGTGGAGTCAGCAATATGAAAAAAACTGGAATACTGATCATTGGCGGACTCGCAGTCGCATTTGTAACAAGCGGATTCTTTATGTTTGCCGCAGAAGATGTAGCCGTGATAACCCGTGTTTATAACGAAGTAAAAGTTAAACCCGAAAAAGGAACCTGGAAGGATGCCAAACGGGCAGACAAACTCACAAATGGCGATAACATCAAAACAGGTGAAAAAGCATCTGCAGTAGTGAAGTTCCTTGATGGATCCATTCTTCGTGTTCGTCCAAACAGCGAACTGGTTGTTTACAGCGACCGTTCTGGAACCAAAATCAATAAAAATGTACAGATTGATGTAGGTCAGATTGGCTTTGACGTCAGAAAACGTAAAGAAGAAAATTTCAGCTTCAGTTCACCAACATCGGTGGCTTCTATCCGCGGTACAGATGGCGGATATTCAACCAATGATGATGCAGATAAACTGCTGATCAATGATGGCGAAGCTGAACTTGAAAATAAAGCCAATGGCGAAAAAGTTAAAGTTGGTTCAGGCCAGACTGGTGAACTTGACAAAAAGACAGGAAATCTTCAGTCACGCAATCAGTCATCTGATGACACCAATCAGCTAAACGGAATGAATACCGATGGTCCTGGTACAAAGAAAAAAATGACCATTGAAGTTCAGATGCCTGATGGAACTACCAAAACACTGGAAGTTGAATATTCAGAATAAGATTGAACTGAATTAAGTTGATTTTGATACAAACCAGGGCGAAAATTCGTCCTGGTTCATTTTTTTTTATAAAAGAACGAGGGATGACTTTATGAAGATTGTTAAATTGATTCGCACCTCCTTGCTCCTTTCTCTGCTCCTGCTTTCCTCCTTTTCCTTTGCACAAAATACCGGAACCCTAACTGTCGGTACAGATTCTCAACCACGTGAAGGTAAAGACTTTTCTATTACTGTTGCTCCTTCAAACCCTACTATTACCTTTGGGAAGGTAATTATCGGTTATCGTCTTCCAAATGATGAGTATTTAGAAACTGAAATGCGCTTTGAAAAGGGAATTTGGAAATATTTGATAACCGGAGATTACGCTGTTCCACCAAGGATTGAATATTATATCGTTGCTAGTCTCCAAGATGGAAATGAGGCAACTTATCCATCCGAAAACTATCGCCAAAATCCAGCATTCCTTAATATCTCCCCCAAAGGTCTTACAGATGCAATAACCGTGATGATGGGGGAAGATGGTTCAAAATCGGCACCTGACGATTTCATGATTATGATTTCCTATTACACCATTTCTGATCAGATCGATGTGAACTCTGTTAAATTGAGTATTAATGGGCAGGACGTTACAAAAGAATCTTCTGTCACTGCTGATGGTTTAAATTTTCTGCCAGCTTCACCTCCAAAGGGAAAGCAATCCTTGAGTTTTGAAGCGAAATTGTTAGATGGTACTACAGTTGGCCCACTAAATTGGACTGTAAGTGTTGTGTCTAAAGATGAGGCAAAAGCTGAAGAAGAAGCTGAACAAAACTATTCCCTTTCTGGAAATGTCTGGGATGAATATAGGTATGAAAAAACATCCTTCCGTACGAAAGGTGTTAACAGAGCGAATGCTTCTGCATCTGGTAATATCCATTGGATGACATACAATGTGAATTTATACAAAACATCTGAAGAAAGTAAAGATAAGCAAACAGCAGACAGATATACTTTAAAGCTTGGTACTGAATATCTTGATCTTACTGTGGGTGATGCTTACCCAGCGTTTAGCAGACTGATGATGAACGGAAGCCGGGTGCGTGGTATCGAGGCTAACCTCAAAACTGATTATATCAATCTTGATGTTGCGTATGGTACCCTAAGGCGTGCAACTGATGCAAAATTTGATGGAATGCCAATCGTAATTGCCACAATGGATTCTCTTGCAGTGGAAACCAAAATCAGTGAGGGATATATTGTTATAACAAAAAATGATGCTACCACGACACTGCGCAAATTGTCTTCCAATGGCTCATATGACCGTGATCTTTTATCGGCAAAATTGAGCTTCGGTTCAAAAAAGCAAGGATTTAATTGGGGGCTAGGTTTCTTGAGAGCAATTGATGATACAACCACAAACAAATACGGCGATGCTCCAATCGCCAATTTGGTTTTGTCTACTGATATGCAATTGAGATACGACAATGGCAGATTTGAGTTATATGGAGATGCAGCATTTTCAGTAAACAATTCAGATATTCTGGCAAAGAATGAGACAGTTGAGAAAGAAGCCAAAAGCTCACTGGGTTCCTCATACGATCTTATCAATTCGATTCTGCCAATTTCTGCCGGTATTGGTGCACCATCAAAACCCAATCAAATACTGAATTACATGGCATTTATGGGTGGGTTGAAATTGAATTATTGGAATAATTATTTCAAAGCTGAATATTTAAGGAACGGGTCAACTTACAAATCTGAAGGTTTGCCGTTTTTCCAAAATGATATTCAAGGATTTCGAATTAATGATCGGTTGAGACTTTTCCAGAATAAATTATTTTTCACTGCAGGTTATGACCTGATGTTTGATAATACTGATGGTAATAAAGATCTCGAACTAGATGTAAACGGTCAGAAAAAGACATTTGATGGAACAACCACCAGAAATAATATTCGAACTGGTGTTGCTATCTTCCCGGGTGCAAACATTCCTTCATTGTCATTTGATTATATTAGGTTGACAAGTTTAAATGAAATCCCTGAGACCGAAAATGCATCCCAAAATAATGCCTCAAATACATTTCAGATTAGTACCAATTATGGGTTTAGTTGGTTAAAAGGGTATCATACAGTTGGGTTAGCATTTTCAATGACTGATAAAAAAGACCTTCGGGATGAAAACATTTACTTGAGTCAAAATGCGTTGGCAAGTACAGATCAATCAATAAGATCGGTAGTTCTATCCTATGGCACTACTCTCGGGGATGATCTTTCAGCTAATTTATCCTACAATAATTCTGCTTCTACATATAGGGAAGTTACAATTGTTGGACCTACTCAAGGCGTTTCTGGTTATGGCGCTGATAAAGAAACTGAGGTTTCGTTTAATATTATTGAGGGTAGTTTAGGTAAAAGTTTCTTTGATAATAAACTAAGGGCTCAAGCCAGAGCTAATGCAACAATTAGTGATTTGAATCAGTACATTTTTGGTGGAAATGCCCAATATTATTTCTACAGTAATTTCTTTACCACCTCAGATGTGAATTTCATTCTTAATGAGGGTCAGGACTCTGATCTCATGTTCACGCTCAGATTGCAATACGTCTTTTAATTTTCTGCTAAGCTTTAATAAAAACGGACTCGATATGAGTCCGTTTTTGTTTGTACCTTTATGGTTACCAGTATAAACGGAGTTTCAAATGGCAAAAGCTAAATTCAATATCTTCAAAAATATCTACTTCACGGCACTGATAATCAGTATCGGTGTTGTTTTACTTTCTTACCTGGTTACGTTTACAACCCTTTTTGAAAATATTGAAACGAAATCAATTGATCAGCGTTTCGAAAAACGTGGAGCAGTGACCAATTTTGGTGAAAAATCAAAAGTTGTCATTATTGGTATTGATGACGGTGCCATCGATAATTTACCGGCTAGTTATCCGTTCCCAAGAAGTTATTACGCACGGTTTATTGAAAACATGAATAAAGCTGGCGCTTCGGCGGTAGGAATAGATATTCTGTTTGATGGTGTTGATTATAAAAATCAGGAATCTGATTCTCTGCTGCAGGCCGTTCTTACGAAATACGATAATGTGATTCTGGCTGGCAGAACCGAAACTGAAAGTGTTTCCGGCGATCGTTACCAGGTTAAAAGTACTGACTCTCTTAACCTCAGAAATATTTTCTACAACATTAATGTGGGAGTAAAGCTGGGGCTGATTTATGTACCTTCAGATCGTGATGAAAACATCAGAAGGTATGCCATTACTCACACGGCTACAAACGGACAGGTTTTCCCAACATTTGCATTTGAAATCGTTCAGTATCTTGATAATAAGGCTGCAGGCCGTCAGGGCAACCCGCTGATCATCAAGAAAACTGAAGAAAAAATTGAAATCGGAAATTATCACGCTGCCAATTGGGATGGATACACTGTTTTATTGAATTATTATGGTCCGGCCCAAACCTTTACCTATATCGGACTTGATAAGGTACTCGATGACAGTACGTTGGTCACAAACCCTGAACTTGCCAATCTGAAACAACTTGCTGAAGATTTGGGAATTACACCCGATTCTGTTGCAAAAGATGAAACTCTTTATACCCAATGGGCTGAAGATAATTTTGACAATGAAAAAATTCAGAGATTAGCCGTTTTATATGAAGGTGCAACTGATGAAGATGTTGAAAACCTGAAGTCACTTTCTCTGAGGTATGACGGTACGTTTGAGGATAAAGTAGTTCTTGTTGGTTCTGCGAATCCTGAAGATAAAGATATGCTTGCAATTCCTTTCAGAAAAGGGGATTCAAAGCAAACCAATTTAACTTACGGTGTTGAAATCCACGCCACGGCCGTTCAGAATTTAATTGATGGAAACAATATTGCGCCTCTTCCTCTCTGGATTTTATTCCTGATTTTATTCGTTGCCTCGTTTGGCATTTTTGTTATAACATCCTCAATTAAGCACATTAAAACACGCATTTCAGCCTTGTTTTTCCTTATCAATTTTGCATTTGTTTATTCAATCATTTACCTGGCAGCATATATCATTATTGTGCTTATTCTGGGTTATGACTCCATGTTATTGTTTCCGCCATGGTCGGGTCAATTTGATCTGATACCTCTTGTGAATTTTTCTCTCCCTTATCTGACTGCGGCAATTCTGTCGGCGATTATAGCCTGGCTGATGCACCGGGTTAAATTCGAACCTGAAACCACTTTGGAATTCGGGAATATTCTTTTTGTAGCTCTGGTTTCATGGCTGATTCTCGGACTTGCCCAGTATCTGTTTAATGAACACCTGATTATGGTAAAAGTTGTTCCTCTGATGTCTGCAGTTTTTCTCGGATACATCAGTTCCATTGCGTACCAATACCTTACAGAAAGCAAGCAGAAAAAAGTGATCAAAGGGATTTTCAGCCACTATGTGAATAAAGAAGTGGTTGATAAAATGCTTGAGAATCCTGATTCAGTCAGGTTGGGTGGTGAAAAAGTAGAACTAACCATCATGTTCTCAGATCTTTCAGGGTTCACCACAATATCTGAAATGCTGACTCCTGAAGAACTCGTTGTTTTGCTGAATGAATATCTCGGATCCATGACGGATATCATTATGCAGGCTGGCGGAACTCTCGATAAGTATATTGGTGATGCCATCATGGCATTTTGGGGTGCACCAATTCCTCAGGAAAAACATGCAATTTTATGTTGCCGTGCGGTAATGGCCCAACAGGCGAAATTGAAAATTATGGCTCAATCCTGGGTTGATCGTGGATTCCCGAGATTGATTGCCCGCTTTGGTGTTAACACCGGGCAGGTGGTTGCAGGGAATATGGGATCTTCAAGCCGGTTTAATTACACTGTAATGGGTGACTCGGTTAACCTTGCTGCCCGTCTTGAGCCTGCCAACAAGGAATTTGATACGCTGGTGATGATTTCTGAATTCACCCATGAAAAAGTAAAAGATGAGTTTCTTTGCCGTCAGCTTGATTTGCTGCAGGTAAAGGGAAAAACTAAGCCGGTAACCGTTTTTGAATTGATTGCAGACCGGATGATTGGTGAAGATTTAACCCACATGGAAAAAGTGGTTCACATCTATAACGAAGGATTGAAGTTGTATTATGCCCAGCAATTTGATCAGGCAATTAATGTGTTTGAACAGGTTCTGGATATTGAACCAAACGATGGTCCGTCAAAAACCTACATCAAACGTTGCCATGATTTTATTGAAAATCCGCCGGGAGCCGACTGGACGGGTGTTTATATCATGAAACACAAATAAGTTTTTAAACCAAAAGACCGTCTTCAGACGGTCTTTTGGTTTAATGGATTTTGATTCCATTCTGAAAAGGATTTTTCGAGAACCTGGGTAAAAAGTGAAGCGGGCTGGGCACCGGATATTCCGTATTTCCTGTCAAAGACAAAAAATGGAACACCTTTAACTCCAACCTGAAAAGCATCATAAACATCTTTTCTTACTTCATCTGCAAAGTCAGTTCCATTCAGAACCGATATCACCCTTTCTGCTTCAAGTCCAAGTTCAACGCCCAATTGTACAAGTGTTTGGGTATCATCAATGTTTTTCCCATCTGTAAAGTAACTTCTGAAAAGTAATTCTTCAGCTTCATGCTGTTTTCCAATTTCTTTGGACAAATGAATAAGCCGATGCGCATTGAAAGAGTTTGCCACAACTGCTTTTTCGAAATGGTATGTTAATCCTACTTCTGAAGCCATTTCAGTAACATAATCATTCATTTTCTCAGCTTCTTCAACCGGTATTTGTTTATGTTCTGCAAGGAACTGGTTGATTGATTGTTCCGGATTTGTTTTTAAATCCGGCGAAAGCTGATAACTTTTCCAGTTTATTTCAATCCGGTCCTGATGGGAAAAGAGCTCGAGCGCATTTTCAAGGCGACGTTTACCGATGTAGCAAAATGGACAAACGATGTCACTCCAGATTTCAATCAGCATTTTTGGGGAAATATTTTCAGGCATTTGAATTCTCAATTCGGATAATTTTGGGAAGAAGATAAAAGATAGAAGTTAGAATGTAGAAGTCGAGCGAAACGATGATCCCGTCCAAGGTTCGTTTACTAACCGCGGATCCGGTGAAACTTGGAAACACTTTAGATGATTCAACATCCAGTATTAAAGGTATGGATGAGCTTCGCAGAACTTTGTTAGCCGGATCCCCGACAGTGGTCGGGGCAGGCTAATTGCGGGATGACATCACTTTTCTGTTTGAATCGGATAACCTGTCGCTTGCTGTTGGTTTGTTCAGTTTTGGAAAATAAAAAAAGGAGGCAAGAACCTCCTTTGAAAAACTAAATTAAGATTAGGTTCAATCTCTGGGTTTGCTCAATTTATCAAGTCCGAGTGAAACGCTGATGCGGTGACTGTTTCCCAGGTCATTTTGTCCGTTGAAGGATTCAAATGCATAATCAATCCACAAAGATTGGATTTTAAATCCAGCACCAAAATTGAGTCTTTTCAGTTCGTTTATACCGCTTCTGATGGCAAATTTGCCGTTATAATTGTATTCAAGTCCGCCTTTCAGATCACCTGAAACTGCACCAAAATTAAACTGAGCTGTTTCACGGCGGTTTTCGAACCTGTTAATCATTCCGCCGGCAAAAATAAATTGACCCCACAAGGCTTCGGTTTGCCAGGAGAGTCCAGATTCAAGGGAAGGAGCAATCAATTCTGTAGTTCCGTTATCCCAGGTTATCAGTGTTGAAGTCAGATCCCTTGCAACAAAGCCTGCCTGCAATTCAGAAACCCCAAAAATGCCATTGACCTGAGTTCCTGCATCAACACCAATTCCCCATGCGGAAGCAACAGATCCATAAGACCTGTAAATACCTTTTACATTGAGTCCGACCGGGAAAGAGAACCATTGAGTTGTGGCATAGCTCGCATAGACTGCATATTCGGCTGCATTAAAAAAGCCGGGTTCATAACCACTTGGCGGTGTGTTGTAAACTTTATCCCAGTTTTTCCAACCTTCACGAGTGTCGGGAATATCATCAACACCATTGCGGAGGATACCTATTCCAACAGTAGACGTTTCGTTAAATGGCTGAACGTAAGAAAGAAAGTCCATTTTAACGATGCCGGCAAATCGTTCCTGATGCATGAAAGCTACTTCGCTAAACGGAATTCTGCTGAGCCCGGCTGGGTTCCAATACACTGAAAAGGGGTCATTGGTAAAGGAAACGGCAGTATTTCCCATTCCAAGATATCGGGCTCCAACGCCACCGGCAAGAAACTCACCAGCATATTTATCGAAGACCTGAGCTTGTAAGGAAGTAAATCCTGTTAAAAGGGCAACAGTAAAAGGGAGTATAAATTTTTTCATGCCAGCAAAATCGCTATTTTTGGAAAGAATGTAAAGGTAAAAAAATAACTCCATGGCATCAACTTTAGTTCCGTTTGAAAAGGTTGGTGCAATCTTACTGCTCATTCTGGGACTTCTTTGGAACATCATAATCTGGATGACGCCTGTTTGGATGCCATTTCTGCCTGATTGGGCCATTCAAATGGTAAATCTGCTGCTCAATCCGGTTTGCCACCGGACGCCCGAACTTTCCTGGTGGTGGAATGGGGCACCCATCCTGGTTTGTATAAGATGCAGTGCAATTTATCTCGCATTTTCTTTAGGAAACCTGACGGGTTTCTTAAATTTAAAAATCCGGCCAACTTTTCGGTGGGTATGGATTAGTTTTGGAATTTTGTTACTTGATTTTGGATTAAATTTAACCGGATTAAAACCGGTTTCTGAACTTTTTCGGGCACTTACCGGAGGGGTATTCGGTTTCATAACCGGATGGTGGCTGCTTATTAACTTATTAAATTCTGACAGGAAAAAACATGTTCAATGATCCGAAAACCAAAGCAATTATGATGGGTGGTGGTATTGCCGCCCTGATTTCAGTTTTTCCTGGGCTTTCTCTGATTAATTTCCTTTGCTGTGCTGGTTTTATCCTGGGCGGATATCTTTCCGTTTACTTTTACCACAAAACCAAAATAGGGTATTTAACTCTTGCTGAAGGCGCTATGATGGGGCTGAAATCTGGAATTGTTGCTGCTTTGCTTGCACTTTTTATTCAGATGATTTTTGTTCAGGCTATTGGTCTGGAAGTGTTGTCTCAAAGTATGAATGAAACGTTCGAACAGTTTGGCCTGGGTGCAGAATCAAGGAAAGATCTGGATGGATTTAATCCGGCCATGATGTTCACTTTCCCGCTAATTCTGGTTTATGCATTGGGTTCAGCTTTGTTATACGGATTTTTTGGAATGATTGGCGGGATGATTCGTTCGGCTCAGGATACAGACCATGCCAGAACACCAAAAGGACCCGTTGAACCACCGTATTCAATTTGAGTAGTTATAAGTTATACAGTTACTAGTTATAAAGTTATAAGTTATAAGAATAGGTCGTTGTAAGCTAAGACAGTTGCACGTTACAAAGTTATAACTTACAGAAATACAAAAATTTGGAAGGCACGAGTTCATTTAATCATTCGAATCAGTTTCATTGTCTTCCAACGTCGGGAATTGGAAGATAATCACCGGTTTAGCCTTGGTTGATTTTGTTCAAAAACCTAGTTTCCAGATAAAACCTAATCACTTGTAACTTATAACTCTATAACTCTATAACTTATAACTTATAACTTATAACTTATAACTCAGTAACTTATAACTAATTCCTATTTCCCCTTTTTCATAGCAGATCTTGCCATTGAGGTCAGTTCAGAGAGTTTGAGCAGGGCTTCGACCGGCGCCATCCGGTTAATGTCCAGCTTAAGCAAAACCTGAATAATCGGTGCTTCCTGAATTTCAAACATGGTCATTTGAAATCCGCCATCGCCATCCTGAACTGTTTTTGCTGGTAAGGATTTCCGGTCCTGATCCGCCAGAAAAGAGCCTTTTTCAAGTTCTTCAAGAATGGTCTTTGCCCGCAAAATCAATTCATCAGGCAATCCTGCCATCTGTGCAACCTGAATCCCGTAAGAGTGATCTGCCCCGCCCGGAATAATCTTTCTCAGAAAAATGACTTTATCACCGTATTCACGTACTTCCACATTGAAGTTCCGGATTCTGGGAAATGTGCCTGCCAGTTCATTTAATTCATGATAGTGAGTTGCAAACAAGGTCCTTGCCCGTGTTCCGGGTGCTTCATGCAGAAATTCACACAAGCTCCAGGCGATAGAAAGTCCGTCATATGTTGAAGTGCCCCGACCAATTTCATCCAGCAGAATCAGAGATTTTCCGGTTGCATTATTCAGAATTGCTGCTGTTTCATTCATTTCGACAAGAAAAGTAGATTCTCCGGCAGCAAGATTATCACTGGCACCAACCCGGGTAAAAATCCGGTCAACAATTCCGATTTTTGCTGATGAAGCCGGAACGAAGGAACCGGTTTGTGCCATCAGGGTAATCAGTCCGGCCTGACGAAGGTAGGAAGATTTACCACTCATGTTCGGACCGGTAATGATCAGAATCTGATCGGTTGTTGACGAAAGAAAAACATCGTTCGGCACGTAATCTTCACCCGGCGGAAGCAAATGTTCAATTACCGGATGGCGTCCATCCCGGATATCAAGAACATCATCATCGCTGACAACCGGTTTTGAATAATTCCGGTGACGGGCAACGTGGGCAAAGTTGGCGAGACAATCGATTTGGGCAATGGCTTGTGCGTTACTTTGAACCGGAACAACAAATTCAGCCACTTTTTGCCTGAGATCCAGAAAAAGCTGTTGCTCCATGGCAATCAGTTTGTCTTCTGCATGAAGAAGTTTCTCTTCAGTTTCTTTCAATTCCGGCGTAATAAACCGTTCTGCATTAGCAAGCGTTTGCTTCCGGATATAATTTTCGGGGATTTTGTCAAAATTGGTACGGGTGATTTCAATATAGTAGCCGAAAACATTATTGAAATTAATTTTCAGACTCGAAATTCCCGTTCGTTCCCGCTCAGATTGCTGCAAAGCCGACATCCAAGTTTTACCGTTTTTGGCCATATCCCGCAGTTCATCCAGTTCCGAATTGAATCCATCCCGGATGAGTCCGCCATCATTTAAAAGAGCAGGCGGATCTTCGTTCAGGGTTGTTTCGATCAGGGAAACAACTTCCGGAAGTTCACTGATCTGATTTCTCAAATTAACGAGAAGTCCCGATTTGCAATCATCGAGAGTTTTTTTGATGAGCGGAAGTTCTTTCAGCGATGATTTCAGCATGACCAGTTCACGTGGCGACACTTTTCCCATCGAAATTTTTGCAGCAAGGCGTTCAAGATCTACAAAGCCCGAAATCTGGCTTCTTACTTTTTCACGGAGTTGCGTTCCTGAGTGAAATTCGGAAACGGCATCCAACCTTTCATTGATAGGCGCAACAACTTTCAGCGGCTGGAAAATCCATTTTTTCAGGAGACGGCCACCCATCGGGGTTTCAGTTTCATCCAGAATGGAAATGAGTGTGCCATATTTTTGTCCGTCACCCTGCATAGATGTAATCAGTTCCAGGTTTCGCTTGGTAGACTGATCGAGCACCATGAATTCGTCAGGATTGTAAACTGACAACCTGCGGATATGTCCCAGATTATCTTTCTGGTTTTCGTAGAGATAATGAATGATGGCACCTGCAGCTTGAGTTGCCAAATCGAGATCATCCAGTCCAAAAGATTTCAGTGAATGAACTTTAAAATGTCTGACCAGTTCATCTTTGCCGTGTTGAAGGGTGAAAATCCAGTCATCCCGTTCGGTGACAACCGATTTCCGTGAAAAAGAAAATTCAGAACGAAGCCGTTTGGGAATGATGACTTCTTTTGGCTGAATCATTTCAAGAAGGGAATTGAGCTGTGTGGATGGTCCCTGCCAAGTGAAAAATTCACCGGTTGACGCATCGGTGAATGCAAATCCGGCCTGATCCTGTTCCAGAATCAGGGATCCGAGATAATTATTGGTTTTCTGATCGAGAAGTTTATCGTTAAAAGTTACGCCTGGCGTGATTACCTCGACCACATCCCGCTTGACGATGGTTTTGGTCATTTTCGGATCTTCCAGCTGTTCACAAATGGCAACCCGGAGTCCGGCAGCAACCAGTTTTGGCAGATAAGTATCAACAGAATGGAAGGGGAATCCGGCTAACGGTGTGTCACCGGAGGCGCCATTCGAGCGTTTGGTTAGCGTAATGCCAAGTACTTTTGAGCAGATTTTGGCATCTTCATTGAAGGTTTCATAAAAATCGCCAACACGAAAAAGCAACAGAACATCAGGGTATTTTGCCTTGATTCTGGCATATTGCGACATCAGGGGTGTTTCAGGTTTCATATTACTTACAAAAATACGAAATGGTTTCAGGTCCCGGATGACGGGCTACCGGAAAAAATAGTAAATGGTTTTCTGGTTGTCATTGCCGTGACGACGGAAATCCATCCCGAAAGATTTTTTTTGGTTGTTTAATGTCTTTTATAAATCCGACCTCTTGTAAATCCGGCTCCCGACGGACCGGTCGGATAAGCATATAATGTAAATCCGACCTCCCGGTCGGATAAATATCGGACACCAAAAAAATCCACAAATTGTCATTCTATCCAAAGTTCGTAAACGGGACATGAATCCATTGTGTTTTAAAAACCGATTCAATTTGGTACGAAGAAATGAAAAAGATTTTAATTCCCGACCGGGAGGTCGGGGTTACATGATAACCAAATCAAATATTCAGACACACACAAAACGTTAGAGGTTGATTATGATTTTAATTTCTGTTTCAAACCGGGAATTATTAATTGTAATTTTGAAGTTTGAAAGATCGGATTAATAGTTAATTGTCTGAATTGGTC
>Ga0209460_1000662_pt1 | contig 28341 bp, 21 predicted proteins | sample EBPBio132013_DNA_FD_185868 | JGI IMG/M metagenome (GOLD analysis project Ga0209460, IMG submission 185868) | Wastewater treatment Type I Accumulibacter community from EBPR Bioreactor in Madison, WI, USA - Reactor 2_5/13/2013_ DNA (SPAdes)... | ecosystem: Engineered > Bioreactor > EBPR >... | reverse complement strand
CACGTTGTGGGAACGGATGTAGGGGAACACCTCACCGATCCCGGTGAGAAACAGGATGTCGTGCGGGTTCTCATCGAGCCGCGCCTTGATCGCCGGCATCAGCTTCGAGCCGGGGTCGAGCATGTTCTGCAGAGGTTTAATGAAGGCTTCCTTGCCCTGCTCAACTTCGAGCTGAAGTAGTCGATCCCACACGCCGCGCTCCTGGAGCATCTCGACCGTGAGGTCGTAGAGGTTGATCTCAAGTACTGTCACACCGCGGTCGTTCTTTAGCTTGTTCTTCAGCCGCTTCTTGGCGGCACCGACCTCGAGGGCATCCTCAGGGTCGTAGGGATAGATGAAGAAGGGCACCTCATTGCCGAGCCCTTCCATGGCAAGGAACCTCGGGCTGCTGAGAACCGACAATAGGCGCTTCTCCTCCTCGACTACCTGCTGGGTACTCACGCTGCCTCCCGCGTCGGAAAGAAACGGACGTCGCTCACTGAGCGCTTGGAGAACTCGTCACGAACTCGGCTCGAGATCACCGCCGGCACAATCGAGCCCTCCACCGTGATCAGGTCTGCCTGTCTCATCATCAGGAATGTATTCGTTCGCAGCTTCCGCATCGTTGACTCCTTGATGCCACCTAGCTCTGGATGCCATAACGATTGCCCCCGGAGGAATGCCTCGAAGTGCTCAGGAAGCACATCGGTCGCCATGAGGAGGTATCGCTCGCGGAGCACGTTCTCGGCGAACTCCCCAACCAGGAGATATCTGCGGCAGGCTGCGGCCCACATGATTTGCGCGCTCTCATCGGAGCTGGCCTCTGTGAGTAGTTGGAGTTCGCGCTGGGTGAGTTCCTGCATTCGCTGGACGAGTTCGCGTCCCAGGCGCTTCGCACTCGATGACGTTCGTGCCTGAAGGAGGTTGTCCCGATCGATGATCTCCCGAGTCTGGACCCAGCTGTCGGTCTCCGCGAAGAGGCGCGCAGCGACGGCCGCGCCGCGTAAGAACAAACCGCCAGACGTGAACGACAGCTTGTAGCTCGGCTGATCGTTCTGGGTGTCGGGCACGGTCCTAGCGTAGCGACGAAGCGCGACGAATCCTCTCGATCCAATACCTCGATCGAGCGGGGGTGAATCGATAGCGGCGATCGGGCGCCGGGGCGCTACAGGAGTTGGCACGAGACGTCCTTCCGTGAACACACTCAGGGCAATTGGGCAAGTTCGTCAACCTATTGCCAGCCTCGGACATCGACGGTCTTGGATTGCAATCCCGACTACAGCTATGCCGAATGTCGGTGCCTTCTGCTCAACTGCTCGACTTGCCAACGGCAGGTCCAGCGCGCCTTGCGTTGCGCAGTTCCTTCAGAGGAGTTCTTGTGTCAGACAGAAACACCACACCGATTCCCAATCCGACCCCGACGCTTCCGTCGCCGACTGCCGAACCGAGGCCGAAGTCGGGCCTCGCCCTCGCCGCGATGATCGTCGGGATCGTCGCCATCATCGGAGCGATCATCCCCGGCCTCAGCTTCGTGGCCTTCCTTCCCGCGATCGCGGCCCTGATCCTCGGTATCATCGCTCTGGTCTCGAAGTCGGCCGGTCGCAGGAAGGCCCTCACGGGAGTCATTCTGGGACCGATCGCCCTGATCGTGGCGATCGGTGTGAGCATTGCGACCATCGTCGGTGGGGTCGGTGCTCAGATCGCTGAGCCCGACCAAGTCCCGGCTCCTGTGGCCGAGCCCACGGACGCGCCCACGCCTGATGCACCCCCGGCCGCCGAGGAGGGAACGCGCGCGAACCCGGCGGCGGCAGGATCCACGATCGAGATCAGCAACGCGAGCGGACCCATCTGGCAGATCCAGATCGGTGCGGCGAATCTGAACGCCGGTGATGTGATCGCCGCCGAAAACCAGTTCAACTCCCCCGCCGATCCTGGATTCCAGTACATCCTCGTGCCGGTGACTTACACCTACGTGGGCAACGAGAGTGGCACGCCCTGGTTAGACGTGACGATCGAGTTCGTCTCCGCGGCTGGCACCACTCACTCCGAGGCCTACGTCGTAGCCCCTGGTGACTACAAGGACATAAACGAGATGTACAACGGCGCGTCTGCGACGGGCAACCTCGTGATCATGGCGCCGAGCGCGGACATCGACAAGGGGACGTGGGCGATCTCTACTTTCCTGAGCGAGCCGTACTTCGTGAAGGTGGGGTAGTCGGTGAGGAGGGTGTCGTCACGATTCGCGACGCCCTCCGCTCCCTCATCAACCTGACACGCGACCTAGCCCAACAGACCTCACACTCAAGGAGCACAGGAAGGGGAGCAAGCGCCTGGACGTCGTGGCCGATGACGCTGGACAAGGTCGTCACGTTCTCCAGAACTATCTTCGGCGCTCCGTACTGCGGGATTCCTGAAGGCGACCTCCCCGGCTCCAACTTTGCCACTGCTCTTAGCGCCGCTTTCCCGATCCAGGCAGTCCGCCGCTCACAGCCCGAACACTTGAGTCCGTCCGACCAATCCGTTCAGAGGGACTCTCGGGGCAATGAATACCAAATTTGTCAGTGTGATCCGCTGGGCGTCCGTCACGCGCGAATCGAATCCATTCGCCGCATCGGGAGCAGGGTTTTCTCGGGCGACGGCTCTCGAACCTAGGCAAGTTACCCGGCACCTCCAAATGAACACCATGGCCCTATTGATTCATCCTCGAACAAGCCTACCGCCTTGAACTTGAAACTCCGCGGTGCTGTAGTGGCACGATCGGCACATCGACCGTGACGCGAAAGCGCTTTGCCCTTTCGCTGAGTGGGCTGCGCCCCACCGGCACGGCCGGCACATCGCGGCCGCTCGCATGAGCCGAGCATCCCGTGTTGTGCGATGCGCCGGAACCGGCGCGGCGGGGACCCCGATGACAGCAGCCATCTATACGCGGAATGGCCGCCCTATGGGCGGCCATTCCGCGTATTGAGTCGGGCTGACAAGATTTGAACTTGCGACCCCTTGACCCCCAGGCGTCCAAACGCTCCGGTTCAAGCCGAAAACCCGTAGTTCCGGGGAGCAGATCATGCAGAGCAGGTCATGCGATGCATGGATTGCATGATTCTGGTCCCCTTTTGGTCCCCCCATCCGCAGTCGATTCCTTCGCCGCTGAAGGCGCGAACGCGCGGTTACGACCATGACCGGCATCCTGACTTCGAAGCCGGCTAAAAGCCGTAAAGATGCTGGCGGGCGTTGAACGCCGCCGGGCCGCCCTCAAGAACGTTCTCGACATGCGACCGGATCGCCACGTCATCCAATGACCCAATACCGTCCGCCGCAGCACGGCCGTTCTGTCCATCTCCTTCGAGCGCGACGATCAACTCAGCGTCACCCAGCACGGGCACATTCGCGTTGTGAGTGCTTGCGATGATCTGACGCTTTCCTTTCAGCTTGCGAAGGTGAGTCACGATGCCGTCGTAGATGAAGCGGTTATCGAGATCGTCCTCCGGCTGATCGATCACGAGTGGAGCGTTCGAAGCGCCGAGGAGTAGAAGCAAGAGGGCAGTGGCTCGCTGCCCTTTGGATAGGTCGTCCATCTTTTTGAACTCGCGCGTGCCGGTGCCCGCCTGAACATCCAGTTGAACTTCGACTGCCTGACCAACCGATAGTTCTTCGAGTTGACGGAAAAGAGGTTCCCCGGCATCGAAGAGTGAGCGCGCTTGAGCCCCGCTGATTGAGAATTGTGCGCTCAGTTCTGCCTCGCCCTTTCGCACTGCCTCAACGAACGCTCGCGTCGAAAAGCTCACCTGATCGATCGCGGCCATGATCCGATTACGTTGACCAGAGATGGACTGCTCGATCACTGTCTTGATGTGTTTACGGTCAGAGGCCGAAACAGGCTTCACGATTACGACACCGCCGGTTGCAGAGTTGGCGGCTCGGATAGCCTCGGTCAACTCTCGTGCTCGGTCGTTCTCATGGCCCGTGAGAGTTTGCAGTAGCGTTGCCCGCTCGGTCAGCAGACTCTGGAGGCTTGTTGCGATTCCTGCTCGACGAGATTCCTTGGCCTTCAGGGCTTCAAGCGCCTTCGTCGTATCGAGATACTTGTTCGGCTCTAGCCCCTCCGCGACGAGGTTCCGAAGAACTTCATCATGTTCGTCCCGTTGTTCGCGGACGACCTCTGTCCACTCGGATTTTGCAGTTGTAATCTCTGAGGACGCTGTCTCAAGCGCCTGCCGGGCCTCGGCGGCGAGCGATGCGAGCCTGGTTGCAAGTGCCACGGAGGCGGATTGGGCACGATTGAGATACTCGACGCGAGGCGAGTCCTTGATGTTCTCGAACTCGGCTTCAAGCTTCGTGATCAACTGAGGGTCAGTGAGAGCCGTGAGCGATTCCTGCGCTGCGGTCACGCGTGCCCCTGCTTCGGTGAACACGGCGTCATCTTGCGTGAGCCGCGTTACTTCTTTCAGCCGGGTCGGCACGTCGGTGTCGGTGTAGTGCCGAACTTGTTCTTCCAGTCGAGGGATGTCCGTGAGTTCGTCTTCGAGTTGTGTGCGCCCTTCTTCAGCGCGCGTCAGCTTCTCGCGGTTCTGTGTGAGTTTGGACAGTGTTTCGCTGTGTTCATCGGTGAGCTCCCCGCTTCCTTGGAAACGCTGCAGCATGCTCGCGACCTTTGAGTTGTCGTTCGTCAGCTCGGCGAGTTCGTGCTGACCGAAGATCTCGACGTTCGCGATCACGTCGACCGGCTGGAGGCTGGTGGCAGTGCCGCTCTCGTCTTTAACAACCGGCAGGTTGTTGACGGAGCGTTCGATGGTGAAGGTGCGGACGGAGGGCGACGTGGTTTCAACTAGCAGCTGCACGACGGTGCCTGATTTGAGGACGCCATTGACAATTCCGTCGTGATCTCGCTTCGCTTCAGCGCCTATCGGTGTGAGTCCCAGGACGAATCGGAGGCTCTCAATGGTAGTGGACTTGCCAGTTCCTCGCCCGCCGATCAACGCTGTGAGGTCGGTTGAGAACGGGATGGTGACACCGTCCAGGAAACCTCCCACCCACGAGATCTCCTTCAGGACCGGGCGTGTCTCGACTGCCGGGTTCGCCAACGAAATACGTGTTTCTGGTGTTCTTACCGCCAGCTTGAGGCTGTCGACGCACAGACGGCTGACTTTGAACCAGCTACTTGCGCCTGGACTTCCGAAGGTCGCGGGTTTCGTCACGTCATCGGCGTAAATTACGGCGAGCGGATGTGACCGATCGTAAGGCTTGGTTCCGTTGATGATTGCTGCCTGATCAGTGCCGTCTGGTTGGCTCGGGGTGACTCCAATTGCATGAAGATCCGGATGCTTGATCTTGGTGACGAGTGGCTGACCCCCACGCCCCGTCAACAAACCACTGTTCGCTATGTTGACGTGGGCGGGAACTACCAGCGCGCCCTGCGCTGACATTTTCTCTAATATCTCCGCAAACGGTCTTCCTGTAGTGCCGTTGGCGCACCCGGGCGCGACACCGCAGATGCCTATCGCGGCGTTGATAGCGGCAGTTTCAGTTACGGTGTCAAAGATCACGAGGATGTGAATGCCCTCGTCAGAGTTCGCTTCGAAGCCGGGAAGCGCCACGATTCCTCGGTCTGCTGCGTCATTGATGAGTTGAAGAGCCGATTCGACCTTCCAGTGGTCGGTGACTGCGATGAGTTCGATGCCCTGGGCGTCACATTCGTCAAGGAGAGCTTTGTTGTAGTCGGCCTCCGTATCGTAGAAGGTCGCCGGCGCATTCTTGCCCTGGTACTCGTATGGATTGACTTGAAGGGCAGCTCTTACCCAACGTGCTCCTGGTGTGCTTTGAGCACTCATTCAGTTCTCCGAATCTTGCTTGAGCCGCTGGCTCCATTTGCCAGCCGCAGCCTTGGACATTCGCTCCTACCCGCGTGAAGATCAGCCGGCGCCGCGGCTCGACCATTGCCGGAAGACGTCATCATCGGGGCATCAGCGCTCCGCTTTCCTGGCCGCGCGCTCCTGAGCAGCCACGGGAGCACCTAGCAACCGAACTGCTTCCGAACGCACCGCCCGCTCGAGGATGTCGGCCACGACATGCAAGTCGTTGGCATCGAACGAGCCTGAGCCGTGCGACAGCGCGTTGCGCGCTCGGGTGAGCGCAGCTTGTATCGGCAGCGTCCCCTTACCGACGTGCTCTTTCCGGACAATCTGGATCAAGGCGCTCTTGGCGAGTTCATCCGATACTTCTTTAGGCAGCCGCTTTAGTAGGTCGGCCAACGCGGAATCGAGGCCCTGCTGCGCCTCTTTGCGTAGGTTCTTATCAACGAAGGCAAGGTCATGCTCTTCCAGTAGCTCTTGAGCTCGCTCGATCACGCCCTCACGCTTTGCGGCGTACTTTTCTCTGTCCGCCTCGTGCTTGGCGCGGTTCTCGAATCCGTACGATCCCTCTAGCGCTTGAAGTAGTAGCAGGAACTGCGAGCGCGGATGCTGGTCGACGGTCGTGGTCATCGTGCCGTAGGTCTCGAAAAGGGGGTGTCTTGATACCACCTGAGCTTGCCAGGCGTGCAGCAGATCGAGAAGGCTCAGCTTGTCGTTAGTGAGGCTGACTGCCGAGTGAATCTTCTCAACTGATGCTCGTGTCGAGTTGACCGGCAGGTGGGTGATGTCCCAGCCGAAAACTTGGTCGCGGTGAGAGCGGGGCGCCGCATCATTGACTACAGCGAGTAGGTAGCGAACCTCTCTCGGCCCGCCTGTCAGGAGGGAGACGAGCTGGCGGAGCGGCCTCACCCAGTCGAGCCACCAATCGGCTACCGTCAGCGGCACATCTGAGGTGAGACGCAGAACGGGGCCAAAGGCCATCCTGAACTCGTAGCCGTCGAGGGCGCGAACGGTGTAGTCGTAGCTGAAGGTCATCGAGCTTTCGGCAGCTCTCCAGATGAACTTCGCATCCTTGTCTACGGTGGCTGTCCAGACAGGTTCGTCGCCGGCTTTCATCGGCATCTTGACGCGCGAGATCGGGGCGATTCCAGCGACCGATTCCAGTCCCTCGATCTGGAGTTCGATCGAGGAGTACTTCCGGTGCTCGGAGATATCGAACTCGTCAAGAGACAGAGCTGCGAACGCGCCGACGGCCCGCCCTTGCCCGGCGAAGCTGTAGCTCAGTTCACCGTTCATCAGCGAAACGAAGGCACCGCTGGAGAGTCGACCCGTGAGCGCATCGAAGGCGTGCCGCTGGGGAAACGAAGCAACACCCGTAGCGCCTTCGGACACCCATTCGATGGGCATGTCACCGTAGAGGATGCCATACGGGTACTTGCCTTGCTCGACAGTGAGAAGGCCCGGAATCCCAATGTAATTGCCTTTGCGATCCGGCACCTGCCACGTAATAAGGTGCTCGCCGGCCTCGAACGGAAGTTTGACAGCAGACGTTTCCTTATTGGCAGTCATCGCTTGCCCAGGTCACAAGTAGCCGCATTGTCATCCCTGGTTCCGTCGCCATCTTGACTACCCTCGACTCTCTGAACTTGAGTTGGAGTCGAGGATGACATCCGCGACCTGATTCGCGCCTAAGACAGGGTTGGTGGGGGTAACGATGGTCGGCAGTTCCACGCGAAATCTGACCGAGCTGACGTCTACATGGTGGTGGACCGCAATGTCGTCTCGTCGCAGGACCTCGACGGCACTGTCGGACATGTCGTACGCGCGGAAGAATCCCGTCAAGTACGGCCTCAAGTAGGACGGGTCGGTTGTCAACGGATTGTGTACGTACCCGACACCAGAGCCTGCGCCATACTCTGCGACATGGCTAAGAAACTTCTCAACAACGGCGGCCCCAAGCGAGGCTTCCTCCATGCGCTCGATGATTCGATCCACCAATTGAGGGATTGTGAAGGCGTTGCCTCCACTCTCGCCAGGCTGCAGACCGATGCTCACCAGTAGGAGTCGTTGCTCGACCTCTCCCCCATCAGAGCCGTCGTTGCGCTCGACTTGGTGGGTGCCTTCAACGAGATGCGACGAGGTGCTGCGTGTCGTTGTCTTTACCTCGACACCGATGGAACCTAAGGAGAAGTCCCGTGACGACCGCTTCCAGCCGTCCCATGATCCGATGATCCAGGAAATCTGCTCGTCGCGGGCGCGGCGGCACAGCGCATCGAGTAGGAGCAACTCGCCAGCAAGGCCGAGTATCGCCTGGCTTGACAGGCGCAGCCTCTCAATTGCCAACTCGATGATGGGCTCGGTTCGGGCAAACGCGTCCGCGAGTGACACGTCGGCGCCAGCTCGTAACAGTTCGGTGCATATGAAGGCCGCGACCTGATCGAAGTGTCCAAGCGCGGGGAACAGAAGCCTGTTGGCGTCGAAGGGATACGCTCCATCCCGATGCCACGTATGGAACTCGATTGCGCCGCTGACCGCACTAGAGGCTGGAATCAACTCAGCACCCGCGAGAAACAACTCGACCTTGCCTTCGTGATCACGCGCCACGCCGACGACGTGGGAGTCAGTGGTCCAGGTCACGTCGCGTGAATCGGCGGATTCGGCGCTCGGAACGCTTTCGATCACTTGGAGAACTGATTCGTAGCTCGTCATCGTCGTTGCACCTCTGTCAGGCCGCGCCAGCGATACCGGCGCGGGTAGCTGCGAACTGTTCTGGCCCGCCTGCCGGGATGCACACGCCAACAGTGACGGCAGGGTGAGGCTGGCCGGGAAGCTGATTCACATAGAACAGGATTTGGCCGTGCGAACCCTCTGGCCTCCATGGGGCACCGCTCGTAAGCAGCGGCACTCGTTCTCCGCGATGGTAATAGTCGAAGAACTCGTCTCCGCGGTAGTCGAGCGGGCCAGCCGCCGGGTTATTGGCGCCCCACTCGGTTTCAAGTTCGCCGTTGGTTCCGACGCGCTTGTGGGTCGCGGGGATGTCGAAGCCCAAAGTTGCGAGGGGGCCGCTGCTGATCGGTGCGCCCGCGCCGTACCGAATACCGATTGAGAACCTGGGCTGGTGCGACTGCTTATCGTGGAGGTCAGACATCGACCAGAGGTCGGACGGTGCACCTGTCACGAACAGCCCGCGCACTGGGCGCGTTAGGCAAGCATCCCACAGTCGGAAGTATGCGGGAATTGCGTACGGGCAGTCGTATCTCACAGGCGACGGGTCGCCATCGATCGGGACCGGGGCGTTGTATAGCCTCGCGTCGATGGGGAGTGCGTGAGTTGCCGATAGGCGTGACTGCAGCTGTCGCCAGAGCTCCCCTAGTCGGTGATCTGTTCCGGGACGATAAGCGTTGAAGACGAGACTGTCGAGCAAGTCGGCGGCCTCTGTAAGCGAAAACGTGTCGTCCAGGGCACGACCTCTGGTGCTTCGCCCAACGGTCAAATCTGACGACGTTCTTGATTCGAAGAGATCGGCAACGAGTTGGACGTTGGGATCTGGCGAGTGGCCGCTATTGATGAGGGTCACAAATGGCTTTGAGCTCACACAGAGTGGTGTGCGACCGAGGTTGGCAATCTTCCCCGTGGCAAGGAACTGCAAACCATGCAGCATGACTGGCGAGGGAGCGTTGTCCTCCATCGCTGCTGAGATGGAGATGCGGACGGCTTCGTCGATGTCGTGATAGGCCCTGAAGAGATCAATCTGCGGGCGCGTGGCAAACAGGCGGCATAGCTCGATGTGCTTGCCGCGATAGCCGAACCATCTCTGCATCTGCATCTGCGTGTCCGCGAGAGGGGTGTTTGACCCTCGCTGGAACAGCGCGGTCGACATCCCTTCCAAGGTCAATCCCCGGGCCATCACGTTGCCGGATACGAAAATGGTGGACAGGTCCCGGGCTGCGCTCCAGCGGCGATCTACCTCGTTGAAGAATGGCTTGTACTCGGGGCGGTCGTCGGCGGTCGGGTCGCTGTTGACGACCGATACTCTCGTTCCAGGAATAACTTCCGCTTCCAGTAGCTGTTTGATGACTGGCCAGTCAGGAATCGTTCGTGGGTTCACGACGTTGAACTCGTTCGTGATTTCGCTTGACGAGTGGCGGTATCGATCGATCCAGGCTTCCCAGAGCGATTGTTCACTGCGCATCCTCGTAATGAGTTCTACTGGCAAGCGAGCGTCTCCTGATTCGAGAAGTTCGCGGGCAGTGTCCCGGTCACTGATCCCGGCCCAGAGCAGGACATCCTCTGCACCCTGAAAGTGCCGCCCGATGTCCGCGGACGGATGGAAGAGCATCGAATGCGGCGCCGGCGATGCAGCAATCACTTCCTCGCGTGTATCGAAGCTAACGCCCGTGATGGCATGTGGCCCTGACAGTCCTCCGGCTCGATGGAGTTTGATTGCACCAGCTACAAGGAACGCTCGGATCGCCTCGCCGAGGTCGTCGTCGGCCTGTCCTGTGAGTTCGACGCAGAGTTCCGCCGATGCGCCGCGTTTGTAGAAAACCTCACCGCCTGTGTAGAAGTTGTCGATCCCCGTCGGTTCAGGATAGGTCGATGACCTCGGAGCATCGGTGCGATCGGGGTCGACGGGATGTCCGACGTCGAGGGGTGTGCGCAACGAGATCACGAAGTCTCGCGGGGCGAGCGGGTTGTGATCTTCCTGCAGCAAGTTCGCCTGCGGCGTCGCGGTGTATCCGACATATGTGGCGAACAGGTTGGTGGGCGCATTCGTCGAACGAGGGTCCCAGAGATCCGCGATGGCACGAGGAATCTGTTTGAGGTTTGGGGACAGTGGATCTTGGCCCGCTTCCACTGCGGCATCGAGGATGGAGCCGTCGTCCGCTTCGTCATCGAGTACGAGCATGTGCACGGGACGATCGAGTTCCTGCACAGCCCCGAAGACGCTGCTGCGCAGAGCGCTCCCGAGGGCATAAAGGTGGTTGGTCTGTTTCATAGCGACGACGATTAGAGGGCGCTTCTGATTGAGCTTCCGTCTAACCTGAGCGGAGGAGAGCCTGTAGGTATCTTGAAGCGATGTAGATGCGCCGGATAGCGCGATCCCCGGCGCGGGGCACAGAACTCGTCGACCCGCTTTAGCTGCGCTGTCTTCACCGGCGTCAAGTTGCTCGGTAAGGCGCTCGTACGTCTGACGCCATAGAGACAGTCGAGTGCCTGCCAGAATGACGACGATGTCCACGCCGCGGTCGAGGGCTAGCGCGGTGACGCCGAACATGGATGCAGTCTTGCCAGATTGGACCGACCCCATAACGAGGCCCGTCCGGGCTCGGTCTTCAGGCCACTCGTCCGTACCGGGCTCGCCTGCACCGAAAATGCCGCGGTCCAGGATGTAGGCACTGTCAGTCCCGACTGCAGATCGGGCGGTCGCTGTGAGCTCTGTCAGCTCAGCAGAGTACCGACTCCACCAAGTATCTGACGTGCTCGACAGCGCGTCGAGGTACACCCGCTCCGTTTTGGTTTCGGTCATGTCGCCGGCGTTACTCGTCTTTCGGCGGGAGTTTCGAGCCCAAAAGCGACTCAACACCCGACGAGCCGAATCGTGTACGGATCGCCTCTGACGCGGCCGTGATATCGACATCCAGCTTCTCTACGATGTCCTCGACGATCCGTGCGATGTAGTCCCACTGGGTGCGTGTTTGAGTTTTCTCTGGACGCGTCCACTCGTCGTTCGCGGCCAGGCGGATCACGTCGGCTGACGCCTCGATTCGATCCTCAATGTCGTCGGGCGCTCCTGCCGCAGCGATCGTGATTCCGACCAGCGATCCAACGAGCTGAAGGTCTTGCCACTTGCTGCTTTTGCCGTCGCCTCGGAACTTGTCTGGCCAAAGCTCATCGTGTGATGCGTGGAGGTCTGCTGATTTAGCGATTAGGCCGAATAGGTCGGCAATGCGAGCGCCGTCTCGTAGCGGATGCGAAGCGTCGCTTTGAACCTGGCTCAGTAGGAGATCTGTATGGCGAGCCGTCGAGGGGAGCAGTTTTCCGTGCGTGTCGTTGACAAGCACGGCCACCACCCAGCCAAGAACTTTTGTCCTTCGGTAGCGCGCCTCGCCGAACCCGTAGTCGGCAAGATTCTTGCCAAGTTCGAGGGTTCCATCGACGTCTGCAAGCGAGGGCGCTACGTCCGCGATACTGGCGCGCGGACTCGCGTCGCCAGCCGCGACAAGAATCGCGCGCGTCAGCTCGATGTCATGGTAGACAGCGTTGCGGATCTCCTCAGCGTTGAGGTGCATTCCCTGTTTGTTGTAGAGCTTGAAGACCTCGTGGATCTGCCTCTGGCTCGCCTTGGTGTATTCGATCACCGGAACTTTGTAGTCGGGCGCCCCCTCAAACAGCTCCTCGACCGTTACCTCTTGATCAGCGACGTGGATCGTGTTTTCGCGGATCTCCGTGAAGTACCGTCCACGCAGAGGCTCCAGATCGGGACCAACCAGCCCGCCATTCGTATCACTCCGAAGCTTGAACGGAAAGTAAAAATCGTCCTCGAGTTTGGTTGTCAAGGGCTCGCCCACGTAACGTTTCCAAGCCCTGCGGAACTTCGGGTAATCGGTCTCGAAGAGCGAACGCAGACCCGCATCCGGGTGCATCGCATCCGCCTCGACAACTTTGGCAAGCGCGACCGGGTGCTGACCAACAAAGCGCAGAATTGCCGTGAGTCGCTGCTTACCATCGACAACATCGTGCGGGGTTGTGCCGCCAGTGCGAAGCAGGATGATCGAAGGAAGCGGGATACCACGAAGGATCGACTCGATTAGTGCCTGACGGTCCCCGGTGCGCCATACGTCGCCGCGCTGGTATGAGGGTGCGAGGTTCAGTTTCTTTTTCGTCAGTTGGAAGATGTGCCACACGTCAGCCTTTGCTGTCACTGGCTCGGGCACAACTGCTTCAGCGTTGTCTTCTTCAGCTATCCAGGCTTCAGCCCAGGCGGCGGTCGCAGAAGCTCGACTGCTGCCCTCGGCGTCAATGTCGGTCAAAAATTCTTGCTGCAGCCGGACTGCAAATTCAGCGCGTTCTGTCAGTCGTTCCAGTGCAGCTTCGCTCAGCCGGAGGCCCGTTGCGCCCGATTCAGTGCCGGCTTTCGGACTGTCGAAGCCAAGGGATGAGACAACGTTCGTCAAGAAGGTCTCGGTATCGGTGGTCTGCAGATCGTCCTCGAAGTGAAGCCATCCTTGGACGTCGGCCAGGCGAGACATCCATGCGTCTGCGTCGAAGGTGACTTCGCTCGGAGCGAAGGGAGAGCATGGTTGAACCCCCGATGGGGCATCCGTCGCCGTCGACAACTCTGAGAGCGACTCCGCGATCCTGGCCTGCAACTGTGCGAGAGCGTCGTCTTCCTGGACCTCGTCGTCTTCAATCTCTTCGATGCTGTTACTCAATCCGACACTCCTCAGTGAATCCCGTGACCGCTAAGCGGCAACCTGTTGATCTGAACTCGACTCATCCGCAAGAAACTGAGCAAGGAGCGGTTCGGCAATCTCCTTCACAACCCGCGCGTTGACAGCATTTCCAAGTGCCTTATATGCGTGGAGATCGCTTTCGGGAAGCAAGATCTTTCCCAGACTCTGCAGAGCCGCACACTCGTGGGGACTCATGTACCGCCGAATTCCCGCGATCTCAGAACCAAGGATCGGAACCTGAGTGTGAGTCATCGCAATCAAGCTGGGTGCGGTTGAGGTGCGCTTCACGCGGATACCCGAAGCTCGGACTTGAACGACGAACTTATCGATTCGTCGCTCCTCCCCTTGCGCATTCCACTCAAACTTCTGCAGACTCGACGGGAACTCCCAAGGCTTCCATTTGTTCATCCAGGGCAGAATCCAACTGCTGTTTGCCTCGAAAAAGTCGCGGTTTTGCCGAATGAAAGACTGCTTCCACGTCGGAAACTTGTAATCGCCAGGGCGTCGAGAGTGAGTTGGGAGCAACGCGAACTGTTGCTCAACGGTGAGACCGCTCAGCGAGAAGCCAAAGTTGCCCTGAAACTCGTCGAGTCCGTGAGCCTTTTGCTCTTTCCAAAGCGCTGGAGGCGTTGCGTCCTTGTACGGGTAGGTGGCACCGAACTCCATCGACCAGATCGGAAATGAGGGGAGTTTGACCTCTCCGGACAAGCGCAGGAAGTCGTCCCACATATCGATCGCACGAAGTGTCTGCTCAGGCACAGCGCGTACGTCAACGCTCCCCTGCTGCAGAACAGAACTGATGTCAGTCTCGTTGCGAGTTGGCTCTGGCAACTTAAAATCATCGAGACCGTCGAGTGAGCCAATGAAATAGGCCCGTTCGCGGATCTGAGGAACGCCAAACTGGTGAGGCGAGAGGCGCTCGACAGTTACCGTGTACCCAAGGTCATTCTCGAGCTTGTTCTTTATGGTCTTGAGCGTGTTGCCGTTGTCGTGTTTGAGGATGTTCGGGACATTCTCAAGGATGAATCGGCGAGGGCGCTTGACCTTAAGTATTTCGAACACTTTGAAGAACAATTGACCCTGGAGGGTGTGCTCAAACCCCAGTTGCTCACCAGCCTTCGAGAAGGGCTGGCACGGGAAACCCGCAGTGAGCACATCGTGGTCGGGGATCTCCAGAGCGATCTTCGCGTCGGAGTCGAGATCACTCACGTCGGACCATGGGGCGATACCGAAGTTCGTCTTGTACAGGGAGTTGAGTGTTGGCTCCCACTCGGCGGCGAAAACGCCTTGGCCCCCGAGTTCGGCAAGAGCGACGTGGAACCCGCCCAGGCCAGCGAAAAGATCGATGAAACGGAAGCGAGCGTCGGGCTGATTCACCGATTCCCCTTTCGACGCTGAGTTCTTCGACGTGCGCCTGGACAACTCTGAACGCTCGCGGAGTCTCTTGCGAGTCAGGCTGAGAACGTCTCCCCCGGTTGCGAAAGGTCTGATCGACCTCGTTGCCTATCCTATCGAGGAGGTCGGACACCCAATGTGGTGCCGCGCCGCGCCCTGAGTTTCGCTCGCCACTCGGGCCCGGGCCTGCTCATGAGAACGTCGACAGTAGCGACTCAAGTGACGTGAGACCGTGCCCCACGTCGGTATCGTGCCGCTCAGCCAGCCGGGTCGCCTTGATCATGTGCGCCCACCGGCGTTCCGTGATCACAACATCGCAATACGGGACGGCAACGGATAGCGCGGAGATGTCTGTCCAGTCGTGCTGCTCCCAAGGGTGGGTTAGGTCTCGATGCTTCCAATGACGCAAGGTTGCCCACGCGAAGGCCGAGGGCAGCCGCGCGACAAAACCATGAACTGATTCGGGCGGCGTCGCTCCGAGAACGCCACTGAGGAAGAATCCGTGTGGGTCGACATTCAGTTCCTCGGAGATCTCGTTTATCTCGTCCCGCAGGGAGTCGAGCTCGTCGGCCACGAGATGGTCCCACAGTTGCCCACGCGCTTTGGGCTCACGGACGAGGTGCTCACGGAGCAGGAGCTCACCCTCCATGTGTCGAGTTCCGTAACGATGCTCGGGGGTTCGTTCGACTCCCTCGCTTTCAAGAATTGACTGGGTTCCGACGAGTTGGAGCCACTCCCACTTTGGCCCGGATCGGTCCAGGGCGTTCCAATTCTCGGGTGGCTCGGTAGCAAGCCCCTCATTCACCTTGCCGTCGGGCGACGCGAGTGACTCAATGAAGCGGAATCGACCGTGGGGTGAGTCAAACGCGTGCGCTGCGCCGTGACCAAGCAGATCACTCGTCGACAGGAGAGGCGATGATCCACCCGCAAGTTGAGACACCAACGCTCGCACCTCACGGCGACGCACACTATACGTCGACGGTATCGTCGCGTAGCCCGTTACTTCCCGCATCACGGTGCCTACCTGCTCCCGCGACCGCTGCTCGCGCCTGTGCCAGAGCTCGAGATAGTGCGCGGTTGACAGAGGAACCACCATCTGCCCGCTGGAGACCGCCGCTTCCAAACCAGAACGCGCCGCAATCCACCTCGAATCGTCCTGAGCGCATCCCCGGGTCATAGACACCCAGACATTCATGTCGAGATAAACCACGACGGGTCTGCTGGGTGACGGCTCCATATTCAATGATGAACACAGATCTCATGCCAGGCTGAACGGCGCGCAGATGACAGCCTCGTCCACGAAGGCCCGCGGTGCCGTTCATCCGCTCGCTGCGGACAGGACTCTGGGAACGCGAATCACCGACGCCCTGTCGACACCACCGCCACCTTGCGCTCCCGCAGCCGGGCTCGGATCAGCAGCACAAAGCTGACGGGCCCGATGAGAATGAACTTCAAGGTGTTCCAAAGAAAGAGAAGAACGAGAAGGTTGAGCCATCCGGGGCCGCCGGCAGAGATGAGGTTAGTGCAGATGCTCGCAAGTATCAGGTAGGCCACGGCGAGGAGCATCGCTGGCACGCCCCACTTGAGTCCTCGCCTCGTGCGGATCGCGTCGAGGAGGATGTTGGTAGGCATGTAGCGCCGCAGGAAACCACGGACATGGATGCTGGCGTTCCAGAGCAGGCGGATCATGACGGCAGTCCTCTCCAAAGGATCTGGCGACAAAGAACCTCGAAGGACTGCCCGAATCGGGCGATCATGCCGTCACGCTCGGGGCGACGGCGACACACATATGAAAGCCGCCTTGCTTACACGGTCCATTTTAGGTCGGAATCTGGGCATCCGGAAGAGGGAGGCCGATCAGTATCCTGGCCGTATTCAGAGCCCGCGTCCGGTGCCCGGGCGCTTCGGGGCGGGTTGCATTGCGTCGTCTTCGGTGCGCTGCGTGTTCAGGTTCTTGAGGCTGACCAGTGCGGCATTGGCTCGTGCGAAGTCGATCTTTTGCGCGTCGCTGTCCGGTGCAGCACCGAGTGGCTCGTTCCCGGTGATGTTGTAGCGGTCGCGGTAGGCCGCGATCGTTCGCGCTTGGCGCCGCCACGACTCGGCGGCATCCGCCTCGGCAGGTTCTCCGCCGGCTGAGACCGCCCAGTCCTGTCTCTCCAGGAGAGCTTTATCGAGGACCGCATTGGCGCGCTGTCGGATCAGTTCTCGTCTCTCTGAGAGAGCCTTGTGCATCTCGGCAGTCATCGGGCCGGCGGCTTCGGGGATCAGGCCCGCGATCAATCGGGGAGCCCGACGAGTACGCCCTGCCCCTGTGGGGCGGGTGGTGGCGCGCGCGAGGCGGTGGTGAAGGACGGAGGCGATGTCGTCCGCGTCACCGAATCCTCGTGCCGCAGCAAGGCGCGGGAGAAGCGCGTCCACATCATGATGGTTGGCTTCCGCACGCCGGAGTTCCGCGGCAAGCGCGCCGAAAGTGTCGGAACGGATCGCATCTTCTGCTTCGTCCTGCGTCAGGCCGGAGGTACGGATGAGGGTTGCCCAGCGGTCGTGTTGGGCGGCTTGCGCGATCGTTTCGTACTCGGCCGCTAGCTGGGCCACCGATCCCCACGCCTCATGCTCGGCTGTGATCGTCTCGCGTGCGGAGAGTTCCGCGCCGACGTGCTGTAGGACCCCGTAGAGCACGGTCCGTGCTGTCGCGTCTGGGTTATCGGCGGGGTGCGGCCCCTCGTGGGCACCGTCAGGTCGGTCGGTGGCGACGTAGACGAGGTTCGCTTCGCGTCCGCGCGTCATCGCGACATACAAGTTCTCCCTCGTGGTGCTCGCGTCAGCGAGGACGTGTGTGGTGTCGGTCGTGAGGCCCTGGGCTCGGTGTGCGGTGACCGCGTATCCGAGATCGACATGCTCGGCCACGTACCCGGCCGGTAGCACCACCGCCCCACCACGACGCATGCCGTCGCGACGGACGGTGAGGGAGCCGTCCTGGCGAACGTCAGTAACCGTCCAGAGGTCGCCGTTGCGCACCCACCGTCGACGGGCGTGCAGGCGCCGATCGTTGCGGCGGGTGATGATCGTGTCTCCGATTGAGGCTCGGGAGGTGTCGCGGAGTTCGACTTCGCGGAGGGCATTCACGGTGCCGTCGAGGATGAGGTCTGCGCGGGCGCGCTGGTTTAGGGCATGGACGGATTCGTTCGAGTCGGCGATCAGCACCGTCGCAATCCCGGCAAGCTTGTCGGCGCGCCAGCCTGTGTAGGCGGCATCGATCATCGCCTCAGTGTCGCCGCCGGTGATGCGGTCGTGGTCAGCGTAGGTATCGATCGCTTCGGCGCGGCCATGGCGCAGGTCAAGGGAGGCGCTCTTCTCCCACTCATTCATGAACCGGTGCACGTCCACCAACTCGGGGGCATCGTCCCGGTCGTGGACGAGGAGGGAGAACGCACCACCGGCAGTGACGGATTGGAGCTGCGCCCAGTCCCCCACCAACAATACCTTCGCCCCTGCTTGCTCAGCCAGGGCCGTGATGCGGTCGAGGGAGAGGGTTCCGGCGAGGGAGGCTTCGTCGATGATGACCAGCTGACCCTTCCGGAAGGTGGCGCCGGTGCGCTGATGGGTGTCCCACCATTTCGCGGTGTTCTCCGTCGGGATGCCGAGGTCGTCCGCGAGGACCTGTGCTGCGACCGCCGACGGGGCAAGACCGACAACGCCGCCGCGGCCGTGCTCACGCTCCCACGCAGTGCGAAGTGCACGCATGGCGGTCGTCTTCCCGGCTCCAGCGGGGCCGACCAGCACATCGACTACTCGCCCCGACACGGCCACCGCCGCGAGCGCTGCGGCCTGATCCTCGCCAAGCATTCGTCCCTCGCGATCAGGGCGGGTGGTCACCTTCTCAACGATGTCGATGGGCACGGTCGGCGCGGTGGTGGTGCGGGCGCGCTCGAGAAGTCGGTCTTCGGCGGCGAGAAGTTCTTCTGACGTGTATACCGTCGAGGCCTTCGGGCGGAACACGCTCCTACCATCAGGCCGGCGGAAGACAGCAGAACTCGTCGCGAGCTCCGGCGGGGTCAGTCGCAGTGAGGCGGCTTCGGCGGAATCCACGACCATCCCGACGATTGCTTCGCGGTCTCTTGTGGTGGCGAAGCGGTAGGGCATGGTCTGGCGGGCGGCCTCAGCAGTGAGGTTCCACCTGCGCCAGGTCGAGCGCTTCTCCCCCACCGTCTCAACAACATTGCGCCCGAGCTCGGCGATTACCTCCAGCGGCACATCGTCCGCACGCAACAGCAACAGGGCACTGTTCGACGTGACGGTGCGAGCCCAGGTGGTTGCGTCTTCACCGAGGACGTGGGTCGCTCGTGCGCGCCACTCCGTCGTGAGATCGGCGAGCGAGCGGACTTGTTTCTCGGGTCGGGTGGCGAGTGTGGCCTGCGCACGCAATTTGATGACCGTGGTGGGCGAGGGTTGCCTCCCGTGCCGTTCGACGTACTCGGCGATGAGTCGGTTCTTCTCTTGCTCGATCTGCCGCGAGCGCGAGGAGAACTCGGCCACGAGTTTCTCTGGCACCGCTGTGATCGCCCACGCCGGGTTTCGATCGCGCCCCATCTCTCGGGCTTCCCATCCGACGCCGAAGGTGCGGGTGAGGTGGTCGGCGAACACGGCCTCATGCAGTTCCGACAGTGCGACCGTTGCCGCGTGCAGAGGTCGGCCGTCGAGGGAGCGCCACTTTCCGTCCTGAGCAGTCTGCACCTTGTTCGAGATCACGACGTGCGTATGCAGGTGGGGGTCGCCGGATCTGCTGTCGTAGTGGTCGAACGCGGTTGCGATCAGTCCGGTCACGTCGACCTGTGCAACCGCACCGTTGCGTCCGACGGCGCCGACCCGGGTTGCGGCAACCTCGCGTTCCATGAACGCAACCATCTCCGCAACCGCTGCGTGGTGCGCGTTCGCAATCAGGGATTGCGTGCCTGCATCCGACACCGCCCACAGCACTGATGCGGACTTCGGAATTGAGAACGTGAAGTCGTACCCTGCAACTGCCTTCCGCGACCCCTTCACCAGCTCTTCCGTCTCGATTGCGGCGACCGCTTCTGCTCGTTCGGTCACGCCGAGATTGGCGTCGAGTTTGGCGGCGCGCTGCTGGATGCGTTCGGTTGCTGTCGGGTAGTTCCGATAGGCGGACCCGAGTGGGTCGCCGGTCACAGGATCGCGCCCCATGCCGACCAGAAGCTGGAGTTGAGTCTCGGTGACTTGATCACCCACTGTGATCGCTCCGCTGCCGAGCGCGGTCACAGCGGAGCCGAGCCAGCGACCCGGTGGGCTGCCTTTCTCCGCGTAGTAGCGAGTCAGAGGTGTCGAGAGGGAGCGGTCGCCATCACCGGAGGCGACGGTGCGCAGCAAATACTTGTAGCCGTCGCCGGCAGACATCACCCGCATCGAAACCGTCACCGAACACCGCCCTCGCCCTGATGACGAGGTGAGCGTCAGCGCCGTCGCGGAGCTAGCTCCCCGCCGCCTGACGAGTCAGGTGGCGGGCCTCGCTTGCAAGACGCGTGACAACCCGTTCGAGCGAACCGCGAGAGGTCGGCGGCGCTGAGCGTCGAAGGCGGCTCGCGCGAGGCAGAAGGCGGTGGCTGAACGGCGGTGCGTGGGGCAGTTCGTGCACCTGGTCGGTGACCAGCTCGGAGCAGAACGGCTCCGAGGATCACCGTTCCAGGAGGTTTACCCGTGGCCGACCAGACCCTTACCGACCACACCGCGCCGCTGCGTGTCGGGTCGCTGTTCTCTGGTTACGGCGGACTCGACCTCGCCGTTGAGGAAGTCTTCGGAGCCCGAACGATCTGGTTCTCGGAGATCAACGAACCCGTCGCGCGCGTCTTCTCCCACCACTGGCCCGACGCCCCGAATCTCGGCGACATCACCACCATCGACTGGAACACGGTGCCACCGGTGGACATCCTCTGCGGCGGGTTCCCCTGCCAAGACGTATCCACCGTAGGGAAGATGGCCGGCTTGAAACCCGGCAACCGGTCCGGCTTGTGGGCGCACATGGCGGCAGCGATCGACGCACTGCAACCGGAGTGGGTTGTGATTGAGAACGTCCGTGGGCTGCTCTCCGCACCCGCGATCCGCGCAAACCTCGAAGGAGATGACGATGAGCAACGCAACCCCCGAGATGCAACCCCTCGCGGTGTGGAATCCGACCCGTGGCATCTGGGAGAAACCGCAACTCGACCTCTTCGCGCGGCAGGAGCAGTTCTGGGAGACCTGGCCGACTTGCGGTATGACGCGCAATGGATGGGCCTACCCGCTTCCGCAATCGGCGCACCCCACCCCCGATACCGCATCTTCATCCTCGCCCACCGCACTATTCCGCACGCCGCTAGCGTCAGACGCGTCCCGCGGCGGGGAGAGCCTGCAGCAGGTCAAGGCCCGGCGCGGCACGATCGCATTGAGCCATCAGATCATCGACCTCGCCCTCCACGGACCGAACGGGTACCCGCGACACGAGGAGCCGGACGGCCTGTGGCCGTTGATCGAGCAGTTCTTCAACGATGGGGACGGTACGCCGAAGCAGTGACCCGGTGGGAGCAGATCACCGGACGTCCGGCACCGGCACCAGCGATTCTGCGCGATGCTAGTGGCCCCCGCCCTGCACCAAAATTCGTTGAATGGCTTATGGGATTGCAAACAGGGTGGGTGACTCATGCTCGGCATCAACTCACGACGAACCAGCAACTCACCGCCCTCGGCAACGGGGTTCTTCCCGACCAGGCCGTTGCTGCTCTCCGAGCCGGATGCAGTGCTTATGAACTGGGACGCTGAAACCCTGCCCTCCTACGGATACACCTGACCTACAGGACGCGTGCTTCCCGCGCGGTGATCTGAGCGGTGTAGCCACACAGGGATACGACCACTCGGCAGCCCAGATACTCATGCGCTAGAGTGGATGCATGCATTTGTACTTCCTGTGACGGCTGAGCAGGCCCACCACGCTCGTTGAGTATCTCCGAGTTCGTGGCGGCCGCTCGTTCTGACCCCTCTCGGGGTCGCCGTCATTTTGTGCGCTTTGTGCTTCGTGCGCTCGGCGTGCTGTTTCGAAGGATTCACATGCTCACCCTGACCAACCGTCATCCGGCGCGCCGTCGCGCGCAACTCATCGCTACAAGCGTCTCTCTCACTCGCGGAACCACACCCGTTCTCTACGATGTTGACCTCGTGGTCACGCCGTCCTCTCGTGTGGCCGTCGTTGGCGAGAACGGCCGAGGCAAGTCCTCACTTCTCCATGTGCTCACCGGTGAGCTGACGCCTGACAGCGGCGCTGTCCAGTTGATCGGCACCCTCGGCATCGCCGAACAAGAGATGACGACCAACGAGAATCGCACTGTGGGGCAGGTGGTCGCAGAAGCGATCGCGGCCCCGCTCGCGGCTCTGTCTGACCTCGACGCTGCTTCGTCTGCCATCACACGTCGCGAGGACGGCGCAGGCGACTGGTATGCAACAGCGTTGGAGACCGCAGAAGCACTCGACGCGTGGGACGCCGAGCGCCGTGTAAAAATCGCGCTTGAAGCCTTGGGCGCTGAGACCGATCTGACTCGGCAACTCTCTGCCCTCTCAGTGGGGCAACGGTACCGAGTGCGCCTGGCTTGTCTTCTCGGAGCAGACCACGACTTCATCCTTCTCGATGAGCCCACCAATCACCTCGACCGCGAAGGGCTGGACTTCCTTACCTCCCAACTCCGCTCGCGTACCGGCGGGGTCGTCGTCGTCAGCCACGATCGTGCGCTACTGATCGATATCGCAGAGACGATCGTTGATCTCGACCCGACGCCCGATGGTCGACCACGAATCTATGGCAACGGCTATGCCGGGTACCGGGAGGGTCGCGCAGCCGAACGAACTCTGTGGGAACTGGAGTACGAGCGTCAACAAGCCGAGCATGCACGGTTGCAGGCCAGCCTGAGCAGTGCCCAGAATCGGCTCATCTCGGGATGGCGCCCAGAGAAGGGAACGAACAAGCACGGACGAGCTACCCGCGCAGGCGGCCTCGTCCAGAGCGTGCACCGGCGACAGGACGCGTTGGAAGCGCACGCCATCACGGTCCCGCAGCCGCCGCAAGTGTTCCGATTTCCCGACCTCACGAGTAGAACCGGTGCCCTCTTGCTCAGGGCTGATGAAGTCAGTATCGCGGGCAGGCTCTCTCCACCCGTGACACTCTCCCTCTCCCACCGCGAGCGCCTGGTCGTGACCGGCCCCAACGGTGCCGGTAAATCGACCCTCTTGAATGTGCTCAGTGGGGAACTCATGCCGGATACCGGTGGCGTGCGCCGCCCAGAAAACACACGCCTGGCCTTTCTTCGCCAAGAGACTGTTCTACCTCCTGCGCGCCGAGCGAGCGAGGTGTACGCAACTCACATTGCGTCGCTCGTCAACGCGGGAACGCTGCCCGAACCGGAGGCGGTTGGCCTATCGCAGTTAGGGCTGCTGAAACCACAGGAGACCGGTAAAAGGATCGGCGAACTTTCAATGGGGCAGCAACGTCGTCTCGACCTTGCATTGATACTCGCCACGCGGCCACATGTGCTTCTTCTCGATGAACCCACCAACCACCTCTCCATCGCGCTGGTCGATGAACTCACCGATGCGTTGGGAGCCACGCAAGCTGCAGTTGTGGTGTCCACTCACGACCGGCAACTCCTTCGAGACACAGAGGCATGGCCCCGGCTCTCCCTCATCCCCACCGTCGAGAGGGAGGTGACAGCATGAGTGAGCAGACCTCCAACCGGATGCGCGCGCTACGGCCGTTTGAATCTCGTGACTACCGCCTCCTGTTCATGGCAGTAGGCATCGAGGTGTTTGGCACCGGTATGTGGACGATTGTCATGGTCTTCCAAGTGCTGGCGCTTGATGACAGCCCTCTTGCGCTCTCTGCCGTGGCAACAGGGATGAGCCTTGGACTGTTCCTCTTTTCAATCTTCGGAGGCGTGGTCGCTGACAGATTCTCCAAACGAAAGATCATCATCACGGTGCAGGGACTCACTGCCGCCATGATGACCGGAGTCGCGATCCTCTCCATGACCGGAACGATCGAACTGTGGCATGTCGGCGCCGCGTCTTTTGTAATGGGTGCAGGGAGCGCGTTCTTCTACCCTGCGTACAGCGCGTATCTACCGCACGTTCTCCCTCCTGAACAGTTACTCGCGGCCAACGGGCTCGAGGGTGCCCTGCGCCCGTCAATGGGGCAGGGACTTGGCCCCGCCCTCGGCGGGGTGATCGTCGGCCTGTTCTTCCCCGCGATCGGAGCGGTCATCGTGGCAGGCTGCTACGCGATCGCTTTCGTCATCACTCTCTTCCTCCGCCATCGGGACGAAGCGATGCGGTCCGCTCAACCAGAGGATCGGCCGGGTGTGTGGGGAGACTTGCGCGCGGGAGTGAAGTACGTCGTTCACACTCGCTGGCTCCTGTGGACGCTCATCTTCGGCTCTTCCCTTGCGCTCATCGTCCAAGGTCCGATCGAAGTGCTCCTGCCCTTTCTGACCCGCGAACGATTCGACGATGCGGAAGCAACCTTCGGATTCCTGCTGGCCGCATACGGTATCGGGGGCGCCATCGGGTCCTTGACGGTGTCATCGCTGAAGCTTCCCCGCCGATACCTGACATTCATGATCCTTTGCTGGGGCGGAGGAACCCTTCCGCTGGTGCTGATCGGTGCCGCCACCAACCTCATCGTGATGCTCGCGGCACTGTTTGTCGTTGGCGCGGCGACGGGAGCTGGCGTCGTCATTTGGGGAACGCTGCTGCAACGACTGGTGCCGATAGAGATGATCGGACGAGTCGCGAGCCTTGACTTCTTTGTCTCGATCGCGTTCATGCCCGTTTCCATCGCCATCGCGGGGCCGCTCTCCTTGCTGGTGCCCATTCCTGTGATCCTCATAGTCGCGGGCATAGTGCCACCGGTTCTCGCGGTAATCGCTCTCGGGGCAGGGCGCATGCGCGCCGTCGAAAGGACACATCCACTCGACACTCACTGAGTCTCAGTTCCTTGTCTTCGGCAACCTCGCCATCGTTTGGCTTCGAGCAGATGAGACCTCGAAGCCAAACGATGCGCGCTGCCCGCACACCCAGTAAGAAGGACTACTCACCAGTAACCGCACGCACACAATCGCTCCACGCGCCGATTGATCCTGTCGCGTTCGATTGCGTAAAGATCATCGTGGTCCGTGCGGGCAGCGCACGACTGTTCAGTGAGTTCGGAAGCCGTCACGTCAATGTCGGTGACGTGATCGTGCTCTCGGCAAACACGCTGTGTGGGGCAGAGCCGGAAGGGTGGATCACCACAACGACGTTGTATATGGATCGAGATTATGTGATCGACCAGGTGTTCTGGCAGTACGCTACCCGGTTTCGTACCCGTCACGACGCCAGCGACTTCCTAGAGGCCCACTATGCGGAACCTGCGCAGATCGTGCGCATTGGCGAAGAACGAGCAGGTCTGCTCATGCCTTGGCTCGATGAACTTGCGGCGCTCAGCGTCGATGGGTTGACACCCGAACGCTTCTACCGTGCGCAAGCCTGCCTATTCGCGGTACTTGACGTCGTTGTACCGTTGCTCGCAACATCAGGCGCGCGCACGAGCCCAATGCAACGCAGCACGGCACCGCCGGCGGGGCCTCGTTACCGCCAATTCCGGGCCCTACGCGTCGAAGCACGAGACACCGTAGAACGACTCCGCCAACAGCTCGATCGCCGATGGACGGTGGCAGATATGGCCGAGTCTGTTCACCTCTCTTCGTCGCAGTTTCGACGCATTTTTCTTGAGGCGTTTGGGAAGTCACCGATCGCATACTTGACGATGCTCAGAGTGCAGAGGATGGTCGAGTTGTTGCGAACCACCGACTCGACGATTTCGGTCATCGCGGCATCTGTGGGGTGGGGCGATCCTGATTTCGCGGCTCGTCAGTTTCGTCGTAGTGTCGGGCTCTCTCCGAGCGAGTATCGACGGATCACTGTCAACGCGCCGAAGGGTACTGCCCCGGACTAAGTGCGCATGCGACCGGGCGAAGTGACCATGATCCGGTGCTCGGATCACCGGGTGTCCTGCTTCTGAGGTAGAGGTGGGCTGACCACGTCGGGTTCAGTGATGCACCTGACGGTCGCTCACTCTTCTGTCCGTCGCCCGTCTCCATCGCTTTTCTGGTCCCCTTCGCGCACCTTCTGGTCGCAGAGGTCACCCGCCGTGTGCGGGTACCTGCGGAAGGAGGACGGCGATGGCAACCAGTGAGGAAGCGCGGGCAGCGCGGGATGCGAAGCTCGACGCCCTGCATGAACAGCTCACCAGCGCGGTGGAGTCGTTGGTGTCGGGTGAGGACTGGAAGCAGGCACTGGAGTTTGCGGCCCGGTTTCGGGCGCGTTCGTTCAACAACACACTGCTGATCTTCGTGCAGCATCAGGCGGCGTTCGAGGCAGGCCGGGTGCCGGAGCCGGTGCCGTCGTATGTGGCGGGGTTCAAGCAGTGGCAGGCACTAGGCCGGCAGGTCGAGAAGGGCCAGTCGGGGTACATGATCCTCGCCCCTGTCACCGGGAGGTTCGCGTCGTTCACGCCGAAGGTGGCGGAGTCGTGGCGCCGGCTCGGCCGGTTCGAGAAACCGAAACCGGGTGAGGCGGTGCGCTCCCGCATGGTCGGAGTCCGCCCCGCCTACGTCTGGGATGTCTCACAGACCGCGGGTGATCCGATCCCCGCGCCGCCATCCCCGCGGCTGTTGGAAGGTGAAGCGCCCGACGGGCTCTGGGATGGCATCGCGCGTCTCGTAGAGGCAGAGGGGTTCACGGTGTTGCGGGTGCCGCATGAGGGCATGATCCACGGCGCGAACGGCCTCACCGATTTCGGTGCGCGGACGGTGGCGGTGCGGGAGAACATGCCCGAGGCGGCACAGGTGAAGACCCTCGTGCACGAGCTCGCCCATGTCCTGCTGCACGGCCCAGACAATCCCGATGCGTCGGGGCATCGCGGGATCGGTGAGGTGGAGGCGGATTCGGTGGCGTTGATGGTCGCCGCAGCGCACGGCATGGACACCAGCGACTACACGGTCCCGTATGTGTCGGGGTGGGCGGCGACGGTGCCGGAGAAGTCCCCGGTCGAAGTCGTCCAGGCCACCGGCGAACGAGTCCGCAAAACCTCCGCCGTGATTCTCGATCAGCTCCCCACCGTGCAGATCGGCAACGGTGACCCTCCCGGCCTGACCCGCGACACCCCAGCGAAGAACCGCACCGAGCCGACGGTCGGGCCGACTGCTGACCCGTTGGCGGAGGAGTCGCGCCGCGCGGTGGTGTCGTCGGTGAGGAGCCTGTGATGGGCGCCATCGACCTGTTCTCCGAAGTCGGCGGGATGCCGCTCCCGGAGGCGGCGGCACGCTTCGCTGCGGCCGGCGTGCCGGTGTTCCCGTGCGTGCCGGGTGAGAAGCGTCCGCTCGTGGCCCGCGGGTTCCGTGACGCGACCGCTGACCCATTGCAGGTTGCCGGGTGGTGGTCGAGGTGGCCGTCAGCGAACATCGGCATCCCCACTGGTGCCGCCTCGGGGGTGGAGGTTGTCGATGTCGACGTGCACGCGACCGGCACCGGATTCCCCGCTTTCCGCGAAGCGCACCGTCACGGACATGCGGCGGGGTGGGCGGTGCTCGTACGCACCCCCTCCGGCGGCCTCCACGCCTACTACCCGGCAGACCCCGACCGTGCGCAATCGTCGTGGCAGGCAGCGCGGGTGCATGTCGATTTCCGGGGTGACGGCGGCTACATCATCGCCCCGCCCTCGCGCGTGCTGCGCCCTGGCGGGGTGCGGGCGTTATACCGGCTCATCGTCACCGCAGGCGAGCCATCGGCTCCAGTCGATGCGGCGCGGTTGCGCGAGTTCCTGGACCCGCGCACCCCAATCCCTATCGACCGTGCGCGTGCTTCTCGGTTTGAGCGGCGGGGCTCGGATGCGAAGGTGCTCGCCGGTTGGGTGGCCGGGCGCGGTGAGGGTGAGCGGAACCGGGGGCTGTTCTGGGCCGCGTGCCGTCTCGCCGAGGCCGGCACCCCACCCGACGCAACCCTCGACGCCCTGGGGCCTGCGGCAGAGCACGCGGGGCTGGGGGCGCGGGAGATCATGGCGACGATCCGCTCCGCCTACCGCACCACCCACCACACACCTCGCACGTCCGTGGAGCCCGTGGCGGATGAGCGTCGTGTGGTGCGCGGATCACCGGGCCGGGTGATCTCATGAACACCACCGAGGCTGTCTCGCCGCGGGGTCGACGCTTGGCGGTGGTGACGGCGATCACGGGCACCGTGTTCATCGCAGCCGGCGCGTTCTGGCTGTCCTTCACGGCGCTTGCTGATCTGGCGCAGCGGTCTGGGATTGAAGCGGGTCAGGCGTGGGCGTGGCCGTTGATCGTGGACGGCATCATCGTCGTCGCGACCGTCGCCGTCGTCGCCCTCGCCAACCAGTCCCGCCCGACCTGGTACCCGTGGACGCTTCTCGCCGCCGGCGCCGTCGTGTCGGTCACGGCGAACGCAATCCACGCGATCATCGCAGCCGACACCGACGTACCGGCGGTTCTTGCCGCGTCGGTCGCGGCGATCCCGCCGCTGGTGCTGCTGTCGATCACGCACCTCACCGTCATCCTCACCCGCCCCACCACCAC
>Ga0209460_1000660_pt1 | contig 28456 bp, 23 predicted proteins | sample EBPBio132013_DNA_FD_185868 | JGI IMG/M metagenome (GOLD analysis project Ga0209460, IMG submission 185868) | Wastewater treatment Type I Accumulibacter community from EBPR Bioreactor in Madison, WI, USA - Reactor 2_5/13/2013_ DNA (SPAdes)... | ecosystem: Engineered > Bioreactor > EBPR >... | reverse complement strand
AACAGCGTTTGCACTTCGAGAATAAGCTCATCCTGACCTTCGCCACGGGGTACACGTACCGCTTCGAAAATATCAGGGAGTTGACCGGGGGGGAAAGTCACATCCACCACCGCGCCTAACACTTGGGACACACGCCCTTGAATTTCTGCCATACTTATTTATCTCCTGTTAACTGTCGCGGTGGTACCTGTCGCCCCACCTGACGATCCACTTGTTCAAAAACGTTCGTGACCAACCATCACGAATATGAATAGCCTATTGATGCCCATTACTGGAATGCGCGGGGGTATTAGCGAAACCGGCTGTGATTTCATTAGCCAAAGTATCAATCGATGCTTGCAACGCCTCAGCACCACCCACGATGTCCAAAATTTCCGCCGTAATGGCCGCTTGACGAGCCTTGTTGTAGACCAGCGTCAGGTCACCGATAAGCTGCGTCGCGTTATCCGATGCGTTACGCATGGCAACCATACGCGCCGAGTGTTCGCTCGCTTGGCTTTCAAGCAGGGCTTGGTAGAGTTGCAACTCGGTAAAACGCGGCACGATTTCATCTAAAATCGCGTTTGCGTCGGGTTCATACTCGTAATCCGAATTCGATTCGCTAACCTGTGGAATATCCTTCAGCGACTCTTTCAGGATACTATCTTCGGTTGAGAACGGCAGCAGCGGCAGCCAGCTCAAAACCACAGGACGCTGTGTCAATGTGTTCACGAAGTCGGTGTAAGCAATGAACACATCATCAACATTACCGGATAAGAATTCCTCAATCGCCAAACGTGCTGCGGGCGCAATATCAGCAACCGTGGGGTCAGCACCGAACGCGCTGAACTCGGCGATCACATTCGCGCCGCTGCGGATGAGCGAGTCACGACCCTTCTTACCAATCGTGAGCCACTTCACAGGCTTGCCTATACGTTGGGCGAAGCGCTGCGCGACACGGATGATATTCGAGTTGAATGCACCAGCCAAACCCCGATCAGAGGTAATGAGTACGACCATGACCGACTTAATTTCAGGACGAGCCGTTAACAAAGGATGTAAAGGAACACCCTTCGTGCCTGTACTCTGAACATTCAGCAAAATTTCCCATGCCTTTTCAGCAAACGCACGGCTCGCAAGCACGCGCGCCTGTGCCTTCCGCACGCGCGAAGCCGAAACCGCTTCCAACGCGCGTGTGATCTGGGAAATGTTTTTCACACTACGAATACGTTTCTTTACTTCACCGGCTGTAGCCATTGTTTTCTCCTTATGCTGCTACCAGAAGCACATATGGGTGCGGCGAACCACACCCGCCTCGGCTTGCAGTTTAGCTCCAGCTCGCATTGACAGTATTGAGGGCTTCCTTCAACGTGGCTTCCTGTGCATCATCCAGCGTCTTCTTATCGCCGATGCTGTTCGCCAGTTCCGCGAATTGGGTGTTGAAAGTGCGGAGGAATATGCTTTGCCATTCCTTCACACGTTCAACCGTCACGTTGTCCAAATAGCCCTTGGTACCTGCATAAATCAGGGCAACTTGGTCAGCCATCGACAGCGGTTGGTACTGGGGTTGCTTCAACAGTTCAGTCAGGCGCAAACCACGATCAAGCTGCTGCTGGGTCGCCTTATCAAGGTCAGAACCGAATTGAGCGAATGCCGCCAGCGAACGGAACTGAGCAAGGTCAAGGCGCAAACCACCGGCGACCTTCTTCATCGCCTTCGTCTGCGCGTCACCACCGACGCGGCTAACGCTGATACCGACGTTAATCGCGGGGCGAGTACCGGCGTAGAACAATTCCGGTTCGAGGTAAATCTGGCCGTCGGTAATCGAAATAACGTTTGTGGGAACGTAGGCCGACACGTCGCCCAGCAGCGTTTCAATAACCGGAAGCGCCGTCAAGCTGCCACCACCACGCGCATCGCTCAACTGAGCGGCACGTTCCAGCAAACGGCTGTGGAGGTAGAACACATCGCCGGGGTAGGCTTCACGTCCGGGGGGACGGCGCATGAGCAGCGATACTTGGCGGTACGCCCAAGCGTGCTTGGATAGATCGTCATAAACGACCAGCGCGTCCTTACCGTTTTCCATAAACCATTCACCAATCGCGCAACCAGAATAGGGGGCGATGTAGTTCATAGCGGCGGAGTCAGAAGCCGAAGCGACGACGATGGTCGTGTAGTCCATCGCGCCGTATTCTTCCAACAGCGCCACCAATCGCGCGACTTCACCACGGCGCTTGCCAATCGCGACGTAGATACAGTACACATCCTTGCCCTTCTGGTTCAGGATGGTGTCGATAGCGATAGCCGTCTTACCCGTCTGACGGTCGCCGATAATTAACTCACGCTGACCACGACCAATCGGGGTCATCGAGTCAATCGCGACAACACCGGTCTGTAGCGGGCGACCGACGTTCTTACGTTCGATTACACCGGGGGCGATACGTTCGATGTTAAAGAACTCGGTTGCGGCAATAGGGCCTTTGCCGTCAACCGGCGCACCCAGCGCGTCAACAACGCGGCCAACCAAACCAGCACCAACGGGAACGGAAGCGATACGACCAAGAGGACGAACTTCATCGCCTTCCTGAATGGTGTCATACTCACCCAAAATGATGATACCGACGTTGTCTTTTTCAAGATTGAACGCGATACCGGGAGTACCATTTGTGAACTGTACCAGTTCGCTAAAGCGAATATTTTCGAGGCCGGAAATACGGGCGATACCGTCACCGACTTCGAGTACACGCCCTACTTCAACCGACTCAATCGTCTTACCATAACCTTCAATCTGCTTGAGCAATGACTCATAAATATCGTTGGAGATCACAGCCATTGAGGCCTCCTTACTACCTTTAGCTAATATTCCCACTATGCTAACAGCGTTTACGCTGGTTTAAGCCGATTCTGAGGAATGAACAAATATAGCATAAATTGTAACTGATGGATGCCTATCTGTCCACTTTTTCACAAACAAAACCCGATTGATTTCGTGTAAGATAAATATCTACCGAGACACGAACAGCATTTCGTCACAAATAACAGTTCATCTGCGGTTATCGATCACCTTCCAATGTGTCAGGGTTCCGCACCGGTGTTCCGCCGCCCAACGCCACTGACCGTTGGAAAGCTGCCCATACCGCCCGTGAAATCACGGTTCGCAAACCGCCCTTTTCGAGATGGTAAATGGCCTCTGCCGATGTCCCACCGGGGCTGGTCACTTGGTTGCGGAGCTGTGCTGGATGCAAACCTGATTTTTCGGCATATTCAATCGAACCACGCATCGTTTGCAACACCAAACGCTCGGCATCCCGCCGCGAAAACCCCATATGGACACCCGCATCAATGAGCGATTCCATAAACATAAACACGTAAGCGGGGCCAGTGCCACTTAAAGCAGTCGCCATATCAAGATAGCGTTCATCATCTAAGAAAATCTGGTCGCCCAGCGCACCGAGTAAAGTGCGTGCCTGTTCTTGCTGTTCTGGCAGCACTGCTGGGGTTGCCGTCCATACCGTAATCCCCTGCCCGATTTGCGCGGGTGTATTCGGCATCGCCCGTACCACACTCGCATTGCCAACCCCATCAGCAATGGTTTTAATCTTCGCCCCCGCGATGATACTGAGCACGAGTTTAGAAGTACTCGCACCCGCCTTTAGTTCTGGCATCACATGACCTAGCACCTGCGGCTTAACCGATAGCACCAAAATATCAGCCGCCTGAGCAGCATTATTATTATCGGTCGTGCCTTTCAAGCCGTAGCGGTTACTCAATTCTTGAACATGCTCCGCACGCGGGTCGGAAGCAATAATCTGCTGGGGTGGCAGCAGTTTATCATTCAACAATCCCTTAATCATGGCCTCCGCCATGACCCCGCTGCCAATAAATGCGACCGTCATATTGCCTAAAGACATCATATCCCCCTAAAAGTAGTTTTTATAAACCTGTTCCGATGTCCAACGCTGTGCAGCAGCTTCAAGCCGTTCTTCCACCACCTCAACCCCAATCCCCGGCGCGGTTGGGGCGGCAATCCGGCTGTTCGCGCCCAAGAAGAACGGCGGCTCGGTCAAATCAGGATCAAAGTAACGATCTGTCGCTGAAATATCGCATGGCAATGTGACAGCAGGCAGTGAGGCAAACGCCAAGTTCGCCGCTCGCCCAATTCCGGTCTCCATCAAACCGCCGATCCAAAGCGGCAAGTTGTGCGCCACACAAATCTTATAAATTTCGAGGCTTTCGGTATAACCGCTAACCCGCGCTGGCTTCAAATTCAGGATACGGCAAGCACCCAAGTCCAGCGCCAAGCGTAAATCATCCGCCGAGCAAATGCTTTCATCGAGGCAAATCGCCGTCTTAAGCTGTGGTTGCAACTTACTATGCTCGTAAATATCATCATGCCCCAACGGCTGCTCGATCATCAGCAAATTCAGGTCGTCAACCTGCTTCAAGCGATCGGCATCCGCTAACGTGTAGGCACTGTTCGCGTCGAGCATCAGCACGATGTTGGGATAAACTTTACGCACGGCACGAGCCAACTCGACATCCCATCCCGGTTCGATCTTCAGCTTGATTCGACCGTAGCCCTGCCCCAGCCGCTTTTCAATAACCTCCAATGTTTCCTCAATCGTCGGCTTAATGCCGATACTCACCCCCACATTCGCATACCCGCGTGATTGGTGATCTGCGGGCAAATACGCCGCGAATGCTTGAGCCAACGATACTCCATTGGTTTTCGCCAGTGCGTCCCAAACCGCTGCCTCCAACCCGTGTTTCGCCATGTGATGCCCACGTACACGGCTGAACAGAGAGGGTACTTCCGTCGCGCTTGTGATCGTCTTACCGAGCAGCGCCGGAATCAAGAACTCGCTCATGATATGGAGCGCGGTGCCGACCGTTTCATAATTGTAGCCGGGGGCGATTTCAGGTGATGCTTCCCCCCACCCGACCACGCTGTCGTCCGTCTCCAATCGCGCAACCACGCCCGTCTTAAAAGGTTCATCGCCCGAACTGGTCTTGAGCGTTTCAACCAGCGACATAGCTATCGGATATAACTTAATCGAACGAACAATAATCGGCTTCACAATTCGCATTCCTTTAACAGGAGACGTTAGTTGCTGCTAAAATCAATCCGCTCAAACGCTTTATCCGCTTGGCTAAACAGGTAAAACGCACGGTCACGCCCATCATGTTTCGCGACGAGGAAATCCGTCACCACATAACCAGCGCTAAATAGCCGCTGGAATACATCGCGGATATGCAGCCGCCATTTAACAGCTAATGCTGCATCCGCTTTTTCGACCGCTTCAATATCCGCTGGAATTTCGACTAAACCCAACGAACCCGTTGGCAGCTCAAACCCTTCATTTGGGATGGGTTGTCCAGCTTCACTTACTCGCGCCTCGTTTACAATCGGTGTTTCTGCCTCTAAATACTGCGCCAGTTCCAGAACGCCGCGTGATCCATTCAACCGTTCTTCCACGCGCCGGTTCGTAACCCACCATTCAGCCGCCAGCCGGTCAGAACCACCGAAACGGATAAGGCCACCTTCTTGCGAAGTTCCATAATAGTTTTCGAGGTACGTCGTACTAATCGCAGCCAATTTGCGGATGTTCAGGTGCGCGTTTGCGGCCAGCAGCGGGTCAAACGTCCATGTCACCAAGCGAATACCCTGCCGCATCGCAAATTCACGCTGACGCTTCTTCAGCTTGTACCCGACCCCCTGCCCGCGATATTCCGGCAGCACGATCATGCGCTTTGAAATGAGACGTAAGTTAGCCATAGCAGGCCGGTTAATATCCTGCGTATCGGTACCCAAAAACCCGATCAGTACCGCCACCATCTTATCTTCATCAAAAGCCGCGATCACCTGCCCGCCTGAGGTCGCAATCGAAAAGAGCATATGCGCCGGTACAACCGACTCTAAATCATTACCCCAATAGGCTTTTTGCAATTCGACAGCCTCATACATCTCATCGTATTTTTGCAGAGACCGAATACTCGTAATAGTCGCCATGCTCGTTATACAACCTTATCCACAATGTCTATTTAACAGAAAGTGATGATGCCTGCTTAAGCGCTCCGGGGTCGCCGCCGAAGCATATATCGAAGCGCCGAAAAGTTGGAAGTCTTATTGGGTAGGTAAGTGAGTAATGTATCTTCAAAACGGCGCGGGTGTATACCAAAATAACTGTAAATATTCCCTAACGGTGCCGTTCGGTTAGTTGCCAACATATCAAGCCACTGCGGTGTCATCAATGAACGCGGGAAAATACGACTGTAAAGCCCTGTCAGTGACCGTAGCAAATAAGGAGGTGTTGGTATGACTAGCCGACCAATGCCCGATACGCGCATGATGGTATAGATCAGATCCTCAACCGTAATATATTCAGGCCCGCCTATATCGAGTATGGTGTCCACCGTATCGACCAATTCCAAACTGCGAACAATGGCCTCAATCAAATCATTGATATAAATTGGATGCAGTACCACTTCGCCACGCCCCGGCATCAGGTAAACAAATGGTGTGGTCTTGAGCATCATCGCAATATGGTTGATGAAAGAATCATCCTCACCGAAGACGACACCGGATCGGATAATCGTATAGGCCAAGCCGCTGGTGCGGATCGTATCTTCGACAATCCCCTTCACCCGTAACAGCATGTAAGCCGATGACAGCGAGGAACCAAGCTGGCTGACGGTGATAATCCGCCCGACACGTGCCGCCCGCGCTGCCGTTACTAGGTTACGTGTCCCTACCACTTCAACCCGTTCAAGGTCGCGGGTACGCCCCCACCACTGGGCATTCTCTAGGTGAATAATGGTATGAGCGCCGCTAACGGCCTTGAATGCGGTTTCTTCATCCAGCAAGCTGCCAGTAATGATTTCAGGCGTTTGTTCCCACGGCAGCGCCCCTTTACGCGACTCGGGCAGCAGGCAGCGCACAGCTCGGTTATCCGCCATCAGACGTTTAACCAAATGTCGTCCAACAAAACCTGTCGCACCGGTCACGAGAATCATTGTGCCTCCGCAAAGGTCGCATTATATCATTTCGGTCTAAGCGATAAAATCCCGCAATACTGCAACCACCACCCTTGTGAGGGGTTAAATGCAGTATATATAATTCACACTCTTTAACGAGTTAATAAAGGTTCATGCAGTTCATCGTGTTGAATTGCTGTCTGGAGGATGATCGTGGAACGAACGCGGGTAGTTGTCACCGGTATGGGCATACTCTGTCCTACGGGCAACACAGTGGAAGAAGCATGGGCAAACGCAGCAGCAGGTAAAACCGGTATTGGTACCATCCAACGGTTTGATACCTCTCATCTCGAAAATCACTTCGGTGGCGAAGTCAAAAACTTTGATCCAAACGAAGTCTTAGGGCGGCGTGAAGCGCGCCGTACCGACCGTGTAACCCAACTCGGCATGTACGCGGCACAAGCGGCGCTCGAAGACTCCGGCCTCAAAATTACCGACGATAATCGGTACGATGTCGGCTGCATCATGGGCAGCGGTATCGGTGGCATTGGTTCCATCTTCGACGCAGTGAAATCATTCCTTGAACGGGGCGCAAAAGCCGTCAGTCCGCTGATGGTTCCGATGATGCTCCCTGACAGTCCCTCATCCAAAGTCGCGATGACATGGGGCTTGCGTGGGCCAAACTTCGCCATCTCGACCGCCTGTGCCACCGGCAACAACAGCATCGGCGAAGCGACTGAAATCATTCGTCGTGGCGGCGCAAAAGCGATTTTAGCGGGTAGCACCGAAGCGGGCTTGGTCGAAATCGCGATGGCAAGCTTTAACAACATGACCGCCATTTCGCGGCGCAACGAAGCCCCTGAAAAAGCCTCCCGCCCCTTCGACATTGACCGTGATGGCTTCGTGGTTGCAGAAGGCGCGGCGCTGCTCATGCTCGAAGACCTCGACCATGCCATCGCCCGTGGCGCAAAAATCTATGCCGAAATTCTGGGCTATGGTCAAAGCTGTGATGCCTACCACGTCACTGCCCCGCTGGAAACCGGCGAAGGCGCGGCCAAGGCAATGGAACTGGCACTCGAAAATGCCAACTTGAAGCCTACGGACATCAGCTATATCAACGCACATGGTACAAGTACACCTCTGAACGACAAAAGCGAAACCGTTGCCATCAAGCGTGCGCTCGGTGAAACCGCCTACGAAATTCCGATCAGTTCAACCAAATCCGTAACCGGACATTTGATGGGTGCAGCCGGCGCAGTCGAGGCGGTATTCTCGATCATGGCACTGCGCGACAACTTCGTCCCACCAACCGTCAACCTTGACAACCAAGACCCGGAATGTGACCTGAACTACACACCAAATGTCGGGGTCAAGCGTGAGCTTAAAACGGTCATGAGTAATTCATTCGGTTTTGGCGGTCATAACGCTGTCATTATATTTGGCAAATACGAGCAAAATGGTCACACCACCTAACAATGACATGCCCGTAATCCCCAGCACGCGATATGCACATATCGTGGGTTGGGGAATGGCTGTGCCAGAAAAAATACTGACCAATCAGGATCTTGAAGCGATTGTTGAAACCAGCGACGACTGGATTCAGTCACGCACCGGCATCAAAGAACGGCGCATCGCTGGCGAAACCGAGTCGACGGCGAGCTTAGGGCTAAAAGCAGCCCGTAAAGCGCTCGAAGTCGCCGATATTCTGCCAACCGATATTGATTTGATCGTGGTCGCTACCTCAACGCCGGAAAACATTTTCCCCAGTACCGCCTCACTAATTCAAAATTGGCTGGGTGCTAATCGTGCGGGCGCGTTTGATCTCAGCGCAGCCTGTTCGGGCTTCGTCTATGGTGTTGATATGGCGGCTCAGGCGATCCGCTCCGGTAGTATGCAGGTCGCTGTCGTCATCGGTGCCGAAACCATGACTCGCGTCATGGATTGGCAAGATCGCGGGACGTGTATCTTATTTGGTGACGGTGCGGGCGCGGTTGTCCTAAAAGCCAGTGATGTGGAAGGCGGTGTTCTCTCTGCCATCTTGCGTTCCGATGGCTCTGGCGGCGATTTGTTAGGCATTCCAACCGTAGGCAGCGAAGACCTCTACCATTCCGATTTCTCGTCCAACGGTCACAAGATGCACAAGATGCACATGAACGGCGGCGAAGTGTTCAAATTCGCCACGCGGGTCATTAAAGATAGTATCGAGCAGGCGCTCGTCAAAGCCAATATCAGCATCGAAGACTTGTCGCTCATCGTCCCACATCAGGCCAACGAACGCATCATCAAAGCGGCTGCCCGTTCCCTCAACGTCGACCCTGATATGTTCGTCCTGAATGTTGATCGCTACGGCAATACCTCTGCCGCCTCAATCCCCATCGCACTGTGCGAAGCGATTGAGCAAAAGCGCATTAAGCCCGATGACTACGCCGCCTTCATTGGCTTTGGTGGGGGCTTAACGTGGGCATCGATGGTCATTAAGTGGACAGGCGCAAAAACCGCTGACACGCGAACCGGCCTCTCGATCAACCAGCAGCGCCGCCAGTTCAGCTATCTATCGGTCCGGGTACGCGCACAGTGGAAGCGGTTCAACCAGCGCTTACAAAACCTCGCCGACCGTATTAATCCGCGTCGTGGTCGCATTCGCCGTTTGCGTGATAAAGCCGATCAACTTTAGGCAATAAAAAACCCGGCGCAGAACCGGGTTTTATTTTGCTTCTTGGTATCGCTTACCGTCGTCGGCCATTGGCGAGGCTGATGTAGTACAGCAAGTTCAGCAGTGCCGTTACAGCCGCCGCCACATAAGTCAGCGCTGCCGCCGTTAAAACCTGCCGCGAACCACCCGCATCTTCCTCAGAAGTCATCAAGCCTGTCGACCGCAGCAGCCGCAGCCCGCGCATACTCGCGTCAATTTCAACCGGCAGGGTGAGCAGCATAAACGCCACTACCACACCGTAAAACAGAATACCGAGTTCAAGGAAACCGGCCACGCGGAACAACAAACCAATCATAATCAGCGCATACGAAATCATTGGGCTGAACTGCATCGCTGGAACCAGAAAACTCCGAAGCTGAATGAGCAGCGACCTTTCCGCGTACTGCTGTGCATGTCCCAACTCGTGCGCCACTACTGCCATCGCCGCGACTGAAGGTGTGGTCGCCACTTCCTGCGACATGCGTACCACGTTCGAGGCCGGATCAAAATGATCGCTGCGAACACCCGCGACCCCTTCGAGTTGTACCCCTTGCAGCCCCGCCGACTGAATGATACGCCGCGCCGCTTGCTCACCCGTGAGTCCAGCACTGTTACGCACCTTCGTCCACTTACTGAACGCGCTCGACACTAAAAACTGGGCGACCAAAGAAAGCGCGATTGCCGGAATGAATACCAGCAAGAAATAGCTTGAGTTAAACAACCCACCAATCCCTACCATAGAACAACTCCATTCTTGAGACAAACTACTGTAATTTTATACGCATTGGTGTAAGAGTTGTTTTAAACACTTGCTGAGTAGAATATGAGAAACTACCCTCCGCCGAGCGTTTGCGTCAGCCCTTCCAGTGTATTCAGGTGTGCTGGCAGCAGCATATTATCGAGTAGGCGCGTGCTGCCCATCTTCACCACGAGCGACACCAAAAGCGGTCTCTCAGTAATCGCTTCAACCACGTTCAATGTTTCAGCATCCACGATGGATACATAGTCAAGTTCGGCCACAGCTTCGCTTGCAATCACTTCTGATATGACTACACGAATATCCTCTGCCGTGCGCTCACCCGCCTCATAGGCTTTGCTTGCCGACACCAGCGCACGCCGGATAACACTTGCCGCCGTGCGCTGCTCTGCCGAAAGATACACATTCCGCGAACTCATCGCCAGTCCATCCGCCTCACGTACCGTCGGGTAAACACGGATCGCTAACGGAAAGTTCAAGTCCCGCACCATGCGCTTGATGACAGCGACTTGCTGTGCATCCTTTTGCCCGAAATAAGCGCGCTGCGGCTGAACGAGGTTAAAGAGCTTTGCGACGACGGTTGCCACACCGCGAAAATGCCCCGGTCGCCGGTCGCCCTCTAAACCTTGTGAAACAGTTTCAACCTCTATCCACGTTTGATAATTCGGTGGATAAATCAAATCCGGCGTAGGTGTAAACACCACATCAACCCCCGCCGCTTCAAGCATCGCTAGATCACGCGGTATGTCGCGAGGATACTTCGATAAATCCTCATTCTGTGCAAATTGGCTTGGGTTCACAAAGATGCTGGCGACGACATGCTCATTTTCGGCACGCGCTTGCTTAACCAGCGCGATATGCCCCGCGTGCAATGCGCCCATCGTCGGCACAAGTCCAACACTTCCACCCATGTGTTCCCGCGCCGCACGCAGCGCAGCGATATTATCAACAACCTTCACAGCTTATCTCCACAAGCGCCGTATTTCGTCCAATATCTCATCACTCATGGTCGAACTGTTCTCAGCCGTTGGGAACTGCGCCCCTTTAACCTCATTCACGTAAGCCGTCAGCGCATCCTGCACAACCTGTCCGGCGTTGGCATATTGCTTGGAATGGCGCGGCCCAAACGAGGGGAACAAGCCAAGCAAGTCGTGGAACACCTGCACCTGCCCGCTGGTATGTGGCCCTGCCCCGATGCCAATCGTCGGTATCTTCAGGCGGTTCGTGATCTCTTGCGCCAACTGCGTCGGTACAAGTTCGAGCACGACAGCAAAAGCGCCTGCATCTTGTACAGCCTGTGCGTCACACATCAACTGTTCAGCGGTATCTTTATCCTTACCCTGCACACGGAAGCCGCCAAACTGGTTCACGCTCTGCGGGGTCAAGCCAATATGTGCCATAACGGGAATACCCGCTTGCACCATCCGGTCAATCGTCGGTGCGATATACTCCCCGCCCTCGACCTTGATCGCCCCAACACCGCTTTCCTGCATCAACCGCGCCGCGTTTTGCATCGCCTGTTCAATGCTCGCCTTGTAACTCATAAATGGCATATCACCAACGACAAGTGCCTTGCTCGTTGAACGCACAACAATTTGCGAATGATAGATAATATGGTCAAGCGTCACCGGAATAGTAGATTCATGTCCCTGTACCACCATCCCCATCGAATCCCCCACGAGCAGCATCGGCACACCGGCTTGCTCGGCAAGAAAGGCACTCGTAGCGTCATACGCCGTGAGCATCGGAATGATCTCACCGGCGGCTTTCATCTTTTGGATATCACGTATTGTTATCCGCATCGCCCATTGCCCTTCTTAAAATAGTTTTTATCGCTGTCGTATCCACACCCCGCGCTTCCACCAAAGGTAGAGTCTGTTCAGCCAAGCGCATATATAAGTCCTGTAACTGCGTATCTTCTCCTCTCAGGGCTTCAAGATGTGCGGTTATGGTATTCACATCTCCGCGAAGCAGTGGCCCTGTTAAGGCATTCGGAATACCCTGCGCCTCAATATTCCTCACCATTCCTGTTACGAGGGCATTTAACGCCTTGTCCGCTGCCGCCGAACTCGCCCCTGTTACCCCCAACAAACGTTGAGCGATGGCATATAACGTCACACCATAATTGCTCGCAAAGACCAGCGCACTGTGGTACAAAGCCTTCTTCCCCTCCGCGATGTAGATGACTTGCCCACTCAGCGCCCTGACAATGTCATCTAACCATTCGCGCAGCAGCTTATCCGATGCCTGAACCGCGAACGTGCTACCCGGTAATCGCAGCACGGAATCTTCTACGGTTGCGAAAGGGAAAGCCGGATGTAAGCACCCGATCATCGCACCTTGATCTGCGAGTGCGTGCAGCAGCGCCGCATCGTGCATCCCAGAAGTATGAACAACCCCTTTGCCAGCCAGCGGCACATCATGGATTCCAGTCGCAACAGATTGAACGGCATCATCAGCTACAGTCAAAAACACAAGGTCACAATACAGCGCAACCTCGCGCACCGATGCAGCCACTCGCGCCTCAACGCCGTTAGCCAAACCTTGTGCGTGGGGTGAATGACGGCTGTACACATAACCAACATCGTATCCGCGCTCATGCAATAGACGCGCTAAAGTCGTGCCAACTTTCCCGGCACCAACAAATCCGAGGCTTGGTTTTGCGCTCATCGGATCATCTCATTGCGTGGTGATTGGTGTCGGGGTTGGAATCGGCAAACTAATGGTAATGTTCACCATACAGGCCGCCTTCAACGCATTTGTAATATCAAACACCGTCAACCGGAATTGATACGCTCCCGGGTCATAAAAAGACGGAACAAACTGCCCCAAATCACCGAGTTCGGTAACGGGTACTGTATATTCGCCTAAGACCACAAATTCGCCTTTGGTCGACGGCCCGTTCAACTCGAACCGGTACGCTGAAAAGTTATCCGTAAACGCCACACCAACCACTCGCGTCGGGTTAAACACCAGCATACCGTTCCCCGGTATTTGCAACTGCGCTTGCGGGGTATCACACCCTTGCGCCGCCGGTGGGTTTGGCAGCAGCGTGCCAACAGGGGTTGCCGTTGGCACATCGGTTAACTGAATCAGATTCGCGTTTGGATCATCCCCAATAATCACACCGCTCGAATCAATCGGGGATTGACCGAAATTAACATCCGGCGCGACCGGTGTTTGGAACGGCGGTTCAATAGCAACCGAACTCTGCGATTCATCAACCGAGTTCGCCCGGATCGTTGGCGCGACGACATTTTGCACCCCGAATACAACCAGTCCCGCTTGCAGCAGCAGGATAAACCACGTAATCGAGTTCGCCCGTTGATAACGGTACATATCGCGTTCAAGTTCAAAATGGGTCGAGCGCAAGTTATATCCGGCATTCCGCCAGCGCTGGAACATCCAAAACATGACTGCACCGATAAGGATATACAGCCCGATTGCGATCTGCTCGATTAAGAAAATCACGCCACTCATAAAGAACGGATGACACCTTTTAAGATAGTTGTCAGTCGGGGAACAATAACTTTGCCCGCGTCCAGTACTTCCTCATGGTTTGTTTCCGTATCTGTATCAACAGCATCAATACACTCGTTGGTAATACCAGAACACGCCATCACACTCATACCCGCGTGTCGGGCAACAAGAGATTCATGCACGGTAGACATACCAACAGCGTCCGCTCCAATCGTCCTCAGCATTCGGATTTCGGCAGGCGTTTCAAAATTCGGGCCAGAAAGGCAGGCATAAACCCCTTCATGCAGCTTAATATTCTCGTCAGCAGCCACTTTCTTGGCAGCGGTACGCATGTCTGCGTCATACGTATGCGCCATGCCGAGGAAGCGTGGGCCGATGCTCTCATCATTCGCTCCCATTAAGGGATTATTACCGACCATACCGACAAAATTGATGTGATCATTCAGCAGCATCAAGTCCCCTGTGCGGTAGGCTTTATTGATGCCACCTGCCGCGTTTGTCAGGATCACCTTGCGAACACCCAAGAAGTGCATCACGCGAATAGGGAACGTGACCTGTTCCATCGCGTACCCTTCATAAAAATGAGCGCGTCCCTGCTGGGCTAAAACAACCTTGCCCTCTAAATACCCAATCACCAGTTGACCGCTGTGTCCGACCACGGTAGATCGCGGCCAGCCGGGAATATCGGCATACGGAATAACAACACGGTCTTGAAGGGTATCCGCGAGGCCGCCAAGCCCTGAGCCGAGTACCAACCCTACAATCGGCTGTAATGAGGTTCGTTCACGAATAAGGACTACCGCTTTTTCATAATCTTGTTGTGTATACGTCATATCTATCCAACTTCGTACGTGACCAAATAATCCACGCCATTATACCGCGTCTGGACAAACAGCGGCTATTCCTGAAAATCCACCCACGATTGATAGGTTGAGTAGGTAAATAGTAACGGTGTTAGGCGAAAGGCAGCAATTTGAGTTATTATCAAATGGAGTTAATTGGAGATCGTTTATATGGATGTAGGGCATGATCGAGTGATTGCTCAATATGCCGAGGCATATCAAAAACTCTATAACCGCTTACCGCGCGACATTCAAAATTTGGACAATGGCTGGGTGATCGTCAATGGCGCTCGAATGCGTGTCAGCGAACTGGAATACTTAACCCTTCAACTCCAGCAAGAGATTAATCAGGATTTGCTCAAACGGCGCAATGTCGTCACACGCTTGCTCAAGTGGTTTAAGCAATAACCCACCCTTTACCGCTCCAAAAGTTAGAAACCTGTTTGTCTTAAGCACAATTTCGCTCACTGTTTTGTCCGTTCGCGCGAAGCCTCCTATAATAGACAAACACTTCTGAACCACATAATCTCATAATCAACGGCTAGAGAAAACGAATGGACTCCTTTAAGGAAACGCAGCGTCAAATTCGTCTTGCGATTACCGCCTTCGCCATCATTATTCCCATCGGGGTCATCGGCTTTATCATCTTCGAGAAGTTTTCCCTTCTGGATTCAGTCTGGCTTACGGTCATCACCTTAGCCACGATTGGCTACGGTGACGTGGTAGCCAAAACGCCGGAAGGCCGCGTCTTTACCATATTCCTTATCTTATTCGGTTTAGGCGCAGTCGCTTACGGCCTACAGGCAACCGCCGCGTTCTTCCTCAGTCCCGCCGTTCGTGACCTGCGCCAGCGCCGCCGCGCCCAATGGGATATCGACCACCTTGACCATCACTACATCATTTGCGGCGCAGGGAAATTGGTTGACGAAGCCATCAGTACCCTGCTTGAGAGCGAAAATTTGCGGCGCAAAGCCCAGCGCAGCTATATGGACTTTTTCCACAGCCACGAAACCTTGCTCGATCTCATCGTCGTTGTCACGCCGGACATCAAGTTCGCCGCCCATCTGCGCGAAAATGGGGTGCGCGTCATCGAAGGCGATCCCACCAACGACGATGTTCTCATCCACGCAGGGGTTAGCCACGCCAGCAGTATGATGGTCATGCTCGATAACGATACCGAGAGTTTGCTAACCGTTCTCACCGCCCGCAGCATTAACGCCCACATCGACATTACCGCCGCCGCGATTGATGATAATCTCGCCAAGAAAATGGTGCGTGTGGGCGCGAATGGGGTCATCGCCCACTACGATGCCGCCGCCCGCTTCCTCAACAACGCCACTCTACGCCCCGTTGTCAACGAATTCTTCTATAACATCCTGTTCACCCACAACTCGGAAATTACGACCATTCCGCTCGAACTGGCCGAAGACTCGCCGTGGATCAGGCAGTCGCTTGGCAGCCTGCGCCTCTACCAGCGGTTTGAAGCCGGGGTCATCGGGCTGCGGCGCGAAGACGGCTTATTTGAGTACGCCCCCACCGCAGAACATATCCTGCGTGAAAACGAACTCCTCGTCACCGTCGTCCCTGCCCGCAACATCACCCTCATCCGCGCGGCTGTCCGTCCCGAAGGCGCACCCCGCCCCCGTATCCCCAACTGGCAGCGCATTCCCCTTTCCCCCAAACCGGCTCAACTCCCGCATCGAACCTACACCTTAGAAGAAAGCGAAAAAGCGATTGAGGAGATGAAGCAGCATTTTGTCATCTGTGGCACAGGTCGCATCGCTCGCAGCGCCATTAACCAGCTCGACCCTGCACGTCCCTTCGTCATCATCAGCGATAACGAAGCCTACACCGCCGAACTGATCGCGCAGGGCTTCAGGGTGATTCAGGGTGTTCCATCTCAAGAATCAGTGCTGCTAAAAGCCGGTATCGACCGCGCCCTCGCCATCATGGTCACAGTTGAAGACGATGCCATGCGCGTTCTCACCGTGCTCAACTGCCGATCCCTTAACAAACGCTTACTCATCACCACCACCGCCGAAACCGAAACGATGATACCCAAACTCCGCCGTGCCGGAGCCGACCGTGTGGTAACACCCGTCCAAATCGCCGCGCATTTCATCCTGCTCGCGGCCACACGTCCGGTCGTCAGCGACTTCCTGCAATATGTGGTCTTCAACTACCATGCGGGCGTTGAAACCACCGAACTCTATATGCAGGATGACTCACCGTGGATTGGCTCGACGATTGCCGATCTAAAGTTGAGGGAGCAGTTCGATGCGGGGGTCATCGGTTTGCGGAAGGAAAATGGTCGCTACTTCTACGCGCCGCCGCCAGATCGTGTCTTAAAAACGCATGACGTGCTGATCGTCGTCACCCCGATGCGCCACTCCGACCAACTGCGCGTCCTCGCCCACGGCAGCATCACCCGCCGTCCGGCAACCTTACGCCGTGGCTACTTGGAAAATATCCACGATTAGTGATCTAGTCCGGCCAATTTGCGCTCCTGTCGGTAATCCTCTGGCGTATCGACATCCCGCAGGACACTGTCGGTATCCACATTGACATAGGCAATCTTATCTTTATGGCGGTCAATAACATCGCGTGGCGATCCAGTATCCGGTAAATCCAATATCTCGCCCCAATAACGGCGGTCAATCAAAATCGGATGACCGCGCCGCATCTGGTAACTCGGTGCGATAATATCACCCTTCCCCTCTGCGTAAGCCATCATCACCTGCGCGATCACCTTAGGCTGAATACGTGGTTGGTCGCCTAGTACCATCAGCGCCGCGCCAATATGAGCCGGCATCGCCTTCAACCCCGCCTTGAGCGACGACAACATTTCACCCGTCATATACCGCTCATTGTGCGCTACGTCCCCACCTGCCCGCGCAACAACCTGCCGAACCTCACCCGCGCGGTGTCCCGTGACAACCGTAATTTGGGGGACACGCGCAAGGTTCAACTGCTCGATGATATGCTCGATAATCGTCCGCCGCCCACCCCACGGCAGCAGCACCTTCGGCTGCCCCATCCGCTTCGATAAGCCACCCGCCAATACCACCGCGCCGATATGCTTCTGCACCTCACATATCGGATCACTGCCGCGCACTGAACCCAGCGCGACACCATGTATCCGCGGGGATCGCAGGATATTTTGGGCGATCAGTCTCGCTCTGCGCCGTAAATAGCCTTTTGAGGGAGTTTGGTTGAGCAGCGCGATAACCCGTGCCTTCGGCGGCACACCCCGCAGTCCAAGTTCCTCATCGCGCAGCACTTGTGCTACCCACGGAGAGCGCACCCGGTTGCCGAGTAAGAAGCCGTAGCGTTCATCAATCGCGCTGGCGTTGTAAACATGCTCATCATCGAGCGGCTCGCCCAACACCGATAGGGATGCCATCGGCACAACCAAAGTCGTTTCAGGCGGGATATTCGGTTCATCATCAAATGGGGCTTTAAGCGGCAGTCCATCCGACTGGTCTGCCTCGATTAAAATCACATCCGAGTCTACTGAGTCGAGCAAGCGGGGAATTTCATAGGCATCCGGCCCGTAAACTTGGTTATTCCTGATCTCGCCATAGAGAAACACAAACCGATTTTCTCCTAGCGCCAGCGATAAACGCGCCGATCCGGCATCAAAAGTGGTTGCGTACGGCATCAAACCCAACTCATCGACCGCAATCTGAGTGGTTGTAGTCGCCAACACCCGCAAGCCAGCCTGTGCCAGCTCATGCCCTAATGCAATCAGTGTCGAGGTTTTCCCCCCGGCACCAATGAAAGACACCACATCTCCGGGAACGATCTCAAATGCTTGCTGAAGTTTCATACCCGGCTATCACCATAAATAACTGGTTTAGAGTTTGTTTGAATTGCGGTGTAGGTCAATCGCCTACAGCACCCCCACCCCATGTTGGCGCAGCGCCGCGACCACGCGATCCGGTGTCATCGGGATAGAATCAATCCACACACCGGTTGCCTGCTGCACGGCTGCCGCAATTGCTGGCGCAAGCGGTAGGAACGGCATTTCCGCCATCCCGCGTACACCCCACGGCCCAATCGGATCAGCATATTCCAGTATCACCGATTTTACCGTCTCCGGCACATCAAGGATGGTAGGAATGAGGTACGTCGAAAGATAAGGGTTACGAATTTTACCCTCGACCGACACCAAGTTTTCCATAATCGCGTAGCCTTGCGCCTGAACCACGCAGCCCTCAATCTGCGCCTGAACAAGCGCGGGGTTGACCGCCTTCCCGACATCACTCGCCGAAACCACATTTACGACGTGGACATGCCCCGTTTCAATATCGACCTCGACCTCCACCGCCTGCGCCACATATCCATAGGCAAAGTTGGGTTCACTGCGCCCCGTCATCGGGTCATAAGGTGTAGTCCTCGGCGGTCGGAATTGATAAGTGGCTATCGCAGGGCGTTCTTCACGCTTCCAGCATTCCAGTGCTTGTTCCGCCGCGCCTTTAATCGCGTTCCCCGCCATAAACGTCAAACGAGATGCCGACGCACTGCCGGAACTGCCAGCCTCAGCCGTATCATGCCCCATCAATCGAACCTTCTCAAACGGCACACCAACCGCTGCCGCTGCCATCTGCATAAAAACGGTGTGCGATCCCTGCCCCACGTCCGCGCCGGATGCCCGCACAATAACTTGCTCGATTTCGCCATTCCCGTGCAGCTCGATTGTCGCGGTGCTCTGTTCAGGGAAACCAAAGCTGTAGCCGATATTCTTGAACCCGCACCCAAATCCGATGCCACGCCGCAGCGTCGGATTGGCGGGTTGCTCAATCGTCTTGTGTTCCCATCCAGCCACCGACTGCGACCAATAACTTTGCTCTGCACAGGATTCGACAACTTCCGGCATCGAAACCCCTTTGGGAAACGGCGTTCCGACGCTGGCAATACTGCCTTCGTGGATGATATTCCGCATCCGCAGTTCAACAGGGTCGATACCCAACGCGAGTGCAAGCCGGTTCATCTGCCCCTCGGCGGCAAGCGCCCCCTGCGGCCCACCAAACCCGCGAAACGCACCTGTGGGGATATTATTGGTCAGCACCCCGTAAGTATCGGTATGAATATTCGGGATTTCATAAGGGCCGGTACACGTCATATTCGCGTTACCCATCACCTTGGTACTGGTGTAGTTATAGGGTCCCACGTCGCCGATCACCGTCACTTCTGTGGCGACAACCTTACCAGCTTTCGTCGCCCCCCACTTCGCCCGGATAGTAATCGGGTGCCGCTTGTGGTGATACAAAATCGATTCTTCACGACTCCAAAGAATCTTCACCGGTCGTCGCAAATTGTGCGCCGCGAGTGCCAGAACAATCTGTACCGACATATCCTCACGACCACCAAACGCGCCACCAATCGCAGGATAAACGACTCGCACCTGCTCCTGAGGTAAATCGAGCGCGTGGTAAATCTGCTCTTGGTCTTCATGAACCCACTGTCCGGCGACCAGTACCGTCACACGCCCTTGCTCGTCAATGTAGCCAAGTCCGGCTTCTGGCTGCAAAAACGCATGTTCCTGATAGCCGGTGCTGTACTCGCCTTCAACCACCACCTCCGATTGCGCCCATCCTGCCTCCATATCGCCCTTACGGATTCGGTAATGACACAGGATATTATTCGGGTTCTGCTCGTGAATTTGTGGCGCACCGTCTGCCATCGCCGCTTGTGGGTCAAATACTGCCGGCAAATCCTCATATGTAACGTCGATCATCTTCGCGGCGCGCGCTGCAATCGCCTCCGTTTCAGCCACCACCACCGCGACAACATCCATATAGCAGCGCACAATATCCGCACCCGGCACTCGGCTGTTACTCCCCGGCCCGCACATCACCGGCTGGTCTTTCGTCACCAACCCATACTCATTTTGCGGCACATCTTTCGCCGTGAAAATCCGTACCACGCCCGCTAGCGCCTCTGCCGGACGGCTGTCAATCGCCACCACACGGGCATGAGCGCGGTCACTAAAGCGAATCTTCATCCAAAGCTGCCCCGGCATATCAATATCACCGGGGTACGGCGTTTCACCCGTGACCTTACCAACTGCGTCAATTCGTTTGATGTTATCGCCAATGGCAACAATTTTCTCTTGCGGCATCGCTCAACCTCGGTGGTGAACTACAAATCGCCCGAACGGAATAGGAAGCCAGCAGCCTAAACTTCAGCCGTTACCGTGCTACGCTGCACCGATTTTTGGCGCAGTCGTTGAATCTCTTGTACAAATATTCGACGCAGGATCGCAATCGCGGTCGCATAGGTCGGGTCAACCCCGGCGTAACTCAGGTTACTACTCCCCAGATTCTTACCCTTGCTCATCGGAGTATCCGAAGCGTAATGCAAAAAGCCCACATCAAACGGCACGCCGTATAAATTCACAATCTCGTTGTACGGGTGCAGCTTCGGGCGGAACGCCTCATAAATCGAGGATAGGAACGGCCCCGCCTCCATCTCAATATCGGTGTACCCTTCTTGGTAGAAAACCCCCATATAACTTGGGTTCTGCAAGAATGTACCCGGAACGCTGATGCCCTTCTGGTTATCCAATACCATACCGTAGGTCAGATACGGAGCAATATCCAGCGCCGAGAAGCAGTTCTGGAACATATAGGTGTTCTGCGAATGCTCATCATGAATAACGCTGGGGATCATCACATCGCCGACCCGCCCATTCAAGGTTGCCGACTTCCCCATGATGTACACACCGCGCAAGCTGCCCACCCGTTCGGTCACACGGTTCAGCAGTTCGTAAGCGGCTAACCCCAACGGATAATCGATATTCAGGATGAGTGCATCGCTGCTAGCAAAGCGACTTTCATCGAACGAATCAGCCAGCCGCTTATCCATCCAATCCAACCGCAGCCGCTTAAGATCAATCACCTGCGCTTCGACATCGAAACCGTGTCGGCTTGGAATACGGTAGATACCAATCGTGCGCTCATCCGCCAGTTGGGAATCGCGCGCCTTCTGACCGTGGTCGGAAAGGTACTTCTTCAACACGTAGTACAGCAGGTTATCCAGCCCCTTGCGGCTGTCACTGTCACGGATCGTTTGATACTCTTTGACCAAACTTCCGGTGCTCATTTGCTCGATATACTGGGCAAGGTTATGTTCTTCGCGCTGGGCAAAACCCGTCAGTAAATTAGCCAAACAATGCGTGTTGCTGGACACAAAATAAACAGGCCGGTTTTCAAGGTCAACCTCGTCCATTTGTGCGTCGACTTCAGACCACCAGTAAGCCGTCGCGCGGCGGTAATCCGCCAGCGAACCCGCCAGCATCCGCAGACCGATTGTTTTACGACGCTGCGAAATTTGATAGAGCGTTTCCGTAAAGCGTTCGCCCCATACCACTTCCAAACGCCGCAGTTCTTCCTCATTCAAATACACGGTTTCGGCAATCAGCTTGAACTCGGCCTCAGATAACTTTTCGCTGCGTTTTGCTTCAAGGATAGCCTTTGCATCCTCAACCTGAAGCAGCGTATGCAGTTTATTCCACTCGATCTGGAAAGCAGTCAGCGTCGGCACGAGGTCATCAATATCGGAACGGCTGGCAATAAACACCGCCAGCAGCGATTTACCGTCAAAGTGCATACGTCGCCGCCGGCCCGGTGCGCTCACCCGCTCCCACTCTTGAATATCAATAAATCCGGCTTCAACAAACGACCGCTCAATCTGCCCAATTAAGACCTGTTCAGTGTCAATCATGCAGTCCGGCAGCCGCAAACTGGAATACGTCAGCGCGGACGTATCCGGCTCGGTACTCCGTGCCAGCGGGTGCAGCAACGATCCCATCGCGAGATGGCTTTCCACCAGCGTTTCAATCTGTATTGTATGGCTCGACCGCAGCAGCGAATAATACGTCCGCATGTACAGTTGTATTTCTTCGCTGCCCGTCTTGGGAACTGTGCGATCCATAAACGTTACCGCGCCTTATTCTGGCGGTTAATCTCTCGCTGGTGAATCTTGCGTGCAGCCTTCGCCCGTACCATCTCGCTGCGCTCTTTAACCAACTTCGCCTCATTAACGTCGCTCTTGCGCTTCGGTACGGCAATCGCCACCAGCAGCGAGAAAATCAAGATCAACAGGGCGAATAAGATGACACCCACGATCAGCGTCACAGTCGGTGTAGCAGGTGGGAAACTACGCAAATTCTTTTTCAGAAAGTCAATCGTAGGGTTGGTAAACACCCACGCCAGTAAACCTGCCGAAATCGCTAACAGCAGCCCCAAAACGGGCCAAAATGCTTTTCCACGGGATTCTTTCTTCTTGTTCACAATAAACTCCTTTAGCTGGTTGTTTTACGAGCAGCTTCTATTGCCTCAACAATTTTGTAATACCCTGTACACCGGCACAGGTTTCCGGTGATGCTCTGCTCTACCTGTTCGTGCGTCGGCTGTGGGAATTCTTCCAGCAGTTTCGCCCCTGCCATCAGGAAACCCGGCGTACAGTAGCCGCACTGCACCGCCCCATGCTCAACAAACGCCGTCTGTATCGGGTGCAGTTCGCCGTCCTGCCGCAGCCCTTCCACCGTTGTGATCGTCGCGCCGTCCGCCCGTGGTGCCGGAACCATGCACGCCATCACCGCCGCACCGTCTAGAAATACGGTACAGGCACCACATTCACCCTCCGCGCAGCCTTCCTTAGTCCCCGGCAGCCCCACATCCTCCCGCAAAAATCGCAGCAGCGTCTTATGCTGCCCACTCGCGACCGAATGCGTCGCGCCGTTGATCGTCGCCGTAATCGTCGAATGGCTGTTGTGTTCGGCAGCTTGTTTAAGCTGTGCCGCGCCCTCGTGTGCGCCCCACAGCATCGCCGGTGCTTCAGGCCATCCCGCCCGCTCTGTACCGGCTGCAAGCGTCCGTAACGCCCGCGCCACCAATACCCGTATCATCTCACTCCGGTATTCCGCCGTACTGCGAATATCATCAATCGGGGTCGGGGTCGCCGCTGCTAGTCGTGCCGCATCCGCGATCACCGCCTCCGTGAGTGTCCGACCAACGAGTGACTGCTCCGCCACCGGCACACGAATAATCGTTGGCGCGACGCAGCCCAGCGTAATCGCCGCTTGTCGCACCGTATCGCCATCAAACTTGAGCAGCACCGTCACATTCACCACCGAAATGGCTTGCGCCCGCCGCAGCCCCAGCTTAATAAACATCCCGCGTTCATTGCTGGACATCGCCGGAAATGAAATCGCCGTGAGCATCTCATCCGGTCGCATCACGTTCCGCCGCAGCCCCGTGTAAAACGCGCTCAAGGGTACGCTGCGTTCCCCTTCGAGTGAGGCCAGCGTGACCTCTGCACCCAGCGCCATCAGCGGCGTAATCGTATCATTCGCCGCCGACCCCGTAATCACGTTCCCCGCCACCGTCGCCCGATTGCGGATTTGCGGTGCGCCCACTTCCCACGCCGCTTGCGCCAGCGGATACCCGCGTTCGATAACCAGCTTGCTATCGACCACATGGTTATGCGTAACCAGCGCCCCCACCCGTATCTGGTCGCCATGTAAACGGATCATATCCAACCCCGGCACGCGCGAAATATCAATCAGCGCCTCAATCCCCTGCCGCTGGTGGCGTTCCATTTCAATCAGCAGATCCGTTCCGCCTGCGATAATACGCGCCTTCTCACGGTATTTCGCCAGTAGTTCGAGTGCTTCCGATATTGAAGTGACGTTAAAATATTGACTCCACATAGCCCTCGCCAAACCGTCCCTTCTACCCTGTTTTGCTCACTATAGCACAGGTTTCGCCCTAAATGCGCCATCTATTGCTGACCGACACCAGCCGGTTCAATCGTCAGCAGCATTGAGGGGTTAATGTTGTAAATTTGGGTACTACCGTACAGCGTTTGGGTCACCGTCCGCCGGTCATAAGTGTGAACGTGTCCATGCAGCATATAGCGTGGGTGGTACCAATCCATAAACTTCAGCAGTGACAAAAACCCTCGGTGCGGAATATCCTCCGCATCGTGGATACCGCGTGCCGGTGAGTGCGTCACCAACACATCGACCCCCGCCCCATATTTCATCCGCCGGTATCGCAGTCGCAGCCCCGCACCCAGCACCATCCGCGACATCTCACCCTCTGTATATTGGATCGGGCTTTTGTTATACCGGATAGAGCCTTCTAAACCATAAAATGATAAACCGCCATACTCAATCAGCCGCCCCTGCAAATCTTCTCCCCCCGGTGGATTATCCTTGTACCCCTCATCATGGTTCCCGCGAACATAGAACAATGGAACATTCAGCACCGAGGTAATGAACTCCAGATAGACCGATGGCAAATCCCCGCAGCTAATTAGGAGTTCCACATCAGAATATTGCCGCCGCAGGTTCACCGCACTTTCCATTTGCGGCATCACCGTATCGCTAACACATAATATCTTCACGCGCGTACCTAAAAACTTATATGAACTATTGTTTGCCTATATTCGCCGCGTCAGCGAGTGATTCGGCATCCCCCACCCAACGCATCGCGCTCCCGTCCCCTCCACGCCGCAGCATCGTAATCTGCGCCAGAATGCTCAGGGCAATCTCTTGCGGGGTCTCAGCATTTAATTCTAAACCAATTGGCGCGTAAATACGCTTGAAGTCTGCATCACCTAACCCACGTTCCTCGCGCAGCGCCTTCATCGTCAGCGCCCAACGCCGCCGGCTGCCAATTAAACCAATATATGCCGCTTCGGTCTTTAAGAGCGTAGGAACAAGATCAATATCCACCGGCATACCGCGTGTCACTGCCGCGATATACGTCTGTCCGTTAATCTTGACGTGCTGACCGATCTCGCTCGGCTTGCACACCACATATCCTGCTAATCCTGCGACATATTCGGGGTTGCAGTATGCCGCCCGATCATCCGAGAGGATGACTCGCCACCCCGTCCATAAACCAAGTTCCGCCAGCGCTTTGCCCACATGCCCGCCGCCGATCACCAGCAGCGTCGGTGCTGCCCCCACCGGTTCGATGAATACCTGTATCGTCCCACCGCAAACACCGGGATCGCCGTTCGCCAGATCATTCAGCCGGTAGCTCGGCATCCGCGTCTGCCCATCGTTGATCGAGGCAATCGCTTCCTTCACCACCAGCGACTCCATCGCGCCGCCGCCCACCGTGCCGACAATTGAACCGTTTTGGCGCACCAGCATTTTGCTTCCGGCATGGCGTGGCACACTGCCCTGTACGCTAACGACCGTTGCCAGCGCCACCTGTTCGCCGGTATCTTTTGCCTCAAGCAGCGCCTCGTAAACAGCGCGGTCTTCACTCATCCCTTGACTTCGACCTCACCAATAAACAAGCGGCCTTGTTCATCGCCACCAGTCGGCTGCAACCGTTCAAACGTCACAGGGTCATATAACCCGATTGCAACCCGATACGTTCCCGCTGGCTCATCCTTTAAGTCTACCGTAATTGTGTCCTGAAGCACACCCGGCAGCCAATTCTGTGGGGGAAGCGTCCCGTTCCCCGGTCGCATATCCATCTGTGCTACGGGCGGCTCATTGACATCCTCATAAAGATGCACGAACACCTTGTAATCCCCCATCGCGCTCCCATCGGTGTACCATTCCAAATTCACGTCAAGTTGTGCGTCATCAGCCCGATAATCCAAGGCCGCCGCGCTTAATTGCATCGCCCCATCTTGGAAAGTTGCTATCGCGTTTACAGGGAGACTTTCAACAGCATACGACCCAAAATACAGCCAGTGATATGCTGGTGTGTAATACGCATCAGAACCATGAACCACAATGCGTATCTTGAGTGGAACACCAACCGCAACATAATCGCTCGGAATCAAAGTCGATATGTCGAGCCACGTCCCCGGCATCGCTGGAACGAGTCGTGTGCATAGCAAATGTTCGCTGCCGTTACTTGTGACGTACACATCATACGTCAGCAGCCCTGCCGAATGAACCCGCGTAACCAGTATCGCGTCACCTTCTGTCGGTGGTGTCACCTCGAAAGACTCTTCGCCGTCGATCCGCCTCACCCCATCAATCACTTGGCAATCAGCCGTGGAACATGCCGGATAACCGAATGCGTGAACCTCGGTCGGAAACCCGACAAACTGCTCGGTTGCTTTCCACGCATAATGAGCCGCTGTTTCGCTTTGCAAATTCGCGACATCAATCATCTCAACCGCCGGATCACTGCCAAGCCGTACCAAATACGCAAGAATACTATCCTGTATAACCGTATCCTTACCCCTTAAAACCACATCCCAATCCGGCTGGTAAATCCCTTGAAAATTCGCCGCCAGCGCCACGTTCGCCGTATCATCCAGTTCAACCGGAAAACGCGCTAACGGTTCGCCGTAAATCGCCGTATCCGCAATCATCCCCAACCCGTAACCATGTCCTTCACCATATGAAGCAATATAATCCGGCTGTTCCTGCATCAGGAACTCTGCCACCGCCCCCGGCCCATTCCGCCAATAATCCGCCGCACCTTTAGTCGTCAACCCCACAATGTCCAGCGTAGTCCTGCCGCCCATATAGCGCATCATCCCTACATCATGCACCGCCACTACCGAGTCCTGCGGTGTATTCGCCTCCAACCACAGCGCCATCTGGTAGGGTTGCTTGTACACATAACTCACGTTTAGTCCGTAATATCGCAAAAACTGCAACTCGGTGATCACACTCACCAGCAGCATCCCGCCAGCCGCCACACTCATAACCGCCGTCGCAACTGATATTCGCTGTGATGAAAAATCTTGGCGTTCTTGGCGACTTGGCGGTTCAATGTATTCTTCTCTCTCTGTGTTTCTCTGTGTCCTCTGTGCCTCTGTGGTAAAACGTATTGGCTTTCCACTTTTAACTTTAAACTTTAAACTTCCAACCGCCCCGATGCCCCACCCCGCCAGCGGGAACAACAGCGCGATAAACGGCATCTGGTAACGTTTAAAATGCCAGAACGCCGTGTCTAAGGTCGCCAGCATCAGCGTCCCACCCATCAACCACAGCACCAGCATCACCCCCACAGGCCGCAGTTCGCGTATCACCAGCAGCAGTCCGATGCCCACGACTGCCAAAATCAACAGCAGCGGCAGGATATATAAACCCTCACGCGGGCTAATGCCTGTGCCGAACTCCCCCCACATCCGCACGAAATTCTCTGCAATCCGCCGGATCACCTCGCCCAGATCAAACGGAACCGCGCCCAGCACCGACTTTGCCGAGTTACCAGAAGCCACTGCCGATCCCGTCATCACCAGATTCACCAGCGGCTGCACCCCCACCGCCAGAACAGGCAGCGCCAACCACAATCCCATTTGTACGGGCCTGCCGCTGGAATGTCTTCTATTCGCCCACCACTTCCACAACACGACTCCCACAGCCACAACCGCCAACACCCCACCCTCAGGACGCATCAGTGCCAGCAAACCAGCCCATACCACGACCGGCCACACGCGCGAACCATCAAAACGGATAACGGCATACAACGTGCCAACCGTGAGCAGCATCACAAGACCGGTTTCCATGCCGCTCATAAAGTGCCATGCCACTGCACCATTCGTCCCAAATGCCACCGCGACTAGAATCGCCAGCACATCACCTGTGCCCAAAGCGGCCACCAGTTGATAAACCAACCGCGTCGCGCCAACCATCGCCAGCGCACCGACCGCCATCGCCCACAAACCCAGTTGTAGACCCTGAAAGCCGGTCACGTATCCAACTGCCAAAATATAGGGGTATAAAAAACTCGT
>Ga0209460_1000659_pt1 | contig 28462 bp, 20 predicted proteins | sample EBPBio132013_DNA_FD_185868 | JGI IMG/M metagenome (GOLD analysis project Ga0209460, IMG submission 185868) | Wastewater treatment Type I Accumulibacter community from EBPR Bioreactor in Madison, WI, USA - Reactor 2_5/13/2013_ DNA (SPAdes)... | ecosystem: Engineered > Bioreactor > EBPR >... | reverse complement strand
GCGACGCCAAAGAGCAGCAGGAAGTAGTCGCGAATCGCAAGTCGCCGCTCGCCGAGGTCCACCGCTGTCGGCAGCGCGAGCCCGCCGTCAACCAGCAACTTCACCGCGTAAGGCAGCGCCAGCGTGGAAGCGGCAGCCAGCAGCAGGAACAGCAAGGCCAGGGCGATCTGCCCGCGGTAGGGCGCCAGATAAGGCAGCAACGCACGCAGCGGTTGCAGCCGGCGCTCGGCCACCTGGCCTTGGGCTTTCGCGTCGCCCGCGTCGCCCACGTCCGCCGCTGCCGGCGCTTCCGGAGCCGCCGCCCGGGACGCGTCGGCGCTCAGGCGAGCAGCCCTTGCAGCACACCCCAGGCGCCGCCGACCCCGAGCGCGCCGAAGCAGAGCATCGACAGCAGGAAACCGCTGCCGCGCGTCTTCGGGTCGCGCGCATAAGCCAGTGCGTACCACACGCGACCGGCCAGCCACAGTGCGCCGAGGGCGGTCGCCCACAGGCTCGACAGACTGAGTGCGCATACCCAGAGCACCGGCAGGAAGAGCACGGTGTTCTCGAGAGTGTTCATCTGGATCCGATAGGCGATCTCGAACTGCGGGTGACCCGTGGTCGCCGGCGCCTTGATGCCCAGGCGCATTCGACAGCGGCCGACATAGGCGGCGCAGGCAAAGAGCAGAAACGAAGTGGCGAGAGTGACCAGAGCGGGTCCGGGGTAGCTGTTCATGGTGTCGATACGTTTCCTGGGTCAGGAGTTGGATGCTGCGGCATGGCTGCCGAGCAGGAAATTGCCGATGCGCAGCAGGCGGCGCTGTGCCGCCTCGCCGCCCAGGCCGGCGATCAAGGGGCCGGCGGCGGCGGCCACCTCGATTGCCCGCTCGGGCGTCAGCAGCGCGGCGCGCTGGCAATATTCGATGATGGCAAGCTGCTCTTCCCGCGTCAGCGGGAAGGGCGGCGCTTCGCTGCCCACATCGTGGTGCGCGCCGACGACCTGCCGCGGCGTGGCTTCGACATGCACCACCAGCGTGCCCGCGGCGAGGTCGCCCAGGCGCTTGCCCTGGGCGTTGAGCAGGCTGGCGACGAATCCGGTAGCGTAGAAGAACGGCAGGAAGTCGATGCCGCGCAGCGTGTTGCGGATGAACGCGGCGCTCCAGCCGACGGGGCGACCGTCGTCATGGACGACCGCCAGCCCGCAGGCCTTCTTGCCCGGCGTCTGGCCGTTCCGGTACACCTCGAAGACGATCGGATAGAACCACTCGAGCAGGAAAGCGCCGACGAGCAGCAGGCCGATCCCGAAATCACCGATCACCGACCCGGCGATCGCCAGCAGCAGCCAGACGCCGAAGCGGACCAGGAAATCGAGAAACCAGGCGCGCGCGCGCGCCACGGGTCCGGCCACCCGCAGGTCGATCTCGCAGCCTTCCGGCGTCGCGATGCGCTGGATGGTGTCCAGGCGAGCAGCGGCGTTCACGGCTCGAAAAACACGTCCCGGTAGAAGGCGTACATCGACGCATAGAGCACCGGCACCAGCACCAGCCAGCCGAGAAACAGCGGCAGGCAGGCGACGATGGCCGCGAGCAGCACGCACAAGCCGTAGACCAGAAAAGGCAGCGAGTTCCGCAAAGCCGCGAAGAAACTCGCCTTGAGCGCCTGAAAGGCAGAGAAGTCGTGAAACACCACCAGCGGCGGCGCCAGCCAGACGGCCATCGCCAGCGGCACGAAGACGACCATCAGGACCAAGACGGCGACGATAATGACCGCCAAGGTCGGCTCCGAAGCACCGGCACCGGCAAACGCACCGACGGCGACGACGATGCCAAAAATGGCCGCGGCGCCCAGCACGGCCAGCAGATAGAGCAGCCCGACGAGCAGCAGACCACCAAGCCGGGTCGAGAAACCGGCGAAGAGGTGCGCGAAGCGCAGACCCTCGCCCTCCTCGATCGCCCGGCAACCGATGATGATGCCGCCGATGAACACCGGACCGAGCAGGTTCACGGCAAGATTGACGACCGGAATCATGCCGATGACCATCATGATGGCGATCAAGGCGACGCTGATGCCGACCCAGGTACCCGGCGCACTCCGGAACATCTGCCAGCCACGCAACAGCCACTGGTAGCCGTTGCCGGTCGGCACGCGCCGCCCCTCGGGAATGAAGTTCCCCATCATCGACTCGATGTGGTCATGCACCCGCGCCACGGGTGCCTTGAACGGATTGCTGTCGATACTCATTGTTGCCCCCCATGCAGTCCAGATACGGCAGGAACGTCTGCCGCCGCGCCCGCCCAGGTTCAGAGACCGACGACGCAGCGCGTACTATAGCGCGCCGGCCCGCTCTGCGGCCCGGCAGTACCTGGTCAGCGCCATCAGCAATTGACGCGGACTATCGCCGCGAGCACCCGACGGCGTGGCGCGCCTGCTGACCCGCGATCTTCCCGCCGTGTCGCCGACGCACCGGATTGGTTCATGGTGCGTCCCCAACCCTGAGCACGCGGACGAGTCGGAGGGGCCTGGACGTCGACTGGATCGAGGCGTGGGCGATCACCGAGGACCTGTTGGCCATGTTTCGCACCGATGTGGCGAGCCGCAATGCGCGCTTCATCCTGGCGACGCTGCCCACCGACATCCTGGTGCATCCGGCCGGAGGATCCGTGAGGCATTCCAGCGGCAGGTCGGCGCCGACTCGCTATTCCATTCACTCCGGCGCCTTGATGTTGATGGGCGAAAAGTGAAAAGCGCATCACGTAGCCCGTCGTCGACGACGTTCCCGATGAAGTCAGCGGTCCACTTGAGCTACGGACAAGTCGCGAGGTTTCGGGTACGATTTTTGCCGTTTCGTGAGCAGACCCGATTCGGTCAGCAAGAGCGAACCGCATTGCGACCGTCTTCCTTGGCCCGATAGAGCGCCGTATCTGCCCGCCGCACTGCGCTTTCCTCATCCTTGTCCTCGCCCAGCGCCATGGCTACGCCGATACTTAAGGTGACTTGCCTTGCCCCCGGGAAAGCTTGCTGGGCAACCGAGCTCCTGACGATCTCGGCTATCGTCAGTGCTCCCTCGGCATTCGTCTCCGACAGGATGGCCAGAAATTCTTCCCCACCATAGCGGGCGACGAAATCGGTTTGTCGCAATGAGGCTGTGAGGACAGTTGCCATGTGCCGAAGCACTTGATCGCCTGTTTCGTGGCCATAGGTGTCGTTGATCTCCTTGAAGAAATCGATATCCATGAACAGAACGGCATAAGGATTGCTCGACCGCTGCAAGCGTAGAAATTCCAGTCGTAGCCTCTCATTGGCTGACTTGCGGTTTTGCAGGCCGGTCAGCGCGTCCACCTGGGCAAGTTGTGCGAGTTCCCGATTGGCGGCCAGCAAGGCGGCGGTGCGTGCTGCCAACAATTCGCCGGCTTGACCGATCGCCGCCGCAAGCTCGGCCGACTCCTGGATAGACACCTCGGGAACAGGCACCAACTGCCCCTTGCCCAGGGCTACTGCCGGTGCGGTGAGTGCGCGCACCGAAGCGGCTATTTTCCGCCCCGCCATCCACGCCAAACCGAGCCCAATGACGAGCAAGGTCGCCAGGCCCAAGGACAACCAGGTCATCGTGTGCATCAGATCGCGTTCGAGAATCTCCCGTGGAATGCCGATGCCGACACTCCAGCCGGTGACCGATGAGCGACTCCAGACGGACAAGGTCGGAATTCCCTCGCGTGTGACTGTCTTCATCGAGCCTTCCAGGGCCTCGCCGATTCGCTGGATGTACTCGAGCGTTCCTTTCCGGCCGACGAACTCGTCCGGCGCGTGAGTCCGCGCGGCGATCGTGCCGGTGTTGTCGAATATCGCCGATACCCAGCCCGGCGGAAAGCGTTGCGCGGCGAGGATAGCGTTGAAATCATCCGGCACCAGGCCGATGCTCAAGACATACGCCACCTTGCCGTCGAGGATCACCGGCAAGTCAATGCTCACTACAGGCTTGTGCAGCACCCCACCGATGTAGACTTCCGAAATCACCGACTGGCCGGTCGCCAGGACTCGACGGAGAATCTCCGGATTCCCGTGGCGTGGCAAGGGTTCGCCGAATTCCCGCAGCGTATTGACCAGTTGCTGGCCACCCTCGTCGCTGAGCACGACATTCATGCCGACTTTCGTCACTGCGACGACCTCGCGCGCCCGTCGATGGAATCCCGCCAGATCACGCCGGGCAAGCACACTGGACGTGGAGAGGACCTCGCCGACGGTCCTGGCCTTCAACAATTGGCTATCGACGGCCTGAACCATCGCACGCGCCGTGGCGATCATGTCCCTTTCCAGTTGAGCGCGGCCGTTCAGGTACTCGCGCGCGAACAAGATCGCGACACCGAGTATTCCGGGCAGCAGGCAAGCGAGAACCAGCCAGAGGAGCACCGTGCCGATTCGCCAGCGGGAAGTGAAGCCGTACGCCCGAACGGTCTTCATGGGTTTCCAGAGATTATGCGAAAAGGGTGGAAAGCAGCGGTTTCAGTGAGGCTTTGCCACGGATCCTGTCGTTGGGCAACATCATCCAGCCGCACCGCTGTCCGGATCATCACCAGCATCTTACCCAAAGGCGGGGGCTGGACGGTCAAAAACCCGCCATCCCCTCCCATTGCCGCTCCCTCGCTGCTAGCCGCCAGCGCCAGTTGCTTCCACTCATTCCGGTACGCGACAGTAGTCACCAAGCAATTTCGGTCACCAGCGATGCTCGTCTTGCTGCCACTTGGGTCGCATAGGCGTTCGCCGCACGCTATCCGACCAGCCAGGGTCTCTCGAAGCGCTGCGCCGACATTGCGGAGACAAACCCTGGTACGTTCGCAGCTTTCGCAACTCAGTGGCAAGCGAAGCGAGTGCGTCGGAATGCAGAACCGGGCAACGCCTGTAACGGCGCAGGGCTATGTTTCCAACCTTCTGCTTCGCCTTGCACTTCAGATTTGCGAATCGCTGCGGCAATGCGTCGGATGTCGAAACCCGATTCTTCGATCAATGCCTCACATGGCGGCACGCCGCAATGTATCCCGTTGCGCGAATGGTTAAGCGGCGCGACGCCACGCTTGTAGAGAAATGGTGTTGCTGCACAATAGCGCGTACATGTACAAAGGGGCCTTCTGATGGACGCCATCACCTACAGCGCTGTTCGCGCCAACCTGGCCAAGACAATGGATCGTGTTTGTGATGATCATGAGCCGCTGATCATTACTCGCAATGGAGAACAATCCGTTGTGATGCTGTCTCTTGAGGACTACAACGCACTTGAAGAGACGGCGTTCCTTCTGCGAAGTCCTGCCAATGCAAAGCGTCTTCTCTCGTCCGTTGCGCAGCTTACCTCTGGAAAAGGCATTGAGCGGGAATTGCCACAGTGAAGTCGATCTTCTCTGACGATGCATGGGACGACTATTTGTATTGGCAGAATAATGATCGCAAGATTGTCGAGAGGATCAACAAGTTGATCCAAGAAGTTAAACGCGAACCTTTTTCTGGACCCGGCAAGCCGGAGCCACTGAAACATGCGTTGTCTGGGTTTTGGTCAAGAAGGATCACTGACGAACACCGCATGGTGTATCGAGTTGAAGCTGATGCATTGCTTCTTGCTCAGTTGCGCTACCGCTATTGAACTGCGACGCCTAACCGGCAGAGGGAGGAGAAGGCCATGCGTACCCACAAGACCAGGGCCTCGCCACTCGGCAGTCATCACCCGCTGCTGTGGCGCCTGCCATCCAAGCCTGTTCGTCAGCCCTTGCGCTCCATCACGATAAGGCGGGCGGCAAGCCCCAAGAAGACGACACCCATCAGGCGTTCAAGCATTACCTGACGACGAGGACTCGACAGCAACCATTGCCCAAGGCTGCCGCTGGCGACGGACACGGCCGCCTGGAATAGCAGGCCAAGAAGCGCCAACACCGCACCGAGAGCAACAATTTGCTCGAATATCGGCCCGAAGGCCGGAGACGCGAACTGTGGCAGAAACACACCCGAGAACAGGATGGCCTTCGGGTTCAGAAGATTCGTAAGGAACCCACGGCGGAAATTCTCGAATGGAGAACGCACGGTAGTTTGAGCGCCGGCTTCGAAAGGCTTGGCGCGAAGCGACTTGCAGCCGAGAAACACCAGGTAGGCGGCGCCCCCAAGGCGGATGGCATCGAACGCCAACGGCGACGTGGCGACGATTGCCGCAACACCGACAGCGGCAAGGACGGCATGCCCAAACATGGCCAATGCAATACCAGCAGAGGCCCAGAGGGCCGAACGGCGACCTTGGGTCGCACCGGTAGCCACAACAAATGCGACATCCGTCCCGGGCGTAATGAGCAGCACGAAGGAGGCGGCGAGGAAGACTGGCAGAACAGACGTATCAAATGGCATAGTGCCTCCTTGAAATGGCAAACGTTCCCCGAAACGACCGAGGTAGAGAACTTCGAGACAGAAAATATGGGGACAGGGTAATCGTTCACTCCCCTACGCTGTTGCCGGGATAACAGGGATGGGGGGAAGCGGCAAACCCTTGCGAGCGGCGGCGATGACGGTGCCGAGGTACTGCCAGGCAGAAGCGGCGCGACGGCGACAGGTTTCGATAAGGCTGGCGAGCAGAGCAAAGGCGCGGGAGCCCTGTTCAGGGCGCGTCCCGTGACTGATGTGGCGCGAAATACTCGTTCGATGCCACTATTGCCTGTGCCGTAATCGAGGCCGCACCTCCCCGATCTAGTAGTCGAGGTTTGATCACTGCGGCAACGTCGGCATCTTCGAGGCATCGACTAAATTTTAGGTCCTTACCGATTTGCCTTATCCGCTTTTCTCCTTGTTGAGTAAGCTCAACAGGTAATGCCATTCCCTCTGCCACGTTTGGCGGGAAAGTTAGCCTGATAGAAAAATTGTCGTGGCCAATTGATTTGTTCCCTGAAAGGGTCATCATCTCGGCTAACAAGAAATTGGCCGCGCCACCAGCAAACGTCCACCATCTCCATTCCGGTTGGTTGGCGCCAACAGTCTTTTCAGCAGTGGTCTTGCCAACCTCAAGAAAAGCAAACGAGGATGACAGATTGTCGAGTCGATTTTTCGCACGGTTCGAAAGAACAGCCGGGACTTTGCGATCAATCAATAGCGCCTTAATTTTCTGGCAAAGTTCAAGACGAAGCGCTCGTGACGATCCTAGCCATGAAGCCTTCCCCCTGTTTTCGCTAGGCTCGACATAGACCACGCGCGACCTCCAGTCCGAGGTCACCACTCGCCAATATCTGCCCGCCAGAATCAGCGTCGGCGCCGATTCGTCATTTGTCCGAATGCTCATTGGGTCAACAAAACCCAATTCACGCTGACCATGTAGGACTGTCAGTAGCAACGGAGAATTGAAGGTGGAAACGATGGCCTCAAAGTGGCGACGGCCGAATTCATCTTCACCCACCTCCCCCAAGCCAATCAGCCCACCAATTCCTTCGTCCTCCCAAAGAATGGAACGAGAAAGCATCGTACTGATAATTTGTGAAATCTTGTTCGAGTCGAGATCGAAAAAGATGTCAGTCAATTGCGATTCAAGGCTTGCTCTCTCCAGCCCACGGCTTTGAAGGATCAGCGCAATTCCCTGTTGTGCGACCAAGTGCCATGGCGCTACCGGAGGATTTATCGGTTCGACAAAGTCTTCGCGCCAGAGGCGAACGATTGCACTGGCGATCATGAGCCCCTCGTCGTCCGTCGCAAGGAACAAACAGTTCCGCATTTCTCCCTTGCGCCGGCCTGTTCGCCCCATACGCTGCAGAAACGACGCTACCGAACCAGGTGCATCGATCTGGATGACCCTATCCAGATCACCGACATCTATCCCAAGTTCCAGCGTGGATGTCGCAACGATGACGCAATTCGGCTCTTCGGCAAATGCTTTTTCCGCTTGTCTCCGCTCATCTGCGGATAGCGAGGAATGAGAGACAAACGTCCGGACCCCAAAACCGCGAAGGACTGCCGAGAGTTCTTCCGTCTTCGCCCGGCTATCGCAGAAAACCAGGCGCTTTTCGCCAGCATGCAACTTGAAGATGACTGTCGCCGCATTTTCGAGCGAACCAACAAAGTCGATAGTTAGGTCAGCGTCGATTCCGGAATGGCCCGCTCCAATGACAGTCGTTGGCTGGCCGGGAAGCATCCAGTCGATCAAAAATTTCGGATTTCCAACGGTAGCGGTCAATCCCAGTACCTGGATTCGCCGCCCAGCAAGTCGCTGAACTCGTTGAATCAGGCACCGCACATGCCACCCGCGATCGTCACCGCAGAAGGCGTGCAGCTCATCGACAATAATCAAGCCGACGCCAAGAAGCAGGTTTCGCTTGTCGTCGTTTGCCGAAATCAACATCCCTTCGAGAGACTCGGGTGTCGTCAGCAAAAGGTCCGGAGGATCCTTGATCGCTCTTTTCTTGATCGAGTCACTGATGTCGCCATGCCAGACGCCGACACGTCGTCCTACCAAGCCGAAATAGCAGGAAAGGCGAGGTTCCAGGTTATTCAGGAGCGCGCGAATCGGGCAAACATACAGCACGGACAAGCCGCGCCAGTCTTCCGACAGCATCCGCGAGAGAACAGGAAATATCGCCGCCTCGGTCTTCCCACCGGCAGTGGGGGCCAAAAGGATGCAGTGCTGCCCATCGAGAATAGGGGCTACTGCCGCCTGCTGCGTAGGACGCAGCCCGTTCCACCCCAGCGAATTGACGATGTGATGCTGAACGGCTGGATGCAAGCGATCAAAGGCTGCTTGCTCTTCGCTCATTCCACGTCGAGTTCAATGGCATCAATGCTGGAAAGTCCCGAGGCTGCCGCCTCGGAACGTGTCAATTCGTTGGGCGCAAGCGTCAGCGCGTAGTGCTGGCGGGGATCAAAATCAGCAAACTGGTCTACACGGTCCAGAACATCAGCGACCAGTTTTTTCAGGAAGATCCGTGGCGCGACACCAACCTTTCCACCAAGCTTTCCCGCGACGGCGACGGCCAGGTCATGCACATAACTGTCGTCTACGAGGGACCGAACACGATCCGCATCGACGGCACCCTCGGCAAAAATGTCGCGAACCTTGCAACCAACCTGCGACAGCAATCCAAGGTCAAAGTTGGGTAAGCGGATTTGCACCGCGCGCGGATTATCGAATCGAGCCTCCGTGCTGAAATCAACATGCAGGCGCTGCGCCAGGGGCGCCAGCCGCTGCACCCCTTGCGGACCATCGTAGAACGCAGGCGTGCCGTTGATCATCAGGTACAACCCGGGGAAGCGACCCGCATCAATCTCGTCGAGCCATTGGCGCAGACCATTGAGCCCTTTTTCCCGGGTGTCAGCCCGCATTCGCTGCAAAGTTTCGACCTCGTCGATTACGAGGATCAATCCCTGGTAGCCCGAATCGCGAAGGATTGCCAAGACCCCAGCGATAAAACTTGCAGCACCGAAGTGATCGATATCGCCCTTGAGGCCTGCCGTCCGTTTGATCTGTGCTGCCACGTTCGGTTGTCCGGATACCCAGCTCACCAGGCCTTCGGCCAAGGCCGTTTCCCCGCGCGCCACCGCTTCGCGATACGCGCGCAGGGCTGCCGAAAACGCGGGAGCCACCTTGTTGATACTTGCCAGTCGCTGTTCCATGAGCACGCCGGTAGCGGCCATCAGCCCTTGCGCATCGTTCGGGTCAAGCTGGCCATCGGCAAGTACATCCTGCTCGAGAACGTAAAACCAGCCATCAATGATCCCGCGGAATGCCCCTTCGCCGGCGTCGGCCGTGGCAAGCCGCTCGATCAGGCGACGATAGATCGTTTCCATTCGATGCAGAGGAGTTTCTGTCTCCGAGATCTGCACCTCGCTGCTGGCGAAGCCGGCGGCACGCGCCCGTTCCTGCAACCAGCGACCGAAGAACGTCTTGCCGCTGCCATATTCGCCGCGCAGCGCCTTGAACACAGCGCCCCCCGAACTGACCGACGAGAGTTCGTTGTCGAGCGTCGCCTGAAGGCGGTCAACGCCGACTGCGAAAGCATCCAGGCCATTCCGCGGCACCGTACCCCGACGCAAGGCATCGATGATCTCCGAGCGACGGGCTGGACTGATCATTGTGCTCTCCCGGTGCGCCCACCAAACTGCGTCTCAAGGAGCGCTCGATTCAGCCCGACCGTCCCCTCCGCTTCATCGAGGCTAAGCACAGGAGCCTGGTCTACGTTCAACAGGCGACGCGCTGCACTGACGAAGCCGGAAACCCGCAGCAAAGGCATGCCCAAGCGTGCAGCCAGGGCTTGCTTGGACACTTTTCCGCCTCGCTCCGACAAGGCTTCCAGCAGCGCCCGGATCTCTTCATCCGTCACACCAGCACGAGCCACCCACTGTTTCTGCGACAGGAATGCCGTCGATTCAAGCAATGCAGCAATCCAGTCCTGCTCGACTGCCGTGGCCTGAACCACCCCAAGCGCTGGCAGTTCGAACAAGGACTGCTGTCCCGCGGCTATTGGTGTTGGCGGCCTGCTTTTCCTGCTGAGCGCTTTGGCCTGAGCCTGAGAGCCGGGGGACGCGGGGCTTGTCTCGGCAGCAAGCTCCCACCAGGCGGGTGCGGCGCTGGGTGCATGGCGCAAACCCTCTGGCAGCACACTGCCAGTAGTCAGAAGCGTGATCGGGACCAGCATTTCCTGGAGACTGATGCCGCCGTGGTAGCCGTTCTTCCGCGAGCCATACCGCAGGGTTTCGCTCCACGGAACGAAGATCTGCCGTTGCCCATGCGGTGTCATCACCCGCCCGCCGGAGAGCATGATCTCTTCGGCAGAGACAGGAGCGCCGGCAACAGTTCGCCAGCGATCACCCGTTGCGGGATCTGAATAGCTCGCAACTGCCTTGTCCTGCGCCGGATTCGCAAGGGCATGTGTGGCCTCGTCGATCACATGACCATGATCGGCAGTGATCAGAACCAGGCGCCCGGCGTTGCGTGCCTCGTAGAGAAGTGGCTTGATCAGGCGCAGGTCATCCAGCGCCCAGCGGTGGTTCAGTTGAGCCGAGCCCGACAAGTGATCATCGACACCGTTGAAGACAACGGCCACAAGCTTTCGCTCTCGGCTGCCGATGGCATCGCGCACCACCTCGGACAGGGCGACGCCATCGCTGGCCGATGTCAGGTCACCTTTATGGAACAAGACCGGTCTTGCACCAGGCCGGTTCGATGGTACGAGGGGGATGAGTGCGGGATGCTGGGCAAAGCCGGTCTTCTCGTTGGCTGCCTGACCTTGCAGCAGTTTTCCGCAAAACAGACTGGTGCGGGAGATCTCGGTGATCGATGGAATGGTCGCCAAGCCAACCGATGCCTTTTCCTGCGCACTCGGCAAAACTTCATTCCAGCCTTGTCGCTGTGCATCCTCAAGCAATTCCCGATAAATCGGAAACGACAGGCCATCGACGACCAGCAGCAGCACCGGCGCCAGCGTTGCCACGGGAGCGAGCACGTCGGCGATGATCTGCTCTACCGGGACGACATGGTCGAGCTTTGGGCATCCCCCCTGATTCCAGGCGGACAGAGCCAGCGCGAACTGCCTGTTTGACGACTCGCGTCTCGCCCGGGCCGCTTCGCGCAAAGCACTGTAGGCACGAGTCACGACCGCCAGGTCATCGCTTCCCATCAAGGCAAGGCGTGCCCAGTCGGCAAATGCGCCTTCGTCGGCATAGGACTTCGCCAACGAATCCAGCCCGATGTGTTGGCCAGGCTCAGCGTTCGACAGCCAGCGGACCAGCCGCATGGCCATCTCGACACGGCGCACCCCGTGTGCCTGATGAACCGCGAGGCGATGCTCTTTGACGGAGCCTCCCACGACCAGCACCGCAGCCGTGGCAGCCGAGCGAGCAGCCGGCTTCTTCTCGGACCCTGTTGCGAGAAATTCTGTAATTGCGTTGGCGAAAATGCTCAGGCGTGCGCTGAACCCTGAAGACAAGTCGCTGGATCTTTCGGCGAACGCCATCAGGTGAAGGGATGCAACAAGCTGGTCTGCCACATCGAGGACGGGCATCAAAGTCGAAGCATCCATGGCTTTTGTGACCTGAACGGCCGCCGCATGCAAACGCAGTCCCTCACGCTGCGGAATTGGCGTCCCGCCGGTGTAGCGCTCCAGCCGCACGGCCGCGGCCAGCAATTCCGGTGCAAGCGGCGTGTCGTCAGGCCGCTTGAGGACCATGCCGCATACCAGGGCGATCGGCAGCAACTCGCCGCCGTAGCCCGCCTCCAGCACCTGCGCGACCAACCGTCCACAGGAACCGAGAATCTCGATCAACCATTCACCGACCTGTTGGCGTGCCTTCTCATGAAGATCGCCGTAGCGACGTGTTGCCTCGGGTGAGAGGGTCCAGCGCAACACCGAAGCGAGGTCGGGACGCCCCGCATGTTCGGTGGTCATCCCAAGGACGCAGCGCAAGACCTGCGACCAGGCCGCGTCAACATCGAGAACGCCGCCGGCGACTGGTGGATAGCCGCCTGCCGGCAGATTCTCCAACAGTGCCTCGGCAACCCAGGACCAGCGAGCAAGCCGCGAATCGATTGCCTTGGCCTGAAACGCATGGCGCAACATATCCCACGCTTCAACCGAAAAAACCTTGCCACGCGAAAACCGTGCAAGCACGTCGGCGCCCAGCACATGATCGGACAGAGGCGTCAATACCACCAGACCAGGCAATTTCCCTGGCGATTCGCTGGATACCTGGCCTGCATCGGCCATCGCCCCGTCAGCAAGCGCCAGCAGTCGTTCCCGAACCGCAATCGGCGACGGACACCAGGCCACTGAAAACTCCCGATCGCCAACCGCCAACGTCGATGGCCAGTCTTCGTTGTGCTGCGCACGAATGGCGATCACCGCTGCTGTTCTATCGTGGCGCAGAACCGCATCGACCTGGGCGACGATCTGGCGGGCCGACGGGTTGAGCAATACATTCACCTGCTTAGCCCTTCTTCGTGATTTTCCACGAGATGCTCAGTCGGTAGTCGGCATCCTTCACAAGTTCCGCACGAATTTCATCAAGAGAGTTGATCGCATCGGATACGGCCAGGTCCTTCTTGACCTCTTCGCGAATGACTCGAGTCCCTGGTTTTGGTGGCTCAGGCTCTGGCCTCGGCGGCGCGTCAGTCAGCAGCTTCAAAGCCTTGTTCTTTTGCTCGGCCAGGGCCGCCTTCAGGCCAATTGCATGCTCGTCACTCGCCAGTATCTCCGCCAGCCGTTCCCGCATCGATTGGGCGGCAACCCGGCGGTGATCCACGAGCGCGATCACGGCGGTGAAGAGTTCCCAGTCTGTCGTCTTCAAAGCCTCGTCAAGCGCTTTCGCCTTGCCTATGGTCTGCCCGTAAGCTGCCTCTGTCGTCGCCATTGCCGCGCCCGCAAGGGTGCTGATCACGTCGGCATTGGCGGATGTCATGCCGAGGAGCAGAGCCGCAGCACCCTCGGCTGTCCTGAGCCGATCGGAATCCCGTCCGGCATTGCCAAGACTCCGCCACTTCACGGCCAGTGCCTTGGCGTAATCCTGCAGCGGAGCAAGCCTGGCGCTTGCTTCGGTGGTCAACTGATCCTTCAGTCGGGCCACATTGCCCGCATTCAACGATTCCGCCACCGTCAGTCCGAAGAACAGGCCAGCGCGCCGGATCGCCACTTTCCAATCGTCTTCACCGGGCAGTGCCTGCTCGCGCAACTCAAGCTCGTTCGGTGTGTTTTCAAGCGTCGGCGGATAGGGGCCGTTGTTCAGGAAGAAAGAACGATTGGTCATCGCTGCGAACGCGTGGATGATCAAATTCTGGACTTCCGGCAGCAAGCCCATCGGGCTCGGATCGTCGATCCATTTGCGCATTCGGGCGACCGTGATCGGCGCGCCGGGGTCACCATCCGCAGCCTGTCTTTGCAGGAAATGAGTGCGCCAGTGATTCTCCAGCGCGAGATGGGTCGCACCCATGTTGCCCAGGCGCAGGGGATTGACCACTGCAAGCGTCAATTGCCGCAGCGCGCGATCGGCCACATGCACGCGCTGGTCTTTGTCCTCAAGCGCCCGAACCAGCTCCGCCTCGACCTTCTTGAGCACGGCGATCCTGATCTCGGTCTCGAACTGCGGGTGTGCCGGATACCTGTGGGTGAACAACTGGTCCAGCAGGTTGATGAATCCCTCGCGCAGATTGGCGCCCACCGGCGCCTGCGGCTGGAATGTCCGGTCGAGCGTGCGGAACTGGTCGGCCACTCCGAGCTTCTGGTCGACGGCTTCGCGCGGATCCTGGGCGATTCCGTAGGCGACCTCGAGGTATTGCTTGAGGCGCTGCTGCAGTTGATCGCGCTGATTCTTGGCCAGGGAACGTGCCTGTGCCCGGTCCACTTGCGCCAGATGCGCGGCGTAGTCGTTGAAACGCTCGCCCGTCAGGATGTAGTCGAGCACCACCAGGCGCCCAAGATCCTTCAGGGCCTTTTCCGAAAGGAAGGCTGGCAGCCAGACCAGCGTCTGCGAGCCTTCGCCGGTGTAGCGGTCCAGGCGGGCAAGATCATCGGCCGGGGTGCGGTTGGGTTCGTCGAAAGGGAAGTCGAGAATGACCGTCCACGCCCCTTCACGCCCGCGTAGCCGATCATCGGCCAGTTCGCGCACGTTCTCATACAGTACCTCGACCTCGCGCAGGGTGCCGCGCCACCAGAACGAGAAACGGGTAAACAGCTCGTTGCTATCCGGAATGCCGAGTTCGCCGAACAGCATCTCGCGAATCTTGCGCCGGCGGTTGCCAGTGTTGTCGTGCCCCTCGGCGCCTTTGACGATCGGCTCGATATCGACCCCGGTGACCTGAATCGAGATTACCGGATTCTGCTCGTCGGTGATCTTGAGTTCGCCGACTTCGCCCGCCCAGTCACGACACCTCTTCAATACGTCCTGCGCCTCGCGGCCAGGAATCGGCGACTTCACCGAGCCATGATTCAAGGCGGCAAGTCGCTGCGCCGTCAGGGCCTTCAACGACTCGACCTCGGGCACCAGGGCCGCCAGCAGCAGCGTTTTCAGGATGCGGGCGTCGTTACGGAAATTCCGTGCCCGCACAGGGTCGACCGCAGCATGGGCCTGCGGGTTGCGCAGATCCTGCCAGACGACCCCATGTGTCCGTTCGAGCAGCGGCACCAGCTTCTGGCTGAAGAGGCGCTTGGCATTGTCGAAATGCAGACGCATGGCGTCCGAGAAGGGCTCGTCACCATCGACGATCACGTCCCACAGGTCACCTACCGGGATGATCTGGCCCAGTTCAAGGTCGTCGCGGCGGTCAACCAGCAGTTGCAGCATCAGCTTCAAGGCTGTGCGCTCACGTTGCAGCACACTCGACACCGCCACCAGGGTCTGCACCAGAGCCGGGCTGAACGGGTAGACCAGTCGGAACATCTCGCGGTCGGCGTTCGATGTCAGCAGCGTGTCGGTCACCGTCCTCGACCTGTTGGCGAAATCCTCGAAAGCCGCGTCCAGCACCTGACGGGCTGATTCGGTCGCCGGCTTGAGAACGCGGGCCTGGGCAATGACCGGCAAGTTGCGGTCCTCCAGGATGATCTTGTGAAAGCGCGCCTCCCAGTACTTGAGCACGTCGGCAAACTGCATCTGCATCGCGCCGGCCATGTTGTCGCCGACCAGTTCGCGCAGGTCGCGCTGACGCGCCACGAAGCTGATCAAGGGCACCGGACGATCGGCATTGGCTGCCTCGACCAGTTTCGAGAGCTTTGACCCTTCGCTGCTGACAAACGCGACGTCCGCTGCCCGACTCGCCAGCCAGAGAATCAGCTCGTCGAGGAAGAGGATTACACCGTCGTAGCCGAGTTCGCTCGCGTGGCGGGAAAGGATGGCGAGTCCATCGTCGAGGCTGACAAACGCCTCGCCCTGGCCACCGCCACTACTGCTGGCCACCGAGGCGTAGGCGCTAAAAAAACACGAAATCAGGTCACCGACCAGACGGCTACGCTCGTCACCCCGAGGTGATTCCAGCATCGCCGCTTCGAAGCTGCCGGCATCCCAACCGCCGGAAAGCTCGCCCCAGCCGTCGGCACTGCCGGCGTGTTCGTTCAGTTTGCCAAAGAAGGCGTCATCGCCCATGCGCGCCCGCAGTTGCTGGGCATCGCGAAACAGCCCCTCGGCCAGGTAGAAGCCGGGCACTGGCGCATCGGGGTGGATGCTGCGCACATGGTCGGCGTAGCCGCCGAGAATGGCCGACTCCATGTTGCGGGCACCGATCATGTGATAGGGAACCAGCAGGAACTTCTTGCCCTCGGTCCAGGCGTTGCTCCTGGTCACGACGCTGGCCAGTTCCTTGATCGAGCGGGCGCGAACATTTCCGGCCAGAAGCAGGTTCAGCACCGCCATGAAATGGCTCTTGCCTGAACCGAAACTGCCATGCAGGTAGGCTGCCTTGCTTTGGCGCGTCGCCAGTGCCGACTGGATGAAGGCCAGGGCATTGTCGAAAGCCTGTGCCAACTGCGGCGTGACCACGTAATTGCCGAGTGTTTCGTCCGCGGCCCGGACGCCATCGGACAGTTTGAGGACAAAGTCCCCTTGATGGACCCGCTCGGGGATCGGTATCAGTTCACGAATCAGCGTCATGTCGAATCCAGTCCAACAGCCAAGGCAAAGTCACGCACGCTGACGATCTTGACCTGCGGAATCAGACGGCGCGCTTCGCTAAAGTCGCTATCGCCGGTAATCAGGTAATCGACAAGCACCTTCATCGTGCGGCCCGGGTCGCATCGGTTTCCGCCGCAATATCGGCATCACGGATCGTCGCGGCCTGTGGCAGGCTTTGAACCATCTGCATCAACCGGCTCCATTCCTGCTCACGCTCTGCGGAATTCCGCTCCGACCCGACAACCAGCACCTCGACCAGCGAACCGGGAGCAAAGGGCAAGTGGCTGAGGGCCAGATCCCCGCTTGGCTGTACCCGTGCATAGGTTTTATAAGCTTGCATGTGCTACTCCTTTTCTTGTCGAACAGAGGCGCTGCTCAATCCAGTCTCTGGGCATTTCTCCAACAATCTGTTGGAGAATTAGCGCATCCCGACAAATCACAAAGAACTGACGCATCGAACACAGGTTCTGCGGCGAAAACCCGCTCATCCCGGGAAATGCCGAGCGCAGGTCCGCCCGCCTTGCTTGACGAAGAAACTTTCAATGTCATACAAGTCCTGGCGCGTATTGCCGCAAGGTTTGCTCGGCTACAGGGCCGAAGAACTGGCGCGTCAGACTAAAAAAAGAGTTAAGTGCCGGGAGATAATGGGGAGCTGTATGGCGACCATGAGGAGTCATTTCTCCCTGACACAAGTGCTCAATACTCCATCCCTTATCCAAATGTTGCGCCAAAAGCGCATCCAGCTCGTCCCAAAGATTTCGGCGCAAGGTGACGAGATAGGGGCTATTCAGGTTCAACAGCCGAATTGTGTATTCGGCCCTGGCTTGATCTGCCAGGCTGCGATTCAGATTCGGCCCCATTTCGCCATTGGACAGATAAGCGAAATAGGAAGCGCACTGCGGGTCACGGATCGAAACGAACTGCACCGTATCAACTTGATTCTGCTTTTCTCGAGCATGGCCACCAAAATTCACTTCAACCTTGCCTGGGATGGCAGCGCGGTACGAAGCCAGCTTGGGCAAGCCCTCGTCACTACTCAAGGCACTTGCAGCAAGGTTGGACCAATCAAAGGTTCGTTGCGGATTCTGGCTCTTATTTTCAATATGTTCGATGTGATAACCCAGCCCGTACAAATCCGCACGCAACTCGCTGTAACAACAAAGCATGTACTGATCTTGCAGAAGGCGATCGATGACTGCTTGCTTGCTCGGTGCAAACTCATGCCAGCGACGCGTTACTTCATCTGATGATTCTGGGGGCGTTTGATTTGCCTGTGAAAGTGCTACGGGCCCGGCGCCTGTCGGTGCAACATGCCTCATCCCTCACCGTCCCTTTGCACCAGGAAAGTCTGGCGGCTGACGCTCCGCTGTAAGCGCAGCATTTGAGGATGTCCGGGCCCCAAGGCTTGTCCAAGCCGGCGAAACAAATCTTTGGCTTCGTCTGACTCGTAACGCCCCTGATCGACAAGATTCGTCAGGCGATCAAGGTCACTTTTTTCATCCACTGGGGGCTGGGGGTTAACCAGCATCACACTCTGCAGAACATCGCCGCTGGGCTGGCCGTAGGGGTTTGCCAGTGGTTCGGTCGCCACGGTCCTGCCGTCCGTGTCTGTACTGAATACGCGGATATTTTCTCGCCTGACCGTGCTGATAACCTGCGGGCTGTGGGTGGTCACAATGAATTGCGTCGACGGAAAAGCACGCATCAAATCATCTAACACGCGTTGCTGCCACGAGGGGTGAAGATGTAGGTCGATTTCATCCACCAGCATGATGGCGGGGGCGATCAGCGGTGCGGAAAGGGGGAGATCTTCAGCTACTTCATCGGGTCTGCGCAAGGTATGAAGTTCTTCGAGAGCGATGGCAATCGAATTCTGGTCGCCATAATTCATGTGACCGTTGGCCAAAACCAGCCTGCGCGCGAAATCAACGCCAAGTGCCAACATACTTTGATACCCCTGACTCAGTTGAGTCACCAGCAAGGGGGCGCCGCCGTCAGATGGTTCCACGACAAATTTGTGGTCCCGATTGAAACAGGGATTCTGGTAACTTCCATCGAGTAATGTCTTGATGGTTTCTCTAACGGCATCAAGCGCCTGAGAAGGAGCGTAATCATCGCTTGCAACACCTTTGTTGGCGCGTAACTCGGAGGCTTCTTCTCGGTCGAACCATTTCAGCAGTTCCTTGAAATCACTCAAGGAATCGAGCGCACCGATCAGCGCGGAGGTTGGATAGGCATAATTTTCCTTGCTTTCGCGCAAGCGTTCCGGCACCTCGATATAGCCTCGCCGCGCGCCAAAATAGGCAAACACAGGCGTCAGTGCAGGCGCCGAAGATTTGTAGCTTTCCGAGATGGTCTGCAGGCGACTCTTGAGTTCAGTCAGGCCGTGTTTGGTTTTCGGTTCCTGTCCTTTGGTACCAGAAGGCCGCCAATAGTCCCATTTCAGACCGTCAACGGTTTCCGCGACAACCTGCGCGAAGTCAGCCAATTTCCAGCGCTCCTTGCCCGAGCGGACTGTCGCCGGTTCAACGCGGAAATCCGCATCCGCAATACCCCGACCGGTGAGCCGCTGGTTTGCCGACGAAAGATAGTTCAGTACAGGCGTCAATGCGGTGGCGATGCCATCAAGGACGGCGGTCTTGCCGGCCCCGTTTTCGCCGACGAACACGCTCAGTCTTGGGTGGAGCGTTACCTCGAAGGACTCGAAGCAGCGGAAATTATTCAAGGTGATTTTCTTAAGGCGCATGGCACAAGACTCCTTTGCCGCTGCCTCTTGCAGGATCATTCATGGTCATCCTCCTCAAATCGCCGGCCGTCGACCGCGACGAACGGTAGTCGCCGGCGGCCGCCAGCCCACTACGGCCTCGCGGGTCAAGCCGAGGTCGCGGGCTTCTTCATCGACGAAGCCATCCAGATAGTCGCCCATGCGGGTGCCGTGTTCGGCATCGGGGTCGTTGTGCCACTGTTTGATCCAGGGCGCCAGTTCGGCGATGCCGGCCAGCAAGGGCTTCAGCCGCTCGGCATGCCAGCCCTCGTTGTCCTTCATGTCGAGATAGCAGGTGGCGATGGCGGTGCCGAGTTGCAGCGGGTTGAGGCCGGCCCAGGCGATCAGCAGGCTGCCGTCGGCGTCGCGGCTGCAGTGCGGGAAGCTGACGAAACGTTCCTTCGGTACATCGAGCCCGCCGCGCAGGCGCCAGTAGTCGGTCTTCTGGAAATCGCTCGACTTGTACTTGGGCGGCACCGGAATGTCGCCGATCTCGGCGGTCTTGCGCCGCCGGCGTTCCGATTCGTCGCTTGTCTCGGCGTCGACCGCATCTTCCCGGCGCTGCAAGTCCCAGGTGCGCTCCCATTCGGCGCGCTTGCGCAGGCCGGCTTCGCTGTAGCGCAGAACGGGCAGCACGGGCACTGCTTCGCCGGCCACGAGGTTTGCCACCAGTAGCGCCACGTCAAAATCGGAGCGGCCGGCATACAGTTCGGCAACCTGCATGAAATCGGTGTCGGACCGTAACGGATCGGCCAGCTTGTTGGTGCTGGTCAGGCTCGGGGTGTCGGCCGCAGCGTCTTTCAGAGACGATTCCAGGCGGTCGAGCAGCCAGCCCTTGAGGGCGGTCTGCTCCTGTTCTGCCCACGCGGTCGACGCCCAGCGGCGCTTGTACTCGGGGCGTTCGATCAGGCCGATGACTTTGTCGGATTCTATCAGCGCGATGCGGGCTTCGACGATGCAGCGGTAATCGGCCGGCCAGTGGGCGGGCAGTTCGGTGATCGGTGTTGAGCCATGGCGGGCAAACCAGGTGGTTTCGGCTTGGCCGGCGGCGATGCGCCGGGCGAGGACGATTTCAAAGGCGCGCTCGCCGAGGGCAATGTCTGGCGGCTGCGGGTGGGTGAGTTCGGTCTGCGTCAGGCTGTAAAGTTGATAGCAGCGCCAGTCCAGTTCTTCCTGGGTCGCGATCATTTGCCGTCGCAGAGAAACGCTCTCGCATCTTGCGGCGACAAGTGCCGCTCTCGTCCGTGTGGCGGAAACAATGGCAGCGGGGCTATTGTCATCCAAATGCTGAGAGAGATCATCGAGTCGACGAGTAAGGTCATAACAATCTAGCGTTACGAGAGGGAGTTTAGCTGCTATCCCCGCACCGATCTCATAGAAATCCTCGAAAGGGTCAGTTCTTTGTCGTGCCCCCTTGCCATCGACGGTACTTCCTCGGTTTTGAGCGACTTGCTTCAACCAAAAACATGCTACCGACGAATTGAGTAAACCAAGCAAGCCCAGATGCTCCCCCTCGCTCGCCGCCGCCCGCAGCTTGATAACTGGCGCTGTTCTATTGAAAACCCTGCCACCTCGGTCAAGAACAAAATGGTTGTGAGTTGCGTAGAAGGCGAAGGTGATGGTGAGTGGAGTATTGAATTTTTCCGCTGAGATATGGCCATAGGCAAACCATTCGTAACCACGCTGCAATTGTGTTTTCTTGAACCATATTCGGTTGGACAAACCAGTCTTCAACGGCCAAAGCCAACGATAAATCTCCGGCGCAAGAGATGCTTGGAATGATTTGTCCACATGGGGAAACACGGCAACCGAATGCGTGTTGAAGAACCAGTCTCGAACAATGTCACCCACGACGAATCCACGAACGAATTCCTTTGGAAAAGATCTGCGGCCTACAAGATCGCTTGGAATCTGATAGGCGTCGTCTTCGAGCGTAACAACACCCACACCAACATTCGCAACATCGCCCAAAGTGCGTTCACTACCCGACTCAAGCATCTCCTTCAAATCCGCCGCGCCACCGCCGCCGATGCTCCACGGATGCTTTGCAAAGGTCGAACGTGGGGTATCGGCCACCGACACAAATGCCGATTCACTGCCGGCGACATCGACCTGCTCGACGATCGCCCGCCAGACCAGTCCCAGCGCCGGGTCGTCCGGGGTCGAGGGTTCGCCCTTGATGCCCATGACGGTGCGCACCACCGACGTCAGCGGCGCCCGGTTGCGACCGAAGAGGATGACCGTTGGCGTGCCGTGGCCGGGAATGTAGGCGCCCGAGGTGTCGATGACGTGGCTGAGGTCGATGCGCGGCAGGAAGTCCTCGATCAGCTTCTTGCCGAACTCGCGCTTCATGAAGCTGTTGGTAGTGATCAGGCCGACGTAGCCGGCCGGCTCGCGCTCGCTACCGGGAATGGCGAGTTCTAAGAAGCGCTCGGTGAAGGGCACGCCAAGCGAATACTTCATGTGGCAGGTGAGGTAGCGCGCCCGGTAAGCAGCATTCAGCGCCGCGTCCTTGACGGTGATGTAGGGCGGATTGCCAACGACGGCGTGGTAACGCTGGCCGAGGATGCGGTTGAGATCAGGCAGGTCTTCGCTGGCGAAGGCGTGGGCGAGCGCGCCACGGCCGAGGTTTTCGGCCTCGCCGCCGAGTGCGAGTTGGCCGTGGCCAAGGCGCGGGCCATGCAGCAGACTGTCGCCGGCGGCGAGGTTGAACCTGAAGTTCGGCGCTTCGGCGAGACTGGTTTCAGCGCAGGCCTTGAGCGCGGCAATCAACAGACGGAAGCGGGCGATGGCGACGGCAAACGGGTTGAGGTCGACGCCGTAAATGCCGTTCAGCGCCTGCTGCACGGCATCGCGCGCGTTGCGGCCGGGTTCGTTCTTCTGCCAGCATTCGAGCAGGCGGGCGAAACCGCCGAGCAGGAAGTGCCCGGAACCGCAGGTCGGGTCGATCAGCCGCACTTCGCGGTAACCGAACTCGGCGATGGCCGGGTTCAGCGTGCGGTCGAGGATGAATTCCTCGACGAATTCCGGCGTTTGCAGCAGCGCAAACTTCTTCTGCGCCGCTTCGGAAAGATCCTGGTAGAGGTCGCCGAGAAAGCGCGTGCTCCACTCGGGGTCGCTGAAGTCATGGAGCAGCGTGCCGGTGTCCGGGTCGATCTTCTGCCAGAAGCCAACGATGGCCATCGCGCCGTCGCCGGAGACGGCCAGGCGGAACAGCGGATTGTGCCGCTCGTCGAACAGCGGCCCCAGGCCGGGCAGCCGGCCGACGTCGCGGTAGGCGGCGAGCAGGTATTCGAGGTCGCTGTCGCCCGGATGGGCGCGGAAGTAGCTTTCGTGCCGGTCCTGCGCCAGCGCCCGCTGGGCCGGGCTGGCGGCACTCAACCAGGGGCGATCGATCAGGCTGTTGTCTTCCAGGAAACGGATGAACACGCCCATCAGCAACCAATGCACGGCGGCCTGGGTGATGGCTTCTTCCTTGAAGTCGTGCAGCGTCGCAGCCATTCGCCCGGCGTTGCGGGCGGCCTGCCATTCGTTGTCCAACGAGGCATCGAGGTCCGGCGTCGCGGCCAGCCGCTCGCGGAGGTCGGATTCGATCGTCGTGGTCAGGCGCTTGAGGTCGCGCAGGAGGGCGGCGGCGTTGATCACGAGGGGATTCCTTCATGGTTCGGCGCTTCCTGCCGTTCCCGGCTTTGCCCGGGAACGGCAGGAAGCTCGATGATGGGTCGTTGATTCGTCATTCAGGCAGCGGTGCGAGAAGAATGGCCTGGCCATCGGTCTGGAACCCTTGCCCACTGGGCCTGCGTAATCACGGGAATCGGTACGCCATCCAGCGTTGGCATGCCCTGGCCAGCCATTGGCGCCAGCATCCAGACCGACAAAATCCCGTCGGCCCTGCCGGCCATGCTTTGCAGGTCGCTGATCAGGTCCAGCAAATCCAGCCTTGCCAGCAGGCCAGGATCGAGAAGCAGCAGCGATTTGCCCTGAGCGGTGAGCTTTCCTCTGATACGCGCCCTGGCGAAAGAGGCAAGGCGGATGAGGTTGCTCCAGTCGCGCGAGCCCGGTCCGCCGATGTCGGCTTCGAGGACCTTGCTCCAGCCGACCTTGCGCTGCAGTGCTTCTTCCTTGAGTGATTCGAGCACGATGCGGTCGAGGCTGATCGGCAGGAAGTCGGCGCCGGCAATGGTGCGCCGCAGTGCCGCCTCGGCGTGGCGCGCCAGCCGCGGTGCGGCGGTCAACACCAGAAATCCCCCCGATTTGATGGCGTGCTTGAGCCTGTCGTCGAACTGGCGTGCGGCGAGGACTTCTTCGCTTTGGTCGTCGTCGGCCACCGTGTCGGGACGGTGCAGGAAGGTGGTCGTTCCCGCCGAAGGGCCAAAGCCTCTGTGCGCGGAGTAGTAGCCGGGACCGTCTTCGCCGTCATGGCGCCAGACGAGATCGGAACCTGCTGCGCCGAGCAGGCTGTCCAGCGACGGCCGGCCGGGCAGGGGCTCCGCATCGGGGTAGCGCCCCATGATGCGTTCGCGTACCTGGCTCTCGGTGAGGACACGCGGGCCGATCAGGGAGCCCATGGCGATCCGGATGGCGCGCTGGGCAGCCATCGCCAGGGGATAGAGTTCCAGACGACTGGAAACTGCCGCGCGCTGGCTGCAACCTGCCGCAAGCTTCACCAGCCGCTGCGTGGACACGGCGGCAACGGTGTGGGGACGATCCACCGCTTCGAGCCTTTCAATCACCTGTTGCGGTGTCGGCAGGCTTTCGCCAGCCGATGTTTCTTCATCGGCGGCGATGACGCTGTCGGCGGCGGCGCCGAGTCGGAGTGCGTAGTCGGCATGGTCGACACTGGCCGCGACCAGCGGTACGGCGCCCTTTGCAGCGCCGGGGAATACCTGGTAGCGCGGTTGCGCGAGGTCGGCTTCGGTTTCGCTGACGGCGCGCAGCACGGCAGCAGCGAGCCGCAGGCGATTGGCGTCGTCCTGCTCTATCGAGCCATGGCTCGCCAGCAGCGAGCTGGCTGCTTCGGTGACGGCCATGACGCCGCCACTGGCGCTGAGCGTGATGGCCAGTTCCTCGCGCACTTCGCTGATGGCGATTGACCTGATCCAGCGCGCGCGCGAGGCGACGATCGCATGGGTCAAGGCCGGCCGGGCAATTCCCGCTGCCTGCGCTGCGTCCCCAAGAGTGGGCCAGAGTGTGGCGTTTCGTTCATTCTCGGTGCCCGTTTCGGCTGTCTCCAGGCCCAGGTAGATCGCCAGCGCATCGTCATCCGGGCGCTCGTCGGCTGCGGCGCGCTTCGGGAAGAGGTGGTTGGCGAGTTCGTCGAGGCTGCGAATGCCGCTCTTGCCGGCATCGGTATCGAGAACAGTGGGCGTGCCGGCAACGAGATCGGGACGAATCTGGGCGAGGCGCTTGGCGGTGCCCCGAATTTCCTTGCGCACCTTGTCGCCAACGCTCTTGAGGTAGCGGAAACGGACGCGGTCGACGGCGAGCAGTTCGCGAACGCTGTGGATCCCCATGCGGTCGAGAACGTTCTGCGCTTCAACGCTGTAGTCGAGCTCACCAATGGCCGTTTCCCGCGTCGCACGAAGAGCGATGACCTCGAAGGGATCGGCTGCGGTTTGCGTGTCGGCCTGGTCGAAAATCTTTCGCCAGTCACGCAGCATGTCTTCTGCGTTGTCGAAACGCTCGCGGAAATCACGACGCAGAGCTTTGCCAAAGAAGGCGGCCGAGGCTTCCCGCAGGTTGGGGTCGAAGAGGGTGACATCGAGCGTGACTTCGGGCTCGATCACGGCCGGGTCGGAGACGCCGTCGCCCCAGCCCGGCAGTGTGCCGGTGAGCATCTCGTAGAGCGTCATGGCTGCGGCAAAGCGCTCGGCGTAAATGTCCCAGCGTGGCGGCTTGCGCAGGCTGAGGAAGGGATCGAGGTAGGGGCGCGTGCCGGCCTGGATGTTGTCGACGGAAGCTTTCGACAGGGAGAAGTCGAACAGTACCAGTTGCAGGCGACCGCTATGCGACGACGGGCAAAGTCCGATGTTGTCGGGCTTGATGTCGCGGTGATAGATGCCTTCGTTTTCCAGATAGACGACTGTCTGCAGCAGTTCCTCGCCGAAACGCCGGACGAGATCCAGCGAGGGGCGGTTGTTGCGCAGGAGATGAGCCAGCGTGTCCTTGCCGGCACTGCTCATCAGCAGCGCCGTGCGGCCGGCAACGGTCAGCGTTTCGCGCCACTCGACAATATTGGCGTGGCGCAGCTTGCGCAGCGCTTCCCCTTCGGCAAGCAGGCGCCTGTTGTGGCTGGCGTCGAGGGCAACCTTGAGGACCAGCTCTTCGGCGTTGCCGCGGCGAGTGACCAGCAGCACATCGGATGACGAGCCCTTGCCGAGACGACGGACGACGGTGAAACCGCCATCGATGGGGTCGCCTGACTTGGCGGAAGCTGGATCGACTGTGGCCAACTCGGCCGGCGCAGTCAGTTCATCCTCGACAAGTTCGAGGTATTCAAGAAAATCCGTCACCGAGCCGAGGCGGGCAGAAACGTCCGGGCAGGTCGAGAACTGGATCAGGTCCTGCAGCGCCCGGCCGGCGCCATCCAGCACATCGGAGATGCGCAATCCGTTGCCGGCCCGGAGTTTCTGTTGCAGCTCGGAGGCGCTGGTTGCCGGCGGCGCGCCGGTGAACACCTGCCAGGCGATGGCGCCGAGCGAGAAGACGTCGAGGTGGGGTCCAGTTGGCGCGCCATCCCAGAGGGCTTCCGGTGCGAGAAATACTCTCGCCGGATCTTCCAGGTAATTTTCAACGTGCCGGGTTCCGACGGTACGCGCCAATGTTCCAGCCGATGCGCCAAGAGCCGTCAGATTCGACTGCTCCGTCCCTTGCCCACCGCGCGCGGCGAGCTGCCAGTTCATGATGGCGAGCTTGAGTGGGGCGCCATCCTGGTTCTGGACGAGGATGCTTTGTGGTGATAGTGCCCGGTGAATCAGCTTCTTCTGGTGGGCATACTTGAGGGTTTCCGCCAGTTGCCGAAGGATGGACAGCCGCTGGTCGGCGTTGAGCTGATTGCCTTGCTCGCGCAGCAGGAAATCGAGTCGTCGGCCCTGCGGGTTGTAGTCGAAAAGCAGGGCCGGGCCGAGTTCGCTTTCCTTGAAATCGCGCACCTTGAGGATGCCGGGATGATCCACGCCCTCGAGAATCTGGAACTCGCGCGTCGCCTGCCGCACCAGCGATTGCCGGGCGTCAACGGTCGACGCCAGGGCGTAGCCATAAATCCTGACGCGACGGCGGACACCGGCCGAAACGTGCTCTCCCGCCCAGTCCTGATAATTCTCGCCCTCCTGAATGAGGGCGCCCAACTGATAGTCAGCGATGCGCCGGTGTTTGTTGGATGGGCGCACGCCGGCTTCGACAACGGCGCGGCAAACCACACGCCCCAGTTCGTGACCGAGCAGCGGTCCAGTGGGTGGGTAATTCCCGGTGCCCTCCAGGCGGGCGATGATCCCGTCGTCGTTGCTGGTGTCGGGACGACCCTTGAGAAAGGCGCCGGAGCGCCCGTTACCTGACAGCCTGAAAGCGTCAGCGTTGATCGCCGAGAGAAAGATCAGTGGCTCGATGAACGGCACCCGGGACCTCGCCTTGATCACCGACGATTGCCGACGCAACAGCGTCGCCAGTCGCTTGGCCTTGCGGTTCGCAAGAATCAAGGGGTTGTCGTAGGCGTAGTCACGCCCGTCAGTACGCCACGTCCAGGTATGCGCATCACCGGTGAGAACGCCGGGGCGACTCTTGACCTCGACCAGGAAGATGCCCACGGGCGAGAGCACCAAGGCATCCACCTCATTGACCTTGCCTTCGTCGTCGATGAATTCAAAGTTCGACCAGACGTGCCAGGGATCGCGATCCGAGAGTCGATCACGCAGCCAATCGAGCGCCGCCTTTTCCCAGGCAAAGTTTGATTCCGAGATCGCTGTCCAGCGCGGATCTTTCATGAGGTTCTAGGGTGAGAATCTTGCCGGGTCACGGCGGCATCGCTGACGTTGTGAGTAGATGGTCATTGAATTAGCGTTGTCTTCCTCTGACGGCTTCATGATCAGAACTGTGTATTCCACGCAAACTGGACAGTCGCAGCGTAGCAACGCGGGGTGAAAGGGTTGTACTCCAGGACGCTTGCTTGGGTCAAGTTTGTAGCTCACCCGAACAAATGTCTCTGGTCTTTTTGGTGCCGGCTGGTAGAGGCAAGGTTCGTTACGGCGTAACGAGTTCCGGACCCAGTGGGCGTTGTTTTTCGTAGTCCTCGGCGAGACCCTTGGGAAGCCTCGACGCCTGGTCCGCGGCGTCACCATCGGCCTGACGCAGTAGCCTCTCGAGGAATGCTTTTTGCGTTACGCCGTAACTGAATGCCAGGCGTTCGAGGGCACGTTTGGCGTGGAAATCAATAACGACATTCAGCCGATTCCCCTGTCCGTCCTGACCTTTCAGATGACGTTCCCGGTATTCCGACTGGCGTTGCGCGTTGGTCTTGGCCATTTTTACCTCCTGGTGAGCGTTACGCAGTAACGCACTGCTTGTGCGCTGGCGCGCAAGAAACCCCTGAAACCGAGGCGTCGGTGGTGGCGTGCCTGACGCCTGGCAGGAGCAAAGCGCAGAGTTGTCCACGGGCGCCCGCCAGACGGCGCGGCTTGTGCAGGAGGGCGGCGAGGGATGACTCGGCCGCGATGTTGTTTTGGTGTGGAAGGGGCCGCCACTCGCGAGGCCTGGCAGCGATGCGAAGGGACTGGCATGAGCACAGTCGCGAGCAGAGAGAGTGCGTTGAGGGGCCTGTCAAGGGCGGGCGCAGCCCGGCGAAGCGAACCCTTTACCGGGGCCGAGACGCGAGTACGCTCAAGGGCTTGGGGTGCGTTGCGGCGTTTCGCGGGTAAGTATTCGGTGAACCCGTGGGCCAAGTCTGACCTTGACGATCGGCGCTAGCGACACAGAATTGAGCGGAAGTTCCTGTGCAGGGGATGGAGCCAGATATCCTTGATCGGCAGGATAGGCTTGGACGTGGGGCATTTCTTGCCGCGTCCGGTGGTTTGACCGACCTTGATCCAGTTGGCGGCCTGGTAACAGGTGCCGCGATGACGGGGAGTCTCG
>Ga0209460_1000650_pt1 | contig 29021 bp, 19 predicted proteins | sample EBPBio132013_DNA_FD_185868 | JGI IMG/M metagenome (GOLD analysis project Ga0209460, IMG submission 185868) | Wastewater treatment Type I Accumulibacter community from EBPR Bioreactor in Madison, WI, USA - Reactor 2_5/13/2013_ DNA (SPAdes)... | ecosystem: Engineered > Bioreactor > EBPR >... | reverse complement strand
GCATTCGGTTACAGGTTTGATGAGCATACCAGATCAGGGAAACTGGATGTTGACCTTGCTGAAAAACTGGGCGTGCAAAAAGGTCCGTTGTTTCGTGAACTGAAGGAAGGGCGCTCTGTTTTATCTGAATCAGGAAAACTGATTTCTCCATCAGATGTTTTGGCAGAACCCAAACCGTCGAAATCGTTTTGCTATATCACTGATACCCGTTATTGTTCCCGATCAATAGCTCTGGCAAAAGGTTGTGATCTGATGATGCATGAGGCCACTTACCTGCATGAACTTAAAGCCAAAGCAGATGAAACTGGGCATTCAACTGCTTTGGAAGCGGCAATGATTGCAAAAGAGGCAGGGGTTAAAAAGCTTGTTTTGTTTCATTACAGTGCCCGGTATCCAAACTTGAATCCGCTTTACAGAGAAGCAATTTCTGTTTTTCCTGCAACTCAAATGGGCAATGATCTTGAAACTCTGAGGATTGAGTAAAAATGGCTGCACTTTTTCATGAAGATGAACCCTCAGGCAAAGCTCTTGATATCGGGCTGATGAAACGCCTCGTCAGGTATGTTCTTCCTCATAAAAAATTGGTTTTCTGGGGCGTTTTGCTTTCTGTTGCCTCGTCATTTCTGGGTCCGCTCAGGCCCTACCTGTCTCACATTGCCATTGATGATTATATTGCCAAAGGTGACTGGAACGGACTTCACTTTATTGGGCTGACCATTCTTGTGATTTTACTGTTTGAAATCCTGTTTCAGTTTGGTCTTACTTACATCACACAATATCTGGGTCAGAAAGCCATTTTTGACCTCAGACTTGAAATATTTTCTTTCCTACAAAGATTAAATCTCACTTTTTTTGATAAAAATCCGCTTGGAAGGCTTATCTCACGGGTGACTTCAGATGTTGAAGTGCTAAATGAGATGTTTTCATCTGGGTTGGTTGCCATTTTTGGTGATTTATTCCGGTTGTGTTTCATCCTGCTTCTAATGTTTTTAACTGACTGGCGGCTGAGTCTGATCACTCTTTCTGTTCTGCCGTTCATGATTTATGGTTCTTTTCTTTTTAGAAGAAAAGCTCGTGAATCCTACCTTGAAGTCAGAGTTCAGGTTGCCAAACTGATGTCATTTCTTCAGGAACACATCTCGGGTATGTCTATTGTTCAGATTTTCAATCGGGAGGAAAGGGAACTCAGAAAGTTTAAGAAGATAAATACTGAACACCGTGATGCCCACATCAGAGGTATTTATTATTATTCTGTTTTCTATCCGGCAGTTGATTTTCTTTCGGCGCTTGCGGTTGCTTTAATTGTTTGGTACGGTGGCGGTGAAGTTGTGCAGTCAAACCTGACGATTGGTGTGCTGTTTATGTTTATTCAGTATGTTGAACAGTTTTTTAGACCGATCAGAGACCTCAGCGAAAAGTATGATATCATGCAAAGGGCTATGGCATCTTCTGACCGGATTTTCACTCTTCTTGACCGGGCACCTTATGTTGAAAAGAATGAAGGTGTTCTGAAAGTTGACAAGTTGCAGGGTGCTGTTGAATTTGATCACGTCTGGTCAGCCTATCAGGACGAAGAATGGATACTGAAGGGCGTTTCTTTTTCGGTTAAACCGGGTGAAAAGGTTGCACTTGTTGGTGCAACGGGTTCCGGAAAAACTACAATTATCAGTCTTCTCACCCGGTTTTATCCGTATCAGAAGGGAACAATCAGAATTGATGGACATGATATCAATGAATTTGAATTAAGTGCTTTTCGTTCGAGAATTGGTGTTGTTCTTCAGGATGTATTTTTGTTTACCGGAACGGTTTATGAAAACCTGACTTTGGGCAGACGGGATATTCCTCTTGAAAAAGTAAAGGAAGCAGCCAGACTGGTTCAAGCTGATTCGTTTATTTCAAAATTACCCGGCGAATACAACTTTCTTCTTTCAGAACGTGGCGGGAATTTATCGGTTGGTCAGCGCCAGCTTATCAGTTTTGTCAGAGTTCTGCTTTTTAACCCCGATATCGTCATTTTGGATGAAGCAACTAGCTCTGTTGATACAGAAACTGAATTCCTTATACAAAAAGCAGTTGAACTTGTTATGAAAGACAGAACTGCCATCGTCATTGCGCACCGTCTTTCAACAATTCACAAGTCTGATAAGATTATTGTTCTTCATAAAGGTGAAGTGAAAGAAACCGGTTCACATCAGCAACTGATGAATAAAAATGGTATTTACCGGAAACTGTATCAACTTCAATACAAAGAGCAGGAAATAACCGGATAAAAAGCGGTCAATTATTTTATCCCTCCATTTCTCCGTTTTAACCAGCTTTATTTGATCTGCATTATAACCCAACAGCTAACGGCTCTCCCCCTCACTTGTCCTTGTCTCTTGTAACGGGATTTAAAAAAACACTATCTTTACAGTGACCAAAATCAGGACCAACCCATGAAGTTTCAAAGTATTATTACTATTGACCGGCATTTTATTGACCAGGAAAAAAAATTCCCGTATGCCACAGGGGAATTCACAAAAATTCTCTATAACCTTTCACTTGCTGCTAAAATTGTCACCCGTGATGTCAGAAAAGCGGGTCTTGTCGATATTATTGGTATCACCTCAGATTCAAACTCATCTGGTGAAGTACAGAAAAAACTTGATATGTATGCCAATGATGTTTTCGTGAATGTGATGAATCATGACGGAATTGTGTGTGCCCTTGCAAGTGAAGAAGTTGACAGCCTGATAGAACTTGACGAAAGTGCCTGGGGTGGAAGGTATGTTGTCATGTTTGATCCGCTTGATGGCTCTTCAAACATTGATGCAAATGTTTCAATCGGAACGATTTTTTCGATTTATAAACGTCAGTCACCGGTTGGCGGCCCCTCCCAGTTGCGTGATGTCCTGCAACCCGGTTATAAGCAAATCGGTGCCGGTTACATTATTTATGGGTCGAGTACGATGTTTGTTTATACCACCGGAAATGGCGTTCATGGGTTTACTTACGACCCCAGCTGCGGTGAATTTTTACTGAGCCACCCCAATATGAAAACACCGAAAAAAGGTGCCATTTACTCAATCAATGAAGGTAACTGGAATTCATTTGACCCGGCAACCCAAAAGTATATTTCCTTTTTAAAGGAATCTGATAAAGAGTCTAACCGGCCTTATACATCACGGTATATTGGTTCCCTTGTAGCTGACTTTCATCGGAACTTACTTTATGGCGGAATTTATATTTATCCTGGCACGGCAAAATCTCCGGATGGTAAACTTCGTCTGCTTTATGAATGCAATCCGCTTGCAATGGTGATCGAACAGGCTGGCGGTAAAGCAACTAACGGCCAGAAAAGAATTCTCGACATCACTCCCAAAGATCTGCATGAACGCACGCCGTTGTTTATCGGCTCTCCTGATGATGTTGATCAGGCCATGGATTTTATCAGGGAGCAGGAAAAGCATACTGTGACCTGATTCAGAGCTGATCTGACCCTCCGTTTAATCTTTTTGGATAAAGTCACTGTGCTTCTAAGCGGGCCCTTTTGTCATTCAGGATCCCAGAACACTTTTGAGAATTCGGCTAACGAAATTCTTGGGAGCCCATCCATGAATATTTTTATATTTGAAGACTCTCCGATTTTCCTTCCTTAAAAATTAATGTCAAGATTCTCGTTTCACGTTTAAAATCCTGCCAATTACCCTTTCACAGAATTACATCCTGAAAAACAAATAAAAGTCATTAATAAATGAAGTAAGCCAAGGAATTTTATCCAAAAGCAAGCATTCATTATTAGAAGTAGATTATAATATCCGAATTCCGTTGAACGGTGAAAAAAAATCCGCTAATGTTGAGTGCCAGAATATCTGGTTTAAACCATGTTCAGAAAGTATTTTAGTTATGGAAATCAAGACCGTCATTAATCCATTTGAGAATGCACTCAAAAATTTTGACATGGCTGCAGATGTCATTCACCTCGAAGATAATATCCGCAACCATATTCGTTTACCTGAAAGAGAATTGACCGTTAACTTTCCGGTTCGGTTAGACAATGGAAATGTAATTTCAGTAACAGGTTATCGGGTTCAGCATAGTACTGCCCGTGGACCTGGAAAAGGAGGCGTTCGGTTCCATCCGGATGTAAATATTGACGAAGTTCGTGCACTGGCTGCCTGGATGACCTGGAAATGTGCAGTCGTGGGAATACCGTTTGGTGGTGCAAAAGGTGGCGTTGTTATTGACCCTAAAAAAATGTCGATGAGTGAATTGGAAAGAGTTACACGGCGGTACACCAGTGAAATTGCATTTATGATTGGTCCTGATAAAGATATTCCGGCTCCTGATGTGTACACCAACTCCCAAACCATGGCCTGGATGATGGACACTTACAGTATGATCTCAGGACGAACTGTATTGGGTGTTGTTACCGGAAAGCCCATTTCAATTGGTGGATCTCAGGGAAGAAACGAAGCTACTGCCCGGGGTACTGTCTTTACCATTGAAAAAGCAGCAAAAAAACTTGGCATCAAGCTGAACGGGGCATCGGTTGTCGTTCAGGGTTTTGGTAATGCAGGATCCATTGCTGCCCGGCTTATGTTTGATCTTGGCGCCAAAATAATTGCAGTCAGTGATTCTAAAGGTGGAATTTATTATCCGAAAGGAATGAATCCGACTGAAGTTTCCATCCACAAAGAGTTAACGGGTTCTGTTCTTGGTTTCAAAGATTCTGAAAAAATCAGTAATACTGAAATTCTGGAACTTCCTTGCGATATTCTGATTCCGGCAGCTCTTGAAAATGTGATCACCGAAGATAATGCTGGTCAGATTCATGCACGAATCATTGCCGAAGCAGCAAACGGACCTGTAATTCCTGAAGCTGATGCAATTCTTCATGATCGGGGTGTCTTTGTAATACCTGATATTCTGGCCAATGCAGGCGGGGTAACCGTTTCCTATTTTGAATGGGTGCAGGATAACTATAGCTTCTTCTGGAAAACAATGGACATCAACAAATACCTGAAGGAAGTTATGGATGAAAGCTTTGACAATGTCATGGCCATTACTGAAAAACACAAGGTTAACACCAGAATTGGGGCATATGCTACCGCTGTTGCAAAAGTAGCAGAAGCCATCAGACTCAGAGGTGTTTTCCCATAAGATCATGGGTCATAAATTTGGTTTTTTTAAATAACTATTCCCAGTCTTTCTTTTCCCACATCTCTTGTCCCTTGTCACCGGCTTTCCCATTGCCATCCTGCTAACCGAATTCTAATTGCTTAATAAAGTTAGAGTTACACTCGAATCGGGTTTTAATATTTCAGCTTTTTGCCTTCTCTCTTTAAACAATTTTGCTCAAAGGCAATCCCGCATTCACACCATGATTTTTCTGTGGGTTGGGCAGATTATTAATACTTGAAAATAGAAGGAAAATGGCTATCTTGTAACATTGACAACAGGTTATTCGCTGTTAATCGCAATTTAAAAACAAAATTGACCACTTTGTAAGAAAAACCAAATTTCTGAAGGTATTGTATGTTAAATCCGACCCCTGTATTGCATGATTCTTCAAACCCTTTTCTGGATATGCTTAGCCGTTACGAACGGGCCGCTGAAATTCTTAATCTTGAAGAAGGTGTCAGAACTTTCCTGAAAACCCCAATGCGTCAACACATCGTTTCCATTCCCATTCAGATGGATGATGGAACAATTAAAGTTTTTGAGGGTTACCGGGTTATTCATAATGACGTTCTTGGGCCCGGAAAAGGTGGAATCAGGTATGCAATGGATGTTAGTCTTGACGAAGTTAAAGCTCTTGCTGCCTGGATGACCTGGAAATGTGCCGTCGTTAATGTTCCGTTTGGCGGGGCTAAAGGCGGTATTATCTGCGATCCCCGTCAGTTGACAAAAACTGAACTTGAGAAAATTACACGCCGTTATACTGCCAATATGATCAATGTTTTTGGTCCTGATTCTGATATTCCTGCTCCAGACATGGGAACAAATGAACAGGTCATGGCCTGGATTGTTGATACTTATTCAATGCACAAACATAACACTGTTTCTGGCGTAGTAACCGGAAAACCACTTATCCTGGGTGGTTCATTAGGACGTAAAGAAGCCACAGGCCGTGGTGTTATGGATGTAACTCTGGCTGCCATGGAACGGCTGAATATGGATCCGATGAAATCAACTGTTGCGGTTCAGGGTTTTGGCAACGTGGGATCGATTTCTGCAAAATTGCTTTATGATCAGGGATGCCAGGTTGTTGCAATTTCAGATGTAACGGGTGCCTATTATAATTCAAAAGGAATTGATATTTATGCTGCATTGAAGCATTCTGAAAACAATAAAGGTTTGCTTGAAGGACTGAAGGATGCTGAGAAAATATCAAACGATGAGCTTCTCACGCTTAAAGTAGATGTTCTGGTTCCCGCTGCCAGAGAAGATCAGATTACTGAAAAGAATGCCTCTAAAATCCGTGCAAAAATTATTGCAGAAGGTGCAAACGGACCCACAACTGCTGCCGCTGATCCGATTCTGAATGATCTTGGAATTATCGTAATACCTGATATTCTGGCAAATGCCGGGGGTGTTACGGTTTCCTATTTTGAATGGGTGCAAAACCGTCAGGGTTATTTCTGGTCACTTGAACGGGTAAACCGCCGCCTTGACCGGGCTATGCGCAGTGCCTTTAACACAGTCTATGAAACCTCTCAGAAACATAATGAAAGTCTGAGAATCGGTGCTTATATTCTGGCAATTGATAAAGTTGCAACGGCCCTGAAACTCAGGGGTATCTACGGTTGAGATCTGGAAATCCGGATTTAATTTTTACTCTTTCAGAAATCCATTTAATCCCCCCCTTTTTTAAAGGAGGGGATTGCTTCCGTTTTTCAATCAGTAAAAAAGTATTCTGCTTTTTTTTAATTTCAATTTTTTTTTCCTCCGCTCTTTTTGCTCAGCCCGAAAAGAAAATTGTTTTTATTAAACCAGATGCAATACAAACTTTTTCTGAAAATGAACTCCGTCTTCTTGATTCTGTTTTTAAGGTAACGCTGTCTTCTGAAAACCAGTTTCCCTCAGTTTCTTCAGTTTTTTATGAAAACGACTCGGTTTGGGTGATGCTGAAAAATGCAAATGATCGCATAGACCGGGTTGCAATTGCCCCTTCAAATGATCCTGCTTTGCCTTATCTTTGGATTGTTACCGCCGGTGGAACTTTAACCCTGTTCATCCTTCTATATTTCATTCGGTTCTGAATTGTCTTTAACCGACTGAAATTCCTATCTTTGCACCAGTTTAATAGTGGAAATCTCTGTGACTAAATATTTTCTGTTCCTGTCAACAGCAATCTTATTGTTTGCTTCATGCTCAAAAGACTCAAATGAGCAACTTTCAGCTAAAGACATTTTTAATAAAGCCGTAGCATTATATCAGGAAGAAGAATATTCTAAGGCTATTACCGAATTTAATAATCTGAGCTACATAGCTGCAGGAACTGAGTTCGAAGATCAGTCAAAGTTTTACCTTGCTATGTGTTATTTCAAAACTGAAAAATACCTGCAGGCTGCTGATGCTTTTGATCAATTGGTTAAAACCAATGCCGGTTCTGATCTTGTTCCCGATGCATCTTATTATAAGGCACTCAGTTATTATAAAATGAGCCCCCGGTTTCCGCTCGATCAGACCTATGCCATTCAGGCCATCGGTGACTTCCAGACTTTTATTGACTATTTCCCCTCGCATACCATGGTTAAGGATGCAGTTGAAAAGATTATGGAGTTACGCAGAAAATTGGGGCAGAAAGAATATTCAAATGCTGTTACTTATATGAAAATGGATTATTATAAGTCGGCGACTGTTTACTTTCAATATGTGATGGATAGATATTACGACACTGAGTGGGCAGAGAAAGCGCATGCCGGTAAAGTTGAATCACTTTTTGAGCGGCATAAATGGGAAGATTTTGATAAAGAAGTTATCAAATTTAAAACTAAATATGCTGGTTCTGAACTAACTGCTAAATTAGATGAACTTGTAAAAAAATCGGGTCCCCAGCGTAAACGTGATGCAGAAGATGCAGCAGAAGCTGAAAAAATCAAGGCTTTGCAAAAATGAAAATTGGTTTTTTTTGCGGAACCTTTGACCCTGTTCACCTTGGCCACCTGAGGGTTGCTTTACATGTTCTTGAAGAGTTTACCCTGGACCGGCTTTTTTTTTTGCCAGCCGGGTTGCCGCCAAATAAAGCTGTAAACGTGATCAGCCCGTCTTCTTTACGCCTCGAAATGATTTCCCTTGCAATTACCCCCTGGCCAATTCTTGGTGTTTCAACGGTTGAAACCGATCGGGTTGGGCTTTCCTATATGGTCGATACAGTTAAAATCCTGAAAAGCCAAAACCCTGACTCTGAGCTTTTTTTATTGCTTGGTGAAGATAATCTCGCTGTGTTGAATACCTGGAAAGAATGGAAAGCCATTTTGGATGAAGTGAGTCTGATCGTATTCCGGAAGGATTGCAGTTCATTTATCCTGCACCCGGATTTACATTCGTTTCAGAGTAAAATTTTTCGTTCATCGGCGCCTGTACTTGATATTTCTTCAACTGATATCCGGAACCGGATAAAAACAGGGAAAAACACTGATTTGCTTTTACCTGATCAGGTTCAGAACTTTATAATAAATAATGGCTTATATAAAAATTAAAAAAATGCCCTCGTAGCTCAGATGGACAGAGCAGAAGTTTCCTAAACTTTTGGCCGGAGGTTCGACTCCTCTCGAGGGTACAAAAAAATAGCCGGCTTTTGCCGGCTATTTTTTTTCAGCGTAAAAAATCCCGTATTCCCACAATCCTCGTTTTAAGCCCTGATATTGCCGAACGGCTGCAATCGTATTCCCGATACATTGAGGATTTCCATATTTTTTTCCAATTAGTGAAAACAGTATTCCTGCAAAAAGTGCAGCTCTGCCGAAAAACCAAAGCCGCCGTGCAGATGGCATGATCATCTTCGTTACATTTTTGTAGGAAATGTTTTGAAACCCAGCCGATTCAAGTCCATTTCTGAATTCCTTTTCGGTAGCTAACTTATCAACTACCCATGAATTCCAAATTTGTTGTACCGCCTTCCAATCAGATTCTGAATAATTTTCTTTTGAATAAAAAGCATCTGCAACAATGAGACGTCCTCCTGGTTTCAGAAGTCTGAATGCTTCACGTAATAAAGCTGCTTTATCTTTTGAGTAACAGAGAGATTCGATTCCCCAATAAATGGTGAAAGATCCATCCGGGAAATCGGTTTTGTTGAAATCCATTTCTATAAAGGTGACCAGGTGACTAAGATTTCTGTTTTTTGCAGCAATTTCTGCAAGTTCAACTTGCCGGGGAGTAATCGTAATACCGGTGCCTTTGCAACCAATTGTACCAACTAAAAACAAAAGACTGCCACCAACTCCGCATCCTGCATCCAGTACACTATCGGTTTTTGTAATTTCGGCCATTTCAGCCATAATTTCATTGGTTCGTTTAAGGGCTTCACGTAAATTCCGTGTTTTCTTATCCCACAACCCGAAATGAAATGCCAAACTCGTATCTAAATCCCATGCATCCCTGTAAGAAACCTCTCCCCGGTTATAGTATTCAATAATGTCTTTATTGTAAGAATCCAGTGTATTTTTAGGATCCATCATGATGACCTGTGGTTATGATTTCAAATCCTGAAATTGTATCTTCCAAACCTTTACGGAATTTCCCGAGCTCCTTTGAGGTTGGGAATAGAACAGGTAAAAATAGACGTTTCGGTATGAAAACCCCAATCCGAAACCAATCATGTTGGCGACAGGCAGAATCAATGGCAGAATTCGTTCATCTTCACAATCATTCCCAGTATTCCCTTTTAGATGGTGCAGCCAAAATTAAACGATTGGTTGAAAAAGCCGTTGAAAACGGTCAGAAAGCCATTGCACTTACTGACCATGGTAATCTTTATGGTGCACCTGAGTTTTATAAGACTGCAAAAGATGCAGGTTTGAAACCGATTGTTGGCAGTGAATTTTATATCACACCAACCAGCATGTATGAAAAAGATACCAAAGAACGGTACCATCTTATTTTACTTGCCAAAAACCTCACAGGCTATAAAAATCTGGTTAAGCTGAGTTCCAAATCTTTTTTGGAAGGATATTATTACAAACCCAGAATTGACCGTGAACTTCTGCGGAAACATTCTGAGGGTTTGATTGCCCTGACAGCCTGTATTAAAGGGGAAGTTCCAAATGCTGCCTTAAAAGGTGATCTGAACAGAAGCCGAAGAATTATTGATGAATATGTCGATATTTTTGGAGACGATTTTTACCTGGAACTTCAGAACCATGGTATTAAAGAAGAAATTGTTGCCAATAATTATCTGGTTGAATTTGCCAAAGAAAAAAATGTAAAACTCGTAGCCACCAACGATATCCATTACATTTCAAGAGAAGATTCTGCAGCCCACGATATTCTGCTGTGTCTTTCAACCGGCAAAGAGTACAACGATCCTACGAGAATGAAGTTTACAACTGATCAGGTTTACTTCAAATCATCAAATGAAATGGCTGAGTTATTCAAACATTTGCCTGAAGCCATTGAGAATACGGTTCGTATTGCTGATTCGATTGATTTTAACTGGAAGTTTGGTGAAACCCTGCTTCCGCACTATAAACTCCCCGAAGGTTACGAGTCTGGTGATCAGTTTCTAGAAGAACTTTGTGTAACGGGTCTGAAAAAAAGGTATGGTGAGATCAATACTGAAATTTCGGAACGTCTTGACTTTGAACTCAAAATTATAAAGAAAATGGGTTATTCAGGATACTTCCTGATCACTCAGGACTTTACTCAGGCCGCACGTGATCTGGGCGTTGGCGTTGGTCCTGGTCGTGGATCTGCTGCAGGTTCTCTTGTTGCTTATGCAACCGGAATCACAAACATAGATCCGTTGAAGTACAATCTTCTTTTCGAACGCTTTTTGAATCCTGAACGGGTATCCATGCCCGATATTGACATGGACTTTGATGACAAAGGCCGGTCAAAGGTTATTGATTATGTGGTAAATAAATACGGTCGTGAATGCGTGACGCAGATTATCACATTCGGTACGATGGCAGCCCGTGGTGCAATCCGTGACGTAGGCCGTGCTTTGGGAATCCCGCTTAAAGAAGTTGATACCATTGCAAAAATGATTCCAGAAGGTCCGGGAAAAACCATTCAGGAAGCCATTGATACCAATCCTGATCTGAGAGAAGTTGAATTAAACGGACCTCATCCCCACAAACAATTAATTGAATTTGCAAAAATACTTGAAGGGTCAGCCCGTCATACTTCGATGCACGCTGCTGGGGTTGTTATTGCCCCGGATGATGTAACCAATTACGTTCCTCTTCATAAAGCCGGCAATAATGAAATTACAACCCAGTATGATAAAGACTGGTCTGAAAAAATCGGCTTGCTCAAAATGGATTTTCTGGGTCTGAAAACCCTTTCCATTCTTGCTGATGCAGTAAGGATGATCAAAGAAAATTATAAGATTGCTATTGATGTTGAAACTCTTGATGAAACCGATGAAAAAACCTTCGAATTGATGCAGAAGGGTGAAACCATTGGCGTGTTTCAGTTTGAGTCTGAAGGAATGAGAGATTACCTCAAAAAACTCAAACCAACCAGTATTGAAGATATGATTGCTATGAATGCACTTTACCGGCCAGGACCGCTGGGTTCAGGTATGGTTGAGTCTTTCATTAACCGGAAGCATGGCCAGGAAGAGATTGATTATTTCCATCCGGCACTTGAACCCATCCTGAAAGATACCTACGGCGTTATTGTTTATCAGGAACAGGTGATGCAGATTGCCCAGAAAATGGGTGGTTATTCTCTTGGTGCAGCCGATTTACTCCGGCGTGCAATGGGCAAAAAGAAAGCCGAGGAAATGGAAGCCCAGAAAGATCGGTTTCAAAAAGGTGCGGCAGAACAGAATATTGATCCAGCACTGGCCACAAAAGTTTTTGATCTGATGGCTCACTTTGCCGGATACGGTTTCAATAAATCCCACTCTGCCGCTTATGCAGTTGTTGCCTATCAAACCGCATTTCTGAAAGCCCACTATCCGGCTGAATTTATGGCTGCCTGTTTGAACTCAGAATTAAGCTCTACAGATAAAATCGTATTTTTTATCCATGAATGTAAACGGATGGGGATTGATGTTCTCCCGCCTGATGTAAATGAATCTGCAACGGAATTCAGTGTAGTAAACGGGAAAATCCGGTTTGGAATGGCCGCCGTAAAAAATGTGGGCATCCATGCTGTTGAAAGTATTATTGCTTCCCGAAAAGAACAGGGACCCTTTACCTCGTTTTTTGGTTTCTTTGCCAGAATTGATCTTAAACTTGTCAATAAAAAGGTTCTGGAAAGTTTGATTCAGGTTGGCGCTTTTGATTCGTTGCCAGGTCATCGTGCACAAAAATTTGATTCTATTGAAAGGGCAATCAGTTATGCCCAAAACCTCATCGAAGCAGAAAATCGGGGGCAATCGAGTCTTTTTGACACATTCTTATCCGAAAATCATCCAAAGGCAATTGTAGTAGAACCGGGTTTGGTCGAAACTGAACCCTGGAAAAAATCAGATATTCTGGCGAAGGAGAAAGAATATCTTGGTTTTTATGTCTCAGGTCATATTATGGATGGATATCGGTCAGAATACGAATCTTTTGCAAGGCAAGCTATTACAGGCCTGAACTCATCACTTTTTGGTCAGCAAGTAACTATTATGGGGATTATTACCACGGTTACAAAAAAAGTTGATAAAAAAGGAAACATGATGGGCTTTTTTGGTGTTGAAGACTTTTATGGTAATGTAGAATGTATTGTCTTCAGTAAATCTTTTGAGAAACTTAAAGATTTGATTGTTGAAGACAACATTGTTCTTGTCAGCGGAAAACTTGAAGGAAACAGTGACGCTGATACTGGAAAGATTCTTGTTGAAAATATTCAGTCAGTTGATGACGTCAGGAAAAAACGAACCGGTTCTGTTCAGATCAATCTGAATCTCTCTCATCTCAATGAAGAAAGTATCAGAAAAGTTAAAAACCTGCTTGTTGCTCATCAGGGTAGTGCGCAGGTCTATCTTGAACTTTCAGGTCAGGGACTTCAAAGACCCATCAGAATGCTGGCAAAAAATTATAGTGTAAACATTTCACCCTCTCTGGCAGATAGTATTCAGTCCATATTGGGTGAAGGGGCAATGAAATTCTTAAACTAATAACTTTTAAAAAAGGAAATCCCATGAAACCTGTTAACGTGACTGACTCTACTTTTGAACAGGAAGTCATCAAATCTTCTGAACCTGTTCTTGTTGATTTTTGGGCTGCCTGGTGCGGACCCTGTAAAATGATTGCACCAATTCTTGAAGAAATGGTACCTGAGTATGCCGGAAAATTGAAAATTGCCAAAGTTGATGTTGATTCTAACCCTGTAATTGCAACCAAATACGGTATACGGTCCATTCCTACGCTGCTTGTTTTTAAAAACGGCGTTGTTGTTGACCAGATTGTGGGTGCTATGCCCAAAAAAATGCTGACTGAAAAAGTAAATCCACATTTAAACTGAAAATTTATGAAAACGATTGATGTTGGTATTATCGGGGGTGGCCCTGCCGGATACACTGCAGCTATTTATTCCTCCCGTGCCAATTTAAATACGGTGCAGTTTCTGGGTGTTCAGCCCGGCGGACAAATTACTCTGACCAATGACCTTGAAAACTTCCCGGGTTTTCCTGATGGCATTGGCGGCCTTGAATTGGCTGAAAATTTCGAAAAACAAGCAACTAAATTTGGAACCGTAACAGTTTACGATAAAATTGATAAAGTTGATTTCTCGAAAAGACCCTTCTATCTGAAAACAACCGTTGGTGAAGAATATCTGGCTGAATCAGTTATTATCAGTACCGGTTCCAGCTCAAGAATGCTTGGCGTACCGGGCGAAACTGAAAGTATCGGCAAAGGTGTGTCGACCTGTGCAACCTGTGATGCCTTTTTTTACCGCGATAAACATGTTGTGGTGGTGGGTGGCGGAGATTCAGCACTTGATGAAAGTTTATTTCTTACCCGATTTGTTAAAAAACTGACGTTGATTCATCGTCGTGATAAGTTTCGCGGAAGTCCTATTCTCCAGAATCGGGTTCTCAGTAACGACAAAATCGAAGTTGTTTGGAATTCTGTTGTTGAAGAAGTTCTCCACAATGAATCAGGTGTTTACGCTGCTAGAATTAAGAATGTTGAGAATGAAAGCAGCCATGACCTGAAAACCGATGGCATTTTTGTGTTTATCGGTCATATTCCTAACACCGAACTCTTTACCGGGATACTTAACCTTGATGATCATGGCTATATTCTGACTGACCGGAGTGGACATACCAACATTCCGGGGGTTTTTGCTGCCGGTGATGTTCAGGATTCTATATACCGTCAGGCAATTACTGCTGCGGGTTCCGGTTGTGTTGCTGCGCTTGAAGCATATAAGTTCCTTGAGCATGTGAAAAGTAGCTCAGAAGTTCCGCTTTCTGTTTAGTTTTTCTGGCTGCCGGAGCTAATACTCTGGCAGTCTGCCTTTTATCCTTTGATTCCAACCTTCCTTGTGAAAAATATCACGTATTTGTACACATTCATTAGAATAATGTTAAAGAGTAGATTGTTTTAAAACGGCATTTTATTATCTTTACGTTTTAGAAGTGAAAAACCTTTTCGTTACCGATGTTTTTCTGAGAGATAAATGAAAAAAATACTACTTATCACCTCTGTTTTCCTTACTTACTTAACTGCCGACGCCCAATCGGTTCAGGAAGTACTGAGTGGTAATTTCAAAACCCCCCCCATTTACCACTTTAATTATATTTTAGCAAGACAAACATACATTGCAGAATACTCAAGGGTAATCTACGACGAACTTAGATACCGCATCAGTGAAGATCCGAATTTTAACAAACAGGCTTATCAGCAGTTGCAGTTTCCTAAAATTGAAATGGATGATTATTCAGTTAAAGGTGCAGGGAAAGGTCGTTATTTTACCTTTGAAAACCAGGATGCTTATGATCAGTTTAAGGATTTTGCCGAAACTGAAAATCAAATCAGGGAACTGAATAAATTCAAAGAAATCTTATTGAACGGATCTTCAAAAGATCGGGGCACCAGTTTATTTCAAAATCGTCTGGCAATTGCTCTCGATTTTTACAACAAAGGTTCGTTTCGTATTTCCACATTGGCTCTTGATGACCTGATTGAAGAATACAAGACGGTTTATACCCAACTTGATGATGTTTATTTTGCCCGGGCTGAAGCACTTTTTGCCCAAAAAGCTTACAACAAGGCACTTGAAGATTACCGTGTTGTCATCCAGAAATACAGTGGTGCCTCTGCCTATACCAATCAGGCCATATATCGTATTCTTTTTATAAATTATGTCTATGCCAATCCCGAAAACCTTCTGCTTGAATGGGAAAAGCTGAAAAATTATATTACTGCTCAGGATGCTATTTATTACAATATTCAAATGCTCCTTGCTGTTGTTCAGCACCAGCGGGAAGATTACCGCAAGGCAATTACCCTTCTTGAGACAATCCCTTCAGGATATTCCGGTTTCATGCTTGCCAATTACATTATTGGTAACAGTTATGTAAACCTGGATGATATTGAAGGCGGAATGCGGGCTTATAAAAAACTTGAAAATATTACGCTTTGGCCCTGGGATTCTGATGCCCTGAAAAAAATAAAAACCTCAGCACTCCTTCAGTTGGGTTACCTTCATTACCTGAAGGGCGTCAAGATGATCAGAGAAGGTCTTCCTGATGAAGAAATTGGTGGCAATGAAGGTGCAAAAAAAGTCTACCTGACACCCAAGTCATATTTTGCGATGGGCAGAGACTATTTTAGCAAGGTTCAGCGTAACCACCCCGAATATTCAAGTGCTGTTCTTGCTGAAACCTGGATTGACCTTCAAAATTCTGATTATAATACTGCACTGATAAAAGTTCAGAATTATATCAGTACCGTTACCAACCAGGAATTAATTTATCAGGCTGTCTTTCTGGAAGGTTATATTCGTCAGAAAAAGAATCCGGGTACAATTAAACAGTCTGAAACTGATTACAATTATGTGATCAACGGAATGGTTGCAAATCAGTTTTTGACCGATTTTTTTGACAATCGTAACCAGTTATCAAGGCAATTACTTGCTGCAGAAGATTATATTGATTCGAAGGTAATTCCTGCTGCATCGTTGACTGTTGCACAAAGTATGGTAGAAACCATTCGCGATGTTTCTGGAAAACTGGGAATTGGAACGAAAATTCAGTTTAGAAAAGATAACCAGCTATTTGATGATTCCTTTATCGAAGATCTTCGTGCTGATTTAACAGTCCTGGATAAAAAGAAAACTGCAGTCCGCCAGAAGGGGTTACGTGAGCTTGTAATCTTTGGTGACAGTGCTTATTTCGCTCTTAAAGCAATTACAGATAAAGTTGCTGCCGATCCGTTAGGTCGTGACGTTATTTTATTTGCCCAACATGCTCCGCTTTTAATCAGAGCTTCAGAAAAAGGGTTGGTTAACTCTTTTCAGGCGTTCCGCGATGTTGCCGGTAAAGAATATATAAAGGCTACAGAAATTTACAAACAATTAGACGCCGCCATTCTTTCAAATGCAGATCCTTCTAAAAGAGAAGTAATGGATTACATGCGTGATGTTGTTGATGAGTTGCGGGTAAGGTACAATTCAATCGAAATCAGCTTGTATGAACGTGATTATTATAAACAGCAGACCGAAATTGAGAGATGGGGCGATGCTTCTGCTTTTGGTATCAGCTCACTTCTTTTTCAGGAATATGAACGTCGGTTAAGCGAGAATCAGGATAACCTCAAAATCAGGTCAGCTCTTAAAAATGCAATTTCAGAGAAAAAAGAACAGTTTGAAAAATATATGGGAGATTTGGCTAAAATTGAATCTCAAAAATCATTTGTCGCACGGATTGATTCCGTTAACCGGGATTTCAGGTTGAAGCTGACTGATTACCGAAGTGTTTATTTTGACCCGATTACGGTTAAACCAATTCCAAAAGAACAACTTGACAAGTTAAATGAAAAAGCAACTGCAACTGTTCAGGCACCCCCCAAAACTGATACTGCAACACCTGCCGGAGCCCCCAAAAAAGGAGCGAAGTCAGACGCAGTAAATAAACCCCAATCCAAAGCGAAAAAGGGTAAGTAGAATCTCCAGAAATTAATTGCGGTTAAATACTATGACCCATATGCTAAGGTTTTCGTTCACTTTTCTATTTCTGATCATTTGTCAGCTCGCTGGTTTTGCTCAGGATTCTTCTGTTGTTAAAGGCAGACATATTGTTGTTAAGCCAATCAATAATGATATTCTGAAAACAAAAACAAACGATGCTTCTACCGACTGGATTTTTGAAAAATTCTCGTTGTCTCAGGTTGAGTTAATTCTCAAAAAAACTCAGGAAAAAATCAAGTTAAGTCAGGATGAAGAACAACGCCTTGCAGCTTTACTTGATGAGAACAATGAACGTTTTATTTCTATTTTTAAGCGTTCAGCGGTTCTTGATGAAATCATTATGCGTCAGGCTGAAATTCAATATCAACGTGTTTTGAAAAAATATTTTGAAGACCAGTCTCTTTATAACATTAAACTTGATGCTTTTGTAAAAAAGCTTGATCAGTATGAAAAGAAGGAAATAACGGAAAGACCTGAAGAACCAAAACCTGCAATAAAGGATTTCAGTAAGGTTATTGGTCTTTACGATTACATTATTAATGAAATGCCTGACAGCAAATATGTTCCTGATGCCCTGTATTCCAAAGCCTACATCTTTGGATGGGAAGAACAGAACAATGAGTTAGGTGTTAAAACCCTTGAAATTCTGACCAGAAAATACCCCAATTCAAGATATGTATTAGAATCTAACTGGCTGATTGGTGAATTTTTGTTCACAAGTCCTGATGATGCCAGACTTCGCCGTGCGAGAAGCCACTATCAGAAGGTTCTTGAATTAAGTGCTCAAACAGAATACCCCACCCGCAGATTTGGTGAATCCCTTTATCGTCTTGCCTGGATCAGCTACAAACTTCGTGAATTTTCTGATGCAATAGCCTATTTCACTTTCCTCATGGATGATATTCAATCCAATAAGGAAATGTATGACGGAAAACAAATACCTTCCTTTGTCAGACCAGAAATGTTTGATGAGGCTGCGCAGTATATTGGTATTTGTTTTATGGATATCGTAAAAAGAGAGTATTCAAAACGTACTGATTCACCACCTACAGGAACCGTTCTGCAAAAAATGGTTACTTACTTTTCCAATTTTAATCCTCCTAAACAATATGAACCGTTTGTATATGAGCGATTGGGACAATCGTATTCTGAGGTTGATGATATTAAAGAAGTTGTTCATATTTACTCCTATCTTGTAGGCAGATACCCGAATTCAGAACGGTCTGCAATACTTGCCCGTGATATTGTTGAAATCAAAGAAAGGGAAGTCGGCGGTTCAACAGGGTTTGAAGAACTTGGTTTTCGTGAAGAAGTGTATAAGTTGAAGAAAACCTATTTCGAAACTTACAATTACAGATCGCCTTGGTATTCATCACAATTGTCAAAATTCAATGCCCAGAATGCACCTAATGCAGACATTTCTTCAAAAGGAGTTGTTCAGCGTTATTTGAATCCTGATATGTTTACTGAGATAGATTCAACAACCCAAAAATATTTCATAGACAATATGAATATGGATTTGTTCTATGCTCTTGTATTTGCCGGTGATGAACAAAGGGAAGGGTTAAGGGCAGATCCCGTAAGAGCTCCTGTTTTTTATGACAGATATATTGCTGATGTAAAAGGTTATTTTGACTTTTATTCAAGATATGATTCAGTTGCCTATGAAAATGGATATTATCTTGCGCTCGTACTTGATCAAAAAGTAAATCGGTCACTTGAAGCTTATCCCTATTATCTGGAAGTTTCAAGAAATCCTTTTGCAGAACACCATCGCTTTGAAACTTCGCTGAGTGCAATCTCGATAGCTGTTGATGATTTGAAAAACTCGGAAAAAACAACGGCTAAGGTTGGTCTTTCTTCACTACCCCGTGCCAGGGCACTGGTTTCTGATTCGTTACTGAAAGACCTTAAGTTTTTGGCTTATGTTGATACCCTTGCTCTTACTCAGTCTGAAAACCGTTTAATTGAAGCCTATGATAACTTTGCAAGATTATTTCCGCATGTAAGCAAAACTTCAGAGTATCTTGAAAACATTTCTTTGATCTATTTTAATAAAAATCAGCTTGACCATGTTGCTGATTGGCAGGTAATTCTTCAGAAATACTACCCGGATAAAAAAATTAATTCAGGTTATGTCACTGACTTGATGCAGGGCTACTTCCGGGTAAAAGATTATCCGAACGCAGAACTTCTTGCCAAGGCAATTATAAACATGAAGGATGCTTCTGTAAAACAGAAAGAGTATGCAACTCTGATTTGGTCTACAAGTATTGGTTTACTTGCACAGATTGAAGAAAACAGGAAGAATTTCAGTGCTGCTGCAGAACAATGGTACCGTATTTATCTTGAAACACCAGGTTACAAGGATGTAGATCAGGCAATCTATTTTGCAGCAGAAAATTATGACAAGGAACAAGAATTTTATCGCTCAAATGAACTTTATAATCAGTTAATTGAACGTTTCCCCAATTCAACCAAACTTGTCGAAAACGCACACAGGAATATTTACTCAAACTTCATTGAAATGAAGGCGTTCTCTCTTTCAAGCAAGCAGGCAGAACGTAATTATTATTATTTTGCAAAAAATAATAATACAGAGCTCGCCGAGTACTATCTCTACAAAGCTTTTGAAGATGTGAAGAAAGCAAAAGATCTTAAAGAGGCTTTTCGGTTGTCTGAACTGTACGTTGAAAAATTCCCAGGCTCACCCTTTGCATCAGAAGTACTTTTTGGAACTATCGGATTGCAAACCGATTTGAAAGATGATAAGGGTGTCTTTGATGCTTACGGTAAATTTGCAAACCAATTTCCTGAAGATTTCAGAACTGTTGAAGCTTTTTACCGTCGTGCTCTTTACCTTGAAAAACAGGGTGATTTTGCCGGTGGTTTGGTTGAGCACCAACTTGCAGTTGACCGTAACCGTGATTTGAAGAAAAAAGCAAAACCATCAAGTCCGTTTTACGCAGGCGAGTCCCTTCACAGGATTGGTAAGAAATTATTTTCTTCTTTTGAAGAAATTGCAATCAATTTTAATAATGGTGAGACTGAACTCCCAAGAAAAGAAGCCGCTTTTAAAACCTATAGGGATAATCAGGTTGAACTGCGTAATCTTGGTTTGGAACAGGGCGGCAGTTTTTACCGGGCGATTGAAGCTACATACAATATCGGAACTGCATACGAAGAAATTGCTGACCAGTCTGCACAGCGGAATGCTGAAGATGGCGGATTCAGAGGAACTGATTACATCAGTAAACAAACTGAAATCCATTATACAGCAAGTGATTTTTACAATAATGCCTATCAGATTTATTTGCAGACTTACAATCAGGTTAAAGATTATCAGAAGGCAATCAATGAACTCCTTTTGCGTAATCAGGATTCTGTTAAAACAAACGATATTTCAATGCCGGATTCAACTTTAAAATTGATTTCCAGGATTGATTCCCTTACAGCGACAAAAACTTCTGAAATGCTCTACCATGCTGCTGAAGCAAATCACAAAGTGGTGATGATTATTATTGAAGATAAATCAATATTAAGTACAATTTCTGACCCTAACCTTTATATGCAGGTTTGGGCCGGTCTTATTGATAATATTACTACTGATGTGGAAGGTGCTATTGCCCTTTACAGAAAAAACATGGATCTATCTGCTCAATTGAAAATTGAAAATGATTGGGTTCAGTTATCCAGGCAGGCTATTACAGATTTGTCAGACCTCAAGGCAACGAAGTATGAAGAATTGGTGAAATATTCAATTGAGTCGTTTGATAACAATGCAAATGAGTTTTCAAAAGTGGTAGAAACGGATACTGAACCGGCATCAGATGCAATTCTCAACAAGCAAACAATCATGATTACTGCCGTTGAAAATTCGAAGAATTATGTTAGTACCACCATTACTGAATATGCAAATGCACTCAAAGTAGTTGATGCAAACAATTTGGGGAAAGACCTTAGAATTCAGGTTGAAAACAGAACAACCCAATTCCTTTACTCAGTTGGTACTGCAGAACTTGATAGGGCTGGTACCCTTCAGCAAACTAGAAAAAGGTATGATTTAACGTCTATCGCCAATCCTGAGCAATATTGGTACTTAGATGCAACTTACACCCTCGATGATATTACTAATATTCTTAAAACAACTGCCATGGATATTCTTGAAAACGGCATTGGTTTTATGACATCCTACGGGGTATTTACTGATTGGACCGGCAAAATCATCACCAAATTGATTACAGTTGATCCGCAACGCTATGGAAATTTACTGGGTGATATAGATTTGCGGGCAAGTCTTGTTTACCAAACAGATGACACATGGAAAGCAACTTCAGCTTTAGAAGAAAACTGGTACCAGGGTTCAGTAAACGATACCACATGGAATCAGGCTGAAATTTCGTTTTCATCTTCACAACTGACCGTTGATTTTTCTGATACCTATTCAGGACCAAAATCTGTCTTAATTCAACCGGTTTGGTTTAGCCAGGGTGGTAGTGGTGAAACTGAATTAGAATCTCCGGACGTAAATAATTTCAGGTTTTTCTATTCTGGAATTAACGATACCGATATTGTTGCTGATACCGCAAAACAGGAAAATAAAACTGAAGCGCCGGAAACTGGGGAAACAAAAGCACCAGAAACTATTGAAACCACACCCGTTCCGGTAAGTGCAGATTCCACTTTGAGTGCTTTTGATACCACTGAGGTCGTTAAGCAACCTGTGGTAACACCCACAGTTCAGCCTCAGCAAGTTCTACCCAGAGTTACAGAACGATTTGATTTCAGTTCTGGAAGGGTTGTAGAAAAAAGTGACAAATTACAATCAGCATCGTTGCCTGATAACGTAATTTTCAGAAAAACTTTCATGGTTGATGGTACAATTGATAATGGCACTTTGATTGTGGGTAAGAATGTTCAGAGTGAAATTTACCTTAATGAAAACATGGTAGATATTTCAATAGGAAAAGAGTCACTTGACGGGAAATCAGTTATTTATGATGTTTCCAAGATTTTGGTTAAGGGTAAAAACATTCTGGCTATTAAGGCAAATGCTGAAGGTAGTTTTAATAAAAACCTCTACGCTGTTGTGAATGTAGTTTATTATCCTGAGATTCCTTCTGAAAAAATTCTCAGACTTTTTTCAAGCAAATATGAGTTACCAGGGGTGAAAGTTGAGAAAAAGGAAGAGGCTAAACCTGAATTGCCAGAAACACCTTCCCCTTCTGGCAACAAACCTGCAGACGGAGGACAGAATGGCAACAATTAAGATCTTTGTTTTATTACTCATAACCCTGTTCTTAACTGAAGAACTTTATGCTCAGGATGCCGGGACTCCAGCCCCTGAAGGCAATGTAATTACAATTAAGGTTCAAACCATTCGGGCCAGAATCAGAAGACCTACAATCAATCTGCTTCCTGAACGGATGAAACCTGACTTCAGCCAGATCAACAATTCTGTTGAATCTTTAAACCAACAAACTAAAGACAGACCTAAACTTGACTTTTATATCAGAAAAGATAGCGAGTTTCCAACCTCTTTAGAGGCCGAAAAAGTAATTAAACGCATTCGCAACTAAAAAAGTCTTGTTTTTCGTTATTTGTTCATTTAACTTTACGACCGTTTAAAACGTTTATTATCAAAAAGAACACAACAAAGGGAGAACTACCAAATGGATACAATGGATCTTTTTCTAAATTCATTCATCAACTCATTTAAATTCTGGGATCACGTTGATGCAGCAGGTGTGCTTGTCAAAGGAGACGTATCTGCATGGTTTCAATGGTCAATTTTAACTTTCATGATTATTGGTCTTTCAATTGTGTTTGAAAGATTTTACTATATCGTTATCCGTTCAAATATCAACGCTGATAAATTCATGGAAAGAATCCGTCAGTTTGTTGCTTCCAATAATATTAAAGAAGCTATTGCACTGGCTGAGCAATCAAAAGAAAAAGCACTTCCTTATATCGTTCTCAAGGGTCTGAAACGTGCAGATACTTCAAAGGACTTCCGTGATATTCAGAATGCAGTTGATGAAGCAACCCTCGAAGTCATTCCCCGCCTGACTAACCGTACCGGTTATCTCTCCATGATCGCCTCTGCCTCAACTCTTCTTGGTTTGGCCGGTACAATCTTTGGTTTGATCATTGCGTTTGGTGCTGTGGGTGGTACAGGAATTCCTGCTGCTCAAAAATCACAGTTTCTTGCAAACGGTATTTCAGCTGCAATGGGTACAACCATGATGGGTCTGTTCTCAGCTATTCCACTTACTGTATTACTTGTTATCATTCAGGCAAGAACACAAAAAATTATCGATGAAATTGATGAGCATACTGTAAAATTGATTAACCTGCTTACCGGTTACCGTCCTGTTGTCAACTGACAATCCGGGAACATACTTAATTTTACTCAGTATAATCACCCGTATCTAGTTGAGGAAACAATATGGCATTTAAACCTTCCGCAAGGAAAAAACAGGACAATGATTACAAAGAACCAGATATGCTTGTAATTATGAATCTGATGGTTTGCCTGATTCCGCTACTCCTTTCCTGTGCTGAATTCGTAAAAATGGGAACGATTGAGATCAATCTTCCCACTGATTCAGGTGGCGGAGGAGGCGGTTCATCTGCATCCCTTGAAAAGGCAAAAAAATTGGATCTGAAGGTTCTGATAACTGAGGCTGGATTTACAATTCAGTCAAATCTACGCGGAATTGAAAAAGGTCCGGTTGATAATGCAACCATTCCGGTTAAACCAGGTTCATATGATTTAACTATACCTGGCTCATACAAAGAACATTATCCATTTGAAGAACTGAACGTGAAATTGATTTCAATGAAAAAGGAAATCGAGGGTCAGGGCTATACAGATGAAAGTAATGTTCAAATTACCTGCGGGAATAATGTACCTTACCAGGTACTTGTAAAAACAATGGATAAAGTCAAGGCTAAATATGACAAGAACAAAGAAGTCGAAAAGATTCTGTTCTCGAATATTGCCCTTGGTGTGACGTTATAAGGAGTAAAAAATGGCTTTTCAACCAAGTAAGGGAAAACGTCATAGAAAAAAAGCAGACACAGGAGTGTCTCTGACATCTCTTATGGATGCCATGACCATTATCCTGTTGTTTCTTCTTAATCAGTTTTCTGCAGATGGTGCACTGGTTACCGAGGCTGAAGGTCTTAAACTACCTGAATCTTTGAACCTGGATAAACCCAAAGCTAAAACTACAATCGTTGCGACGACCCAGCAATTGGTTGTTGACAATGAGTTTATAACTGATGCTTCTGATTACATGGGACCTGTAGATCCCCAGCATGGTTTTGTTATTCAAAAGTTATTTGATCACCTTGATGCAAGAGCACAGGAACAGATTGACTTAGGTGACGGACCTGATGGCGAACCAATTTTTAGTGGTGAAATTTTGATCCAGGGTGACAGAGCCATGGATTATACTTCCTTCCTGAAAGTGGTGTACACAGCGTCGCAAGCAGGGTTCATTAAAATTAAGTTAATTACCGTTGAAGGCGATTAAAAGCAGGAGTCACAGATTCATGAAAAATAATGAAAAACAAACCCAGGCTAAAGATGAGCTTTTGGGTGCGGTGAACCCAAAAGCGACTGCTGTTTTGGCTGCCCAACAACTATCTTTTCCGAATGAATTTAAAAAGTCATTCTGGGAAAGTATTGATAAACGCTATGCATCAATTCTTTTGGCTACTTTTGTTGTGATATATGGTGGTATGTTTCTGGCCTTGATTAGTTATGTACCTCCCTCACAAGCCGATTTAAATGCTATGGCAAAACAGCAATATATGAATAAAATTCTGAAGCAATCAGCTTCACTAGATATTCAGAAAAAAGCTGAAGAAGAAAAAGCTTCTGATTCTGGAGCTGAAGAAGCTGCTAAGGAAGTTGTAGAAGAAAAAACATCTACCAAGGGTAAGACAAGGGAAGAAACACAGTCAAAAGACTTTCAGGCTGAACGGGCTGCCGCAGCATCTGCTGCCAAAGAAGCTTATCAGCAACAAGTTGCAGCACAGGCCTCAGCCATGCTTGCTACTCTGTCAGGAAGATCGAGAACCGGTCGTGTTTCATCTGCAGGTTCTGCAGCTGATGTTTTGGGTGGTGCAACCGGAACAACTGACTTAGGGTCTGTTCTTGCCGGCGCAACCGGAAAAGATGCTGCATCAGGTCTTGGTCTTGCTAATGCTTCACGTGCTGATATTGGTCGTGGCGGTGGTGTTGGCGGTGCAAAACTTGGAGCCGTTGGTGCTGGTACCGGTTTAGGTGCTGGTTCCGGTGTTGGAGATGCGCTCTCCCGTGGTGGAAAGATTAAAGCATCACTTGCAACCGGTAAAGTAAAATCAACGGGTGCGTCAAGCCGTTCAGTTGAAGAATTAACAGGAGTTATTGATCAGCATCAACGTGCTGTTCAAGCTTGTTATGAGCAGGAAAAAGTTAAAGATCCTTCGCTTAAAGGTCAGGTTGTTATTGAGCTCAGAATCGGCAAAGATGGTCGGGTAGTTGGCCCTCGTGTTGTTTCAAGTACAATGAAAAACCCAAATGTTGAGCGTTGTATTCTAAACAAAGTCAGGTTATGGCAGTTTAGTGCTGTGACTGATCCTGCACCTCAGGTATTGAACGTTCCTTACGTGTTTGCAGATTAATTGTAATTAAAAAATTGTTTGTCAAAAAACCAGGTTTGTTTAAACCTGGTTTTTTTTATTTTAAGAAAGTGACTATGATTCCGACGTTAGCAACCACACATCGTATGGCTTCATGCGGTGACCTGCGTAATATTGATGAAGGAAAAACCATTCGTTTATCTGGTTGGGTAGCCAGAATTCGTGACCACGGTGGTGTACTGTTTGTAGATTTGCGGGACAGATTTGGTAAAACTCAGGTTGTCTGCGATCCAGCAAATGAAACTGTCTACTCAATAGCAAAAAATCTTCGTTCTGAATGGGTTATTTCAGTCACCGGAAAAGTGAGATTACGGCCTGAAAACTCAAGAAATGAAAATCTTGAAACCGGTGAAATTGAAGTTGTTGCTTTAGAATTAACTGTTCTGAACCAAAGCCAGGTTTTGCCTTTCCAAATTGAAGGTACTGAAGAAGTTAATGAAGATTTACGTCTGAAGTATCGGTATCTCGATTTGAGAAGGGAAGGATTGCAGCAAAAACTTTTACTGCGGTCAAGAATTACCCATATCATTCGTGATTATTTCCACCGTCATCAGTTTGCTGAAATTGAAACACCGGTTCTGATGAAATCAACACCTGAGGGTGCACGAGATTTTCTTGTGCCTTCGAGAGTAAATGCCGGTAAATTTTTCGCCCTTCCACAATCTCCGCAAACTTATAAGCAGATTTTGATGGTTTCAGGGTTTGACCGGTATTTTCAGATTGTAAAATGCTTCAGGGATGAAGATTTACGTGCCGATCGCCAGCCTGAATTTACACAAATTGATATTGAAATGGCATTTATTGATCAGCAGGATATCCAAACTGTTGCAGAAGGGCTTGTTGCCAGGCTTTTTCATGATGTCATGAATATTGAGATTCCGGTTCCATTTCAACGAATGACCTATGATATCGCAATCAACCGATATGGCTCTGATAAGCCTGATCTGCGAAATCCTTTGATTATTTCTGATGTTACCCTTCCTGCAGAAACGGGCTTTAAAGTTTTTGATTCTGCTATTTCTGAGGGTAAACTCATTTCTGGAATCCGGATTCCATCTCCATCTGTTTTAAGCAGAAATACATACGATGATCTGGTTGAGCGTTATAAAGCTGCAGGACTTGCAGGCCTTATTCTTTTCAGAATGGGTTCTCAGTTAGATGGACCCGTTGTTAAGTTTTTAAATGATGAATCAAAGCAGGCCATTATTGATGGTTTTGGTTTAAAGGAAGGTGATACCCTTTTACTCTCTACGGGTGTGGGAACCAAGTACAAAATTATTCTTGGAAACCTCCGGTTAGAATTGGGCAAAATCCTGAATCTTGTTGATGAAAATCAGTATTTGTTTCATTGGGTGAATGACTTTCCGCTGCTGGAGTGGGATGAGGAAGAAAAACGATATGTGGCCATGCACCACATGTTCACTTCACCCCGTGATGAAGACATGGATAAATTAGGTGTAGACAATAGTGCTGTAAGAGCAAAGGCTTATGATCTTGTTTTAAACGGAAATGAAGTTGCTGGCGGGTCAATCAGGATTTATAAACCAGAAGTTCAATCTAAAATATTTGAACTGCTTGGTATGTCAGTTGAAGAAGCCAAAGAAAAATTTGGGTTTTTACTCGATGCGTTTAAATTTGGAGCCCCACCTCATGGCGGAATCGCATTTGGTTTGGATCGTTTGGTTATGATCATGACACAATCAACATCCATCAGAGATGTGATTGCGTTTCCTAAAAACTCAAATGCTCAAAGTTTAATGGATGGTGCACCGTCTGATGTAGCGGATAAGCAGCTTAGGGAGCTATACATTAAAACAACGCATATTCCTGTCAAATAACACAAGTATTGCTACTAAAAAAGCCGTAACCTGATAGTCAGGTTACGGCTTTTTTTTTGTTCTAAACTTAATTAAAATCCTTCAAATGAAATTCCTGTAAAGAAAACCCGGGGTATTTCTACTTTTGTGTTGATAGGAATCTGAACACTCCGGTTTTGATTTACAATAGTATGGTTTTCTAAAGGTTCCTTTCGATCAAACAGATTGTAAAAACCACCATAGATCAAAATTCTAACCCATTTTGTTTCAAAAGTCTTTCCTGCCTTTATTTTCAGGAATTGATTCCCTGCAGTAAGTTTTCCGTTTCGTCTGCCATATTCAACGAAAAACGCAGAAATGTCTGGATCTTCAAGTAAAACAGGGTTGAATTGTTCAGTATAAGGAACACCACTCTGATTTTTCCATTGTAAATCAAATGTAAAGTTTGAAAGTGTTTTAATACCGAAGGCAAGTTCAAACTTCCATGTGTTAAAGAAGATCCGGGGTACTGTTATTTTTCCATCCTCTAAGGTGCTTTCACCAAATCCCGTGCTGACCAACCAGTAATGAAAAGGTTCAGTTTGCTTAGCCATGAGATCAAATCCCCTTGATGATCCGCTCGTAGGGTTAAAATCATCTCTGATTGGATTAAACAACAGAATCCTGTCTTCAAAATTAAAAGTCTGATCATCAAAAAGCTGGTAGTAATTTTTAATGTAAAGACCAGATTCAATGGTTATATTTTGAAACGGGTACATTATCAGGGTCGAGTGGAGTTGAATTGATTTTTCAGGTTTTTGAAAAACAGGAGAACCTGAAGCGATATCAACCCTATCCCAGGGCTGAAACTGTGAATAATAACCAACCGACCCTTTTATAAGAACAGGATCAGTCAGTTTCCATAATACCGAAACCCTGGGATCAAGTAAAACCTGTTTTGTTCCTTCTCTGAAATCGGAACGAATTCCTGCTGAAATCAAAAAATCATTAACAGGCCGAAAACTATATTGGCTCCAGATATTTGCCTGAAAAAGGCCTCTATCAAGATTCAGGTTAATGGAATCAAGGCTATTTTTCCCTGATCCGAATCTGATTTCATAAAACCTGTAATTGATTGTTCCTTGCTGAACTTCGAATCCGATTTGAGCCAAATGTCCTGATTTTGGTTCAAAGGTTATTTCCTGGCTGACCCCGGTCATTTCAATCTTATGCAGATCTGGGTTG
>Ga0209460_1000644_pt1 | contig 29192 bp, 18 predicted proteins | sample EBPBio132013_DNA_FD_185868 | JGI IMG/M metagenome (GOLD analysis project Ga0209460, IMG submission 185868) | Wastewater treatment Type I Accumulibacter community from EBPR Bioreactor in Madison, WI, USA - Reactor 2_5/13/2013_ DNA (SPAdes)... | ecosystem: Engineered > Bioreactor > EBPR >... | reverse complement strand
TTCACCTTCCACGACAGTGTCATCTGAGGTGTACCGGTAATCATCCAGCGTGGTTTTGATGCGCTTGACTTTGAACGGAGTTAAGAATCCGTCGTTGATACCTTCTTTCAGCGAATAGATGTAAACCGGTTCGCCAAAGTATCGGTACGTGTCGATGTTGTCTTTTCGTTTCGGAGTTGCAGTTAACCCCAGCTGCACGGCCGGACTGAAATAATCCAATATTCCCCGCCAGTTGCTTTCATCATTGGCTCCGCCCCGGTGGCACTCGTCGATGATGATAAAGTCGAAGTAGTCGGGCGGATAGTCACCGAAATAAGGTTCGTTTTTTGTTTCTGATGAGGACTCTTGATCGGTTGGCGGACCGCTCATGAAGGTTTGGAAGATGGTGAAGAAAACACTGCCGTTGGTGGGGACTTTTCCCTTCTTCCTGATTTCATTCGGTTTGATTCTGACCAAAGCATCTTCCGGAAAAGCTGAAAAGGCATTGTAGGCCTGATCTGCCAGGATATTCCGGTCCGCCAGAAATAAAATGCGGGGTCTGCGGTTACCGTCCCGGTTCAGATTCCACCGGGTTTGGAACAGTTTCCAGGCGATCTGAAAAGCAATAGCAGTTTTGCCGGTTCCGGTTGCAAGGGTGAGCAGGATTCGGGTTTTGCCCTGAGAAATGGCTTCGATGACCCGTTGGATGGCGATTTCCTGATAGTAACGCAACTGCCATGTGCCGCTTTTATCTTCGAAGGGAACCTGTGTAAATTTGATGAACCATTCCTGTGCCGGTTCGAAGGGGATGATTCCGGTGGAACCTGAACCGGTGTAGGTTTTATCCCATAATTCATGAGGAGTTAGATAAGCGGAAACCAGTTCTTCTTTGCCGGATTTCATACAGATCTGATAAATCTCAGTTCCGTTGGTGCTGTAAGTCGTCTCAACCTGAAGCTTTTCTGCGTACTTCTTGGCCTGCATAACACCTTCGCCAACCGACTGCTGATCGCTTTTCGCTTCGATCACAGCCAGCTTGATTCCCTTGTAAACCAGAACATAATCAGCGATATCCCGTCGGCCACGTCCGCCCGACTGGATTTTCCCGGCAGTGATGTTGTATTCCCGAAGGACTTTCGAGCCTTCAACAACACCCCATCCGCAAGCTTTTAGCTTCGGGTCGATTAATTCTGCTCTGGTTTCTGCTTCGTTCATGGTAACTCCTGATTTCCCCCGAACATATGCGAATGGCGGTGCATTCATAAGCGAAGGGCTACACCCATCGCTTATCTATTTCGCCCCGTTGGGGCTTTTACCGTATATGCCCCGAAGGGGTAACATATCCGAACATAGGGTGCAGCCCTATGTTCATCCCATCATAGGGTGGTGGTATTTCTATATCGCCTTCAGCGAAGCGCGATGCCCATCGCTGGTATATCACGCCCCTGTGGGGCTTTATCTATGTTAGCCCTGTTTTCTTCACTCCCAGACATATCTCTCGTCAAAATCGACTTTATACTTTTTCAAAAACGTCCGGTATTCATTCTGGAAGGTTTTCTTGCTGTGATGTTCGTGCTGATTGGCGATGTACGCAATTACCGCATCCAATTCAGACGGATTCACCGAAAAGGCTCCGTAGCCATCCTGCCAAAAGAAGTTTTCATACCCTGCACCTTTGGTTTTTATCCATTTGGAGGAATGTGATTTTAATTCTTCCATCAATTTCATTAAGGTGATTTTTTTAGAAAGTATGCAGAGGATATGAATATGATCTGTATATCCGCCAACAATGATAACCGGACTTTCAAGTCGATTACAGATTCCGCCCAGATAGCTGTGCAACTCGGCTTCTACCAGTGGATGAATGAGCGGTTCTCTGTTTTTTGTACTGAATACGATGTGGATATAATTTTTTACTAACGACTGTCCCATGATGCCTGGTCTTATGTATTTTCATTCCGTTTTTCAGCGAAGGGCGGTGCCCATCGCTGGTAGATAACGCCCCGTCGGGGCTTAATCTATGTCAGCCCTGAAAGGGCGGAATATCCGAACATAGGGTGCAGCCCTATGTTCATCCCAACTCCCCCGCAAATGCCTTTTGCAGGATCGACTTTTTCAACTCTTCCAGATCAGTGAGTTTCTTCTGGTAGATGGTTTCCAGCTTCTGTGTTTCAGCCCGAAGGGAATCTAACTGATGGACGATGGTTTGTTGTTCTGTCTTTGATGGCAAGAGAATCGGAAATGTTACGATATCCCTTTGATATAAATGTGGTGTAGTTGCTCCACTAAGCCTTGAATTAACAATACTTTGAAAGAAAGGACTGAGTAAATTGTAATAAAGATATTTCGTCAAAACAGAACTTTTACATCTTATGAGAAGAAGCGAAGAATTGATTGTTGCAAAATCTGGCAAATCAGGAATAATTCCCAATTTCCCAATACCTGCTCCGTCTTTGCAAATTAAAATATCGTCCTTTTGAAGCATTATCTCTGGGCTTTCATCGTACCTTTCTTGGCTAATATGAAATGCATCCTTAAAATCAACATAATCACCATAGTTCAGAGAATGTACTGAAAGAAAAAGTGGACCCTGTTCCGTATATTCCTTTGCTGTTAATCCTCTCCAACCAATTCTGCCATTTGTATTTGCAACCTCCCCTAAATTCTTCACTTCCCAGCTCTCTCTTTTTCCCTTCCTACTACGTGTTGAAGGGCCAAACACCTCCTGCAAATAACTTTCAAAAAGAACTTTTGCGTTTTTGAGGTTTTGTTCGGCATTGGCTTTTGCCTTATCAATGGCAGCAAAGGCTTCATCTAAAATGGAAACAATACGTTGTTGTTCGGGCAGCGGTGGAAGTGGGATTTCAAAGTTTAATATTTGCTCTGTGCTTAAATTTGGCTGAGCAGCACCTGCGGCGATTCTCAAACTTTCTTCAACCTTTGTTGAAAGAAAATAATATAGAAAAGATTTGTTTAAACTTTTCTTTGGTGTAAACTTTCCGACCCGTTGGTTTAAATAAAAAACGGTGTCTGAAGTATTTATTCCAATCTTCCCTGTTGTTGCGCCAGACATTGCAATAACTAAATCACCAGAATAGACTTTGAATCTATCAAGATTCTCTTTGTAGTCTTTGGTTTCGAAATAAACAAGTTCTTTTGTGTCTAAAGATTCATTTTGAATATTTGTGATTCTAAGAATTGGCAATCCACTCTCTTTATAAGTTTTACTTTTAAATGCAAAACCATTTTGAAATTCACAAACCTCCCCCAATTTCTTTATTTCCCATCCCTGTTTCATAGCAACTTCAAAATTGAGTTCAGGATTTCTGCACTTTCTTCGTCCAGGGTCTTCATTTCTTCCAGAATGGCTTTGGGCTGGCGGAGGGCAGATTCTTCTTTTTTATTCGGATTTTTTACACTTAGGTCGTAGGTGTCTCCGGGTACTTCAGACATCGAAACACTCCAGGAATTGGGGCTGTCGGCAAAGGTTTTTTGTAAGGTTACAAACTCCGCCAGATCGTTCTCATTAAGCGGATTAGTTTTGCCCAGATTCCGGTCGAGATTCAGCGAGTAAAACCACACGTTTTGTGTCGGTTTTCCCTTTTCAAAAAAGAGTACCACAGTTTTAACGCCGGCACCGGTAAACGTTCCGCCGGGTAAATCAAGCACGGTATGCAGGTTGCAGCTTTGCAGCAAATTCTTACGGATGGCAACGGTGGCATTATCGGTATTGCTCAGAAAGGTATTTTTAATGACCACGCCGGCTTTTCCGCCAGCTTTCAGAATCTTGATAAAGTGCTGAAGAAAAAGTGACGCCGTTTCTCCGGTTTTTACCGGAAAGTTTTGCTGAACTTCCGCCCGTTCCTTTCCACCGAAGGGCGGATTGGCAAGCACCACATCATACCGGTCTTTCTCCTGAATGTCGGCCAGATTTTCAGCAAGGGTGTTGGTGTGGATAATGTTCGGGGCTTCCACGCCGTGAAAAATCATATTCATGATACCGATGATGTAAGCCAGAGACTTCTTCTCTTTACCGTAAAAGGTGTGCTTTTGCAGAATTTCGGTCTCTTTGGAGGAGAGTGATTTGCTCTTCCGCAGGTAATCGAACGCTTCACATAAAAATCCGGCACTGCCCACGGCACCGTCATAAATTTTCTCACCAATTTTCGGATCAACCACTTTCACGATGGTCGTAATCAGAGGCCGTGGCGTGTAATATTCTCCGCCATTCCGCCCGGCGTTCCCCATATTTTTGATTTTATCTTCATACAGGTGGCTCATTTCATGCTTTTCAGCGTGAGTGCGGAACCGCAACTGATCGATGAGATTGATCACTTCCCGCAGGTTGTAACCGCTTTGGATCCGGTTTTTCAGTTCACTGAAAATCTCGCCGATTTTATATTCAATCGTATCGGCACTGTCGGCGCTGGTTTTGAATTTTCTGAGGTAAGGAAAGAGTTTGTTATTCACGAAATCGAGGAGGTCATCACCCGTCAATGCATTCTGATGGTCGAGTTTGGCGTCTTTGCTTGTGGCGGATCCGTTCAGGGCAAGCTTTGGCATCGCCCAGACTGTCCACTGGAATTGCCGGTCGATGATAGGAGAGTAAGTTTTCCCGGTCAGTTCTGCTGAAGTTGCACGATCCTTTTCCAGGTCATCGAGATATTTGAGAAACAAAATCCAGGAGGTCTGCTCGACATAGTCCAGTTCACTTCCGCAACCCGCATCTTTATGAAGGATGTCGTCAATATTTTTAAAAGTCTGTTCAAACATGAGTTAGTTTCTGCTTTTATTTGAGGAAGTTAAAGTTAGGGTTGGTGGGTTTGGAAAACAAATGAGGTTTTTGGGGGGATTTCGAGAATTCTGGGTAAATAATGAAGTGACAAGCCAATTTATGAATAACAAAAAAGCGTACAATATTGACTATTCAGTTAAATTTGCCACTTGCGGTTTTGGGTAAGGAATATTTTTCCCTCAAAATGATAAAAGCCTTACATTTCACTCCATATCCATGCTGCAATTAATGAAGCCACAATACCAATAATAAGACCTATTATGATAGGTTCCTTCTGAAATTTTATTGATTTTTTGTTATGATTTCCAGTTTGAACGTCCGAGACCTTACTGCCCTTACCCACAATAACGTTTCCTGTGTTTTCATGTTTTGTCATATTATAACTTACAGATCCTATATTTAAAGTTGAGTTGTCATTACTAAATTTATAAATTGCTTCCGACAAATTTAAAACTTTAATTACTTCATTCTTGTGATTAATTTCATTTGTTTCTTGGTCATATGTATATTCTTGAGGAATAACTTCGTGGTTATACACAATTAATTGCTTCTTGTTCCTAATTTTCGAAGCAGTTTCAATAAAGTAAAATATCTCACAATTTATATTTTCAAAATCAATATCAAGGTATTCGATTTGAGTGGGGTCAGAAGTCAGATGTTTAATCCATATGGCAACCTCATAATTCTTATCTGTTTTTATAAGGTTTCTATACAAATCTAGTATTTTGCCTTTTTTATCAGCAACAACCTTGTAAGGAGTTGTGTTATCTGTAAATCTGTTTAAAACACCAGTGCATATATTCTTTTCGAGGCTTGCCTTACTTAATAGACAAGTCGAGATTGCGTAGCTATTCATTAATTGTTTGCTTGGTTTTGTAAAAAAACAATATCGTCATCTAAAAGATCACCACCATAGAATTCCTCCGGATATTTAAAATTACCTTTGTCACCAATGTTAAGTTCCTCAAGAATTGAATTATCAAGGCTTATATCCTCATTTTTCTTAACTACATAAATAGCCACATCACTTGCTTTAATTGCTCCTTCAGAAATTCGCCTTCGCAATCGCTTTAGAAGATATTCACTATGTGTTTCAATAATTAAATTTTTACTTCTATTGTTCCTACCCTTTTTCTTTGAAACAATGCTTATAAATAAATCCGCCAAATCTGCCTGCATTTTCGGATGTAAGTGAATCTCAGGTTGTTCAATTACAGTAATAGAGTCATCAAATGAAAGAAACCCTTGAATAATTACAGGTAGTACTTGTGATATCCCAAAACCAACATCTGTAATATCAAGCTGCAATTGATTTTGATTAATAGTTAATTTATGCAAAATATCCTGAGGATTTGTAACTTCAATATTTAAATTGAATTTTTTCAGCCAATCATTTACTTGTTTTTTTATAGAACTATTTTCTTTTAAAATTTCTGCTAATGCATCACCATCAAGTGTATCCAAATAAGTGTTTATTTTTGCCTTGTCTAAAAAATAATATCGTTTTGGATGAGCTCTTAATGGACTGACATAGTTTATATTTTCTTCGCCGAAATAGTTTTCTAAATAACCCAAAGACTCAGATATTATTTCCGCCACAATTTCAGTTAAGATTGGAATCTCTTCTTTTACGTTATCATTAAAATCTTCATCGGGTTTAAGAAATGAAAAAATAGTTCTAGGTTGAACAAATTGTTTTTTAATTGTTTCAAGAAATTTTGAAGGAATTTTTTTTCCATCAATGAATGGAATTGAAAAAGAAAATTTAGTATTGTCTTTCGAAACTCCGGTATTTACGTCAAAAAGTATTTTGCCATCAATAGAAAGTTTAAAATTACTAATTAATAAAGTATTGTCTTTTAATACAATTTCGTATTCCACAGAAAATAAAGAGTCATCCTTTATCGATTTTGATAGATTTATTAAGAATCCAAATGAATCAAGAATTTGGTCCCTTTTTTGTTCAATATTTTTAATAAATCTTGGATTTCGAAAATAAAAAACGTCTTCAAAAAGAACATTGTCTTTTTGCATTTTTTTTAATTGACCTTGCCCTTCAATTATCAAATTTATTAATTTTTCAATTTCAACTAATAATTTATCTTCAACTTTGAATTCCCGTCTTGAATTATACTTTACTTTTTGAAAAATGCTTTGTACTTGGTGAAAATCCTTTTGATTTTTTGATTGTTTAAAAATAATATTTTGAGAAAGTCCTGCATATTCCAGTAATTCGTCATATCGTCTATAAATTAAACTTCCCTTTAAGGCTGCTATAAGATTTTCTTCCGTAAAATCAATTTTAAAAATAAATTTTTTTGAAGTGTCCTGCTTTCGGAAAATATTTTTACCTTCTCCTAAACTTAAAAATCCACCATGTAGTTTTAAGGCAGATTTATAATTCACAGATGCTAAGCCCGTTTGTTGTAACATCAAGAACAATTGCAATAAACTAGTCTTTCCAATACTATTCGCTCCAAGAAGGATAGTAATAGGTTTAATTTTTATAGTACCTTTTTCGAAGGCTTTATAATTTTGAAAATGGATTTCTTTGAGCATAATTATATATTTAGATGTAACAGATCATTTGTATTTGTGTTCAACTCATATCTAGATCTAGATTCATTGTGGTCCACCTTACAATCAGGTCCAGTTGGAAAAGTAATCCTTTTATAAAATTGAGTCCATCCGTTTATTTTATAAATTCAGATATAAAGCACACCCGTTAATAGTAACGCTCCTCCCCCCTCCAGAATCAATCTTTCTTAATCTTATCAAAGAACGTCCTTTTCCCAGAAAAATCCTATACATGATTTCATGTATTTTTTCAATTTCGTCCAAGATTGGGGTCCTTTTTAAATAAAATCCTGTCTTGGTTAACTCCTTGGGTTTGGTCATTATGGATCCAATCTTTTCCTAATCGGGTCAAAGGGGAACGCCGCTTTCACAGGGGTTCCACAACGAAGGAACAACGAAAGACGGGTACACTCAGGATACAGGAAAGTGAAACTGATTTTTAAGGGATTTCCATCAGGGTTTGCTCTTTTATCGCAGGCGGGAAATCCATTCATCCTCCAGCCGTATCCCATCAAGTTTTCATGCAGAGATGGGAAATGAAGAGGGATTTATGGGCAGTTTATGGAATCCCAATGAGTACTTTATTAGAGAATGATGGAAGATTCATTAGAGAAACATGGAAGACTCATGAGAGAATCATTGGAGAAGTATGGAAGAAAACCGCGTTTTTATTAGAGAACGACTTAGAGAATTATCGGGAAATCGCGGTTTTTATTAGAGAAAAAGTGGGTCTTGACAAACGGTTTATTAGAGAATTTCGCTAAAAAGGGCGTTTTTGTCCTTCTTTTCTGGATTTAATCATACAGCTCAGATTAGGTGTTGATTACAATTTATAAAGTCAATACCTATTTTATCCTTACTTACTAAGGTTTTCTAATTTATTTATAACAAATTATAATGAGTTAACTCTTGAAAGTAAATTGGGGTTGTCTGAACTTTGTATCCGGCGGCTCTGATAGGCTTCCTCTCCGGTAATAACCGGCAGATCCCGGGATTTTTCCCGATACAAATAAAGCTCACAATTAAGAAAGGATTTACTCCTATGAGTAGTTCAAGCACAAAAACCCTGTATTCCAATGTACTCATCAAAGGAATGAATACGAACATTGATCAGGATTATGCCCTTCAAACCCGCAAAAATGGACAAACCGTTATCAGAAAACGCTGGAAACGGAATCCGAATCTCCCCCTTTCTGCCGGGCAGGTCAGAATCAGGGAGACCTTTTCAGACGCCATTTCCTATGCCAAAATTCACAAAGACACCGACTTTTACAAAGAAGAATCCACCTTTCGGAAAGTCGCTGCTTATCAGCTTGCGATTCTGGATTTTCATCATGAACCTAAGGTGGAAGCAGTTGAAATCAGAAATGGTGCTGTTCCAACGGAATTCAGGCTTGTGGTGGTTGTGGATCACCCGGTAGCATTAATGGAGCTGGAAGCACAGATTTTGGATGTGACTGACAATTCAGTTCTGGTTTCCGACGGGATGTATATTGATGACCGGAATGGCGGAAGTTATTCCATTTACTTTGAAAAGTCGCTGCTGGGAACCCGTGAAACCGTAACTGTTAAACTGAACATGGTCAGCATGACAGAAAAGGCCGTGACATTTACCAAATCTCCGATAAAAGTACTCAGAGACAATGGATCCAAAACAACAAAAAAGCCCTGACAGATTCTGCCAGAGCTTTTTATATTTTCATTGCAATACCCGTGCGGGTGCAACCGCACGGGTGTAAATATCCTGCTTTTACACTTCCAATTCAATATATAGATTGATTTTTTTTTTGAGATTTTGATTTCACACAACCATTTCCCATCTCCGATTCTCGATCCCAAATATAGAATATTGACTTAACAACGGGTTAAATGACCTCATCCGTCCGTGGAAAAAGGAATGTTCATTTCCGCCCGGAATGAGGGCAAACCATTAACAAAGAATTGTGACCGGGCGGGTTTTGGTTTGTGGTGATCATTACCCCGGGCTGACACCCGGGGCTACAAACATATCACCACGCCGTGGTGAGGTAAAATACAAATTGTATTTCTGCCAGAATCAGGGAAAGTGCGGTTGTGATTCAAAAACCGCCGTCAGCCACTCGACGCGGCAACCAACGCAGTGCCCGGTTAAATCGAATCTGTGTTTGAAGGAGGCTACTGCCGACTGAGTTCAGATTCGATCAGGGCCGAAGTGCCAGTTGCAAGTCAAAGAGTGGGTGGGCGGTCAGGGGTTTTGCCACCTTTTGCCCCGTCAAAAGGTGGTCGTCGAAGACAAATAGAAAAAAACGGTCCCTGAGCGTAGCCGAAGGGCCGCCCGGAATGAGGGAAACGTATAAACAAAGAATTGTGACCGGGCGGGTTTTGTTTTGGGGATTTTGTTCCACCGGGTTTCCACCCGGGGCTATTCACGTTTCACCACGTTGTGGTGAGGTAAAATACAAATTGTATTTCTGCCAGAATCAGGGCATGTGCGGTTGTGAAGGTTCGTGCGTTCGGGAAAGTGACCGTTGCGTTCGGAGTATTAATCCATTTTTGAGGGGTAAGTGTAAAATAGTTTGAACCTGACTCGTTTTTAAAGGCATCGAATTCGATGCCTTTAAAAACCAGGGGTTTTGAGCTGTTTCCATAGTCCACAAAATTGTCTGTTTTTTGGGATATGTTCCAGACTCTGGATTGTTTTGCATTCCGCAAACTCAGCGGCATGTGCGGTTGCAAAATCCGTGCGCCTTCAAGAACGGAATCAAAAATTGGTACAATTGACGATAAGAAAATCCATACGATTCCGTTCTTGCGGGATCAGCGTTGGGAAACGGATTTAGCGTTCTGAGGTTGAAGGGGTTTTGGGTACTTTTGCCCAGACAAAAGTACCTCGTCGAAGACAAAGGAATTTGCATTTCCGCCCGGAATGAGGGCAAACCATTAACAAAGATCTGTGGCCGGGCGGGTTTGAATTCCAATACATTAACCCCGGGCTGACTCCGTCGGTGGCCGGATCTTCGAACCCGGGGCTACAAACATGTCACCCCTATGGGGTTAAGGATTTGGATTTCTACCAGAATCAGGGCATGTGCGACAATCCGCAAACTCAGCGGCATGTGCTGTTGCAAAATCCGTGCGCCTTCAAGAACGGAATCAAAAATTGGTACCATTGACGATAAGAAAATCCATACGATTCCGTGCTTGCGGAAACAGCGGCGGGAAACGGATTTAGCGTTCTGAGATTGCAGGGGTTTTGGGTACTTTTGCCCAGACAAAAGTACCTCTCCGAAGGAAAATGAAAACCTCATCTATTATTTAATAGTAATTTGTCTTATTTTTCATTCCGTTTCTGCCTTCTTGAAAATTAACCAAAAAGGATTAAATCAATGAAATGGAAATATGTTTGGGGTTGGTTTCCGTTGTTGGCAATTGCTTTTATCAACGGGACGATACGTCAGATTGGATATCAGGAACTTTTAGGTGAACTCAATGCTCATCAGGTATCTACAGCGATCGGAATGATTTTATTTGCGTTTTACTTTCTTTGGATTGATCAAAAATGGAAACCCGTTAGTGTGAATGAAACCATGAAAATTGGCTTTCTTTGGGTGATCTTGACGATCATTTTTGAATTTGGAATGGGAGTTGGAATGGGCCGTCCGTGGGAAATTATGGTTCATGATTATAATCTTGCCGCCGGACGTGTCTGGGTCGTGATTTTAGCCTGGGTAGCGATTGGTCCGTCGGTGGTTTTCTGGTGGAGGAAAAAGAGAGAGTAGGATTGGTGGTTCACCTCGATAATCAGCCTGCGGCTGAACTCGGTGACCAGGGCAAATAACAGTTTCCAACTGCATTTTCACCCTTCTCCCTTGGGAGAAGGGCCGGGGATGAGGCCATATCGTCCGTGGAAAAAGGGTTTTGGCAATTTTCAGGATTTTGTTTCCACGTTAGAATTTGGTGGTTCCCAAAACCCACCCCCATTCCCTCCCGCAGTAGCGGGACAGGCTCTCCGTTGGAGGGGGTTATCAAATTCGCATTTCTGCCAGAATCAGGGCAAGTGAGGTCTCCGAGTGCCAATCCCGGGCCCCTCGATACTCAGCCTTTGGCTGAACTCGGGGACCGGGATTGGTTTATCGAGGAGACGAAAGATTCATTTTTTTGCCAGAATCAGGGCATGTGCGGTTGCGATTCAAAAACCGCCGTCAGCCACTCGACGCGGCAACCATGCTTCGGCAGGCTGACGGCGGATGGAAGACAAAAACCTTCAATGCTTTCTTAATAATTTGCATTTTGGCCAGAATCAGGGCAAGTGAGGTTGCGAAGGTTCGTGCGTTTCAGAAAGTGACCGAAAGACTGGTGTCCTTTTAAAATATTCAATTTTTATATCCGGTCAGTTTCTGCGGCAAGCGGGGTTTGTGACCCGAAGGGTTCACAGGCAAGGAACCTTTGCGTTCTGAGTCTGGCGAAGGTTTTGCCCACTTTTCCCGGAAAAGTGGGTCGTCGAAGACAAATGAAGTTGGGTGTTTGCGAAATAGAAAGATTTGGTGGTAAATAAAACCCACCCCCTTACCCCCTCCGTCGGAGGGGGAACTTAAATCCCCTACCTTCACCTTATTTATTTAAGTATTCACCGATATAATAAACCGATACAAAGAAAATACCCGCCTCTTATCTCATTTATTTAACTTCTTTTCCACAAAATAGAATTTAATCCTTTCCGGAATATCCTTCCTGTTGACAAATAAAAAAATATTCTTTAAATAGTAATTACTTTTACAAGCAACCACAATAAATGTAACTATAATTACATTATGATCTTTTTCTGACTTTCGTTATAAAGGTTCACCATGGTCAATTTGATGCTTACTTCCGTTCTTGCACTCCTTCCTCTCTTTTCTGACGGTCCGAAGGAAAAGGGACAACTTTTCATTATTGGCGGGGGTGACCGGGTAAGTGAGATGCAGAAGTTTGTTGATCTGGCTGGCGGACCTGCCTCCAAGATTGTGGTGATTCCCATGGCCGGTGGTGATTACGTGGATGACTGGCTGTTTGAAAAGAAAAGATTTGAAGCGATGGGATGCACGAATGTAATATCCCTGATTACCGACCGGGCCGGAGCCGATGCCGATTCAACCGTAGCCAAACTGGAAGGTGCAAAAGGCGTTTTTATGACCGGTGGTGACCAGGTACGCCTCACCAAAATATTTCTTGGAACGAAAACCTTTGCCAAACTGAAGTCCGTTTATCAGGAAGGGGCGATTATCGGCGGAACCAGTGCCGGTGCGGCCGTTATGAGTAAAATCATGCTCACCGGAGAGGAACTCGTCAATAAAGATTCCACCACCTACTTCCATACGATTCAAAAAAGAAATGTGGAAGCGATTGAAGGGTTCGGACTCATCAGCGAAAAGATTATCATTGATCAGCATTTTATCATCAGAAAACGCCTAAACCGCCTCATTTCCGTCCTGATCGATCATCCCGGACATATTGGTATCGGCATCGATGAATCTACCGGCATTTTGGTAAAACCGGATTATACCTTTGAAGTTTTCGGCGGCAGAACGGTGGTGATCGTGGATGCAACCGATGTGCACAACATCCGCACCACAAAAGATGGCCTGTATGCAGCAGAAGGCATCAAAATAGACATTCTCATGGCCGGTGACCGGTATGATTTCAGAAAAAGGAAAGTGGTAAAATAGGCGTAAGGCATAAGGTTTAAGGTGTAAGGGGTTAAAATTGCATTCATGTAGAGACGCCCTACATGGGCGTCTCTGAACCGGGGTTTGGTGGTTAATTTAACCCACCCCCTTACCCTCCCGAAAGCGTTCGGGACAGGCTCCCCGTCGGAGGGGGAATTGATTCTGGATTTCTACCAGAATCATGGCAACACAATGATATCGGAATTTTTGTATCCACCGCCGTCAGCCACTTCCCGAAAGCCCGTCAGAGGCCGGGTTTAAAACGTTCGGGACAGGCTCCCCGTCGGAGGGGGTATTGATTCTGGATTTTTGCCAGAATCATGGCATGTGCGGTTGGGAAAAGGTTTGTGTGTTCGGCACTTCGACAGGCTCAGTGACCAAAGTCTTAGCACCGGACACTGAGGTTCTCGAAGTGCCCGGTGCTTAATCCGGTCAGACTCCGCGGCAAGCGGGATTGGGAAAAAACCTTTAGCGTTCTGAGTCTGGCAAGGTTTTGCCCACTTTTCCCGGAAAAGTGGGTCGTCGAAGACAAAAGGAAAAGGCATGGATTCCCGCCTTCGCGGGAATGACAACCACAAAATAAAAGCAAAAAAAAAAAACAATTTCAATAAAAAAAATCAGTTCTAACTTATCACCTGGAGGCTTCTATGAAAACTTGGTTACGGCTTGGTCTTACTCTGTTCGTTTTTACGCTGATTTACAGCGATATGGTGTCCGCACAATTTTTCAATACCGGAAAGATCGGTGTCGGATTAAGCAATGCAGGCCGGCTTCGTATTTATAAAGAAGATGATGAAACCAAAATGGCAGATCGTATCTCCATTCTCGTTTCCGGCAAAACAAACGAAGTCTTCGATTACTGGAATGATGCTGATACCATCACCGGCATGGGCGGTTCTTACACGGTTGAAAATCCGTCAATAAGCGATTTTGAAGTTGTTGCCAATATCGACAACAATTACAATGCACATCAGGATCCACCCTCTGCTGTGTTCCCTCCAAACCTTCAGGCCACAATCAACGTTTACGGCTGGGATGCAGACAACTATGTACTGGTCAAAGTTGCCGTAAAGAACATGGAAACCGCAGCTCTTGATGCCCGTTTCGGTCTGGAAGTGATTCCGCAGATTGACGGCAATTACGGTTTCGAAACCACGAAATATTTCGCAGACAAACAGGTTGCCAGCATCTTCTCGGGTGATGCTTCCTACAAACTCGGATTCAAATTGCTTTCAGATCCGCTGACAACCCTCAAAACCATTGACTGGGTTGATGGGTATAACGGTTCTGATGCCGATTTATATGGCTGGATGACAACCGGTTCTCTCGAAGCAGAATATACCACTTCATCTTCTGACGGAACGGTTACTTTCATGGGAACAGGCGCTGCCATGATTGATCCGGCTGCTGTTGCCACCTATTATTATGCCGTTGCTATCGGACCTGATGATGCAACCCTGCTTTCCGGACTGGATGAAGCTCTGGATACGTATAACACCTTCTTCGCACCTAAAGAATCACCTTTCTTCAATACCGGTAAAATCGGAATTGGCCTCAGCAATGCAGGTCGCCTCAGAATTTACAAAGAAGATGATGAAACCAAAATGGCTGACCGGATTTCCATCCTCGTAGGCGGCAATACCAATGAAGTGTTTGATTACTGGAATGATGCTGATACCGTTGCAGGTTCAGGTCCGTCCTATTCCGTTTCAAATCCGGCTTACAGTGATTATGAAGCCAGAGTATTGATTGATAATAACTACAATGCGCATCAGGATCCTCCAACAGCTGTCTTCCCTCCGAATGTTGCAGCCGGTATTACCGTTTTTGGCTGGAAGGATATGAATTTCGTAATCGTTAAAGCAGAAGTGATGAATAATGAACTCACCAATCTGAATGCCAGATTTGGCCTGGAAATTATCCCTCAGATTGATGGTAATTACGGATTTGAGACCTCAAAATTCCTTTCCAATGAGCAGATTGTTTCCATTTATTCAGGTGATGCTTCCTACAAGATGGGATTCAAATTTCTTTCTCACCGGATTTCATCACTGAAAACCATTGATTGGGTTGATGGCTATAACGGTTCAGAATCTGATCTGTACGGATGGATTACAACCGGTGCAGTTGAAGCCGAATATACCACGTTGTCTTCAGACGGAACTGTTACCTTTATCAGCACGGATGCTGAGAATTTACCTTCTGCCGCTGTTGAAACCTATTATTATGCTGTAGCCATTGGTGCCGATGAAGCTGCCCTGCTGAACGGAATGAAAGATGCAGATACCAAGTTCAGAGGATTTGTAACTTCAGTAGAACCTGTTGCTTCAACTCCTTCCGGATTTATCCTGTATCCAAACTATCCGAATCCGTTCAATCCGTCTACACAAATCCGGTTCAACATGCCTCAGGCCAATTTTGTAACTGTGAAAGTGTATAATACACTGGGTCAGCAGGTAGCCAATCTGGTTAACCGCAACCTCGGTGCCGGAGATCATCTGGTTGAATTCAATGCCGGAAATCTTGCCAACGGAACCTACATTTACACCATCACAGCCGGTTCGAACCGTGTTTCCGGTAAGATGGTATTGTTGAAATAATAGGCTTAAGGTTTAAGGCGTTTTTGAATCCGGTGGCTGAGGCACTCGAAGCCACCTTTTTGAGAAATGCCCGGGCACTTCGAGAGCCTCAGTGACCGGGCATTTCGCGTCTCTACATTGTGTCCGGACATTTTTCCCTTCTCCCCTGGGAGAAGTTGAAAACCCGGCCTCCGACGGGGTGGATCCCGTACACGGGAGACGGATGAGGTTATATCGTCCGTGGAAAAAAGGAAATTGCCTTTTGAGATTTGAGGTTTCATTAACCCACCCCCTTTCCCTCCCGCAGTAGCGGGACAGGCTCCCCGTCGGAGGGGGGATTAAATCCGGGGGGAGAAAATGCATTCCCGTAGAGACGCGATTAATCGCGTCTCTACATTATGACCGGGCATTTTCCCTTCTCCCCTGGGAGAAGTTGAAAACCCGGCCTCCGACGGGGTGGATCCCGTACACGGGAGACGGATGAGGTCATTTCGTCCGTGGAAAAAGGAAATTGCCTTTTGAGATTTGGGGGTTCATTAACCCACCCCCTTTCCCCCTCCGTCGGAGGGGGGATTAATACAAAAATCACAGGAAAAAAATTGGAAGACACGAAATTACTTATCCAGCAGCAGTTTAATAAACTGCCTAAGAATCAGAAGATTCTGGGTGAGTATATTCTTGAGAATTTTTCCCGGATTCCTTTTCTGAATGTGCAGGATATTTCTGAAGCAACTTCAATGAGTGTGGCTTCGGTCGTTCGTTTTGCACAACGGATCGGTTTTAAGGGCTATCTCGAATTGCGTGAACGCATTTCTGCTGATCTGCAGAAACGGATTCACAGTCATGAGATTTTTCCTTTACTCGAAAATCCGAACCAGGATGAAGATATCCTGACCTCCGTTGCCAATCAGGACATCAGCAACATCAATGATACCCTGCGTGATTTTGACCGGGTCAAATTCATGAAGGCGGTTGATCTTATCAGCAAGTCCGACCGAGTCTATATTGCCGGACTTGGTATTTCTTCCATCATGTCACGGGCTCTGGCTTATCTGCTCACCCAGATCGGCATCGATGCCCGTCATTTCGATCATGAACCATCTTCCTTTCAGGAACAGGTTTTGTTTCTGCGTCCGGCTGATCTGCTCGTTACCTTTTCGTTTCCTCCCTATTCCCGTGAAACGGTAGAAACAGCCAAGATCGCATCCATGCGAAAAGTTAAAGTATTAAGTATCACAAACAAGGGTACTTCGCCGGTCACCACTTTTTCTGACCTGAATCTGGTCGTGAAAAGCAATAACCTGCTGTTCACCAACTCCTTTTCTGCTATTTCGGTGATGATCAATGCCATCGCCACCCAATGTGCCCTTTCCAATCTTGATAAATCTGAACTGATGGTGAAAGAACTGAACTCCCTCACCAATCTGAATGACCTGATCGTATCTGATGACTATTTAAAAAACTTGTAAACGGTGACTTTGTTGAAAACCATACTCTTCTTTCTTTGTCTCATGCCCGGACTTCTCTTTGCAGGGGTAACAGGTAAAATCACGGGCCGGATTACCGATTCGGGTACAAAAGAACCCCTTCTCGGCGTCAACATCGTGGTCATGAACTCCAATTATGGGGCATCCACCGATGAAAACGGTAATTTCGTCATTCTGAATATCCCGCCCGGAACCTACGATGTAAAAATCAGTTACGTGGGCTATAACCCTGTGGTGATTCATGATGTGAAAGTGCTGGTAGACCGGAATACGTCACTCACCCGGTCACTCGAAGCAACCACACTTGAAATGGATGAAATGGTGGTGGAAGCTGAACGCCCGATGATCCAAAAAGATCTCACCAGTACGATGTCGGTTATTTCCCGTGAAAATATTGAAGCGTTGCCCGTCGCCAATTTTACTGAACTGCTTTCCATGCAGGCAGGCGTGGTCGGTTCCGGTGACAATCTTCACGTTCGTGGCGGACGTTCAAATGAAGTGGCTTACATGGTTGACGGGATGTACGTTCAGGATCCGCTTTTGGGCGGATTGGCAACCAACATCAGCAACGATGCCATCGAAGAAATGAGTTTGCTCAGCGGAACGTTCAATGCGGAATATGGCAATGCACTCAGCGGAATTGTAAATATTGTTACCCGTGAAGGCGGTGATAAACTGTCGGGAAAAGCAGAAGTCAGATCGAGTGAATTCGGCGTTAAGCGGTACAGTGATCTTGGTGAAAAATTCTATACCATCAACCTGAACGGTCCGCTTTTTAGTAATGATCTGCGGTTTTTTGCCGGCGCCGAACATCAGGCCAAAGGTTCTTACCTGCCCTTCGGATATTCAAAAAACTCAACCTTCTTCACGAAGCTGAGTTATGCCGGACTTGAAGGAATGAAGTTCACCTTTTCAAACCGGGGAAGTCTCGAAGACCGGCAACCGTACAACCATTCCTGGAAGTACATTCCTGATCAGTATCTCAAAATTGATAAAGACAGTTATCAGTCGTCCTTCACCTTCACCCACACCGTTCTGAATAATCTGTTTTATGACTTCCGGCTGTCGTATTTCAATCAGGGCTATTACTCGGGCATCAATAAAAAACCCGAAAACTATCTGGCTGTGACCGAGCGGGAATATGTTGCTGATCGTGGAACCGGATATGAATTTTACTCGAAGGCAGATCCGGCCGAACTGATTGACAGCCGTACCGTTACGGTAGATGGCAAGCTGGATATGACCTGGCAGATCAATTCTGTTCATGAAGTGAAAACCGGACTCCAGTACAAACAGCATTACCTCAATTATTTCTACATTTACGATCCGAAGCGGGACTATCCGTACATCAATGATTATGACGTAAAACCTTTTGAAGCCTCAGGTTACATTCAGGATAAAATTGAACTTCCCTTCCTGATCATCAATGCCGGATTGCGGTACGACTACATGAATGCCAACGTCAGGTTCCGTGGAAATCCGCTCGATTCAACGTCAGTTGATAAGGTAAAACCCCGGTATCAGTTCAGTCCGAGAATCGGGATTTCACATCCGATATCCGAAAATACCAAAATCCATTTTGCCTACGGACACTTTTTCCAGTTTCCTGACTATGAATATTTCTACGAAAATCAGCAGTATGACCTGAAGGTCAGAGAGCCCATCTTCGGTCAGCCTGATCTGGATGCAGAACGGACGATCACGTATGAATTCGGGATTTCGCATCAGTTTGATCAGACCACGGCTCTGAATGTAACGGTTTACTACAAAGACGTGACCGGTAACATCGGCACGCAATATTATTTTCCTTACGTTGATGGCCGGTACACCGGTTACACTCTCTACGTGAATGAAGCTTATTCGAACATCAAAGGATTTGAACTCACCTTCGACTCCCGGTTAAATTCCTATTTTTCTTACGGATTTGATTACACGTTTTCGGTAGCCAAAGGAAGTGCATCCAGCGAAACGGAAACCTACCCGGGAACGGATGAATCCACTTTGCTTTATTATCTGGATTTCGATCAGAAGCACGTGTTCAATGCCAGTGCCAACTTCCAGCTTCCTGAAGGTGAAGGTCCGGAAGTGCTCGGCATCCGTATTTTTGAAAATACCGATGCCAATCTCGTGCTGAGAGGCAACACTGGTTTCCCGTACACACCCAGCGGACGGGATATTGGTTTTGTGGTAAAAAACTCACAGCGGATGCCATCCAGTTACACGATTGATCTGGATTTCGGGAAAGAATTCAATTTAGCCGGTGACATCAAAACCCGTGTCTTCGCAGAAATATTGAACCTGACCGACCGCCGGAATGTGAGATACATTTATGGCGACACCGGTGAACCGGATGTGACCTATGAAGGTGCACCATCAAAAGAATATATGCAGGATCCGTCGAATTTTGGTCCGCCCAGAACGGTGAGAGTGGGCTTGACGGTTTCTTTTTAGGTGGGAAGCTGTTAGCTGTTGGGTACAAGGCATAAGGGATAAGGCGTAAGGCATAAGCAACTTCGGTCATTGAGGTTCTCGAAATGACCGGATAAGGCTGTTGGGTTAGGCAAAAGACAAAAGGCGTAAGGGGTAAGCAACTTCGGTCATTGAGGTTCTCGAAATGACCGGATAAGGCTGTTGGGTTAGGCAAAAGACAAAAGGCGTAAGGGGTAAGGTTACGGGTCACATATTACTGCCTGCCCCGAACGCTTTCGGGGGGTTACGGGAAATCTTGGTTTTTGTCACCCTGAGTGACGAATCAGATTAATCTGATTCGTTGTATCGAAGGGCGGCAAAAAAAGGCGTAAGGGATAAGGTTATAAGTCCCCCTTTGAAGGGGGTGTCCCGTAATCGGGACGGGGGATGTGGTAATCCCACGATTATTGTAGGGGCGACCGGCTGGTCGCCCGAGTTTGGAAATTGCATGTCATTCCCGCGAAGGCGGGAATCCAGTATTTAAAACCCTCTTAAATACAAAGAACTGGGGGATGGATTCCCGCCTTCGCGGGAATGACAGCAGAGTACCCTACAACCAAAAACACAATTTTTTTATAAATATCAAACCGGATTTAAAATGAACAAGACTTTTCTCACTTCTCTTCTGCTGGTATCCAGTCTGGGTGCTTACGCACAGGATAAAGCCAAAGCTGAACTTGAACAGGATAAAGACCAGCCTTCCCTGATGAAGGGTTCAGGCATTGAAGACCGCACGGCCGGGATTCACAACGCCGGAAACATCGGGCTTTTCTTCGAAAACCGTGGAAAACTCTATCCCCGTCGTTTGACTCAGGGTCCTTCAGGTGAATTCCCGATCAACAGCGGAAAACATTACATCTACCGGGTAAATCCTTATGTTGGCGTTCCGGGAAATGTGATTCAGGGCCGGTATTCAACCAATGAAGAATGGGAAGCCGTCGGCGGATTTCACAATCCGGAATTTACCCAGGTTGCTTTCAGTGACAATCCCAGAACGTGGCCTTCAACCGGCTGGCCGGTGAAAGATGCAAACGGGAATCCAATTATTTTATCTGACCAGGATAGCTATTGCGTTTATGATGACAGCAAGAATACCAAAAAGCCATTGGGATTTGAAATCGCACAGACGGGTTATGCCTACGGCAGCAAATTCGGACAGAATATCCTTTTCTATAAATTTGAACTGAAAAACAAAAGCACGGTTTCTCAGGACAGTGTGTATTTTGCTCTGTATTGTGATACCGACATTGGCAACATTTCGGGTGGCATTGCCGAATATGATGATGACCTGATCGGGTTTGATAAAGCCAATAACGTGTTGTATTCCTACGATTCAAAAGGCTATTCAAAAGAATGGCCGGATGGAAAATCGGGCTATTTCGGATTCTCTTTCGTTCAGACTCCGATGACAGATAACGGTAAGACCGGCATCACCGACATGCACTATTTTCTTTACAATGATGATGAAGCGGTCGACATCGATACCATCCATTATCAGCGGCTCAGCAGTTCACCCGTGCTTTACAATTCATCTATTGGACCCAAGTTTTTCCATGTTGCCGATCCGAATAATCTGCATTATGACGATCCGAACAAACAACCGGCGAAAGGTCATGATGTTGGCGGCATCATCAGTGCTGGTCCGTACACACTTGCCCCCGGACAGGTTCTCACTTTTTACACGGCCATTCTTGCCGGTGATAATCTTGCAGAACTGATGAAAAATGTAGAATCCTCACAAAGAATCATCAGTTACGGCTTTGAAATCAGCAAACCCCCGGTTACCCCTACCCTTTCAGTTGTATCCGGTGACGGAAAAGCAACCCTTTACTGGGATAATATTGCCGAAAGTTCACGGGATAATTTTTCAGGTCAATATGATTTTGAAGGATACCGCATTTACCGCACCCAAAACAAAGGTGTTAGCTGGGAAACACTGGCTGATTTTGATGTGAAAAATAAAATTGGCATCAATACCGGACTTCAGTACAGTTATGTGGATTCCAAAGTCACCAACGGATTTGAATATTGGTACTCGGTAACGGCTTATGACCGGGGAGATTCAACTGTTGCCCCGCTTGAAAGTTCAAAAGGATCAACCACTGACGCCAAAAACCTGAAAGCCGCAACGCCCACTTCTGCCGCTGCCGGATACACACCTGTTTCAGGACAGGGTATTACCCACGCCGGAACCGGAACGTCAAATTACGTCGTATCAGTCAATCCGGTTGATAAGGAAGAACTTGCCGGGAATGCTTACCGTCTCGGATTTACTTACACCGTGAGACGTGATTTGGGTGATCTTGATACGAAAGCGGATATTGTTATCAGGGATTCGACAAAAGCCGGATCTGGGAACTATGCAATTGAATGGTTTTCACCTACCCAGCTCAGATTAATCGATCTGGCAACCGGAGATGAATTGCTTCCGACACCCAAATTGTACCGGACGGGTGCCCAGTATAACTTCAATAACGGACTTTCCATCAAACTGACGGATACGACGTCAAACATTCTCAGAAAACCCCAGCAGGGCGATTATATTTCAGTGAATTTCAGTGGGCTTGTGGTTAAAAACAGCATCGATACGGTTGTCACACCTGTTCCGTTTGAAACCGGAAAATCACTGGCAACCAAAGATGGCGTCATCTTTTCTGTGAAACCTCCTGAAACCGTAAAAGATCTTTCAAGAGTTGGCGGAACGGATAACCTGACTCTCACCCTGACAGTCAGTGATATCACCCTGGTTCAGAACGACACGTATCTGATTTCGACCGATGGAAACGGAAAAAATACAGCAGGTGAAGGGTTTACCCACATTCTCATCAGAAACAGTTCACTGGCAACGGTTGCACGAATTGATTCGGTTTACAGCGGTTCAGCTTTTACCTTTTTGGGACTTGAAGGCGAACTTGAATTTAAACCGGCCAATCCGCCTGCAGCAGGAAACGTTTTTTCTGCGGAAATTGAAAAGCCGGTTAACCTGACATTGAAAGATGCCTGGACGTTTTCCATTGCCGGTTCATCGGTCAGCCGGGATAAGATCAAGGAATCTATTTCGAACATCAAAGTCGTTCCGAATCCGTACATCGTGTCATCCCTTTACGAACCGGAATTCGGTGAACTCAGGCAAGAGCCGTTAAGACAGATTCAGTTTATCAACCTGCCGAATACGTGCACGATCCACATTTTCTCGGTGGCCGCCGATCTGGTGAAAACACTTCATCACGATTCAGCATCCGGCACTGAAATCTGGGATCTGAAAGCCGATGGCGGACGTGAAATTGCCCCGGGCATTTACATGTATGTGGTCAAAGCAGACGGCATCGAATACAAAAGCCGCTTCGCAATCATTAAATAAGCAGACCGGAATTTTATTATGAAAAGACTCCATTTAGTTCTATCCGCCTTTTTACTGACTGCAACCACCGGTCTGGCTCAAAATCCGAATCTGGGAACGTCAGGTGCACAGTTTTTGAAAATCCCTGTCAGCGCCCGTGAAGCCGGAATGGGCGGTGCAGTGGTTGGCTTGACCAACGACGTGTCAGCCGTGTTCTGGAATCCGGCAGGACTTGCAAAAGTCGAAAAAACCACGGTGCAGTTTTCTCACATGCGCTGGATGGACATGTTCGATTTTGATGCAGCCCAGACAGCCGTTTACTTTGACGGAATCGGGACGTTCGCAGCCAGTATCATCATTTTTGATATGGATAAACAGGAAATCACCACCGAAGCTGAACCCAACGGAACCGGCCGGTTTTATTCTGCCCAGGATCTGTCCGTCGGTCTGACGTATGCCCGGTTTCTGACTGATAAATTCTCTTTCGGTTTAACCGGAAAGTACATTCAGCAGCAAATCTGGAATGAAACGGCTTCAGGTTTTGCCTTCGATGTGGGCACTCAGTATCAGCTTGATTTTCAGAATCTGACGATTGCCATGAGAATGAGCAATTTCGGACAGGATCTGACTTTTGAAGGTGAAGATCTGAATGTGGTTTACGATAAAAGTTCAGGATTACCGCTCAACCGGTTAACTCCGGCCAGACTGGTCACTGATCCGTTTGCCCTTCCTCTGAGTTTTCAGGTTGGGGTTGGGTTCGATGTGTTCACCACAGAGTTTGTAAAAATGAAAGCCGGAATTGATGCCCTTCATCCCAATGACAATAAAGAGCAGGTTCTAACCGGAACTGAAGTTGTTTTCTACGACCGGCTTTTCCTTCGTGGCGGATATAAATTCAATGCGGATGATGAAGATGTATCGTTTGGCATCGGTACAAATCTTCATTTTGGATCAACCAAATTCATCTTTGATTATGCCTATTCATCCTATAACATCCTTCCGGCCGTTAACCGGATTTCAGTGGGCATGGAATTTTGATTTTGTTTCGATGTCATCCCGGACTTGAATTGGAGGCATATTCCCTTAAGGCTGTCATTCCCGCGAAGGCGGGAATCCATCCCACCGTTCCTTCATTTTAAAAGGCTTTAAATACTGGATTCCCGCCTCCGCGGGAATGACAACACAACCCCAAAACCCTAAACCCTTTTTCCTTATATGACCCGATTCCTTTTCCCCTTTCTGCTTTTCCCTTTTGTGCTGTCAGCGCAGGGATATTTGTGTGCGGTTGGGGGTGGCGGCGAAGATTACAAAGACTGGAGTGACAAACCGTACAGCTGGATTGTCGAAAAATCGGGCAAAGGAAAAGTCATCGTTCTTTCTGCCAACACCGAAACCACCTGGATTCCCGATTATTTCAAATCATTTGGTGCCTCTTCAGCCGTTAATCTCAAAATCGCAACCAAATCCACTGCCGATTTACAATCGACTTATGACGCCATTGTTTCTGCTTCTGCTGTTTTCATCAAAGGCGGTGATCAGTGGGATTATATCAGTCAGTGGAAAGGAACCAAAACCGAAGACGCCATCCGGCAGGTTTTTCTCAACGGAGGTGTGATTGCCGGAACCAGTGCCGGAGCCATGGTTCTGGGTTCTGTGGCCTTTTCTGCGAAATCCGGTTCGGTTTATCCGGTTGAAAGCTTAAACAATCCTTTCCATTCCAAAATCCAGTTGGAGACTGATTTCCTGAATCTTGTGCCCGATGTTTTGTTTGATACCCACGTTGCAGAACGGGGACGAATCGGCCGGCTGATTCCGTTTGTTTTCAATTATACCCAAAAGACCGGAAATGACCTGCTTGGTGTTGGAATTGATGACCTGACAGCCTTGTGCATCGAACCGAACGGAAATGCAACGGTTATGGGCTCTGGTGCTGTTTCTTTCGTCAGGAAGGATGCACAGACGACTTTTACCTCAGATGCAACCGGTTACGCCATCGAAAACATCCGGTGTGATCAGTTGGTGGATGGATGGGTTTACAACCTGAACTCAAAGGAAATTGTCACGATTCCTTCATCCGCAAAACAACTTCCGTCAGACAGACCTTTTCTTTTACCTGAAACGAACCTGTGGATGACCGGATCGAATCTCATCAAACCAAATCTGAATCAGAGTTTGTCCCCGTTGCTTTCCCGGTTGAATCCGTCTCAAATTACGGTTATTTCAAGCGAGACAACCGACCCCAGTCTCGATTCCCTTTTATCGCTTTTATCTGCTTCGAATACTTTACTTTCTCTCTTTACTGTTTCTGATGCTTCTCTTGCATCCCCAACCGAAAGTGAAAAACTCAACGCGGCCGGGATTTTTGTGGTTTCCGGAAAAAATCTGACTACACTTGCAAAATTGGCTGATACGACTACCATTGCCGGTTCCGTTTTCAGAAAAAAGGTCAGCCAGAAAACACCGGTTTATGCCATCGGAAATGGCGGAAAAATGCTGGGCGGATCCGTCATTGGCAACACAGATTCTGACGGACTGGCCTCCTGGTATGGCCGGATGACAGTGAATCCGGGATTGGCAGTTTTTCCCGATCTGGTGGTTCAGCCATTGATTTATGACGATGATGAGTTCTACGAAAACCGGACGACAGCACTTAGTTATGGTTTGATGCGGGGCAGAAAACAAATTGGGTTGTTTCTTAATCCGGGCAGTTTGGGTTCTGTGAATGCAGAGAAAAAAACGCTGTCAGTTTCAGGGTCGTTTCCCCTTTTTCTTGCAGACGCCACCGGAAGTCATTACGCAGATTCCTCCAAACACAAAGCATCCGGCGGAAAAGGTCCGAGACAGGTTGCAGCCTTTGATAATCTGCGTTTTTCAGTTTCCACATCGAAAAGAACCTGGTCGATGGTAAGCAAAACCCTTCAGGTATCGGAACCGGTTTCTGTTGAATCCGACAATAAAAAGACTTTTGATCTGCTGGATAACTATCCGAATCCGTTCAATAACGGAACCATGATCCGGTTTTCTTTATCGGAAGGAACTCAGGTTTCACTTGTGGTTTATGATGTGCTTGGCCGTCAGATTGCCACACTCACCAACTCTTTTTTCACCGCCGGAAACCATCAGATTTCCTTTGCACCTCCAACCAACCTGGCTTCCGGACTTTACTTTTACCGCCTTGAAACACCTGCTTTTTCTCAAACCCAAAAAATGACTTACATCAGGTAATTATGAAATCACTTTTCCTTTCTTCGTCACTTTTCCTCACGCTTTCCTGTAGTGTCAACCCCGTCGTTCCGCCTCTTGAAAAATCAGGATTTACGATTCCCACGTCTCATTCTGAACTGACGGCTTATCTGTCTGCCGTTGATGCCAAATCGGATCTGATCACCGTTAAGCCATTGACTCAGTCGGTTGAAGGGCGGAATTTGTATTCCGTTTTCTTTTCGAAGGGAACGTTTGGCGCTGATCCCGACAAAATAAAAGTGCTGTTTTTTGCCCAGCAGCATGGAAATGAACAATCTGGAAAAGAAGGGGCCTTGCTGCTCATCAATGAACTTCAGAAGCCGGAAAATCAGGAACTGTTTGATAAAATTGACCTGGTTCTCATCCCGCAGATGAATCCGGACGGATCAGAGGCCAACAAACGCCGGAACGGACATGATATGGATCTGAACCGGAATCACCTTATTCTTACAGAACCCGAAACAAATGCCCTTCATCAGCTTTTTGACGAATGGTTGTTTGAAGCGTCACTTGATGTTCATGAATATTCACCTTATGGCGGTGAATGGGAAGTTTACGGTTACCGCCGGAATTTTGATGAACAAATGGGATCAACCACAAACCCTAATGTGTCAGAAAAGATCAGATCGTTTTCCAATACGGAAGCTCTTCCCTTTTTGAAAAAATACATCACCGAAAAAAACTATTCGTTCAACATTTACAGTCCGGGCGGACCACCTGAAAAGGATCTGATCCGATACAGCACCTTTGATATCAACGATGGCCGGCAAAGTCTGGGCATTCAGAATACCTTTTCCTTCATACAGGAAGGGCTGAACGGTGAAGATAATTTCAAAGACAACCTAAAACGCCGCTCAGAAGGACAAATGACCGGAATGCTGGGCTTGCTGAAGTTTATTTTTGACAATAAAGACGATATCAAAGCCATGGTGAAAACCGAAAGGGAGAAACTGGTTTTGGGTGAAGTGGGTTCAAAAGTTGCCATTCAGATGGATCATTTTTCGGATGGAAATCCGTTTAACATGACTCTGCTTTCCTACTCCACCGGGAAAGATACCGTTGTGACTGTGAAAGACTTCAGACCGGTGGTTAAAAGCACCTATGACGTAATCCGGCCAAAAGGATATCTGATTCCCAAAAAACTCACTGAGTTGACCTATTGGGTGAAACGGCACAATCTGGATTTTGCCGAGTACAAACCGGAAGCAGCCGACCAGATTGAACAATACGCCATCACCGCCATTGATACCCTCAATTTTGAAGGTGACAAAACAGTCAATCCGGCTACTGAAACTGAAATTGTGACGGGAAAAATCAATCCGGATGAGTACCTTTTTATTCCGGTCAATCAGCTTAAAAACAACCTGATTGTCATCGCACTTGAACCGAAATCCACCCTCGGACTTGTGACCTATGCGCAATTCGCTCATCTGCTGAAAAAAGGTGAAGCCTTCCCTGTTAAAAGGGTAATTCAATACTAATTCTACCGCAGAGGCACAGAGAACGCAGAGAAATGCAGTTATTTTTTATAAATAAAAGTTGTCATCCCAGACTTAGCCTGCCCCGACCACTGTCGGGGATCCGGAATCCATGCCTTTTATCCTTATATCCACCAAAAAGTAAACCACCATGAAAATAGACCATATTGAACTTTTTCACGTGAAGCTGGTTCTTGTTTCTCCGTTTGTGACGTCAATGGGCGTTGAACTCGACGAAGAACATATCATCGTTAAAGTCGAAGGAGAAGGCCTGACCGGCTGGGGTGAATCGGTGGCGGAAGGAACTCCGTTTTATTCGTATGAAACCGTGCCGACGGCGTGGCATGTTTTGTCTGATTTTCTGATTCCCGGTGTTCTTGGAAAATCGTTTGCCTCGGTGGGTGAAGCTATTCAGACCGGCGATAAAGTCCGGGGTCACCGGATGGCAAAAGCCGGACTTGAAGCTGCGTTGTGGGATTTATTCGCCAAATCGGAGAACCGCTCGTTGTCAGATTATCTGGGCGGAAGCCGGAAAAAGGTACCCGTTGGTGTGAGTATCGGCATTCAGGATGATATTCCGACTTTGTTGAAAAAGGTAACCGGTTATCTGGCTGAAGGGTATCAGCGGATCAAAATCAAAATTGCTCCCGGCACCGATCTTGACCTGGTCAAAGCGATCCGGAAAGAGTATCCGTCCATTAGTCTTCAGGTTGATGCCAATTCTGCCTATACACTTGCCGACAGTGACATCTTCAAAGCCATGGATGAGTATAATCTGATCCTGATTGAACAGCCACTGGGTTACGACGATATCTATTTCCATTCCAAACTTCAGCGTCATTTGAAAACAGCCATTTGTCTTGACGAAAGTATTCACTCAGTTGCCGATACACAGGCAGCTTTTGAACTGGATTCCTGCCGGATTATCAACATCAAACCCGGACGTGTGGGCGGGTTCACCGAATCCAAGCGGATTCATGATTATTGCCTGAGTCAGAATGTGCCTGTCTGGTGCGGCGGTATGCTGGAATCCGGGATTGGCCGTGCCGGTAATGTGGCGCTGGCTTCCCTGCCGGGATTTACCTTACCCGGTGATATTTCAGCCAGCAAAAAGTATTACGCCTTTGATATTGTGGACCCGGAATTCGTGATCAATCAGGATGGCACGATGGATGTTCCCACCAAGCCGGGAATCGGCGTTGAAGTTGATTTGAAAAATCTGGAAAGAGTCACGGTCAGAAAAGTCAGGTTTTAAGACGGGGATGGGAACGCTGTACTGCCTGCCCCGAACGCTTTCGGGGGGGTACGTCGTACGGGGTACGAAATAAGATGGGTTTTGTTGGGGCGAAAAATTTTTCGCTCTGTCAATGACCGGTCGCCCGGAATTTGGTTTTTGTGGTAGAGACGTTGCATGCAACGTCTTTTTTTTTATTATTATAGCCCTTCGGGGACTGACTTTTGGTGGCACAAAAGTCAGCAAAATGCCTTTCCGCCGCTTTCCATCTTTGGCTTATGACTACGTTTCATATCGGAACCCGGCGAACTCATCAGGCTTCGCCTG